>Ga0209687_1000005_pt1 | contig 124681 bp, 91 predicted proteins | sample GraSoiAngelo_136_FD_185893 | JGI IMG/M metagenome (GOLD analysis project Ga0209687, IMG submission 185893) | Grasslands soil microbial communities from the Angelo Coastal Reserve, California, USA - 14_0929_09_20cm (SPAdes) (version 2) | ecosystem: Environmental > Terrestrial > Soil > Grasslands...
ATCTGGCCTACATGATTTATACCTCGGGCTCCACGGGAAACCCGAAAGGCGCGATGAACACCCACTCGGGCCTGCTCAACCGATTGCTGTGGATGCAGGAAGCGTACGGTTTGAATCCCGATGATCGCGTGATGCAGAAGACGCCGTTCAGCTTCGACGTTTCGGTATGGGAGTTCTTCTGGCCGTTGATGCGCGGAGCCGGTCTTGTCGTGGCCCAACCCGGAGGCCATCGAGACACCGGCTATCTGGCGCAGCTCATCCAGGAAGAGAACATCAGCACGATGCACTTCGTGCCCTCTATGCTGTCGGCGTTCGTGGATGATGAAGCGTCGTGGAGCTGCTCTTCGCTCAAGCGGGTCATTTGCAGCGGAGAAGCGCTCTCGTACGATCTTCAGAAGCGCTTCCTGGATGCGATGGGCGCCGAGCTGCACAATCTCTACGGCCCGACCGAAGCCGCCATCGACGTCACCTACTGGCAATGTTCGAGTGGGGATGATCGCGGGATCGTCTTCATAGGAAGGCCGATCGCCAATACCGAGATCAAGATTCTCGACACCGAATTTCAGGCCGTTCCAATCGGGGTCCCGGGACAGTTGATGATTTCGGGCGAGGGACTTGCTCGCGGCTACTTCAATAATCCCGAGCTGACGGCGGCCAAATTCATGCCCGATGCAATGAGCGAGCGGCCGGGAAACAGGATGTACTGCACGGGCGACGTCGCGCGGCATCAGGCCGCGGGAGAGATAGAGTTCCTCGGCCGAATAGATCATCAGGTCAAGATCAGAGGATTCAGGATTGAGCTTGGAGAAATAGAGGCCGCGCTGGCTCAGCATTCGTCGATCGCGGAGACCGTTGTTGTAGCCGCTGCCGCCGCGACCGGAGACAAACAACTGGTTGCATACTACGTTGCTACCGACGGCGGCGAAGTGGATCTCAGTTCGGTGAGGCAGCATCTTCGAAAGAAGCTTCCTGAGTACATGTGCCCGGCAATATTTATACGGCTCGACCAGATGCCGCTCTCGCCCAACGGCAAGCTCGATCGCAAGGCGCTGCCCAGGCCCGAAGCGGGGGCTGAAAGCGAAAGCGAATACGCGGCGCCGCGAACTCCGACCGAAGCGCTGATCGCGGGAATTTGGGCGGATCTGCTGCACGTCGAACGCGTCGGAATACACGACAACTTCTTCGCGATGGGAGGGCACTCGCTTCTCGCGACGCAATTAATGTCGCGAATCAACAGCGCGTTTCATCTCAGCCTTGCGGTTCGAGTGCTGTTCGACTCGCCCACCGTCGGCGAGATGACGGGCGCGATTCTGACTGCGCTCGCGACCGGCGGCGGTCTTGAGATTCCGCCTGTGCGCAATGTCTCCAGGAGCGAGCCGCTCCCGTTGTCATACGCGCAGGAGAACCTATGGCTCTTCGAGCAGCTCTCGCCCGGAACCGCCGCGTATAACACCGCGCGGTCGGGCCGCGTCTTCGGCAGGTTGAATCCGATCGCCGTAGAAGAGACATTCAATCAGCTTCTTGCGCGGCATGAATCGCTCCGGACCAGCTTCATCAAGATCGAGGGAGAGCCCTTTCAGGTAATCAACTCGCACGTTCCATACTCGATGCCGGTGGTCGATCTGAGCGGCCTTTCGGCCGAGGATCGCGATACGCAGGCTCTGCGAATATCCAACGAAGAGGCCGCGCGGCCGCTGGATCTTGGAACGGCTCCCGTCGCTCGCGCTGAGCTTCTGAGGCTGGACGCCGAAGATCACGTTTTTGTGTTGACGATCCATCACATTGCGTACGACCTGTGGTCGGGTGGAATCATTCTCGAAGAGATCGAGAGCTTGTACGCGTCGTCGTCGCGCGGCGAGCCGACCTCATTGCCTGATCTGCCCGTTCAATACGCCGATTTCGCGGTCTGGCAGCGCGAATGGCTGCAAGGCGAGGTGCTGGATCGCCAGCTCTCGTACTGGATGCAACGGCTTGAAGGGCTCTCATCGATGCCGATGGAGATTCCTACGGATAAGCCGAGACCGGCCATTGAGAGTATGCGGGGATCGTTCGAAGATACGCGCATCTCTACCGATATAAGCGATGCCGTGAAGTCGCTGGCCCGCCAGGAGGGCGTGACTGAGTTCATAGCGCTGCTCGCGGTGTTTCAGGCGATGCTGCATCGCTACACCGGTCAGGACGATCTCGTTGCGGGCAGCGTGATCGCGAACCGGAACCGAGTCGAGCTGGAAGGCGTGGTCGGCTTCTTCGACAACACGATTGTCTTGCGCGTCGATGCATCGGGAGACCCGTCATTTCGCGGCTTCTTGCGGCGCGTGCGAGATGTCGCGCTTGGGGCCTACGCAAACCAGTATCTTCCATTCGAGCTTCTTGTGAAGGAGCTTCAGCCCGAGCGCACGACGAATCGAACGCCTTTGATTCAGGCATTGTTCGTGTTCCTGCTGAATTATCCGGCGATGGAACGCGAAGTCGCCGGTTTGAAAGTCGTGCCTTATCGCTTGCAGGGCGGTGAAGCGATGTTCGACCTGCTGCTCGGCATTCGAGAGTCGGAGAAAGGGCTCGAAGGCGAGCTCCACTACAACTGCGATCTGTTCGACGCGGCGAGCATCGTCAGGATGTGCGGCCACTTCAGCCTGCTGCTCGAGTCTGTTGTGAGAAATCCGGATCTGCGGTTGTCCGAGCTTCCGCTGTTGACCGGCCGAGAACAACAGCAGGTTCTGCTTGAATGGAACGAGACCCGTCGGCCGTACGGATCGCGCGAGTGCATGCACTACATGTTCGAGGATCAAGCCGCGCGAACTCCGGATCACGTAGCGCTGGTTTTCGAAAATGCGCAGGTCTCGTTCGCCGAGCTGAACAGGCTGGCGAATCAGATCGGACACTTTCTCCGGAGGCGAGGAGTGGGATCCGAATCCAGAGTAGGCATCCTGGCCGAGCGATCCGTGGAAATGGTCGCGGGCATACTTGGCATATTGAAAGCTGGTTGCGCATACGTGCCGCTCGATCCCGATTATCCACCCGACCGGCTGGCTCATATGCTCGAAGACGGGGAGGCGGCGGTCCTATTGACGGCTGGAGCCGTGCAAGCAAGCGCTTCGAGTCAATTCACCGATACTGTCTCGTTGAATGAACAGTGGATCTCGATTAATCGCGAGAGCGGAGAAAACCTTTCCGCGGCAGTATCCGCCGAGAATCTCGCCTACGTGATTTACACATCGGGATCGACCGGCAAGCCGAAAGGGGTCGCGATAACGCATCGCAGCGCCGTCTATTTTCTCAATTGGGCGCGCGAGGTGTTCGATCCCGGAATACTGAATTCAATGATGGCGTCGACTTCGATCTGTTTCGATTTGTCGATATTCGAATTGTTCCTGCCGCTCTGTTTCGGCGGCCGCGTGCGGCTGGTCAAGAATGCTCTGTCGGCGATGAATCCCGAATTGCGCGGCGAGATCGCTCTGATAAACACGGTTCCATCGGCAATCAGGGAAATCCTGAATTCAGGTTCTCTTGATCCGGCGGTCTCGATTGTGAATCTTGCGGGCGAGTCGCTTTCGAGCGAATTGGCCGAGCGGCTCTATGAGAATTCGGCGATTCAGGATCTCTACAACTTATATGGCCCGAGCGAGACTACGACCTATTCGACCTTCACGCGCATCGCTCGGAGGGGAACCGGCGCGGCTCCGATCGGAAAGCCGATCGCGAATACTCAAACATATGTTCTCGACTCTTCGCTTAATCCGCTGCCTCCCGGACTGCCGGGCGAGCTCTATATCGGAGGCGAGGGGCTGGCCCGCGGTTATTTGAGCAGGCCGGAGCAGACCGCCGACAGATTTGTTCCGGATCACTTTGGACTTGTCAACGGCGGCCGAATGTACAGGACGGGCGATCGGGTTCGCTGGTCAAGCACCGGCGATCTCGAATTCTTTGGCCGTATAGATCATCAGGTCAAGATTCGCGGCTATCGCATCGAGTTGGGAGAGATTGAATCCGTGCTCTCACGGCATGCGGATGTGCGAGAAGCCGCCGTGCTTGCAAGAGAGGCCGGAGACGGCGACAAGCGGTTGGTTGCATACCTGACGCTTAAGAACGGCAATACGCCTGGGGCGAGTGAGCTTCGAGCCCACGTTCGCGAAAAGCTTCCAGAGTACATGGTTCCAGCGGCGTTTGTCATCGTCGATCAGTTTCCGCGGACGCCGAGCGGGAAGCTTAATCGACGAGCGCTGCCCGCGCCCGAAGACGGAGGTCTTCAGGAGAGCGAATCTTACGTTCCTCCGCGTGACGAGTTCGAGCTTCAGTTGTGTCGAATCTGGGAGCGGCTGCTTGGAATCCAGAGAGTCGGAATTCGCGACAGCTTCTTCGATCTGGGAGGCCACTCGCTGCTCGGGCTTCAGTTGATGGCTCGAGTTCATAAGCAGTTTGGGCGAGAGCTTCCGCTTGCGGCTCTGCTTCAGAGCCCGACCGTTGAGACTCTTGCGGCGCTTTTGCGAAGCGGCGAGGGGACTATCGCGCGATCGGCCCTGGTCACGTTGAATTCTGAAGGCTCCAGACCGCCGTTGTTCTGCGTTCATCCGGTCGGCGGAAGCGTTCTCTGTTATCGCGAGCTCGCTCAGCAGCTTGGACCGCGTCAGCCGTTTTATGCGTTTCAGGTTCCGGAATCAACGAGTGAAGAGAAGCTGGATTCGATTGAAGCGATGGCCTCCTATTACCTGAATCTTCTCAAAGGCGTTCAACCGCACGGGCCATATTCACTTGGCGGATGGTCGATGGGAGGCGTCGTCGCTTTTGAGATGGCTCAGCAGTTGGGTTACGCCGGAGAAGAGGTTCGGCTTCTCGCGCTGATCGATTCGTATGCGCCTTCGAACGATGGGGCGATTGCAGAAGTCGACCCGCGATCTATCGTCGAGACCTTTGTTGAAGACCTGGAAGGTCTGTGGGGCGCCGATTTCGGAGTTGCTAAGAGCGATTTGGAGCGAGGCTTGGATCCCGATGAATTACTGAAACTGGTGTTGGCTCGGCTGCAGTCGTTGGAGACGGGCCCTCCGGGGTTTGGCCCCGCGAAATTGGAGAGCCTGTACGAGACGTACCGAAATAATCTGACGGCAATGCTCCGGTACAGGCCTCGCGGCGGCTACGGCGAAGGCATCACGTTGTTTCGATCGGCCGGCGTTGAGGCGAACGAGGTGGATCGGACGCTCGGCTGGTCTCGATTGAGCAACAGTGGTGTTGAGGTTATAGAAGTCGAGGGCGATCATTATTCGCTCTTATCGGGACCGGCATTGATAAGGATAAGTTCGGTATTAAGCGAGCGACTTGGCGAGACAGACTCAACATCCCGAAGGGATGTCTGATCGTAACTGTTGGGATCGGGGTTCCCACCGATGAGTCGGTGGGCTTTTGTCAGCCGTCCCTTCGGGACTCGTCCCTTCGGGACTGCGAGGAAATGATGATCGGGATTTTGGTTTTTTGAATACGCGGGTTTGGGTTGAATTCGGATGTTGAATGCGATTGAATCGTCGGATGTTCGACGTTCGAATCGCGTGTTTGATGTTCGAATCGTATGTTCGATGAATACCGTGTTCCGATGAATTCGATTCGGTATTCGATTAATTTGAATCGAATCTGGATGGTTGATTGTATCCGGACGTGCGATGAATCCGGATGTGTGTGAATCCCGCTTGTACACGTTGAAACCGGCATCGCCCAATTGTCGATCATGGAGTTTGAGATGAGCCGTATTGGTTACAGCATTCGCCTCGCGCTGAGGCAGTTGATTCGCAATAAGATCTACAGCGCCGTGATCATTATCAGTCTGGCGCTTGGCATCGGAGCGAACACCGCTGTCTTCAGTGTATTGAACTCGCTGCTTCTCAGGCCGCTGCCTGTCAAAGACGTGGATCGAGTCGCGTTCACGATGGATATGCGCGAGAACTTCGATCCGTTCGGCGTGGCGTTTGTCGATGCGATTGCCATCAAAGATACGGCCCATTCATTCTCCGGTTTCGGCCTCGGACACGTGCAGGTCTTTCGTCTGCTTGGTCTCGAGAAACCCGAGCGGCTGCCGGGCGCAATAATCTCCGGAGACTACCTCAGCACGCTCGGTATCACCGCGTCCCTCGGACGCACGATAGGTCCCGACGACGATCGACCCGAAGCGCCGCCCGTAGCCGTCATAAGCAACACGATGTGGAAAACCATGTTCGGAAGCGACCGCGGCGTGCTTGGCAGAAGCTTGAATCTGGACAATCGCGACTACACCGTCGTAGGCGTATTGGAGCCGGGTTTCGATCTCCCCGAAGACACGCGCGTTTGGGTTCCGATGGCCGTGAACATTGAGACCGTTCCACTCGAACAACAGGTTCTCCATACGAACTTCCTGCTTGCGCGGCTGCGGCCGGGCGTATCGATGGAGCAGGCCAACGTCGAGCTGCGAGACATCGCGAGCCAGCTCGAAGAGAAGTATCCGCAGCACCGAAAGAACTGGGGAATAAAAGTGATTCCGCTGCGCCAGCAGGTGCTTGGCGATACGGACGGAAACATACGCCCGACGTTGTTTCTGCTGCTCGGAATCGTCGGGTTCCTGCTGCTGATTACCTGCGTGAACGTGGTCAGCCTGCTGCTCGCGCGCTCCGTGGAAAGAGGCCACGAAACGGCCATCAAAGCCTCGCTCGGGGCCGGTAAGGGATGGTTGATCGGGCAGTCCTTGACCGAGAGCGTGCTGCTTTCGTTGATCGGCGGCGCGATTGGGCTCGTGCTCGCGCGAATCGTTGCGGCTTCAATGATGGCGCTCAATCCCGTTTTCCTGTTCACGATGAAGGAAGCGCTTCAGAGCGTGCCCATCGATTTGCGGGTTCTCGGGTTCACGTTCGGCTTGTCGTTGCTTGCCGGAGTCATCTTTGGGCTTGCTCCAGTGGCAAAGATTTCGCTGACCAGGAACCTGATCGACCGGCTGCGGGAAGGCGGGCAGCGCACGGGAGGAGGAGTTGGAGCGCGGCGGCTCTTTGCGTTGTTGATGGTCGGCGAAATCGCGGTTGCGATGATTCTGGTTATGGGCGCGGGCCTGATGGTCAAGAGCTTTCAGAAGCTCAGCGAGTCAAAGCTGGGCTTTCGAGCGGATCATCTCTTGACCGTTCAAATGACGCTTGGAGAATCCGACTATCCCAAATTTGTTCAACGGACTCAATTCGTCAACCAAGTACTCGAAAAAGTCAGGCAGTTGCCTGGGGTCTCAGCGGCCGGCGTCGCCACAAACGTTCCGCTTGGCGTTCCAACGTGGGACGCCAGCTACGGAGTGGAAGGAAAACCGGCGGATGCGGCTGAAGTTCCCATAACGTCGCATCGCCTGGTGTCGCCCGACTACTTGGAGACTCTAGGGGTAACGCTTACAAAAGGGCGGCTGATAAATGAGCAGGATACCGCGGCGACTTTGCCGGTAGTTGTCGTAAGCCAGGAGTTTGCCAGGCGATCGTGGCCGGACGAGAACCCGATCGGCAAGCGTGTGAGACGGGTTCGTGCGCCGAATACCTGGTATACGGTGATTGGGGTTGTAGACGATGTGAAAGAGGACCGGTTCAATTTTAGAATCGATCGACCGGTCTGGTATATCCCCTACGTCCAACTCGAGAACGAATTTCCCGTGAATCTGCTGGTGCGAACGAGCCTGCCGCCGCTCAGTTTGACGCCCGGAATTCGTGAAGCGATCGCATCGGTCAATCACAATCAGCCTCTGTCCGAGCCGACTACAATGGAAGAGCAGGTTAATGGATTCCTGGGGCCTCAGCGCTTCACCTCACTGCTCAGCACGCTATTCGCTGTCCTGGGACTCTTGCTGGCGGCAGTCGGAATCTGCGGGATAACGGCCTACACGGTCATACAGAGGAATCGCGAGTTGTGCGTTCGAACGGCCTTTGGAGCCAGACCCGGAGACCTGGTCCGCCTGGTGTTAGGTCGCGGCTGCCGTCTCGCTCTCGCCGGACTTGTAATCGGCCTGGGCGGAGGCATAGCGGTCGGAAAGCTCTTGTCCAGCGTGCTCTATCAGGTCAGCCCGACCTCGCCCGAGCTCATTGTTGCGCCTGCTTTGATACTGTTCCTGATTGTATTGGCGGCGATGTCCCTGCCGGTGTTCAGGCTGACAAGGCTTGATCCCGTTAGAGGGCTTCGCGACGAATAGCGACCCGCTTGCTTTCTTACAGAATTCTTTAAGTAAAAAGGAGTAGTCATGGAAAACCTACTGCTGGATACACGTCTGGCCTTCAGGAGACTGATTCGCAATAAAACCTTTAGCCTGGTGGTCATCCTGTCATTGGCGCTGGGAATCGGCGCCAACAGCGCCATCTTCAGCGTGGTCAACAGCCTGCTCCTGAGGCCGCTTCCCGTCCCGGATGTCGATCGCGTTGTGTTTACGCTTGAAATGCGAACCGAGGACGACACCTTTGAAGCCTCCTTGATGGACGCGATCGCGTTCAAGGACGCGCAGTCGTTCACCTCGACCGGATTGGGCAGGTATGATGCGTTCAGGCTTCTCGGCGGAGATCGGCCCGAGCGAATAAACGGCGCGGACGTAAGCAGCGAGTACCTTCATACGCTCGGCATCGAGCCGATCCTGGGGCGGACCTTTACAGCGGCTGACGACCGGCCGGGCGCGCCGCGCGTTGCGCTGATAGGAGACTCGCTCTGGAAGACGATGTTCGGACGCGACCCCAATATTCTCAGCAGAAACCTCCAGCTCGATAACAATACCTACAGCGTGATCGGCGTGCTTCCTGAAGGCTTCGACCTGCCGCAGGCGACCAACCTGTGGATTCCGCTTCGGCTCGACATCGAAGCCATGCAGATTAAGGATCAGGCCGACCGCGACTATTTTTTGGTCGGACGGCTTAAGCCCGGCGTGTCCGTGAAGCAGGCCAACGTCGAAGCCGCCGCAATCGCAAAGCACCTGGAGCAAGCCTATCCGGAATATCGCAGCGGCTGGGGGCTCAAGCTGATCCCGCTTCGTCAGCAATTGATCGGGGATATCACCGGCTATGTTAAACCGACGCTCTTTCTACTTTTGGCGATTGTCGGATTCCTGTTGTTGATCACCTGCGCCAACGTCGCCAGTCTGCTGCTCGCTCGCTCGGTTGAGCGCAGCCACCAGACCGCGGTGATGATCTCGCTTGGGGCCGGAAAGAAGCGCTTGATAAGCCAGCTCATCGCGGAAAGCATGCTCCTTTCCTTCGTCGGCGGCGCAGTAGGGCTTTTGGCCGCGCGCGTTCTTGTTGCCATCTTGATCTCGCTTCGGCCGGTGAATTTCATCGCGTTGCGAGGCGCGTTCGAGGACATACATCTTGATGGACGGGTCGTTATTTTCACCGTGCTCATTTCGTTCTTGACGGCGATGTTGGTTGCGCCGATTCCCGGTTTTCGAATGTTGCTTAACCCGAATCTGGTCGAACAGCTCAAAGAAGATGGGCAGCGCAGCGGCGGCGGAGTTCGCGGCCGCCGTATGTTTGACGCGTTGATGATCGGAGAGATCGCGGTGGCGACGATTCTCTTGATCGGCGCCGGATTGATGATCAGGAGCTTCGAAAAACTCAGCGATGCCAAACTCGGGATGAAGCCCGATCATCTTCTGGCGATGGAGCTCGCGTTCACCGAGAACGAATACACGAAGTACGGCCAGCGCGTCGATTTTATGAACCGGCTGCTTGAACAGGTCCGGGCCGTGCCCGGTGTGGTATCCGCGGGCACGACGACCAATATTCCGCTATCGGTCAGCAGTTGGGACTCGTGGTACACGGTTGAAGGCCAGCCGGTCGATACCGCCGAAACGCCCGTGACCGCGCACCGAATAGTCTCGCCTCAGTATCTTGAAACACTGGGCGTGACCTTGCTTGAAGGAAGGCTCATCCAGGAACAGGATCAACCCAACACGACTCCCGTGGTTGTCATCAGCAAGGAATTCGCCAAGCGGGCATGGCCCGGGGAAGATCCGATTGGCAAGCGAGTGAAGAAGGGACATCCGCCGCAGCCCACCGCGCAATGGCTCACCGTTGTCGGGCTCGTAGACGACGTAAAGGAAGATCGGTACAACTTCCAGGTAGACCGTCCCGATTGGTATCTCGCCTATGCGCAATATGAAAACGACATACCGATTGATCTAATGGTGCGTTCGAGCGGCGACCCGGTGAGTCTAATGCCGTCGATTCGCCGGATCCTTGGGGGCATCAACAGCAATCAGCCGATTTCATCGATAACCACCATGGACGCGAGAATAGCAGAGGTGCTTGGACCCCAGCGGTTCACAGCACTGTTGAGCAGCCTCTTTGCGGGGCTGGGATTGTTCCTGGCTGCCATCGGCGTGTACGGACTTACGGCGTATTCGGTTATGCAGAGAACCAAAGAGTTCAGCGTCAGGATGGCGTTTGGCGCGCGCTGGGCGGACCTGACCCGTCTCGTAGTCGGGCGAGGCGCTCGACTCGCGGCGATCGGACTCGTTCTCGGCGCGGTGGGAGGATTCGTGCTCGGCCGATTGCTAACGAGCCTGTTGTATGAAGTAAAGGCGACGGCCCCCGAGATGTTTCTTATTCCGATCCTGCTGTTGTTGGGTATTTCGATTCTGTCTACGGCGCTGCCGATGTTTCGCCTGACTACGCTCGACCCGATCGACGGACTCCGTTGTGAGTAGTGCTCAACGGCTCTCTTCCAGGAAAGGCCCCGGTGCTTCGGGCCTGCGGTTGGAAGGAGTGCCCGCCTTCGGAGCAATCTGGCTGGGACAAGTATTCTCTCTCTTCGGCTCGCATCTGACAGGATTCGCTCTTGGCGTCTGGGTGTTTCAGGAAACGAGATCGGCAACCGATTTCTCGCTGATCTCATTTTTTTCGATCGTTCCCGAAATCGCGCTCGCGCCGTTGGCTGGCGTGGTCGTAGACCGCTGGAGCAAACGGACGGTGTTGCTTGTCAGCACGGCTGGGGCTGGCGTATGTGCGTCGGTGCTGGTCTTTCTTGCGGCAACGGGCCAGTTGCGGCTCTGGGAGATCTACCTGATCGTGTCGGTGACCTCCGCGCTTCAATCGCTGGAGTTTCCGGCTCTATCGTCGTCCATAACGTTGCTTGTGCCGCGACGGCATTTGTCGCGAGCAAATGGAATGGTCGAGTTGAGTACGTCGCTTGCGATGGTAGCCGCGCCGCTCGTGGCGGGCCTACTGTTGGCGACGCTCGGACTAAACCGCGTGCTTGCTCTCAACGTGATTGCTTCGGTGATCGGCGTGTGTGGGCTTGCGGCGGTCAGGATACCGCGTCCCGATCGCGCCGTCGAAGAAGGGATCGCGAAACAGGGCAAGCTCCGTTTGTTTGCCGCCGAGGCGGCTTTTGGATGGAGATACATAAGCCGGCGAAGAGAGCTCTTCGCGCTTCTGCTTCTGTTTGCGGCGTCCAATTTTGTTGTAGGGATGGTGGAGGTGCTTCTGCCTCCGTTGGTGCTCAGCTTCGCTTCGGCGGAGGTGCTGGGTATTGTTCTTTCAACAGGCGGCGTTGGAGTCGTGCTTGGCAGCATACTGGTCAGCATCTGGCGCGGTCCGGAGCGGCGAATACCGTTAATTCTCGGGCTTAACCTGCTTCGCGCCGTCGTGTTGTTTCTTGGGGTGTTGCAACCGCGAGCCGAGTTGATCGGGGCCGCCGCATTCGTCTTTCTGTTTTGCGATCCGTTGATATCGACGTGCAGTCAGACGATCTGGCAGACGAAGGTGCCGGTCGATCTTCAAGGGCGCGTGTTCGCCTTTCGGCGCATGGCGGCGCTTTCTTCGCTGCCGCTCGCGTATTTGCTGGCCGGGCCTCTCGCGGATCGGGTATTCGAACCGCTGATGAAAGTTCAGGGGCTGCTCGCGTCCACCGCGGGCGCGATTATTGGTACGGGCCGAGGGCGCGGGGTCGCTCTGATGTTTGTGGCTATGGGAGTGATCGGTCTCCTGTCAGTTTCAGCAGCCTTCAGGTATCGGCCGCTGCGATATCTGGAAGATCGTCTCCCGGACGTCGCAGCCACGGAAGAAGCGGTCTCCGCATAGAGCGGCGCATAGAGCCGAGGATGTTTCGACTTGCGCGGGCGCGCGAAAATCACTGACCCGTGAAAATGACCGGTGCGTGAAAATCACTGTACGGGCGGGCCTCCGTGCCCGCCCCTCTTCGATCAACGCACTACAACTTTGAGTAGCGAAACTAAAACGACAGCGGCAAACCCGAAGCGTTACGCGAGATCATATAACCACTGGAGATAAAACCATGGAGTATGTTGGAGTAATTGGCGCCGGCGTCATGGGAACCGGCGTAGCGCAGAATCTGGCCGAAACAGGACACCGCGTTATTCTTATCGACCTGACCGACGAACTGCTCGAGAAAGCGCGAGGTATCATACGGCGCGACCTGAAGACCCGGGCTCTGTTCCGAAAAAGCAAAGAGCCCTTCGAGCCGGCGAGCGCTGTCATGGAGCGCATCACCTTCACGTGTGATTATGAGCGATTGAGTGAAGCCACCTTCGTCATCGAGAACGTGGTCGAAAAATGGAAGGTGAAGGAAGAGGTCTATCACCACATCGACCCGATATGTCCGAAGGACTGTGTCTTTGCAGCCAACACCTCGGCCATCTCGATAACCCAGATCGGCTCGGCGACTAAACGCGCCGATCGGATGGCGGGAATCCACTTTATGAACCCCGTGCCGCTCAAGCCGATGGTGGAAGTCATTCGCGGTTACCACACCTCCGAGGAGACGCTCAGTCGCGTGAGATCGCTTCTAACAGCGATGGGCAAGGAGGGCATAGTAGTCAACGATATGCCCGGCTTCGTTTCGAACAGGGTTCTTATGCTGACGGTCAACGAAGCGATCTTTCTCGTGCAGGATCAGGTCGCATCGGCGGAAGACGTGGACCGGATTTTCAAAGGGTGCTTCGGTCATAAGATGGGGCCGCTCGAGACCGCCGATCTCATAGGCCTCGACACGATACTGTTTTCACTCGACGTGCTGTACGAGAGCTACAACGACAGCAAGTATCGGCCCAGTCCGCTGCTGAAAAAGATGGTCAGCGCCGGATTGCACGGCCGGAAGAGCGGGCGCGGCTTTTATAACTATGAGCCCTCGATCTGATGCGCCCTGATAGCACTGATGCGCCCTGATAGCATTGATAGCACTGATACGCATAAATAGGAGGAGAGCCTTGGCAGATAACAGGAAAGCTAGAATCAAGGAGTTCTTATCGCGGTTTTTTCGAAATCACGAGCTCAAGGATGACGAGGACATATTCGCTCTCGGATTCGTGAACTCGCTGCTTGCGCTTCAACTGGTGAACTTTCTCGAAGGCGAGTTCGGATTCACCATCGAAGATGACGAGCTCGATTTCGAGAACTTCCGAACTATTCAAAATATGGACGCTCTGATCGAGCGCAAGACCAGCGCCGCCGGGGTCGCGGTCTAGCCATGCAAACCGAACGGGCCGTAGAGCAGACAGGAATGAAGCTCGAGCTATCGGACGCTCAAAAACAGGCGCGGCTGCGATTCCGGGAATTTGTTCAGCAGCGGGTCGCGCCATACGCGGGCGGTTGGGATCGTGAGGAGCGAGTTCCTCTCGATGTGATCGATCAACTGCGATCGCACGGCTATCTTGGAGCGCCGCTTCCGGTCGATTCGGGCGGAGGCGGCATGGACGCAATCACCTATGGATTGCTCACTGAAGAGATCGGCCGCGGCTGTTCTTCGCTGCGATCGCTGCTGACCGTCCACGATATGGTTGCCTTCGCCGTTCGTCGATGGGGCAATGCCGAGTTGAAGGCGGGTCTTGCCGCGCGCTTGGGCAGCGGCGAAGCACTGTGTGCTCTCGCTCTCTCCGAAGCGGACGCAGGTAGTGACGCGGCATCCGTCCGCACGGAAGCTGTAAGGGAAGGCGACGAGTACGTCATCACTGGCCGAAAGAAGTGGATCACGTTTGGACAGATCGCCGACTTCTTTCTGGTGTTGGCGAGACTCGAGGACAAGCTCACGGCGTTTCTCGTGCCGTCGACTACACCCGGTTTTTCCAGAACGCCTATGCACGGGATCGTGGGAACTCGCGCGTCGCTGATGGCCGAGCTTGAATTCAACGGCTGCCGTCTGGCGTCGCGGCACCTCGTTGGCAGGCCGGGGTTTGGACTCTCGCATGTCTTCTCAACCGCGCTCGATCTGGGCCGCTACAGTGTGGCTTGGGGAGCGGTCGGAATCGCTCAGGCATGTCTGGATGCATGTCTCGAATACACGGCGAACCGGCGCCAGTTCGGCGTGCCGCTCAGAGACCATCAACTAATACAACGCAAGCTTACCGATATGATTGTGAATACGCGGGCTGCCCGCTTGCTGTGCTACAGGGCGGGATACCTGAGAGAAATAGGCGATGCCGAGGCCATGGCCGAGACACTTGTCGCGAAGTACTTTGCTTCTCAAGCAGCGGTTTCGGCGGCGAATGACGCGGTTCATCTTCACGGCGGCAACGGTTTGACTGAGGATTATCCGGTGGCTCGCTACCTCAGAGATTCAAAGGTCGTAGAGATCATTGAAGGGAGCACCGAGATTCAGCAGATCACCATCGCACGGAACCCGCCCGGCGAGTTGTAAATCGAGTATATCGGACCTCGTTTAATTAAATGTTGGGGCGGCCCGCAGTGGTCGCCCTTCTTTGCGATAGGACAAGCCGGCGATGATGCGAAGTTTTGAGATTCGTTAGAAGGGGCGGCCAGAGACGGCCGCGCCTACAGGGTCTTATCTGAAAGGTCTTATCTGAAATGATCGCGATACGTAGAGCTAACATTCAGGAGAGCGCTGATGACTACACCGCAAATTGCCATTGCCCACGGGCAATCTGAAACCGAAAAGAAAACAGTGAAGGTGCTTGTATGGGATCTTGATAATACGCTCTGGAACGGAACGCTGCTCGAGAGCGATTCCGTGCAATTGAGGGACGGTGTTCGGGCCGCTCTTGATACTCTCGACAAGCGCGGAATACTCCATTCGATAGCGAGCAAGAACGATCACGATCTTGCTATGGAAAAGCTCCGAGAGTTCGGGCTGGAGCGATACTTTCTCTATCCGCAGATAAACTGGAATTCAAAGGCGGCCGGCGTCCGAAGCATCGCAACCTCAATCAATATCGGGTTGGATGCGGTTGCCTTCATAGACGACGAGCCTTACGAGCGCGAAGAAGTTAAGCACGCCATGCCCGAAATTGCTGTCTTCGATTCGAGCGAGCTTGACTCGCTGGCCGATCGCACCGAGTTCATACCGGCGTTTATCACCGATGATTCGGCGAGGCGGCGCGAGATGTATTTGGCGGACGTCGAAAGGAAGCGCGCCGAAGAGCAGTTCATCGGTCCGAGCGAGGAATTTCTCGCGACGCTGGGAATGGAATTCACGATTGCCCGCGCGCAGGAAGAAGATCTCAAGAGAGCCGAGGAATTGACCGTGCGCACTCATCAGCTAAACACGACCGGCTACACTTATTCTTTCGAGGAGTTGAATGCGTTTCGAGCCTCGCCGAATCATCTGCTCCTTATAGCCGGCCTGACCGATAAGTTCGGATCGTACGGAAAGATCGGCCTTACGCTTGTGGAGAAGAACCCCGAGGTCTGGACGATAAAACTGTTTCTGATGTCGTGCAGGGTTATGTCGCGCGGCGTCGGTACGATCTTCATGAATCACCTGCTTGGGCTCGCCCGTGACGCCGGGGTCGCGCTGCAGGCTGAATTCCTCAGCAATAATAGAAACCGGATGATGTTAATAACCTACAAGATGGGTGGTTTCAGGGAAGTGAGCCGCGACGGAGACTTCATTGTTCTTCAGCATGATCTCGATCGCATTCAGCCGCGCCCCGACTGGATTGATGTGGAGATCGTAGACTGACTCCCAAATAACGCAAGCAGTTCCTAACGCCTCCTTCGTGCTGCACGTTGTGCGGCGAACAAGGCGGCAATAAGCAGCGCTGATAGCGTGCGGTAAGCCGCGCGACGGCAGCGCTGCGTTCACGTGTTTCAAAAACGTCCTATTACTGGCGTCGCGTCCACCGACGCTCAACGATAGCCACTATCAATTCAGTTTTCGACCGACACTGGCGCCTCTCAGAGTCGATCCTGCGTCGAACCGAATTGACTAACAGGAGGAAAAAATGCTCTCAGTAGATCAAGTGCTTCAAGGCATGAACATGCACGCGCTGGCCCAGGTCAAGAGCGCGCATTTTCATGCCAAAATAGTCGTGCTCGTATTAATCACTTCGGCCCTTGTGGCGCTGTCCCTGCTGTTGCCTACGCCATTCTGGATACTTCCCTCGCTGTTGCTGGGCTTTCCCTATGCCCACGCCGTGGAGCTCGAGCATCAATGCCTTCACAGCACTGCTTATGCGACCAGAATCTGGAATCGGATAGTGGGCGTCACGCTGGGTCTCCCAACTTTTGTGTCGTATTCCGACTATCAGAACAGCCACCTTAAACATCACAGGCTCCTCGGTACGCCGGAAGATAAAGAGTTCTTCAATTATTCCTATCAGAAGTTGAACTCGATCAGGGCGCTGATTCCGCATCTCTGGATGGTTCGCCACTACCGCGATGTCGCCGGTTTTATCGTTTCGTCGGTTTTTGGCAAGCTCGTCAGGGAGAAGGAAGCGACGCCTAAAATGGCCGCCAAAATAAGGACCGAGTATCAAATAATGGGAGCCTTCGTCGCGGTAATGGCGGTTGTGACGGTGGTTTTTCAAACAACGCTTTTTCTCAAACTCTGGTTCATTCCCTTCTTGATAGCGGTGCCGCTGCACGCGCTGATCGAGCTGCCGGAGCACATCGGCTGCAACACCAAGCTGCCCAACGTGCTGGTGAACACCCGGACAATCAAGACAAGCAAGATCGTGTCGTGGTTTGTCGACGGGAATAACTTCCACGTCGAGCATCATTGGCTGCCGGGCGTTCCCAATGACAGATTCGCAATGCTGCATGAGCGAGTCGTCGGCAAGATTGAGTACCTTGACAGCTCCTATTGGTCATTCTATAAGCAGTTCTTCACCAATCTGCGGATCAACAATCTCCACAGGCCGTGGGAACCGCAGCAGCAGGTCGCTATGAAGGCAAAAGGCGCTGGAGCGTGAATTGACTGGACGGGCTATCGCATCCGGATTTGTACTTCTACTTCTTACGTGGGTCTGTGCGGGTGGGCGGTGGTCAGTGCCCGCCCGCGCCGCGGACGACGCGAATCAAGAAGAATGCATTCCGGTGCGCAACCCGCTTGTCATAGAACGCTGCAGCCCGTGTCATCAGCGCGACGACCGCGGCTGTCTTACCCGCATCTCTTCTCAACGAAGAACGCCAGAGGGGTGGGAAGCGGCCATCAAGCGAATGGTGCGGTTGAACGGGTTGAGTTTGGCGCCGGACGATGCAAGGCAGATTGTGAAGTATTTAAGCAATCACCATGGCCTTGCTCCCGAAGAAGCACGTCCGGCCTTCTACGAAGCCGAACACCGCGTCGTCAATGAGAACGTCCCCGACGAGACCGTGCGCTCGACGTGCACTTTGTGTCACGGACTCGGCAGGATAATTTCTCAAAGACGAACCGGCGAAGAATGGCGGCTCCTGACCAACCTGCATATCGGTATGTTCCCCTTTGTGTCGACTCAGGGGTTCTATCGCTATTCTCCGGCGCCCGGGCTGCCTGATCTTCCGGAGACCGATCATCAGGAGCCGGTCGACAGGGCCGTACAATACTTCTCAAAGACCTATCCCCTGGTGACCCCTGAATGGCAGTCCTGGAGAGCGGGCATGCACTCTCCGAAGCTGGAAGGCCGATGGCTTGTCAGCGGCTACCGGCCTGGCAAGGGGCGGGTCTTCGGCGAAACGACGATAACCGCGGGCCAGGCCGAAGATGAGTTCAAGACCGCATGCAGTCTTGTATACATCAAGGACGGCTCCACTGAAGCCCGAACCGGCCGGGCAATCGTTTACGGCGGATATAGCTGGCGGGAACGATTGGAAGGCTCGGCTAAAGACGATCCCGTTCGGCAGTCGCTGATGCTGTCGCGCGACTGGACGGCTATGGACGGCCGGATGTTCTGGGGAGCCTACGATGAGTTCGGCATAGATGTCGTGCTTCGCAGGATAGGACGCGAGCCGCTTATTTCTGGCGCCGATCTACCGGCATTGAGATCCGGCGCGTCATCGACTCGCCTTGCTATTTACGGTGCGAACCTGCCCGTGGATATCAAAGCGAGCGAAGTCGATCTTGGGGCGGGCATCACTGTGAACTCCCTGGTGAGCGCGACCGGCGACAAGATCGTTGTCGACGTGGGCGTTGATTCGAAGGCGCCGAACGGCTTGCATGCCATCTCGCTGCGAAATCATGTAAGGCCGGACGCGATAGCGGTCTTCGACAAGATCGACTATATAAAGATCTCGCCCGGTACGGGACTCGCTCGGATTGGCGGCGCCAAATATCCGAAGGACTACCAGCAATTCGAAGCCATCGCGTATAATCGCGGACCCGATGGGGAGGTCGAGACGTCCGACGATCTAAATCTCGGGGCGGTCGATGCTCAATGGTCCATCGAAGAATTTCCATCGGGGCTCAACGATGATGATAAGGATTTCGTGGGAAGCATCGACGAGCATGGCTTGTTTACTCCGGCGATCGAGGGGCCTAATCCAAAGCGCCGGAATTCGCGTAACAACTCCGGAGATGTCTGGATCGTGGCCGCGCTTCGTCCAGGAGGCTCGTCGAAATCGGAGTCGGTTCTTATCGCGCGGGCATACTTGCTCGTGACCTTTCCACTCTACGTGCGATGGGATCCCTCGACGCTCTTGAGGTGAGCATAACGAACAGGTCCTCATGAAACACTTGACGCCGATAAATCGGAAAGCGCGTTTGATCGAAGAGGTCATCATCTCTCAAGAAGAAGATGTGTGCGCGTTATCGATTCAGCAGCCGAAGCCGAAGCTTGGACCGCACTATCCGCTCGGCTGCACTCTCGTGTTCACTCCAGGATGGGAGACGGATGCGGCGGGCAGTACCGCGGGTCTTTGCCAGCCGGTTGAAAGGGATCTTCACGACTGTTATCTGTCGTGCTATTGGCCGGTGCAGGTGCCTGATCACCTCACGAACTATCCGGACTGGTCGAGCAAATGCGCTAACGCTACAAAAGACTGGCGCAATATCGATCTCGTTTTTCCGTGAGTATGTCAGGCCAGGTAAACGAACCGCCGGTAAGCGCATTGAACCTTGAATAAAGCAGGAACGACGAAGTTGCGTCCCATCACAATTGCAATACTCTCAGCCTTAGTTGCTGTGCTGAGCGCGCCTGGTGCGCGAGGCGTTGAAGCGCCCGGTTATCTCTATGTCGGAGCGTGGCCCAACAAAATCGTCGTCATCGACGAGGCGACATACAAAGTACAGAGCGAGATTCCTATCGAATCCGGCATTCCGGAATACATTCTTGCCTCTTATGACAGGCGAAGGCTGGTGGCGATCACCGGACAGCGCGTTCTCGAAGTGGTCGATCTGGTAAATCGAAAAGTCGCCGGCCGCCTGCAGCTTTGCGAACCAAATCAAACTCAACTCGTCATCAGTTCGGCTATCGACCCGCGCGGGCGGTTTCTCTATCTGACGCTGAAGACCGCAACCAAGGAAGTCGACAGATACAGCATTCAAAAGGCCAGGTTTCATATCATCGATCTCGATTTGTTGAAGATCGTAAAGACGTTCGATTTCCCAAAGGATTTCGATCAGGGGTTTGGCTTTGAAGACGCCGCTTACAGGGTTTCGGCGGACGGACGCTTTCTCTACGTGTTGAAGGACGATGTGCTGGTTTTCGATCTGAATACCTTTCAGCAGGTCGATAAGATTGAACTGTCTAAGCCTTCGCATCCCGGGGCTTCGGCGATCTCCTTTGCCGGCGAGACCGACCCGAAGGAGAACCCCGATTTCATCACTTCGGTGTTTACGTCTACCGACTTGCAGGCGCGTCGTTCGATCTCGGGCATCGCGAGAGTGAACCTTCTTTCGAAGAAGGTCGATTTGATTCCTCTCGCGGTGTCGCTCAGTATAAGAGGTCGGCTCTACGTGAGCCCTGATGGAAAGAAGGCATTTGTGGTTACCGTGACCAGTCCGATGGATCCGAATCGCCGCTGTGAATTCTGGGTATTCGATCTTCAATCTCGCAAGCTTATCAAGAAGGCGGAGTTCGAAAATCGCGCTCGGTTTACATTCGCGGCCAGCTCCGATGCGAAAAAGCTGTACATCTATGGACCCGGACCGATCATCGATATCTACGACGCGGAAACGCTTACCCTGGATAGAACGATAACCGTCGACGGAGACATAACCGAAATGGCCATAGTGCCATCGCGATAAGCGTCGTGAAAAATATGGAGCGCCTTGGATTCAGCATCGACTCCGCGGTTGCCGCGCGCTTTCCCGATATAAGGGCCGGGGGCTTTCTGGTGAGAGGACTTGCATCGGCCTCGAGCGAGTTGGACATCGATTCTCTAGTTGAATCCGCGCGGTCGACTCTTACCGCGCGAATACCGGATCCACAGCGCATCGCTGAAGACCCTGCGATTGCCGGGTGGCGCGCTGCGTATAAACAAATGGGTCTGAAGCCCTCCGAGTATAAGTGCAGCGCCGAGCAGCTTGCGCGACGATTGTTAAAGGGGCAGGCGATCTCGACACCGTTGCCCGCGGTGAATCTCTACTGCGCGCTGTCGGCAAAACATCTCGCGCCAATGGGAGGCTATGATCTCGAGCGGCTGGCCCAGCGAGATATAAGTTTGCGCTTCGCCGCGCCCGAAACGGATTCATTCGAGCCGTTGGGAGGCCGCGCCGAGGACATGCCCCTCTCGCCGAATGTTGCCGTTTATGCCTGCGGATCGCGAATCATCTGTTGGGGGTTCAATCACCGCGACTCAAAGGAAACGAGCCTTCAGCAGGGAACCAATCTGGCGGCCTTCTTCAACGAGGCCGTGACTGCCGTCCAGTATGCGGCGCTCGAATCGGCGTTTGACGAGTTGCGATCGGCGCTCGTGAAAAGCGGCGCCGTTGTAGGCGATATCCGCCTTGCCAGTGCCGGGGATCGCGAGATTGAATTGATGCTCGATTGAGAATCCAAAATCCGGTAAAGCCGGTAAAGACTGATTGCCGATGAACGAAAGTTAAGACACACAGGAGTAGTTATGGCGAACGAATCTTTGATTAGTGCGATAAGAGCAAAAGACGCGGTAGCGGTCGAAACGCTGTTGGCTTCTACCGCGAATATCGATGAAGGCGACGAACAGGGTTGGTCGCCGTTGAATCATGCCGCGGGCGTGGGTGATCTTTCTATGATCCAGTTGCTGGTTGAAAAAAGCGCTGACGTATTTCATGTCGGGCGCGACAATCGAACTCCATACATGATTGCGCTGGCTGCCGCGCGGATAGACGCCGCGAAATATCTCCGGGAAGTTGAAGATAGGACCGACGCCGAACGCGCAAAGGGACTGCGATCAGAACGGAAATACTGCAAGGCGTTCTACCTTGCAAAGCTGCGCCAGTTTTCCGGCTGGTCCGAAAGCAGAATAAATTGGAAGAGCAAGGGCGCGAATGACGCGGCTCAAGATGCGGAAGGCGCCTTCAATGACGACAAGGTCGTGTTCATTCACCAGGATTTCACCGTGACTGAATCGATCTGGCCCGGCGAGAACGTGGTGTTCAACGAGAACAATGAGGAGTGGCGCGAATTCTGCGGCGGTGTTCTGGGCTTCCGTGTGCCGGACGATCTTGAACTGGCCGCTGCCGCGGTCAACGCGCAGCAATAGTATGACGGAGTCGGCCATAAATAGGCCGCACTGATCCGCCGCACTCAATTGGCGGCACGGGAGAGAAATACCAGGGGAGAAATACAATGAAGCTTGGAGACGTGTTAAAAAAAGAAAGGGTTCGCCGCAAGCTCACGGAGACGGATGTTGCCGGACGCCTCCGCCTTACTGAAGAGCAATATCAGCAATTCGAGTCCGGCTTATCACCCGCCGAGGAGTGGGGTCCGCGGCTCGCGCTTATTGCGATAAAGCTCAAGACTCCTACGTCCCGCTTGATAAGCAGAACGGGCAAGTTCGCCGACTCGGATCAGGAGCCCGGCCAGTGTGGAAAGCTTATAAAGGCAAAGCGAGAAGATCGCGGCCTCACGCGCGAGGAGCTTGCCGCTCAGCTCGAGATTTCGGCCGATTTGATGGCCGATATCGAGAACGGCAAAACGCAGCTCGAGGAGCAGGCTCCGCTGCTGCTGGGATTCGCGGAGGCGGTCGAGCAGCCGATATTCAATTTGTTCTACCCGTGCGGACTGCCTTTCGCCGAGTTGAACGATTATCCATAAGCACATTGGTTTTTACTCATTCTCACATTGGTTTTCACTCATCCTATGACGACACGCATCGATTCGAAGACGCCGCGCCCTTTTCGCCGAGCTCTGCCTGGCTCCCGATTAAAGGCCGCCAGCATAGCAGCTATCCTGGGAGTTCTTGTCTGTTCGGTTGTGAGCTTGCCCAGTTCCGCGAAGGCCCTCGCCCAAAAGCGCGAGCACTTTCAGAACGCCGAGATCATTTATGATTGGGTGAAAATCGGTACGGGACAGAAACTGCGCACTTTTATCACGCGGCCGAAAAACGCGCCGGGCAAGGTTCCGGTAGTTTTTATTGTAGGTTGGCTGAGCTGCGACAGCGTTGAGTACCCTGCCGGCGAGACGGACGGATTCGGGGCCATCATACTTCGATTGGCCGACAAATCGGGATTCGCCACCGTGCGAATGGATAAGCCCGGAGTCGGCGAGAGCGAAGGTGATTGCGCGAAGACCGATTTTCAGACCGAGCTGCAAGGCTACCGCGCCGCATTCGATTCAATGTCGAAGTACGACTTTCTGGATCTCAATCGCGTGTTTGTTGTAGGTCTGAGTAATGGCGGCGGAACTGCTCCGCTGATCGCCGGTTCTCATCCGGTTGCGGGATTCGTGGCCGCCAGCTCGTGGGGACGCACGTGGTACGAGCATATGCTCGAAAACGAGAGAGTGCGGCTCTCCGGAGAGAAGCATTCGGCGGGTGAGATCAACCAGGCGCTAAGAGTATTCACTCAGTTCTACGATCTCTTCCTGATTCAACATCAGAGCCCGGGTGAGATTCTGGCGAAGCATCCCGACTGGAAGCCTTTCTGGTATGACACTCCCGACGGACAGTATGGCCGGCCCGCTGCGTTTTATCAGCAACTCCAGGATCTGAATCTCGGAGAGGTGTGGCAAAAGGTGAGCTGTCCCGTGCTCGTCATGCGCGGCGGCGCGGACACGATTATGAGCGATGCTGACAGCCGCGCCATTGTCGATAACGTCAATCGCTCTCATCCGGGCAAAGCGCGATTCGTCGAAATCCCCGGAGCGGATCACTCACTGGCAGTCGGGCGGCCTCTTCACGCAAGCGTCTTTGGAACGATGACGGACTGGATGCGCCAGGTTCTGGGTGAGCGCAAGAACTGATGCTTATTTACCGCCGATTCAAAAAGGCCTGTAAATAACCCCGCCTTTCATTACGAATCGGACATGCCGGGTCGCGGAAATGTCACGGGTGGGATCACCCTCAACCGCGATCAAATCCGCCAGCAGTCCAGGTTTGACCTGACCGACCTGCTTGTCCATATGCAGTACCCGGGCGTCTACTGAGGTCGCCGATCTCAACGCATCGACAGGAGCCATCCCGAAACTGACCATTGCCTCGAGCTCGCGTGCGTTGTCTCCGTGCGCGAACACGCCGACGTCGCTGCCGCTTGCGATCGTGACTCCGGCTTCGAGAGCCGCTTTGAAGCTGGCCCGCTTGTGTTCGGAGTTCGCTCCGGCGATCGCCAGCGTCGGACACAGCGCTACGCCGCGCTCCTTCATCAGTCGGAACACCTCGGGCGTGCCGCTGTCGCCGTGCTCGATAGTTTCGACCCCGGCAAGCACCGCGCGTCTCATACCTTCGGCTGTCGTAGCATGCGCGGCGACCGCCCGGCCAGAGCTTCGAGCCGTCTCCACGATCAGCTTCAACTCGTCGAGCGAAAAAGTAGGCGCGGCTCCCTGTGTTCCCCACCTGTAATCCGCATAAACCTTGATCCAATCAGCGCCCTTGCCGATTTGATCCCTGACGACTCTCGTCAGGCTGTCGACCCCATCGGCTTCTTCAGCGCCCTGAGGCACTCGCCATTCTGAAGCATAACCCTTCGGCCCGTAGCTTCCCGTGGCGACGATCGCGCGAGTGACCACAATCATCCGCGGCCCGGGAATGATTCCCTGTAGCACTGCCTGCTTGAGTCCGACATCCGCGTAGCCCGCGCCTTCGGTTCCGAGATCGCGAACGGTGGTGAAACCCGCCATCAACGTGTTTCTCAAATGATTGACGGCGCGCGCGACTCGAAGCGCCAGTGATTCGTGAGCGACTTGATCGTTCCATGGCGTTTCGCTGTAAGGGTGCAGCAAGACGTGCGAGTGGGCTTCGATCAAGCCCGGCATCAGGGTCACGCCGGGCATCTCTACGATCTTTGCGTCCGAAGGCGCTTTTATGTCGCCCGCGGGTCCCGCTGCTTCTATGCGCTCGCCGCGCACAAGAACCGCCCAGCCGTCGTGGAGCTGTGCGGAGTCGCCGTCAAAGATATGCGCCGGCTTCAAAAGGTAAACGGAGGCTGTCTGACCGCGCGCGGGCAGCAGTCCTGAAGAAGCAAGTGAGAAAATCGCAAGAAGCGAAAACGCAAGGATCACTCGTCGCATGGTAGTCACCTTCAAAATCGGGACGGATTGTGTGCTGGTGTTCGACTGCGCTGCCAATGTTCGGCCTGGCCGCTTGAAATTGCATCCACGCTCAAGCATCAACAAGTTCGACAGCGGATAGTAGATGTTTTTGAGAACGGCAGCAAGGTTGGTGAAATGCGAGAACGTCTCGCTTATTTTTTCGATGCGGGGCGGTCGCGGAGCCGAATTACGAACTTGAGTCCGGACCAGGTCTCATCGATCGCGCAGACCTTTATATCGACCAGACCCGCTGCAAGGCCTATCTCGCGCACTATGTTCTCCGACAGATCAGTGGCGACGCCGGAAGCTCTTTTAGGCCAACCGATCCACAGCATCCCGGCCGGAGCCAATCGCTTCGCGGCGATCGGAAACTTCTTTACCAGCTCGGATCGCTCCTTAACGAAGAGCATGATCAAGTCGACCTTATGAGCCGTCGGAGCCGCGAAAACGATCCCTTCGGGCAATGAGCCGATCTCTTCCAGGAGCTCGCTCGGCTCATTGATGAAAGCCACTCTAAAGCCTTCTTTGAATCCAAGCTTTTTCGCGAGCGGTGTTCCGGAATATCCCGCCATAGAACGCTGCGCCTCTTACTTTGAACCCGTCGCCGAACGTTTGAAAATTAGCGGCAAGTTGAGGGTTTGCTGTTTCCACTTGCCGCTTATTTCCGAGCTATCGCTATTGGTCTTGCCTTCGTAGAGGCCTCCTATAAGGGGAATCTCAAAGCTCAGTGTTCCCTCTTTCCAGACAATATTATCCAGCATCAAGCCGTTCACCTTTTGGTCGGGGCTGTCGAGAGTCCCCTCAAAATTTCCGTCGGCTTTGGAGATATGCAGGACAAGCTTCAGTTTCGTCGCTCCAACATCGAGACTGCCTTCCCAAATCTGCTCGCCAGGTGATTTCGCGGGCGCCTCGCCTTTGTCTCCCGAACCGCTCTCGCTTAGTGAAGTCAACATCTCAGGAGTAATGAAGGCCGGACGATGAATTGCCGACAGGCAGGAAGGATTGAGCTGTTTCACCGATCCTTGCGAGATGAATTTGTTGACCAACTCGTCCACGCATGAGAATGAGAAGGCGTGACCCGTATGCGGCACGGTCACGTGCAGGCTGTTTGAGAGGTGACTCGCCGCGGAAGCGGCCAGCCAGGGCGGCGCTACCGGATCGGCTTCGCCTGAGACCAGCAGGACCGGTACATCCGATTTGACGGGCGTCGCGAAACTCGCCGGAACATTGGCGTGAGGCCAGCTTTCGCAAACCTGTCGATAGGCCTTCACTCGATAGTCGCCATAAAAAGAGCCGGTGTTCTCGCGCGCGACATCGGCGTCGGTTATGAACGGGACGTCCTCTCCGCAAACAACCGAAAAATGCATACCCCTCGCGAGCTGATCTTCGATAGTGCGAAAGCTTTGAAAGGATACGGTGGCGAACAAGCTGAAATCGCCTTGCGCTCCCTGATGAATCAACAAGGGAAGCCATTTCGAAAACTCCGGAATGTACAGCATCGTGCGAACGAATTCGTTATAAACCGGCCGCGTCAGCGTGATGTGTTGAATCTTCTGAGTGAAGGGATTCGCCGCGTCGAAGCTCAACGGTCCTTTATCCAGTTGGCGCAGCGCGGCTTCAAAATCCGACTTGAGATTTGGAAACGACGCCTTGCACTTCGGGTCGGACGAGCAATCGGCGATAAGGCGGTCAATCGCGTTCTGCACGCCTTTGATCACAGGCAGCGGGAGCTTCATATCAGGAGGCGCTACTCCAAGCACGGTCGCCGTTCGAACGTGATCCCCGTGTTGGCGCAGATAAGAAAGAGCAGCCGTCGAGCCGTATGATGCCCCGTATAGATTGATCTTGTCGTAACCCATCGCCGCGCGGACTTCGTCCAGATCATCCATCGCAATCTGGGTTGAGTACTGTTTCAAATCCGCTATTTTCTCCAACTCAGCGCGGCATGCTCGCAGGCGGTCGACAGTCACAACCTGACTGAAGTACGCGGACATATCGTTCTTGTCGGGGTAGAGATTGTTGCATACCAGGGGATTGGACCCGCCGGTTCCGCGTTGATCAACGAACACGATGTCGCGCTCGCGGCGCAAGCCAGCCAGGTAAGAAGCGCCGGCTCGAGACATGGTGTCTACGGCGCTTCCTCCGGGGCCTCCTGAAAAGTAAAAGATGGGATCCGGAGCGGGCGTTTGGGCCAGAGCAAGCGCGGGCAGCAATACGAGGCGAAGCGTGATCTTGCGCCCGGATTTCGCCTCGCGATCTTCGAATACTTCATACTTGCCGCATTTCACGTCCTCGTTCCAACCCGGAAGCCGGCAAGGCTCAAGTTGAAGCTTCTTCGCGGTATTTTCGTGGTGGTCTTTTTGATCGCTTGTCTGACTCCGGGCGACGCCGGCCGCACTCACAATGGCTATAATTACAAAACTCAAAACCCTAATCGACTGTTTGCTCATCTTCCTCGTCCCCGTTCGATAATCTGTTTGTCGGCTCTTTTGATTTACTACCTCATAGCTGGACTCGCCTGTGTCGGACTATAGTATACCGGCGAGGCGATGATGATGCGCGATAAATTCTTCGGAGAGTACCGCAATCGAGGAGCTGTTTGATGGGGCAAAAGTCAGCCATAGAATGGACCGAGGCTACCTGGAATCCGGTGCGGGGTTGTTCGCGCATTTCGGAGGGCTGCCGCTTTTGTTATGCCGAACGGATTGCCTCGCGGTTCTCGGGGCAGGGGATGGCGTTTGAGGGATATGCGGAGTCAACAAAGGAGGGGCCGCGCTGGACCGGCAAGGTCACGCTGCTTGAGGAATCGTTGGAATTGCCTCTCCGCTGGCGTAAGCCGCGCCGCATTTTTGTCAATTCAATGAGCGATCTCTTTCACGAGCAATTGCCGCTGGAGTGCATCCAGCGCGTGTTTGCAGTCATGCAAGAGGCCCACTGGCATCAGTTTCAAATCCTGACAAAGCGTTCGGCCCGGCTTGTCGATCTAAGCCCACAGCTTTTGTGGTCGCCGAACATCTGGATGGGAGTGAGCGTCGAGAGCCGCGAGGTCATTGGCCGCATCGACGATCTTCGGAACACCGGCGCGCGCGTCAAATTTCTTTCACTCGAGCCGTTAATTGAAGCGCTCCCTAACCTCGATTTAAGAGGCATCGCTTGGATAATCGTCGGCGGCGAGTCGGGACCGGGTTCGAGGCCCATGGCTCGTGAGTGGGTTGCCGATTTGATTGATCAAGCTGCCGCCGCGAACGTGGCGTTCTTCTTTAAGCAGTGGGGCGGAGTGAACAAGAAGCGAGCCGGCCGTCAGATCGACGGCCGCACCTGGGACGAGATGCCGGCAAGTCCGAATTTTTAGAAGGTGGAATTATAATAGGGCGCGAGTCGAGCATTGCTCCACTCGCGCCCTATGTTGAATCAGGAATCGAGAGGCTGAAATTCTAAAGCCTCGCCGATCAGACCCGCTTATTTCTTCTGAAGCTCCGCTAAAGCCGCAAGCACCTCTTCGCTGTGCTGCATCGGTTTTACGCCCATGAAGATCTTCGCGATCTTACCCTGCGGATCGATGATGAAGGTGTTGCGCGCGGAGAGCTTCTTGCCCTGATACTCCATAACCGAGTTGTACTCTTCGGAGACTTTGTTATCGGTGTCGGCAAGCAGTCTGAAGTGCAGTCCTTCTTTTTCGCAGAAGCTCTTGTGCGAATTTACGTCATCGACGCTGACGCCGAGAATGACGACTCCGGCCTGCTCGTATTTCGCGATGTCGCGTTGAAAATTTCGAGCTTCCAGTGTGCAGCCCGAAGTGAAGTCTTTCGGGTAGAAGTAAAGCACCACCCATTTTCCCGAGTAGTCTTTCAAGCTCACCTGTTTGCCTTCGTGGCTCATCAGGCTAAAGCTCGGCGCCGGTTTGCCGATCTCGGGCGGATTGCCGAACGCCCGCGCGCTGGATACGGCCAGAACGCCGGTGCACAACAGTATCAGGGATAGCAGAATACGATTTTTCATTTTTCTTGCTCCTGTCGTTAGGTTTTAAGTTCAGCCCGCGGTGCGTGCCGAGGCTTTAAATAGCGCTCACGTTGCGAGTCCTGAGCGATTTCGCCGGACAATTTCCTACAATCTACTCATACAGTCGCGGCCGGTCTCGCGAATATTCCACTGGCAGTTGGACCCTCTCTTTTAGCGGCTCGCGAATGCCTTTGTCAATCGACGAAATCCTGCCGATCCGATCAACTCGGAAGAAGATCGCGGAACCAGAAGCGCCCGCGTTGAACGACCTCGCCGGTCGTGATTCTTACGCCTTTCTTGAATATCGGGCCGTCGAACACGAACGTGTGGAACTCGCCGTTTTCTCCGCAGGGATCGACTCCGGATGGCAGCCGCCGCAAAAAGCTTTCGTCGATCAGGCTGCCCGCGAACGAGCCATCAAGCGTTTCCGAATCCACACACGTTACGACCGCTTTGAATCCGAGATCGATAAAGCGATGAATCAGCTCAGTGGTGTTCTTCATCCAAAGCGGAAAGAGCCCGGCCATACCAAGACTCGCGAGATGGGACTCACGGTATTTCTTTATATCTTCGAGAAAGAGATCTCCGTAAGCGACCCGGCCGACGCCTTCATCTCGTTTGCGAGCGAACACCCGGCCCATTCGCGCTTCGTACTGGGCGTTGTCGGCTTCCCGCGAGATGAGCACTTGTTCGAGCGGAAAGCCCAGTTGTTCAGCCTGCTGTTCGAGAAGCACTCGCCTAACGCCGTGCATGCTTATGCGGTCCAGGTCTTCGGTTACCGTGGTCACCAACGCCGCGATATCGTATAGCCCGCTTTGAATAAGCTCAAAGAGCGCCATCGCGCTGTCCTTGCCGCCGCTCCATGACACCAGGATTCTCTCACTCACCTCTCTACCTCGCTTTGGAGAGTCAGACGGCGACGTACCGAGTGAAGAAAACATTGGCGATTACATTCGCTTTTCACGTGAGACCCGCTCGACCTCCGACATCACGCGAAGAAAATTCTCTCCAAGCACTTTCTTGATGTCCTGATCAGAATAACCGCGCTTCATCAACTCGATCGTTATATTCGGAAGCTTCGAGATGTCCTCCATCCCCTCGGGCAGTCCCGTGAGCGGCACTCCGTCGAAATCCGAACCGATGCCTACGTGATCAATACCCGCGACTTTCGCGATGTGATCGATGTGATCTATCAGAATCGATAGAGGCGTTCTGGCTTTGACGGTGGTTTGGAGCTTCTGCATTTCGGCTTGGACGCGTTTGGGATCGTTCGGGTACTGCTTTTCGAGCCGCGTCTGGAGCGCCTGGTTCTTTCTGGTTATCTCGGCTTTGGCGGGATCGAGAAAGCCGTCGTAGAAATTGACCATCACCACGCCGCCGTTCTTTCCCACGGCCTTAAGCATATCGTCGGTCATGTTTCGCGGATGATTCGCGAGCGCCCGCGCCGAGGAGTGCGAGGCGATTACGGGCGCGGCGCTCGTTTCTATAACGTCATAAAAAGTCTTGTCGGCGACATGAGAAATGTCGACCATCATTCCGATGCGGTTCATCTCATGAACGACATCGCGTCCGAATGAAGTGAGTCCGTTGTGATGGTTTATCTTTGCGTCGTCGATGTCTCCGGAAGAGTCGGCCCAGTTGTTCGTGTTTGTATGAGTGAGCGTCATGTATCGAATGCCGAGCTTATAGAACATTCTCAGCGCGGCTAAGCTGTCTTCGATGGCGTGGCCTCCCTCGATGCCCATAAGCGCGGCGATCTTTCCGCTGCCGGAAACCCTGCGAATGTCTTCGGCGGTGAAAGCCATTTCGAGCGACTCTGGATGGCGGCGCACCTGCTCGTAGACTACGTCGATCACGTCCAGGGTTCGCCTGGCCGCGCCGCCGCCCTGGGCCGGCGTCTTGTTGACGAACTCTTTGCCGACGTAGACGGCGAAGAACTCGGCATCGAGCCCTCCTTGTTTCATTCGGCGAAGATCGGTGTGAGTCTTGACCTTGCCCGCGGGGTCGTCGCCCGACATCGCCAGATCGAAACCGTTTTCGAGCAGCGGAGAGGTGATGTCGTTGTGCGTATCGATGACGATCGCTTCTTTATGAAGCCGCTCCGCGCGGGCTCTCAGCGCGGCATCGGCATCTTGCGCCGAATCGGGCTGCGTCGATTTCGCGGCTCGAACTTTGGAGGAGAGCAGGAATGCACCGCTCGCAATCGCGGTCAATACGAGCAAAACGGCCGCAATTTTCGTCGTCTGAATGATCATAGAGTTGTCCTTGTGCGATGTACGGAGTGAGGCTGGATTATATCTGTCCGATTTTGATTTGGCACGCGGAGCACGGCTTGCTCAACGGTAGAGCGGGAATAAGCTCTTTCTCCGTGCTACGCCTTTGCCGCGTAGTAGCCTCGGCGAGCGCGAACTTGCAGCCCGGGTCTTTTTGCTTCGACTCTGATTTCTCGAAACCTGCCGTCCCGAGCGTCGCTTTTCGAATAATAGGTCAGCACATATTGGGCGCGAATTTCGGCGGCGATGCGTTTGTAGATGTCGTCTAGATCGCGAATCTCTTCTTTCTGATTTTGATAGATTGGGGGAAAGAACGAACGGCCGCCGGTGTCTTCGCTCGCCGCCTTCATCACGAATTCGCCGGCCAGATCCTGCACGTTCGCCGAGGGTGCTACACCGGTCGAGTGAACACCATAGATCACCGCATCCGCCTTCTGAACTTCCGCCAGCGCCTGGGCGAGACTGGAACCCGATGCGGTATCGCTGCCGTCGGATAGCATAACCATCACATGCCGGCCATCCGCGGGCCGGAGGTATGTCGCCGCTTCTATCATCGCGCTGTAGAGCGCCGTGGCTCCCTTTGCTTCCAAATGCTCGAGCGTGTCTACGAGCCTGTTCACATCTGAGGTGAATTGAATCTCGAGCCTGGGATCGGTTGAGACGCTGATTATCGCCGCCTGATCGCCCGGTTTCAGAATCTGGCGAAAGAATCGCGCCGCGGCGCGCTGCTCGAACTCGAATCTATGTTTGATCGAGCTCGAGGTGTCGAAGAGGAACACGAGCTTGAGCGGGACCTGATCGGCTTTATACAACCCCGCGATTTCCTGAGGCGTGTTGTTTTCGAAGATGGTGAAGTCTTTCACGGTCAGGTTGTCTATGTGGTTTCCGGATGTGTCCGACACGGCGGTCAGAACGGTCACAAGATCGGTGCTCAGCTTGACCGGCTTTTCGTCTTGAGGATCGGCAGCCCTGCGCGGCCTCGTGTCCTGGCGCGAGAAGGCGGCGTGAGCAACTGGATGAGGAATTAATGCGATCGGGATGACCGCAAACAGTACGACTGCCGCTATTGATATGATGATGCGAGTCCGTGCCCGCGGCGCTGGCGTTGCCGATGCAGCTTCAGGAATATGTTTTTCGGCCGGCATCAGCCGCGATTTAGCTTTGAGCGTTTCCAGTAGCTTCATATTCACCGAGCAAATATCGATTTTTCCAAGTCTCAAAATCCTGCAGTGCAAGATCCACCTGAAGCCTGCGCCGGTCGGCTTTCTTTCTTCTCGTGCGCGCCAGATCCGACGCGAGCGCAGGCAGCAGCGCGAACGTAATATTCATCGGCTGAAAATTCTTCGTCTCCGCCCGCGAGATATAATTAGCGAGGCTTCCCATTGCCGTCATCCTTGGAGCAGGTTCGGGAACGCGGCCCCGCATCGCTTCGGCGGCATGAACGCCTGCCATGAAACCCGTCGCGATGGCCTCTATATAGCCCTCGACTCCGGAGATCTGTCCGGCAAAGAACACGCGCGGAAGGTCCCGCATCCGCAATGTCTCCGTTAACACTGCAGGGGCACATATAAAGGTATTTCGGTGGATTTGTCCGAATTTTATAAACTCCGCTTGTTCAAGTCCCGGGATAAGCCTGAGCACCCGCTTCTGCTCGCCGAACCTCAGATGATTCTGAAATCCAACAAGGTTGTAGCTATCGGCCATAAGGTTTTCTTGCCGGAGCTGAACCGCCGCGAAAGGCTGAAGACCGGTTCGCGGATCTCTCAAGCCTACAGGCTTCATTGGCCCGTATCGAAGCGTGTCGCGCCCGCGCCGGGCGAGTTCTTCGATAGGCAAACAGGCTTCGAAGTACATGGTCTTTTCGAATTCGTGAAGCGGCACGGACTCCGCCGATAAAAGCGCCTCATAAAAGCTGGCGTATTCTTCTTCATTGAATGCGCAATTCAGATAGTCGTCTCCGCCTTTGCCGTATCGCGCCGCACGAAAGGTGCGATTATTGTCGATGGTGTCCGCATCGACTATCGGCGATATCGCGTCGTAGAAGTACAGATGCTCGGAACCGGTGAGCTTCGCTATCTCTTCGGAAAGCGCGGGCGAGGTGAGCGGGCCGGTAGCTATTATGACGAAGCCCGTATCGGGGATTGAGGTCAGCTCTTCTCTGATGATCTCGATATTTGGGTTCGCGCTGATTCTGCGAGTAATCTCTTCCGCGAATTTTTCCCGGTCGACGGCGAGGGCCGTTCCCGCTGGAACCGAATTACTATGCGCGGCCTCGATCAACATCGAGCCGCCGCGGCGAAGCTCTTCCTTGAGAAGATAAGGAGCTGTTCCGGGTTCATCGGACTTGAGAGAATTTGAGCAGACTATCTCAGCCAGGTCGGAGCTCTGATGCGCGGGAGTAGGTCGGACGGGTCTCATTTCAAACAAGCGTACGTGCGCGCCCCTGTGAGCGGCTTGCCAGGCCGCTTCCGAGCCGGCCAGTCCGCCGCCGATCACCGTTATACTGGGCTCGTTTGTCGAATACATAGTTTTATTACTTGTGTGGAACGGAATTAAAAAGAGAGAGCCATGCCTTAGCTTCGACCGTATTTTCCGCAAGAATTTCGAGGAACTGAAGCACGACGAATCTTAGCACCTCGGATGACGGTCCAGAAAGTTGGCGCTCTACAGCCCTCTACAGCGACCACCGAATGCATGCTTCGCATCTTCTCGCGACCGCGAGAGACTTGAACAAACTTGAGCGATGAGATTGAATCCGGCGTTCGGCCAGTGTAGTCTCGCTAAGCTCGCTATGAATGAAGAATCCGACGAACAGATTGAAGAGGCGAATGCCCGCTTCTATCGCGCGCTGGAATCCGGTTCCATCCAATTGATGGACGAGCTCTGGCTGCACGATGAATCCGCGCGGTGCGTACATCCCGGATGGGACATGATTTCGGGCTGGGAACGCGTGAAGAAAAGCTGGGAGCGAATATTCGAGTCCGGTCAGAAGATCAAAGTGGCGCCGACGGATCTCCAAATCTTTAGGGCTGGCGAGGTCGCCTGCGTGACCTGCAAAGAGAGCATCACCATCTTTGATGAAGACAGCTTCGATTCCGCGCTGGCGGTGGCGACCAACCTGTTCGTACGCAACGGGTCGGATTGGCTCATTATGCTCCATCACTCTTCGCCTGTGCCCATATTGGTGCCGGACACGGCAACCGATACCATTCAATGACGAAACTAGCCCGATTTTTAGCCGGGCGCCGGAGATTACAAAAAGGGTCGGCAAAACGGCATAAGGTGATATAATCGGCAGCCGCCAGTGGCCCGGCTAGCGGGTTGTGCACTTTGACCCCCCGATCTTCTATCTTAGGCAACGGCCGGGAAAAGCAATTGTTTTAGCTCCTATCGTTTGGGACGAGGTTGATGTGAGCAGGGAATCGTCCCGCGCATTCAAGAGGAGAAGCGTCAGTTTCTCGTTCGCCTTGAATGCGATTTCAAGCGAATTCAACGATCAAGGTTTTGGTGATAAGCGGGATAAGACCGGCTGCGCGTCTGCCTATATTCAGGCTGCCGCTTTTTGCCGAGACTGTTGAAACTCACTTGCAGGTCGAAACATACAAAGAAAAACGACGGAAGGGAGGTTCCGATGAGTATTCTCAAGTTCAAAAGGGCTGTTACGGCGGTGATGACCGCCTTGATGCTGGCGGCGTCGCTGGTTGTGCCGGTGCAGGCACTGGCCCAGACATCCAACACCGGCGCAATAACAGGCGTGGTGAAAGACCAGTCTGGGGCTGTGGTCGCCGGAGCAACAGTCAAAGCTGTTAACAAAGCAACGGGAAACGAACGCAAGACAACGACCAGCGACTCCGGAGCATACGAGTTGAGCGCGCTCGTGCCCGGTGACTATCGGATCGAAGTCGAAGCGAAGGGCTTCGCCAGGTACGCCCAGGAACCGGTTACCGTTAACGTCCTGTCGCGCGTATCGCTGGATGCTGATTTGAAACCAAGCGGCACCGCGGAGACAGTGAACGTAACCGGCGGCGGCGCGCTTATAGAAGTGTCGAAGCAGGACGTCGGCGGCGTCATCGATCCAAAGCAGATGGAGAGTCTGCCCGTGAACGGGCGCTCATTCGCTTCCTTGGCGACGCTCATACCGGGAGCGACGCTGCAGGGATCGTACGATCCAACTAAGGCGAGAACCGGCACGATCTCTATCGGCGGTTCAACCGGACGCAATATTAATATTTCGGTGGACGGAGCTGACGATAAGGATAACGCCGTCGGCGGAATTCTTCAGAATTTCACGATGGAGGGTATCCAGGAATTCGCCCTTTCCACTCAGCGATTCTCGGCGGCCAACGGCCGTTCAGGCGGCGCGCTGCTTTCGGTAGTGAATAAGAGCGGAACAAACAAGTTCCACGGATCGGGGTTTGGATTCTTCCGCGATGACATATTCAATGCCAACGCGCCCAAGCTCCTTGCCGACGCGAATCCGAATCTGTTCGATCCGGCGGATACGATTAAGCCGCCTTTTAACCGGCAGCAGTTTGGCGGTTCGGTGGGCGGAAAGTTAGTCAAGGACAAGGCATATTGGTTCGGCGCCGTCGAACATACGCGCGAGCGCGGGACCTCGATCGTGCCGACACAAGCGTTCAACGAGATCAAGCTGCTGGAGCCGCTTGGCTACAAAGCGGTTCAATTCCTGCCGCAGCCTTTCGATGACACGCAGTGGACGTTCAAAGCGGACTTCCAACCGCGCGACAATCACTCGCTGAGTGTGCGATGGGGCGGCCAGAACAATAAATCATTGAACGATCAAGCTGGCTTCCTGACGGTCTTCACGGATCTTTCGGGCGGCGACAAGCAGGTTAACGACTATAAGAGCATCGTGGGTTCGTGGAACTGGACCGCGACGCCTCATATGGTCAACAGCTTCACCTATGCGTTCTCGCAGTTCAACAATCAGATCGTAGCGACGTCGGATCTGACTCTGTTGACCTTCCCGAGCGGCGTTGCAGTCGGCCGGAACGGCAACGTGCCGCAGCAAACGCTGCAGACCAAGCATCAAATCCGCGACGACCTGACATGGAGCAGGGGGAACCACGGCTTCAAGTTCGGCGGTGATATCGTGTTCGAGCCGACGCTTGGAGGACTATTCGCATTTCTGTCCTCGCCGGAATATGACTTCGTAGAAGACCCGAGCTCAATTGTCACTCATCCGCTGAAGTTCAACACTCCGGGTATCGTTGGCGACATCGCGGTTGCCGGCGGAGATCCCAAGTTCGACCTTCGAGATGGAGCCAAGCAGGCGTCCTGGTATGTACAAGACGATTGGAAGGTCTCGAGAAAATTGACGCTGAATTTAGGCGTTCGATATGACGTTGACCTCGGTTTCGTCGATGCGGCGCATCAAAACGCAACCAACAGGACGTTAAAGGCGCTTCAGATCATCGGTCACCCGCTCGGTGCGAGAGGCGTTCACGACGACAAGAACAACTTCTCGCCGCGAGTCGGCTTTGCATACGATATCAAAGGCAACGGCCGCTCGGTGATCAGGGGCGGATTCGGTCTCTACTATGACCAGTCCTTCTTGAACGTACCGCTGTTCGCCGTTCAGATGGCAAATCCCGAAATATACGCGTCGATTCTTGATACCTCGGATGGGCTCAGCCTGGCGTCGCCGGCTCCGACCTTCCCGCGGCCGCTTTTGAATCCGGCAATCGGCTTTCCGGTGAACGGCCGTCTGCTCGATCCCGACTTCGTATCTCCGTACACTCAGCAGTCCAATATCACTTTCGCTCAGGAGATCGGCAAGAATGCGGTGATCGAGTTCGACTACATTCACATTCTTGGCCTGCATGAGTTCACGCAGCTCAACTACAACCCGAGAATTGGTCCTCTGCTCGGATCTCAGCGGACCAGCCCGAGCCCGACGAGATTGCTGACGGCGGCGTTCAACGCTCACGCGGCGGAGATGATCGCGGCCTTTGGTCAGGTCACCCCGTTCAGCAACATCCGCGTGGCGCAGTCCGACGGCCGCTCGCGCTACGATGCGTTCACCATCTCGTATCGGAAGCGATACACGAACAAGTTCCAGTTGAACATGCATTACACGCTGGCAAGATCGCTTTCCTGGTTTGGGGTCATTGGAGATTTCGGGCTGCAGCCGCAGAACCCGTTCGACAAGTTCGATCCGAAGGCTGATTTCGGCTATCCGGGCGAGGACGAACGGCATCGCTTTGTGGCGTCGGGCATCTTCGATCTGCCTTGGGGATTCCAGTTGTCTCCGATACTGCAGCTCGGTTCCGCCCGGCCCTACAACATTCTTCCCGCCGGTAGCGGCGGAGGAGCCAGCTTTGACATAAACCGCGATGGTGTCACGAATGACCGCGAGACTCGCGACGGCAACGATCAGCATCATCTGCCGCCGGGGACGGAGCGGGGCGACACCTTCTCGCAGGTGAATCTGCGAGTGTCGAAGTTTTTCAAGTTCAAAGAGGAGATGAAGCTCGGGCTGTTCTTCGAAGCTTTCAATCTTTTCAACACGAGCAACTTCGGCAACTCGTTCGACGGAACCATCGGAAGTCAGAACTTCAAGAAGCCGGTCAATTTCTTCGGGGCGACCGGTTTCTCGGAACCGATCGGCATTCCGTTCCAGGCTCAATTCGGCCTCCGCTTTAACTGGTAGCCGGATTTCGCCTCGTAATTGGTCCGTTAAGGGCGCCCGCGTAATGCGTGGGCGCCCTTGCCTTCTGAGGTATGATTACTGCACGGTACACTACGGACCTGCATGGAGGGAGGATCATGGCTCGCCGATTACACGCCGCCATCGCACTGGTTGTTGTTGAGATTTGCTGCGGAGGCGCCTTTGCGCAAGGCGGGCACGTTCTGCAAGGCCGAGTCGTTCTCCCTAACAATGCGCCGCCGGCGAACCCGGTCAAAGTAACTCTCACCTTTAGCGGCGCGCGAGTGTTCGAGACCTTCACGGATCTCAGCGGACGCTTTTCATTCAACGGTCTCAAACGCGGCACGTATCAGCTGACGGCCGAAGGTGATGGAGAGATTTTTGAAACCACCACCGTCTACGCCGATGTGGCCGCGTTTGGAAACGCGCCTCAGGTGTTCACGCAAAATATTCAGTTGAGACTCAAGGCCGGCAAGAAGACGCTGCCGGCCGGCGTTGTGTCCGTGGAAGAAATGGACCCCAATGTCCCGGACGCGGCGCGCAAGGAATATCAGAAGGGCATGAAGGATGCCGACGAGGAACGCCCAGGCAATGCCATCAGGCATTTCCGTGAAGCCATAAAATTGTACCCAGCGCTTTATGCCGCGCATCTTGGGTTAGGAGACCAACAGGCAAAGCTGCAGCGCAACGATGAGGCGATCGAGTCGTACAAGAACGCAATCGAATTGAAACCGGATAAGGCCGCTCCGTATGTCGGCCTTGGCGTTACTCTCGTGAAACAGAAGCGCTATAACGACGCCATTGCGCCGCTGGCCAAGAGCCTCGACATCGAAAAACAATCATCCATCTCCTTCCTCTTTCTCGGCATCGCGGAATTTCAAACCGGAGACGTCAAAGGCGCCGAAGCAAATCTGCTTCACTCATACGAAATTGGGAAACAGCCGCTGGCGGCGATCTATCTCGCGGACATCTACGAGCAGCGAGGCGAGATCGCGAAGGCGATCGAACGACTTGAGACCTACCTGCGCGACAATCCTCAGGATACGCGGTCCGAACAGGTTCGTATGGCTATCGAGAAGCTCAAAAAGAAGCTGCCCCACTGACCAACCTCCTTCGACCATTGTGAATAATTGTCCCGGCAACGATCCATTCCTTACCTCCCAGAATAAGCTCGTCACGCCGGCATGCTGGCTGGCTCGCTAGACACTCATCCTGCCTTCGGCTCCCGCATTCAATAATCTGGAAAAAAACCATAAATTCAGAAGAGCCGCCGGTTCCTGGGCCGGTTGGGAGGTCTACCGACCGCAGGTATAACACGTTTAATTTTATAGATTTGATCGGCGTCGGCAGTTCTTCCGCCTGAAGGGAATGCACGTTGCAGGTTTTCCGGCTTGCACAAGCTTCGTCCCAATAGTCCGGCCAGTCCATGGTACTTCAAACCGAGAATTGAACGTTAGGAATTCGTGTGGTTTTAAGAAGCACTCATTCGTTTTTGTCGACAGCGCAGGCACTAAGCTACACGCCCCTGCATCTCTACGGATTTCATTCGAAGGCCGCGCGGATCAATCCGCCGTTCTTCATTGCAATCGAAGGCCCGGTTTCTTTATTACATCGCGGGCCTGTCTTCACAACCAGCGGTATCGGCTTTGCCGATACCAGCACATTTCAGGAGGTTTAAATGAGGATTTTTTCATTTAGAAAGGCCGCTGCCGCAGTTGTCACCGCGATTATGATCGCGGCGACATTTGTCGTGCCGGCCAGCGCGCTAGCTCAAACGTCAAACACCGGCGCCATTACCGGTACGGTCAAAGACCCGGCGGGAGCTGTTGTATCAGGCGCGTCGGTGAGAGCAGTAAACAAGGCAACCAACATCGAGCGGAAAACCACAACAAGCGACAGCGGGTCCTTCGAGCTGTCGCAGTTGACCCCGGGCGAGTACAGGGTTGAAGTCGAAGCGAAGGGCTTCGGCAAATACATTCAGGAACCCGTAGTCGTAAACGTACTGTCCAGAGTCACGCTCGACGCGGATCTGAAAACAAGCGGCGCCGCTGAACAGATCACCGTAACCGGCGGCGCGGCTCCGCTCGTCGAGACGACCAAGACGGATGTCGGCGGCGTCGTCGACAAGCGCGAACTCGAGAGCCTGCCCGTAAACGGCCGCTCCTTCGCGTCTCTTGCCGTGTTGATACCAGGCGCCACCCAGGCTCCTTCGTTCGATCCGACAAAGGCCCGCAGCGGGACCTTCTCCATCGGCGGTTCGACCGGCCGGAATATCAACATCACCGTTGATGGCGGCGATAACAAAGATAACGTAGTAGGCGGAATCCTTCAGAACTACACGATGGAAGGAATCCAGGAATTCGCGCTTTCAACTCAGCGCTTCTCGGCAGCGAACGGCCGATCCGGCGGCGCGCTGCTTTCAGTCATCAACAAGAGCGGAACCAATCAACTCACCGGCACCGTCTTTGGATTTTTCAGGGACGACAAGTTCAATGCGAATGCGTTGAGCCTGCTTGCCGATCACAATCCGATCGATTTCGATCCTAACGCCGAAAAGCTTCCGTTCAACCGGCAGCAGTTTGGGGGTTCGATCGGCGGCCCGATAATCAAGGATAAAGCCTTCTGGTTCGGCACCGTCGAGCACACCCGCGAACGCGGCGCCTCCGCGGTTCCGGCTGCATTCTTCAACCAGATTCAGCTTCTCGCGCCGCTGGGCTATACGGCGGTGAGCCTGCTGACTCAGCCGTTCGACGATACGCAGTTCACGGTCAAGGGCGACTTCCACCCGCGTGACAACCACACGATCAGCGTGCGGTATTCGGGTCAGAACAACAAAGCGCTCAACGATCAGGCGGGCTTCTTCACCGTCTTCACGGATGCCGGCGGCGGCGACAAGCAGATCAATGACCTGCATAGCCTGCTGGGTTCGTGGACTTGGACCGCCACTCCGCATGTGGTCAACCAGTTAATCTATCAGTGGTCGACGTTCAACAATCAGATCCTGGCCACTTCCAGTGCGCGACAATTGATCTTTCCGGACGGAGTCGACGTGGGTACGAACACCAACGTACCGCAGCAGACGACCCAGAGGAAGCATCAGCTTCGCGACGATCTGAGCTGGAGCCGCGGCAATCATGGCCTCAAGTTCGGTGTGGACTATGTGCCGCGCGAAGAGATTGGCGGCCTTTTCCACTTCTTCTCAACTCCGACTTATTTCTTTAACCTCACAATCAACGAAATCGTCGGCCTGCCGCAGCGCTTCAACACGCCGGGCATCGTCGACCAGATCAGCCTCGGCGGCGGGGATCCGAGCACCGCGTTCCTGAGCCCGGCCAAGCAGTTGGGCTGGTATGTTCAGGACGATTGGAAGGTGAACTCGAAGCTGACCCTCAACCTGGGTGTCCGGTACGACGTGGATCTCGGATTTGTCGACGCGGGCAGCCAGGCGAACAATCGCGCCGTACGGGCGCTTCAGATTATCGGCAGCTCTTACGGCAACCTTCCGCACGACGATAAGAACAACTTCTCGCCGCGCATCGGGTTTGCCTGGGACCTCAGGGGCAACGGCCGGCAGGTGCTTCGAGGCGGCTACGGTCTGTACTACGATCAATCGTTCCAGAACGTGGTTACCTTCGCCGTTCAGCAGGCTCACCCTGAGATCTACGGACAGGTCAATGTGGTCGGCGACAATCTCAGCCTTGCCACTCCGCCTCCGGTGATACCGAGTCCATTCGTGAATCCGCTTCCGGGTACTCGCGGACGCATAATAGACCCGAACTTCACCTCGCCGTATACGCAGCAGTCCAACATCGGGTACGCGCACCAGATCGGCAACAATATGGTGCTCGAGTTCGATTATGTCCACATTCTTGGGCTCCACGAGTTCAACACGCTGGACATAAATCCGAGAGTGGGGCCGTTGTTCAACGCGCAGGCTTCCGATCCGGCAAGCGCTTTCCCGAGGGTGTTCCAGAATGCATTTGCCGCTCATGCCGCTGATCTGATCGCTGCATTTGGGACCGCGACGCCGTTCGCGAGAATCTCGGCGGCGCAGTCTGACGGCCGTTCTCGGTACGACGCGTTTACGGTGTCGTTCAGGAAGCGATATTCGAGAAAGTTCCAGTTCGAGACTCACTACACGTGGGCTCGCGCCCGCGCGTGGTTCGGCTCGACCGGTGACTTCGGACTCGCGCCGATCAATCCGTTCGACAAGTTCGATCCAAACACGAATTTTGGTCCTTCGGACGCCGACGAACGTCATCGCTTCGTGCTGTCGGGAGTGTGGGATCTGCCGTGGGGCTTCCAGCTTTCGCCGATCTTCCAACTCGCTTCGGCCAGACCTTACAGCATCCTGGCCGGTTGCGGCTGCGATGCTAACCGCGACGGCGTAGCCAATGACCGCGGCACGATTGACGGCAACGATCAGCATCAGTTCGCGCCCAACTCGGCTCGAGGCGACTGGTTCTCGCAGGTAAACATCCGCGTCGCCAAGAACTTCAAGCTCCGCGAACGGATGAAGCTCGGCCTCTTCTTCGAGGCGTTCAACCTGTTCAACACAGCCAACTTCGGCGCCGCGTTCCAGAACGCTCAAGGCGCTGTGGACTTCGGAAAGCCGATCGGACTGTTTGGAGCGACGGGCTTCTCAGAGCCTCTGGGAATTCCATTCCAGGGCCAGTTCGGTTTCAGATTCAGCTTCTAAGCTAGGAGCTGGATCTCACTTCCTTAGGGGGCGCTCGCGGTTGATGCGGGCGCCCCGATCCTTTTTATGCTGACGGCGTCAGCAGTACGCAGCAGGATGCCTGTTAGACGAATCACGGTTGCGATTTCGCCAGAGGCCGCGACTGGACTATGTACAGAGCGCCGCCGGCGTATACCCACTCTATGTCCTGATCCATCCCTCGAAATACCTGCTTTATTTTAAGCGCCGCGGCCGCGATTCTTCTGACGAGCTGATCGTTAAGGACAGCGCGGCCCTGTTCGGATCTGACCTCTTTCACGCCGCCGGCTTCATCGAAGGTGAGCATTGTGTCATCCTCGGAACGGGTGAGTACCTGTATCCGCTTCGACGCGGTCCGATATAACACCTGCTCGGCGATTTTCTGACCTTCGACAACGCGAATGCCGAGCCCTCGCTTGGCGTTTATATAAACGGTTCCGGAGCTTTCCTTCGAACTTGAGTTGAAGGGATCGGTTGTAATCGCGACGCCGGCGCTATCAGCATTGATGCCGACCTGAATGAGGACTCCTGGAAAGACGCCGAAATGATTCATTCCGAAGCTTTCGCGCGCTTCGTAGGCCTCGTAGTTCCATACCGAAGCCCATACGGTTTTTATCGCCGACAACAATTGCTCGTCTGTCCTTACGTTGGGCACGGTCGTATATAAGCCGGCGCCGCTAAAATCCTTCAAGTCCTCGGCATTGGTCGAACTGCGAACAAACAGGCCTTTGCCTTCATAGTCGTGATGAGCTTTTGTCAGGATTGCTTGTTTGAAGGCCTCGTCGAAACGGCCGCGCTCGATCCAGCTTCGGATTGAGGCGAGTCTCGACTTGCGATATGCCGGATCGTGAACGAATCGCTCCTCTTCAACTGCATCGGCAATCTTATCTTCGAGGTTGTTGCGGCGCAGGAACTCGCGATAGTAGTAAAAGGGAATGGAGAAACCCGGCGGAATGGTTATGCCTTGAATTCTCGCATGTGCCAGTTCGCCGAGGTTCGCGGATTTTGCTCCAAATCGCCGCGCATCCAAAGCTCGCTGGTTGTAGAGATCCGTCAGATTCGCATACTCGAGATCGGCCGGAGGCGTAACAAGGTCCGCCCGCTTAATCCACTTCATATTGCGCTCGGTCACCTCGCGCGGGTCCGCCGGCTCGAGCGTGTAGTCATTGTCGCGCACCGCCAGTTTCACATATTTGCCTTCGAGCGATTTGAACAGCTCACCGGCGTTCTTGATGTACGCGTTTGGAATAGACCACGCCTTTGCAAGCAGGTTTATGTGAGAAAGCGGAGAGGCCGGCGACACCGTGATTATGCCCGAGAGAGGAGGCAGATGAACCGGCGTTTCCTTGAATATCACTATCTGATTGCGGTCAATCACCGTGTCGTCCGAAACGCGATCGAGAATGCGAAGCTGCCCGATCCCGCTCGCCAGGTTTAGCGCCTGGTATTCTTTGCTGCTCGCGAGATCGCCCAGCGTCAAGACGGGAATAACAGACGATGTCGAGATCTCTTTGATTCGATGCGCCGCGGCTTCCTGATCCGAAGAGTTTGGTTTGAATGAGACCGAGGTGAAGAATGATTTGGTTATTGCTTCGAACGCAGTCGACAGCAACTGCTCGGTTATTTTGTCTCCCTCCCAGAATTCGAATGCGAAACCGCTCATTGCGGGGTAGTAAGCGATGGTTCCCACAATGAATCTCCGGTTCGGCTTGAGATATGTATTTTCGAAGAGAACTGGGCCGCGCTCGAGCGAGAGATAAGTGGAGTTCAAAAAGTCCTTGTGAAACTGGTACAGCTTCGAGTTGACGTAATAAACGCGATTCTCCTTGCTTCGGTCTATTACGAACATCAAGTGTGGAAGCGCGTAAAACCGGCCTCGGTAGTAGATTCTGGCGAGCCTGTCGAAGTCGGCGCGTGAGTCTATGCGCTCAAGCCACCGAGCCGTGTTTTGTGAAGCTGATCCCTGCTGAGGGCGCCGCCGAGGACTTGATCGACGGCCCTGAGACGCTGTACTCGCGACCGCTCCCGCGAGCAACCCAATCGCAATCACAAATCGGAAAAACAGGATCATAGCTGCGCCATTGGGTTCGACTTGCGAGACTCGACGCCGCAATCGACTAACAATCGAAATTAATCGCGTTCCTCGATTTTATATATTCATCCCTTCCATTCGCCTCTAGCGACCGCGGGCACGAACGAAGCAAGGTTTGGCGGTGGAAATTCAATCTCGCGCTTTTCTTCAGCGCTCATATATGCGGCCATCAGTAGTTCAGTGACGGCAAGCCCGTCGTGGAAACTTTCCTCAGGCTGCTTTCCCTCAATAAAACACCGCACAAAATAGCGATCCTCATCCTCGTAGCCGTATTCCGATCCCTCATTGCCGACAACCGGCATCAGCCCTTGCTCCGCGTTCTGCTTCTCAACGAGGTCCTCGCCCGCTTCGCCCGTGACCCTCCGGCTGAAGAACAGCTTCAGACCGCTGTCTAGCGAGTTAATCGAGAGGGAGTATTCAGGCCCAAGCAGTTCCATGCTGAGCCTCAAGCCGGGCCCCACATAGCTCCACGAAGTTGTTGCTTCGGCGATGAGCCGATGTCCGTGTTCATCCGCGAAGGTCACGGTCGCTCTGGCGAAATCCTCGGCGGGTTTGTTCCTGTAGTCCACCTCTTTCCCGAACATCTTTGTGAGCGCCTCCGCGTACTCCGGCCTCGTCCATTTCAGAGAAGCGATTTGCGCCGAAATACTCATTGGACGAATGCTGCCGCGAGGCTGGCCTGGTTCGGTAAGCATGAATCTGGCAACTTCGATGCTATGGCACATCATATCGTTCAGAACGCCGCCCCCTTGTAGTTCGCCTCGCCAGAACCAAGCCATATGAGGGCCGCTATGTTCCTCCGCCGCCCGCGCCAGATACGGGCGTCCGGTCAAGGCTGCCGCGCGTGTCCACAAGATGCTGCGCCCGCGGGTTACCGACGGCGTGAATAACTGGTTTTCGAGATAGCCGTGGAGCACGCCCGCCTGTTCCACGAGCTCTACCATTCGCGCGGCCTCAGCAACGTTGCGCGCAAGAGGTTTTTCACAAGCGATTCCGATTAAATTGCCTTTTCCTGCTTTCAAGGCGTGAACGACAGCCTCCATGTTTTCGATGCGGCGATCGTTCGGTCCGCATAGCCAGATGCAGTCGATCTCCGGAGACGAAACCATGTCTTCAATCGAGTTGAATACCCGCGCCTCGCCCACTCGCAAAGATCTCGCAATAGCCGCGGCTTCTTCGGCGTGCTCAGAGGTCGGGCTCCAGATACCGTTTACGTCTGCATCGCGCACGCCGATCCACGACCTGATGTGGAAGCGCGCATTAAACCCGCTTCCTATGAAACCAACACCGAGCCTCTTCTTCATTGATTTTAACCTTTCAGCAATGCGGATTTTCGTGGAGGGATGGTCGATTTGCAAGGGCATCAACGGCGCGTGTAACCGGCGCAATCACCGGCGTGAAATATCATCCTCGAGGACGCTGTGGATTGGCTCCAGTATCGTTCCGGCGGTAAACCAGCGCGCTACTCTGGCGCCATCGGCCTACATGTGTCAGCCTTTCCAGCATACAGAAAATCGAATTTGAGACCGATATTGACATTCGTGTGATCAAAAGATAATGTCACTGCGCCGTGATTGTGGTATACCGAAGCGCGATGTGCGGATCACGCGTCACTTGAGTATCAACCGGAAAGAATCCTCTGACCGGTATGAATCCTATCACCCCTCACCCGTTGTGCCGGAGGAAACACATCACTATCTTGACTCGTTGGCGGCGAGTCCTTTCGACGAACATTCATTAGCGCTCAGATCGAGGAGGGAATAATGGCTAAGACGAACGGACAAAATGGACAGTCAGCGGCTCCTGATAATAGATGCGCGGCTGAAGATCCATCTAATAAGCGCGTTGATCCGCGAACCAACAGGCGCGGATTTCTTCAGACGGCGGGAGGGGCGGCGATCGCAGCAAGCGTCACCGGGCTCATCCCAGCTACAACGTTAACATCCGTTTCCGCGAATGCTCAGGAGATCGAACCTAACGTTGAAATCGGCCCCTCAGTTGCTAAAAAGCGCGCGAAGGCCGCACTCAGCATTCGTACCGCCGCCGCGCAGCGTGAAAGAGATCTTCCGATCGTCAGCCATCCAACCAACGGAGATGAGGAGCTTTTTCCCAATAAGATCGGTTCCTTTTCGAAAGGGCTGCCGCACAACAATCTTGGCGAGGTCGACGTGCCCGCGTTCAATACATTGATTCACGCGCTCACCACCGGTAACGCCGCTGACTTCGAAAGTATAACCATCGGTCGGGGAGTCAAGTTGACGAATCCTCAGTCGGGCATCGCCTTCGCGATGGAAGGTCCGGATTCGCATTGTCTCGCGCAGAGAGCCGCGCCCGCTTTTAGCAGCGCGGAAGAAGCGGGCGAGATCACTGAGAACTACTGGATGGCGCTCGCGCGCGACGTACCCTTCACTCAATATGGCAGCAGCAGTGTGATAGGTCGCGCGGCAGCCGATCTGTCAAGGCTCTCGGATTTTCGAGGGCCAAAATCGAGCGGCGCGGTCAATGTGGCAAATATCTTTCGAGGGCTTACACCCGGCGATCTGGCTGGACCATATATTTCGCAATTCCTGTGGAAGGACACTCCATTCGGTGTTGAGCGAGTAGACCGGCGCATGCGAACCGTCGTGGGCGGCGTTGACTATCTCACGGGCTACGGAGACTGGATCGCCGTACAAAACGGCGCCTCTACTCCGGGCGATGCGTTTGATCCCACGCCGCGCTACATCACCAACGGCCGCGATCTGGGCCAATGGGTGCATATCGATGTCTTGTTTCAAGCCTATTTCAATGCGATGTTGATTCTGTTCAGCATTGGAGCGCCGCGCGATGCGGGAAATCCCTATCGGACCTCGCGGACTCAGATAGCGTTCAGCACCCTTGGAGACCCCCACGTCGCGAGTCTTATCGCCTCGGTTGCAACGCCCGCATTGAAAGCGGTTTGGTATCAGAAATGGTTTGTGCATAGGCGGCTCAGACCAGAAGCGTTCGCCGGGCGAGTCCATAATCATGTGACTCACGCAGCGACTTATCCCATTCATTCGGATGTTCTGAACTCGTCTGTTCTTAACGAGCTGTTCACCCGAAATGGAAGCTATCTGCTGCCGATGGCCTTTCCGGAAGGCTGCCCGACCCATCCGGCTTACGGTGCAGGCCACGCGACGGTGGCCGGTGCGTGCGTGACCATACTGAAAGCATTCTTTGATGAGTCGTTCGTGATCCCGAACCCGGTAGAAGCGAGCGCGGATGGATCGCAGCTTCTGCCTTATACTGGAGCCGCGCTGACGGTCGGCGGTGAATTGAACAAGCTTGCGTCGAACGTCGCGATCGGCAGGAACTTCGCGGGGGTGCACTGGCGCTCTGATGCGACGGAGTCGCTGAAGCTGGGCGAAGAGCTCGCGATACGGTTTCTTAGAGAAGAGAAGGACTGCTTCAACGAGACCGCCAATCTTTCGGTGACGAAGTTCGACGGTACTACGATAACAATCTGATCGGCTATATTTGGCGCGTCTATTGTGCGCGGCTCGTAAAAATTTACGCGACTGGCCGTTGCGCGAAGGGTCTGTACTAGATGCTTCTCAGGTTGCTTCTGGTCATCTCCGCTTATCTACTCGGGTCGATACCATTTGGCTATCTGTTAATCAAGTTCGTTTTTACTCGGGGCGAAGATATCAGGGCCGTGGGATCGGGAGGAATCGGCGCGACTAACGTAACGCGTAGGGCAGGCCGCGCGGCCGGACTGATTACGTATGCGCTTGATGTAGCCAAAGGCTCGGCGGCAGTGATGCTCGTGCGCGCCGCGGCCGGAGATGATTATTTATGGATGGGCCTGGCAGCCGTTGCCGTGATTGTCGGCCATATAGCTCCGGTATTCCTTCGCTTCCGCGGCGGAAAGGGCGTTGCCACTGGAGTCGGAGTATTCCTGGCCATTGCGCCCTACGCGGTGATTACAACTCTGGTACTCTGGGCGGCGGTAGTTTATTTCAGCCGCTTCGTTTCGCTTGGCTCGATCATCGCAACCGCCGCCGTGCCGCTTTGGATACTGCTCTACTATGGCCTGTTGTTTCCGAGCCCGCATCTCCGCGCGCTGGTTATAATCGCGGTCATCGCGTGCGCGCTAATAGTATGGAAGCACCACGAAAACATTAGCAGACTGCTGAGCGGCAATGAGAACCGCATAGGAAAGAGGATCGAGCCCGGGCGAGAAGACGCGATGCGAGATTCAGTCTGAGCGGCGGTTAACGAGAATGACATTGCGGACAACGGCCGAGGAGAAACGGATTGCAATCATCGGAGCCGGAAGCTGGGGTACGGCGCTGGCTATTGCGGCCGCCCGCGCCGGCCATAGAATTCGTATTTGGGCGCGCGAGGACGAAGTCGCCGCCGGGATAAATAATTCGAAGAGGAATCCTCTCTATCTTTCCGAGTTCGACCTTCCTGAGAACATAAATGCTACGACCTCGCTCCAGGAAGCGCTGGAAGCCGCGGAGATCGTGTTGAGCGTAGTACCGTCTCACGCCGTGCGAGAAGTCTTTGCGCGGATGCGGCCGTGGCTTAAGTCTGAGATGGTCGTAGTGAGCGCGACCAAGGGTGTCGAGAACGGCACGCTGATGCGCGTATCGCAAGTCGTTGCCGATGTCGTAAAAAATGAATTCGAGCCTCGCTTTGTCGTGCTTTCAGGACCGAGTTTCGCGCTCGAGGCCGCCCGGGGCTATCCCACGGCGGTTGTAGCCGCGAGTACGAGCGCTGAGCTTAGCGAGGTGGTACAGCACTCGTTGAGCTCCAGCTCTTTCCGCATATACACCAATGACGATGTAATCGGAGTCGAGTTGTGCGGAGCCGTGAAGAACGTAGTGGCCATTTCGGCGGGAGTTGTCAGAGGCCTCGGCTTCGGAATGAACTCGGTGGCCGCGATCATCACGCGCGGACTGGCTGAAATTACGCGATTTGCAATGGCGCAGGGCGCGCGGGCTGAAACGATGTCGGGACTTGCGGGGCTCGGCGACCTGGTTCTTACCTGTACGGGCGACCTCTCCCGCAATCGACGCGTCGGAATCGAGCTTGGTCGCGGAAGAAAACTCGGCGAGATTCTCGCCGAAATGCGCGAGGTTGCCGAAGGTGTGAAGACCTGCCGGGCAATCCACGAGCTAAGCCTCAGGCTAAAAGTCGACATGCCGATAATCGCCGGCACCTATGCATTGCTCTATGAAGATAAGCCGGCGATTGAAGCCGCCAGTCAACTGATGGAGCGGCCGTTAAAACGCGAGTAGCTCCGGTAAATTGCCGACGCAGTCATACCGCCCGGCTTGGACAGCCGTGCTGTTTGGACAGCCGTGCTATCCCCAGGCGCACCGCGGTGATAGAATCCGGCATCTCGTCGGCCCCGGCATAGTCGATGCGGAAATCACATAAGGAGATCATTCTAATATGAGCATGAGCACTACTCCGATTAATCAGGGTCCGCCTACCGCGGATCAAGAAAAGAAGAAAACGAGCCCTCTTGTTTACATTCTCGTAGGCTGTGGCGGTCTTATAGTAATCGGGGGCATCGTCTTCGCGGTTGCGATGTATTTTGTCTACAACAAGGCGAAGCAAATGGGACTCGATCCCGAGTTGATGAGGAGGAGCCCGGCGATAGCGGTCGCGAAGTTTGTGGCGGCTACAAACCCGGATGTTGAAGTCCTCTCATCCGACGAGGCGAATGCAACCATTACTGTTAAGGATAAAAAGACCGGAAAGGTAATTACCGTATCGCTTGATGACGCCAAGAACGGCAACATCACCATCAAAGAAGATGGAAAGGACGAGGTAAAGATACAGGCGAAAGGAAACGGCGAATCCGGCAGCCTCGAAGTCAAGTCGAGCGAAGGGTCCATGAAGTTCGGCAATACCGGAGACAAGATGCCGGACTGGCTGCCCGCTTACCCCGGAGCCGCCGCAACGGGAACATATTCCTTTAGCGGCAATGACGCGGAATCGGGAGGCTTTCACTTCAGCACCAGCGACAGCAGCGAAAAAGTGATTTCGTTTTATGAAAGTGAGTTGAAGAAATCAGACATGAAGGTGCAGACGTTTAAGACAAGTCAGGCTGGTACCGTCACCGGAGAAGATTCAGATAAGAAGCGAGCTGTTACGGTTACTGCTGGAAGTTCTGACGAGGGCACTCAGGTGACGATTGCGTTCAACGTCAAAAAATGAGCTGGAAAAGAAATGATCCGGGCTCAAGCAGTTCAACACATCGAGCAGGCCATCCGGCGGGGCCCGTCGGATAACATGGCTGAGCCGATCATTATTGCGCGGGGTTGGGAAGCTTTCGGACCAAAATAACGGCCGCCATCGGATGGCGGTCGAGAATCCGAAACCGCTGCGTGAAATCGGACGGCTCCGCGCTGTCTCTGAGATCGGCGATCGCCAGATCGGCATCCGGTATTCTCTCAGCCGAGCCAAACACTCGGAAGCGAGACGCTCGCACAGCGACGAGCTTGACGTCTATATCGCTGGATCTCTCTGCTTCAGGTATGCTAAGGAGCTTCATTTGTAACCCCGCCCTCTGCTGCCCGGATACGCGTGACCAACGGCTGCCTGCCGGCCTTATCGCGACGCATCAACCAGTCAAAACCGTCCAACAACTTCAGAGAGGTGTTACTATCCCCTGTCGAATGGCCCCATAGTACTATTTTGACGGAATGCTGTACAGGGAATAGTGGGATGGGAAACGGCGTTATTACCACGAACGACTTTGTTGCGGCGCTGACGAATACAATTGAAAGGTTCGGAATTGAGCCGCTTACATCGACGCAATCGGGCCTGCTCGAGCGGCATTACGAAATGATGCTCAAGTGGAATCGACGTTTGAATCTGACGCGCATAACGGCCTTGGAAGAAGCCGCGCGGCTTCATTACGCGGAGTCGCTCATAGCGGGGCGACTTATAGGCGCCGCTAGAACCGCGCTTGATATCGGTAGCGGAGCGGGATTTCCCGCCGTTCCCCTAGCGGTACTCAGAAGTGACCTTGCGATCACGGCTCTCGAATCCAACTCTAAGAAGGCGACTTTCTTGAGAGAGGTTAAGGAAACGCTGGAACTGCGGAACCTCAGCGTCGCGAATACGCGCGTCGAAGTCTCTGATTGCGCGTCATATGACTTGCTGATAAGCAGGGCGCTCGATCGAGCCGGCGATCTGATCCCGGCCATCGCGTCAGGCTTGCAGTCTACTCAAAAGCTGATCGTTTTCTGTGGAAGCGATTTGATAAAGACCCTTAAAGAGGTGCTTGGAGCCGCTGCCTTAGAAGAATTGCTTGCTATTCCGGAGTCTCGGTCCAGATTCATCGCGCTGTTTGGCGCGCGCTCAGAGCCTTCCGTGATTAAATGTCCTTCTTGAAAGCAACCTGCTGAGTTGAAACGCGAGCCGTGAAACCAGCGGGTGGTCGATGGCTATTCCCACTCTATCGTCGAAGGCGGCTTAGAGCTGATATCGTAGACGACTCGATTGATCCCGCGGACCTCGCTCACGATTCTTGAAGAGATTCGCTGCAGCACGTCGTACGGCAAGCGGGCCCAATCAGCGGTCATTCCATCGACTGACTCGACGGCGCGAAGGGCAACCGCATTCTCGTATGTGCGAAGGTCTCCCATTACACCAACTGTTGAAATAGGCAGAAGGACCGCGAACGATTGCCAGACTTTGTCGTAAAGATCCGCGTTCTGGATCTCCTCGATTACTATCGCATCAGCCTCTTGAAGCAACTTCACGCGGTCGTTCGTTACTTCGCCAAGTATCCGAACCGCGAGGCCGGGGCCCGGAAAAGGCTGTCTTGAGATAATCTCTTCCGGAATCCCAAGCGCTCGTCCCACCCGACGAACCTCGTCTTTGAATAATTCTCTAAGCGGTTCGATGAGCTTCAAATGCATTTTCTCCGGCAAGCCGCCGACGTTGTGATGAGACTTGATCACGGCCGAAGGGCCTCGAACCGAGACTGATTCGATTACATCAGGATATAGGGTGCCTTGCACGAGATATTCCACTTCGCCGACGCGGCGAGCTTCTTCCTGAAAGACTTCTATGAACTCGGCGCCGATGATTTTTCGTTTGCGCTCGGGATCGGTTACGCCGGCGAGTTTTGTGAGGAAGCGCTCGCCCGCGGCGACTCCGACCACGTTGAGATCCATCTCGCGATAAGCTTCGAGCACTTCCTCGAATTCGTTCTTTCGAAGCAGTCCCGTGTCGACGAAAATGCATTTCTGATTCGGTCCAATGGCGCGCGCTACCAGGGCGGCCGCGACTGAGGAGTCTACGCCTCCCGACAACCCGCAGACCGCGCGGCCTCCGCCGACGCGAAGACGAACCTGCTCAATCGTGCTCTCTATGAACGATTCCATTGTCCAATCACAGCTAAGGTGACACGCTTTCACGAGAAAGTTTCGCAGAATTTCGATTCCCAACGGTGTGTGAGCGACTTCAGGGTGGAACTGGACTCCGTAGAGATTTCTCGACCGGTCTTCGATCGCGCCGATTGCCGCGTCGGTGGCGGCGGTTATTTCGAAACCATCAGGAGGTCGGCTCACATAATCACCGTGACTCATCCATACCTTGAGCGGGGACGGCAGACCGGTTAACAGCAGACCGTCGCGCTTTTGTTCGATCTCAGCGTAGCCGTACTCCCGTCGGCGTGACGGCGCGACTTCTCCTCCGAGAAAATAAGAGAGCAACTGCACGCCATAGCAGATTCCGAGGACGGGCACACCCATCTCGATGACGCGGCGATCACAGTGCGGTGCGCCCTGTTCGTAAACCGAAGCCGGACCGCCTGAGAGGATGATGCCTCGAGCGTTTTTGCGTTGTATCTCGTCGACCGGCGTATTGAAAGGAAGAATCTCGCAATATACGCCGATCTCGCGGACCCTTCGCGCAATCAGTTGAGTGTACTGAGCGCCAAAGTCGAGGATGATCACGATTTCGTGCGTGGTAGGCATACGGGATTATAGGTAGGCGGTTGATACGTGTAAAGTCTTCGACTTCTTGCGGTCTTACGGAAGCCTCTTTGACAAGCTCAAACGCGGCGGTTAAGATAGCTGTTCATTTTCGGGGCGTGGCTCAGCCCGGTAGAGCGCTCGGTTCGGGACCGAGAGGTCGTTGGTTCGAATCCAATCGCCCCGACCACTCTTTTTCAGACCCAAGACTTGCCAGCGCTAGACGCTGATATGTCTTGGGTCTAGTCGCGTATTGCGGTATTCTCGACGCGGCTTGCGCTCGAGACAAAGGCATCTCAATGACCATTGCGAGACGCTTTATCGTAAGAGGCAGAGTACAAGGTGTGGGTTATCGGTACTTTGCTATTCGAGCCGCGGCTGGCTGCAATTTAACAGGATACGTGAAAAATCTCGCGGATGGATCAGTCGAAGCGGTAGCGGAAGGATCGGCCAAGGCGGTCGAAAGCTTCAAGAAGGAACTGGCTAAAGGTCCGTCATTCGCCCGCGTTACGGATGTTGCCGAATTCGAGATCCCTCCGAGCGGCCGTTATTCGCGATTCGACGTCGAGTACTGATCAGCACTTTCTCTCTATTCCAGAGCCAGGAGACAACGCTTGGACAACCTCAAGAATATGATTCGCACCGTCCCCGATTTTCCAAAAGCGGGCATTCAGTTTTACGACATAACGACTCTTCTCAAAGATCCATATGGATTGCGAACTACGATCGATCGGCTGACCGAATTTATCGATAAGCCGATTGATACGGTTATCGGCATCGAAGCGCGTGGATTCATCTTTGCCCCGGCGCTTGCATACAGACTTGGGGCGGGCTTCGTTCCGGTGCGCAAACCGCGAAAGTTGCCGGCTGCGACCGAATCGATTTCGTACGCACTGGAATATGGAACGGACACTCTGGAGATTCACAAGGATGCGATCGGCGATGGGAATAGGGTGTTGGTGGCGGACGATCTCCTGGCGACCGGCGGCACCGCGGCTGCGGTGATCAGCTTGGTCGAGCGCCTCGGCGGAATAGTCGCCGGCCTGGCATTCGTGGTAGAGCTCAATTTTCTGAAGGGAAGAGAGCGGCTGTCGGGGTATAAGATATCTTCGCTGCTTCGGTATGATAGTTAGTGAAGCTCGTAAGCTGATCAACCCTGAATCTCTTGTTAGCGAGAAATTAAAGGAGCCACATGAAATTACGGTTCGTCCTCGTGCCTTTTATAATGGCGCTGACCGCGGTTTCGGCGTTCGCTCAGAAGAATGAAATCGGGGTGTTGATCGGCGGTCTGTCTCCATTGGATCGCGATGGGCGGGCTCCAAGTATCTCTTCTATTGCTATTGGAACCGGCCTCGCCTATCAGGTTAATTTTGCGCACAGGATCGTCAACGCCCATCTTGCGGCTCTCTATATTGAAGTTCCAATTGTTGGAGCTCCGAACACGGATGTGAATTCCTCGAATGTGTTTTCGCCGCGCAGCTACTCCTCGCTTTTTATCACTCCCGGTTTGAAGCTCAAGGCGCTGCCGGTCGCCGGGATATCGCCATACCTGGCTGCCGGAGTCGGCTTTGCTCGATTCTCGGGCAGCGGCTCTCGCCAGGATGGACAGCCCAATACGTCGAGCGGAGGCAGCACGACCGGAGCGTTCAATTTTGGCGGGGGTCTGGATATGAAAGTGGCCCCTTTTATCAGCGTGCGCGGTGAAATCAGAGACTACATAAGCGGAAACCCTGAATTCAATCTGAGCGTTTCGGGCAAACAACACAGCGTGATGTTCGCCGGCGGTGTCGTTCTGCGCTTCTAATCTTCCCGTGCCGAGCGGCTGATTAACTGTGTAGTCAGCCGGTCGAGACCTCGAATAAATTTTCAAATGATCAAATTCGGCTCGGAGACGTGTCAGAACCTGGAATCCGCGTCCTCACGCGAATGGCTGGAGACAAACGGCCTCGGCGGATACGCGTCGTCGACCATTACAGGAATGAACACCCGCCGTTATCACGGGCTGCTTGTGGCGGCGCTCGCGCCGCCGGTCGGTCGAAGCGTGCTGCTGTCCAGATTCGAAGAGGCCCTGATTATCAATGGGAGGCGAGTTGATCTTTCAACGAATTGTTATCCGGGCGTTATTCATCCAACGGGTTATCTCCATCTGAAATCCTTCAGACTCGATCCGTTTCCGATCTTTACGTTTGAAAGTGACGGCATAGAAGTAGAGAAGTCGCTCTTAATGATCCACGGCCGCGACGCGACCGTTACGCGTTATGAAGTGAAAACTCCGACAGCTATGAATTGCGTGCTTGAAGTACGGCCGCTCATAGCCTTTCGCGATTTTCACTCGCTCATGCGCGAAAACAGCGAGCTCGATCGAGCGGTTCAGAACGAGTCCGGACTCATAAGCATTCAACCGTATTCATCGCTTCCTCGGCTCTACTTTGCACATAATGCCGGCGCGGTGGATGGAGCAGGATTTTGGTACCGCAATTTTCAATATAAGGAAGAGCGGCGGAGGGGGTTCGATTTTGCCGAAGATCTTTATAGCCCGTTCGCGTTGAGCTTCACACTGGGTGAATCGGGACGCTGCGCTGATTTGGTCACGTCCACCGAGCCATACGAAATCGGATTTGTATCAGAGCATCGGCAGAGTGAAATCACGCGGCGCGAGGAAATCTCCGCAATGGCTCCGTCAAACGAGGAGTTTGCTCGCAGCCTGACGGTTGCAGCGGATCAGTTTCTGGTTTCACGCGGTAAGGGAAGGACGATAATTGCGGGCTACCACTGGTTCGGGGATTGGGGCCGCGACACGATGATCTCTCTGCCCGGCCTGACGCTTGCGACCGGCCGCGAAGACGTTGCGCGAGACATATTGAGGGAATTCGCGCGGCAGGTAAATCGAGGTATGCTGCCCAACCGCTTTCCTGATGAAGGTTCAGAGCCCGAGTACAACACCGTCGATGCGACGCTGTGGTTTTTCGAAGCCGTGCGCGCCTTCCGGCAGCATACAAGCGATCTCGCGTTTGTGCGCGAACATTTGTACAACGTCCTGAAGGACATCATCGAGTGGCATACCAGAGGAACCCGCTATGGAATAGTGGTCGATGGCGACGGGCTGTTGTCGGCAGGCGAAGAAGGCGTGCAGCTAACGTGGATGGACGCCAAAGTCGGAGACTATGTCGTAACGCCTCGCCGCGGGAAGCCGGTCGAGATACAGGCGCTTTGGTATAACGCGCTCAAAATCATGGAGGATATCTCTTGCGCGTTCGGCGACGATGAAAGCACGAGCCGATACGGCGTAATGGCGGAAACGGCAAAGCGAAGCTTCAACGAGCAGTTCTGGAACCCCGCGGCCGGATGCCTGTTTGATGTTGTCGACGGCGATCAACGAGACGGGTCGATCAGGCCGAATCAGATCTTTGCGGTGAGCCTTGCGCATTCCATGTTGAACAAAGAACGGGCAAGGCAGGTGGTGACGGTCGTTGAGAGAGAGCTGTTGACTCCATACGGGTTGAGGAGCCTGGCTGTTTCTGAAATTCAGTATCGAGGCCGATACGAAGGCGACGCCTGGTCGAGAGATACTTCATATCATCAGGGCACAGTGTGGGCATGGCTGATTGGTCCATTCATAGCGGCTTATCTCAGAGTCAATGACGGCGCTGAAGAGTCGAAGATTCGCGCGCGCGAGCTGCTGCGCTCGTTTGAAACTCATCTTGAGGAAACAGGTCTGGGACAGGTGTCGGAGATTTTCGATGGCGATGCACCGCACTCTCCCCGTGGATGCATCGCGCAAGCGTGGAGCATCGGAGAGCTGTTGCGCGCGCTCTCGGAGCTGCGCGGCTGAAAAGTTTCCATCCGCGAATTTATCGCAACCCGCTATGAGGCCAGCCGCCGTAATTCGCTGGTATTCCCGCCAAAATGAAATCAAGAAAACAAACTGTATACAATTCGGCTTCTTCCTGTGATACAATGAACGACCGGTCGGTAGGCTAGAACTCAGGCACAAATCCAATTCTTATTTGAATCGCTTTTGAAAATTGTTGAAAGCGGATTTATCGAAATGCGTAAACGTCGAGGAGTTTATGACGGAGTACGTCGAGAGCAGTCAGAAAGATATAAAGGTGGGCGCGCCCGCCGACCGGTTTTTGACAGCATCGATCGGCGGGCGATTCCGAAGCGCCTGGGCTTGACGGTGAGCGGCCGCTCAAGCCCGGGCGCAATATACTCTACCTGCTAGCCTTTCCATTCAAACACGAGCTCACAGCAGTCGTCGCCTTTGGCTACGCACTTTGGTTGTCGAACGCACTTGATGTCTATAGCACCCGAGAGCGACATGATCTCGCTAACGAATCCTACATGACTGCCGCAAATGGCGCGGCTCCCCGTCATCCCGTCGGTGTACCAATATCTGACCAGGCAAGAGGCGGGTCCGGTTACTTCGACCTCCATCTCCCGACCTCCATTGAAGATTAATTCGTTTACTTGAGTCAGCTTCTCGGCCTGCTTGATTGGATTCTTCGCGACCAGAATTTTGTAGACGCCAGTGAATGCGTGATGAGCCATGTAGCGGCCGATTTCTACGTCAAAGTCTCGGTTCGCGCGAGAAGATAATAGATGATGGCTGAGCTTTCGCAGCGAATAGAGGGTTTGAAACGGATACCAACCTGAAGCAAGAAACTTGGTGGATACGAGCGCTCGATCTTCGGCGGCCAAGAGCATGAGTTTCTCAGAAACGATGTGCGGGCCAAACCGCTCTTTCAATAAGCTCATCCACGCGTCGAGGACGACGCCTTTAACTTCCGGCATATTCTGACTCATTACTGGGGGCTATTGACGATAAGAGGTATTCCTGCGAGCTGCGTCTGTCTATTGCAGCGCTAGTGTACGCCGGTAGGTGCTTTAACTCAAGACTGGTAGAACAGAACACGAACAGACTGGTCCGAGCATCGGCCGGCATGCAGTCTGACGTCATCGGCTGTGCAGGGATGCAATTTGCCGGCGCTGGAGTATCAGCTCCGCCCAAGTCGGAGAAGCGCTCAGTTCGGTCAGAAGTTCAGCCGGAAGCTAAACTCGAGTTGTCTGGCGACGCTTGCGCTATTTGATCTCCCAAAGAACGGCGAGCCGAGCAACCCGCTGTATTGGCCGAAGTTGACTCGGTTAAAGAGATTGGTGATTTGGGCCGTTATTTGAGCTGTGAATCTGGAGGTCTCGACGTTGGCGGCACTCGAGTTTCCGCCCCGTCCGCCGCCTCCGCCCGCCCCGCGGCCTCCCCCCGCCCCGCCACGTCCACCACCGCCAAACCCGCCTCGCCCTCCGCCTCCCCGTGCTCCGCCCCCTGGCGCGCCACGGCCTCCCTGCCCAGCCCCGTCGCCTCCGCCCAACCCCGCGCCTTCTCCGCCCGGCTGATCTCCTCCCTCGCTGGGCGCGCCCTGCCCGCCGCGAGCGACCGCCCCCCCGCGCTTCCCACCCAGCCCGATGGTTTTACTGACGCTCATATTCACGTTGAAGAAGCCCGGCCCGACCGCGTGCACGCCGTTCGGGAAGTTCGCTCGCAGATAGTCTTGTAAGAGAACCGGGGCGCCGCCCGGTTCGCAGTTGGCGATGCAGCGATTCGGGATCAGCGAATAGAGGCTTGCGGGAAGATCGGAGTTGCGATCGATCCCGGCGGGCCGATCATTGATGACGGTGTCGCGATTGTCGTCGAGTCCCGTCGTTATGTTGAACGGCGCGCCCGAGGTAGCGGTGATAAACGGAGTCAGGCGCAGTCCCCACGGTAGATTCGATGTGCCGCCGATGAATAACGAGTGGCGCCGATCGGTGAACGCGGGGCCCCATTCCGGGCTAAGATCGTAGTTATTTGCCGGCAGCGAGTTCGGCGAATCCGAATCGCTCCTGGCCCATGAGAGCGTGTAACTCGAGAACACCGTCATCAACCGGCCAAACCGCCGGTCAACTCTGAACATATATCCGTTGTAGACCGAGCTCGCCGACGATTCGTTCTGATAGATATTGCTCTCGAGCGGATCGGGACGGAGACCCGTAATCGGCGACGGCGCGTTGATATTGCGCGCGCGAAAATTGTGGATGCCCTTCGTGTAGATATACATCAACGAGCCGATCAGCCCGCCTTTGAACTGGTGTTCGATGCTCCCAGTGAAATGAATCGAGTATGGAGCTTTGAGATTGCGATCCAGTGTTCGTGTGATCGTATTTCTGATATCCACCGTGGGATCTCCGGCGAACGGATCGGGAAACAGCGGATTACGAATAATGATGCTCTGCTCTCGAATGCCGTTGAAGCGCAGGCTATTTGCGTACAGGCCCCCGCTCAAACGGTTATAGAAGATGCCTCCGCCTGCTCGAATCGTGGTCTTGCGATCTTTAAACGGAGCCCAGGCTATGCCTACGCGCGGGCCGAAGTTGCTCGAGTCATCAAGATGTGACTGGAACTCATAGCGCATACCCAGCGACAGGGTGAAATCGGGTTTCAGGCGAATATCATCCTGAACGAATAACGACGCTTCGTACTGACCGTACCTGAGCTCCGGATCGCCCTTGTTGATAGTGAACTGAGTAGGTCTGACGAGCGGGCTCGTTGGATCGGAAGGATCGATGTGTTCGCCATTCACGACCTGCCTGTACTGCGCCAGGCTCGAAAACGTGTATGTGCCGTTGAAATTACTCGAAGTGACGTCGTCAACGCTTTCGCGAGTGAGTTGAACTCCTCCGCGAAACGTATGTTTCTTCCGGGTGTAAGTCAGGTAGTCCTGAAAATCGATATTGTTCTGAGTGTTGTCGGAGGGACAGCAGGTCGATCCGCCTCCGTTGAACGCATCGAGAACGTTAATGGCCATTCCCTGAGTGTTGGCTGTGCTGGATCGATCTTCGTGTTGAAATCTGAATCGCGTCTCGTGAACGAGTCTGGAGTTGACCAACATCGTCTCCGAGAATTGAAACGTTTGATTGGTGTTGTTGCTGTTCGATCCCCGCTCGGGGAGGGTGAAGAGATTGCCGGTCGCGCCGCCTCCGCCGCCGAAAGCTCCTCCAAACCGTCCGCCGAACTCGCGGTTCAATTGCTCGGAGCTGTTGTAGCTATAGCCGAAGTTGATGGTGTTGTTCTTACTGACTAGATAACCGCTTCTCAGGAAGAGAGACGTGCTGTGATTCGAAGCAGGCACGTTCACGATGAAAGGACCGTCAAGCGTCTCCGCACGCACCGTTGAGCTGCCGTCGGTCTGGCGCCGGTCGGCATTGGCGAAGAAAGACATCTTCTTATGGATGAGGGGCCCGCTCAGATTGAATGAGTAGACGTCCTGACTCAGATCCGGCTTCACGATCGCGACCGCATTTCGCGCGTCGAGAGCTGAGTTTCTCAGGCTGAACCGAAGGGCGCCGCGGAATTGATCGTTTCCGGGTTTAGTGATTATCTCTATGCGGCCGACGCCCGGCCTGGCGTACTCAGCCGAGAACGGATTCTGATTAATGCGAATCTGAAGAATCGCGTCTCTTGGAGGAAGTCTCCCGCCTGGAAAGCCGTCGACGTAGATTTGCGCCCCGTCTTGTCCTCCGTTCGCGCCTCCGGCTGCCGGACCGGCCATGGCTTGCAACAGCGCGAGCAGCTCATCCTCGTCATCCGGCAATGTCTGAATGAAGGCTTCATCAAGGATCGTCGCCGTCATATTCTGATCGGGTTCAACCGAGAGTCCTTCGCGTTCGGCTTTAACATCTATTTCGGCGTTGACCGGCGCCACCTTCATAACAATCTTGAATGGGTTTGTGGCGGATGAAATCTGAAGATCGTTCTCTACATATGTCAGAAACCCCTTGAACTCGACGCTGATCGTATAGGTTCCAGGGGCTATATTATTAATTGCAAATTCACCCGCGGAGTTTGCGACGCCCGTGCGCTTCTTTCCTTCGGCCGTGGCGATCGTGACGTGAGCGCCGGAGATTACCGCTCCCGCTTCGTCTGTGACTTCTCCACGAATCGTGACCGGAGCCTGGGCATAGGCCCCGGCGAAGGCAATGAAGATCAGTATCAACGTATTAAGCTTAGTATTCAGCTTGCGCACGGGCGTCACCTCTCTAGTTCTATTCAGGTTCGCGGGATCCCAATGTATTCGTTCGGCTGCGCGCTACGAATCATTGCTTTGTGAAAACCAGCGTTGATTGTTGAGTGCCGCGCGGGTTGTCGGTGGTTCGTTTGATCGTGAGCGTACCGCCGCTGGAAAGCTCCCACCGCTCATTGTTGGTAATAGTAACGTCGTTGCCCTGGAAATTCGCCTTGCGAGTCGAACTCAATTCGAGGCCCTTGTCGTTCGACTTGGCTTTAAGGGTCATGCTTCCCTGATTCTGGCCGCTGGTTTCCGTAATCGATTCTTTTCCGTCGAGGTTGTAGGTCAGTGTTCCCATTCCAAAGCCTCGGCCGCCGCCCATACCTCGTCCGCCTCCCATTCCACCTCGACCGCCTCCGCCGGGCCGCTCTCCCTGTCCGCCTGGGCGTCCCGCGCCCATCCGTCCGCCCGCGGATCCGCCATTGGGATCGGTCGGTCGGTCGCCCTGGCCTGCTCCGGCCTCGCCGCCTCGCCGATTGCCTCCGGTCACTTTAGTTTCGACGGTCAACTGGTGCTCGCCCTGAGAGACGACAAGCGAATAGCTTTCGGCGTTGGCGAGTTGCGGTGGAAGATCCTTGCTCTTACTCTTGTCCAGCACCCACGTGCCGGAGAAGTTAGGCGGGGCGGCCGCGCTCACCAGCAAGGTACCGAGCGCGAATACCACCGCTATTGTTAAACTTAGTACTGACATCCTTCTCATTAGTGTTACTCCTTAGAATCTCGAACTATCGTGCGGGAGAGAGTCGGCCGAGCCTGTGATTTCCTGCTCAATGAAGGCCAGTTTTATCGAGAGTTCAATCTACTTACCTTCATTCGGGTGGAAACCTCGAGCGTCGGGTTTTCCGCATTCGCTACATCAGGCACAACCAACCACAGTAATTCTCTTCGAGCGTCCGATTAGTTCCAAAAATTGATATGGCGGCGACTTTTACAGTCACCGCAAAAGCTAATACGTAGCGGTCTCCAATTGGGATACGTCTTTGTCGATCGGGGAGCCGGCGGCGAGGGTCGGGCAAGAAAAATATGGCTGTTTTAATGATAAGCGAATCGAACGAAGGCTCTCCGGAAATACCTCACACGGATTGTTCACAGACTATTAGGATCACCCTTATTCTTCTACAACTTTGCCGCCATACCATTAGGTTGCAGGGTCGATTATCGAAAGAGGTCGAGGATTGAGGCCTGCATCCTGAAAGAGCGCCTCTATGAACGACATTATCGCTGTCGATTTAATCTCGCGATTCTAGATGCTCGTTCTTTCCTGCCGTGATCATTATCTTCATCGCCGTCGCCATCCGCGTCTTGCCGCTCCTTCATTCCAACAACCATTAAATCGAACGCGGGCAGGCGTGCGATGCGAGGCATTGGGGCTCGGTCGCCAAGGACCGAAAACCAGATAATTTCGTTTAATGCTTGCGCATCGGCTTGATCCGGCTTTGACAGATCCTGTTCCGAAGTGCGCTTCATCCAATAAGCGGTTCTCCCGTTTCTTGCCGGCTCGGTAATCAAATTGTCCAATGCCACTTCAGGAATCAGCGCGTGATACGGCTGGAGATCGGCCTGATCTCGAAAGATCTCGATAGGCGCCGCGGAAGCGTCAAGCTGATTCATCGGCTGCATCCCAAGCAACATCTCCATGGTACGAATCAGGCTGACTGTGTTGTGAAATTCATGAATTAGAGATCCCGGCTTGTTGTATGCGCTGATCACTAGCGCGGGCGAACGATGCATATCGACATGATCCGGCCCGTTCTGTGAATCATCTTCAGCGATGAAGATGGCTGTGTCTTTCCAATACGGACTCCGCGAGATTTCTTCTACGAGCCGGCCTACGGCGTAGTCGTTGTCCGCAACGTAGAACTGCGGAGTCGGGCGGCCCTCTCTCAAACCATCCGTATGATCGTTAGAGAACCGCATTATCGAGAGGTTCGGAAGCCGATCCGGCTTTCCGCCTTCTACATCCGCTACATAAGAACGAAACTCCTCAAGCCACTCGCCGAGCCTTGAATCTCCGCGAAAGCGCGCGTTGGTCTGGGCGTGACTGATCAACGGGTCGGATTCGCCGTTTGCTTCTTTCGCCGCGCGATACGAGTCCGTAGTTATCGAATCAGGCGTAGTGAGATCGAAATTTCGGAACGTAGTGCTGAAGTGCCCGTCGAGCGAGCGCTTGGTTGGAAACGCATTCACATTAGGTGAAATATCCGGATAGCTCCTGCCTCGGTTCGTATTGATCGCCTTCAGCTCGTTCTCAGACAGGGTCGCGACAAACTCACCGTAGTTGCGATAGCTGAGACCTGCGCGCCGAGCGGCATCCCACAAATAATGCGTCTCAGGTTCGGCCACATCGCGGGCCCCATGCAGATCAGGCGCGTAGCGTTTGATGAAGCTTCCTATATCATCCGCGCTGGCGGGAAGGCGGAAGAACGACGGCAGGCCGCCCAATGGTTCAAAATTTGGAAGTCGATTGAACCCCTCGAAATCGTATTCCCTTCCGCGCCTCGAGTAATTCCAACGGAAGGCTTTGTCTACATAGTCGGTCGAGAAAGCGGCCGTCGACCAGTTGTGACCGTCGGCGCTTGCTTCGGCGTTGACGAAGAACCGGTCGAGCAAACCAAAGCGCGCCGCCAGTGCGTGATGATTAGGAGTAATGTTCTGGGTTGCGCCTCTGGGCGACCTTGCGGTTTCGCCGCCGCCGAAGATCGCAAGTGAGCCATCGCCGTCCGCGGCGGAACCGTCTCCTGACCTCGCCATATCGCCGAGAATCTGATCATACGTGCGATTCTCTTTAATGATGTAGATGACGTGCTTGATCGGAGAGGGTCCTCTGAAGAGCTGCGCTTTCATCTCGCCGATCAGCGCGTTGTTGCGCAATACCTGTTGAGTGAATTCAAGAAGCCGCTGCTCGTTCGGTGAGTCCACGATGCTCATGTTGCCGCTGATGAGCGAACCGCTGTACTGGCCGCCCTGCCCTCTCACTGCCGGAAAGCGATCGTTCGGTGCGTTGGGCGCTCGTCCTGAGTTGTTGACGACGACGGATGAGTTCTCGAAACCGGTTCCTTTCCCGTTTCCGATGATCAGGGACTGTCCGACGCAGGCGACAGCGGAAGGATACTGGCCCGTTGGGATGAAGCCCCGCAGCTTGGAAGGGTTTTTCGAGAGTTCATTCCCGGAGGACTGTGACAAACTCACCACTGCAACTGCGTTGCTGTGCGCATTGGCAACGAAGAGCGTCTTTTCGTCCGGACTCAAAGCGAGGCCCTCGGGACTGCTGCCGATCCGCGCCTTTTCACCAAGACGAACATTAATACGTTCGATTTCTCGGTCGGCCGCCGTGTCTATTACGGAGACGCTGTCGGCGTTTGAATTCGCCGCGAAGAGCCGCGTCCGGGCGGCATTCATGATCATTGCAGTAGGATGGCGATCGACCGCGATGCGAGCAACCCTTCCCGAGTTTGTATCAACAACGGCAATCGCTGATTCATTCCAGCATGAAATATATACCTTGGCGGCGCTCCGTCCGTTCGTCGAGGCAGGAACGGCCACGCCGTATGGAAAAACACATTGAGAAGGATTCTCACCGCGAAGATCGACTCGAACAAGATCGCGAGTCGAGCGAAGGTTCTTGATGATTCCAAGGCTGTCGCCCAGATTGTTAGCGACGAATAACGTTTCGCCGTCCGGACTAAGAGCCAACCCAGTCGGAAAGACCGGTGCATAGCCTCCATTGTAGCGCGGCGTAGGCGCCTGCGTTGCGAAGCCATTCACATCGATGAAATTTGCCTCTACTTTTGTTTCAGGACCAGGAGAGCCCGGTGTAATCGGATTGCGCGATCCCGGCAAGAATCGAAACAACCAGATTTTATTTTCGATCCCTCCGGCGACGAAGAGAGTGAAAGCGCCGGCTTCATCCGCTTGAGGCGAGAATACCGCTCCCACGTTCGCGCTCTGAGGAGTTGGGAAATAGACGTTCTGTATAACGACGGGCGCGGGCTTCGCATTCAGATCGATCACCGACAGCGATTGCTGTCCGCGATTGCCGGCAGCGCTGAACTGCACGCCGAAGCCGCTGTTGACCGCGATCAAATACCCCCCTTTTCCATCGGGACCGGTCCGATCGGGGCTGCGAATGAAATCAACCGGAAGGGCGCCGACCGCCGGCAGCTTAGTCGCGGAGTCGACTATAAGCGTTCCAGCAGGCGTAATCGGACGCCCTTCCGATGCAGGTTGATTCTGATCGTCAATGCCGGTCGCCTGGGCCATCCACCAATGACCGACTGCCCACAATGCGGCAGCAAATCCAAGCACGGCTATGAGGCTTCTTCTGAACTGTAAGTGTGAATGGCGCATCGACGACCTCCTTTTGATCAGAACCGCAGCCGCAACTAATTGGAAGCGCCTCGCGTTCGTGCCGTCCGGTTGCGATCCGTCGTTGTTCGGAACTCCGAAGTTCGTCCGGGCCGTCAGCGGTATCGGCGTCGAAAGCGGCGGCGGATTCGTCGCAGTGTACTTCAATCCAGTCGCAGGATTCACGGGAAAATCGCCGTCGTACCGTGTTTCGTTAAAACCGTTGAAGTTCGAGCGGTTGAAAATGTCGCGTGGAGGCTGCGCTCAGGATAAGGATCGAGTATGAGAATGGTGTTAAGTGAAAATGAATATGTTCTGAAATTGAGAGGCTGATCGTTCTTCATCTTGATGTCTCTCTCAAGCACAGGCCCGAAGGCAGCCCGAAGGCTTTGAATCCCAACAATGATGTGATAAGTATTACCGCAAAGAGATCAGTCTTATTGCGGGAGGATCCACTATGCGCAGACCGTTGCTGTGTGTACTCCTTTTGGTCGCCCTCATGGGGTGCGGCAAGAGCGCAAGTGTTGCTCGCGGCGAACTCGCGCAGATGAATATTGTGTATTCAGACGCAGCCTTCCTCGAGCAGGCGCGTCAGGGGAACGCTGAATCGGTGAAGCTCTTTCTAGAGGCCGGAATCAATCCGGAGACAAGCAGCAACGAGGGCCAGACCGCTCTGATGGGCGCGGCGTTGTCAGATCATCTCGAAACGGTGAAGGTTCTTATTCAGAAGGGCGCAAACATCAATGCGGCAAATAAGTTTGGAGGCACGGCGTTGATGAACGCGACATGGAAAGGGAACGACGAGGTCGTGAGGTTCCTGCTCTCCAAAGGGGCGAAGCATGACTTGAAAGACAATAGGGGAATGACGGCATTGATGTTCGCGGCCTGGGACAACCGCACGGAAAGTCTGAAAGCCTTGCTGGAAGGAGGAGCCAATCCAGAGGCCAGGGATTCGAACGATTGGACAGCGCTTATGCGCGCGGCATTCAAGGGTCATTCCGATAGTGTGCTATCGCTGTTGGAAAAAGGAGCTAACGTCAATGCGAGAACATCAAGCGGGGACAGCGCGCTGACAATCGCCGCAGATGCCAGCGGCGTCGAGACGGTTGGCATCTTGCTGGAACATGGGGCCGACATAAGCTCGCAAGATGGCTCCGGGCAGACTGCCTTGTGCAAAGCTTCCGCCAAAGGCAATACCGAAGTCGTGCGAGCCCTGTTGGCCAAGGGCGCTGACTCGAGCACGAAAGATAGTAACGGAAAGACGGCTATGGATCTCGCTCAAGACCAACATCATTCGGAGATAATCAAGATCCTCAAAGACGCGGCAACTCACTAATCGCGCGTCGTCCCGCCATGGGTCCTCGCTCAAAAAGGTGGTCAAAAAGGTGAAGCTGAGGAGCGTTTTTTGTTGCCCTCGCCTACTATTCGTGATATACACATTACGGCTTTTCGGGTCGACAGATTACACCTAAATACGCGTAATAATGCAGAGCTCTAAATGAGGGGCAGAAGCGGAAATTAACTTCAGTTTTACGTGGATGTTCCTTTTTGCCCTCTCAACGGGTTCAGAAGTTGAGAAGTCTCGGGTCCGTGAATGTGCGACACACACGCGCGCCAGAGCAAATACGGCTAGTTGAATTTGGATGAGCGTGGATTTGTGACGGCAGTCCGGGTTCACAAGCCGTCCATTTCGCGGTTAGTTCCTCTCAACAACGAGCCTCGGGAATGCTATGTCCCCGAGCCAAGAATCTTTTGCGCATTTGAGCTTGTATTATCTTTTGTTTCCAAGGCCTCACTGGAACTCTGTTTTCCGAACAGCAAGTTGTACTCGCTCCACTCCTGCTTCGCCCGAAAGGAGGAACTTCCTTTCAGGCGGATGCCTTGTCTACAACAACAGCTTGCAGCCTGAAGATTTCGAGGCTGCACCGTAAGGAGGCTTAAAGAAATGCGCAAAAAGCGAAGGACAACTACAACTCTATTTCTGTCGGTAGCTGCCTTATTTCTGGCAACTCTGATCATTCAGCCCCGATCCATGGCCCAGCAGAAGATCACTGGATCCCTTTCGACCGTGGTCGAAGGTCAGGGATTTACAAGCGACACAAACAAGCTCAATACCAAAGAGGTAGTCGAGTTTCCACAGGACCAATCCTTCGACAAAGCCGACTTCGAAAGCGGGGCAGTCGCTCCCGAGGAGGATGTGGCCGTCGCAGAGACGCCGGCCGCGACGACCGCCGCACTGGTTGTGACGCCTAATCCGACTCTTCCCGGAGGCGTGGATCATGCGGCGGCCGGCACGGGGACTCGCAACGCGGGATTCGGCACGATTCGTCTCCGCGGTGTGCCGGCGGGCGCAACCGTGATCAGGGCCTGGCTCTATTGGGGAACAGTTTACGCCAACCCCGTTCCCACCACGGCAAACGCGACTTTCAACGGAACAGCGGTCGGCGGACGACGGATTAACAATCCCACCGCCGAGCCTTGCTGGCTTTTTCAGAACGCGGGCTTCGCGGCTTTTCGAGCCAACGTCAGACCGTTCCTGACCGCGGCCGTCAACGGCGACTACAAAGTGACGAGCCTCGCAAGCGCGATAACAAACGGCACAGATCCCTTCAAATGCGCGCCCCCTTTTCCAACACCCGCAACACCCGGCTCCGAGGGGGCTACGCTCTTGGTCATATATTCACACAGCAGTGTACCGAATGCCGCTCGTACATACATCCATCAGGGACCAACTCTCGTAACCGGCAACACGACTGTTACCCACACCCTCAGTCCGCTCTGCCCCACCCATACCATCGTCAAGCAGACCCGCTTCGGGGCTGACGGCCAGATTGGGTGCAGCCTCTTCTCGATCGGCGCGTTGAATGGCGAAGTCACGTCCATTGGTCCAGGCATGGCGTCATTGTTTCAGATCAGAGGCCCCGGCTCGACCATTGACACGAACTCGGACTGGAACGGCGGTGACGGTTGGGGGCTCAACCAACTGTGGGACACGCAGACCAATGCGTTTGGCTCAGTCAACGGGGTCACGAATCTTGTTCCGTCCGGCTCCGCTCAGTACTTCGTGCAATACACCAGCGTGGGTGATTGCTTCGTTCCGGTGGCGCATATATTAACGGTCAAGTAAATGAATGCGCTGTGAAAGGCGTAAGCCAAAAAAGCTTTTCACGACCAGTCAAGGTACTGATGCTTTAGACCGAGGACCATTCCCTCTGAATGGACCACTATGTGTCATTCGGTGCGCGTGAGGCGCGGTCGCCGTGGAATGACCGGTAGTGAAAGCAAGCAATTCGAACCGCATCTCGTGGGAGTTGTCATCACAACTCCCGATCAGGGCCGAGTGAACCCTTGGCCTTTCTATGGGAGGAGGAATCAATGAAAGTCAAACTCGTTAAGCTAACTTCAATTGCCTTTCTGATGGCATGCGCGCTGGCGGTGGTCTTGATGGGGAGTCACAAGTCCCAGGACGGCGTGGAGTATCAATCAAACACCGGGCTTGGGAACGCCGAGACTCTTGTGGCCAGATACCAGGCCTGGGAGGCCGGCTACGTAAAGAGCGCCGGCGAAGGTAACATCGTATTGCCGCTGGCCCCATCCAAAACTCTGTCTACTGAGGTTGTTGACGCCGGCGGTCAGGCGAAGATAAACGTGATTAACGGCACGGTCGATGTCGAAGTCACCGGCCTCCCAAGATCCGAAGAGTGGGATGTCTGGGTGATTGACAATATCTCCGGCCCGAACATGACTATTATGCCCGAGCAGGGAGACGTGATGATTCGCCTGGGCACCTTGAAGCACGAGGGGAAAACGGCGAGACTTCACACTGTTCTCGACACGGCGATCACGGCGAAACTCGATCCAGATCTGGCCGTGCTCACGCGCGCCGGCAAGGACCCCGTCAGCGACAGAACTCTCGGGGGCATGATTACGCTCTACCAGGAGATGTATCTGAGCAAGCTACGCGGCAATTTCGGGGTGTTGAGCGATGTTGACTCTCCCGCGCCCAAGCCCGCGGAGGAACGCAGCCTTTGGGCACGAATCGTCGAGGCAGTCAGCCCGACAGCTAAAGCGGACCTCGGCCCGATACCTAACGCTACTACTGCTTTGCAGCAACTGATCAATTCGGGCAGGAACGACTTCTTCAACCAGACCTTTGACGGTAATGGCAGGACTTGCGGTACCTGTCACCGCGAAGATCAGAACCTCACTATCAATCCTCAGTTCATCGCAACGCTTCCGCCCAATGACCCGTTGTTTGCCGCGGAATTCACCCCGGCGCTGTCGCAGAATTTCGAAAACCCGGTGCTGATGCGGAACTTCGGATTAATTCTGGAGAACCCCGATGGGATGGACGACCTGCCGAACAAATTCGTCATGCGAGGCGTCCCTCACACCCTCGCGCTTCAGGACAATACTCTCACTCCCGTGTCCGGCGGAGCCGATGGTACGACAATTCCGCCGAACGAGAGAGTCGGATGGGGAGGCGACGGCGCGCCGGTAAGCCCGCCGGGTAAGCCCTTCCTGCTCTTTGACGGTAACACCCGCCAGGCCAATGGCTCGCTGGTGGACTTCATTATCGGAGCGATCATTCAGCATTATCCGAAGACCCTCGCTCGAAAGCCTTTCACGGTTCCGGGCGCCGCTTTCGACTTCCGTTTGCCGACCCAGGCGGAGCTGAATGAGCTCGTCGCATTTCAAAAGTCAACCGGCCGCCGAATTGACCCGGACCTGAGCCTTCTTCAGCTCAAGGGAGCGGTGCCAAAAAGAGGTCAGGCGATATTTACCGATCCCAATCTTGGCAAGTGTTTCTTCTGCCATTTCAACGCGGGAGCAAGCGACTTCTTCTTCCCACAACAGAATTCCAATTTCAACACGAACGTCGAGCAGCTCCCTGACAAGCCCGCCGATCTGATCCAGCCTCCCCAACCCAACCCTCACGACGGTGGTTTTGGCCGAGGCGTTCCACCGCCCGGAGTATTTGGCATCGGCAATGGCACCTTTAATACTCCCGTGCTTGTCGAGGCGGCGGACACCGGGCCGTTCTTCCATAACAATGCCATTTCCACAATCGAGGGAGCGGTAGACTTTTACAATAGCGCGGCCTTTAACAATCCGCCCGGCTTCGGCGCGCAGATCGGAGGCATAAGACTTGAGGCGACTCAAGTCGTCGCTGTCGCGGCCTTCCTGCGTGTACTCAACACCGCGGAGAATATCCGCTCCGCGGGCGATCTTGCGAAGCGCGGCAAACTGGCTAATTTGGCGGATGGGAAGGTCCTTATCAATCTCTCGATTTCCGAAACCAATGACGCCATCGGGGTCCTCGTCGCAGGAGGCTTGCACGGCGAGGCCCAGATAGACCTGCGGCAAGCGCTTACGTTTCTAACTCAGGCTGCCGCCACGACGAACCTGACTACTCGAAACTCGAGGCTTGATCAGGCATTGGCCCAATTCACGGCCGCGATGAATGAGATAATTGCGGTCAACGTTCCGGCGTTTCAATTCTGACGTAGTTAGCGGCCGCGGCAAAGGCTCATAAATCGCCAGTCTCCGCCGAGCGGTCGTAAGACACAGTCTTGATGCGGGAGTGCGTTAAACCATTCCCGCATCAATGCGTACCCTGCCTCGGAATCCGCAACGGGCACACCTCGAACCTCTGGTTCTCACCGATGCAACCTTGTCACGTGTACTTCTCAGAATCATCCAGAGGCTTTGCCTTCAATCGACATTGCTTTAACTTGGGCCCGCGAACCTGAACTTGTCAGCAATCTTGTCAGCGCATAATTAATTCTTCCCGAACTTCGCTTCTATGGCTTCGATGGAGTTCACGAGCGCGGTTCCAACAGGCTCGAGTATGTCAGGGCCGGTCATTTCCGGGCTATCGGCGGGAGTGTGATGAAATTTAGATGCCGCTGCGATCGCGAATACTCTATAGCCGGCGGCTGCGATCGGCTGATAGTCGCCGACCGCAGGCTCTACAACTGGAGTGAGGCCGGCCAGCCCCGAAAAAGGTTCGCGCAAAAGCTCAACCAGTTCCTTTCGGCACATCAGTCTTCTGCGCGAGTCTGTTTCATGCAATCGATGCGGACCCCTCTCGGTATCTTCCCATTCATAAGTAGCGATTCCCGCGCCGAGATGAATCCAACAGGTAACACGATCGGGTCGCGGCGCGAGTTGTTTAATGAATTTCTCGACTCCAATACCGCCCAGCTCATGACCCGAAGTGGAAACGAATAAAAAGCTCGAGTCTGAAGCGGATTTTCTCGCCCATTTGGCCAGCTCGACAAACAGTCCTATGCCCGGCCCTCTTTCCCCGGCGCATCGGAACCACCCGCTTTGCGGAGTCGATACGATAAATAGATTTCGACCGCGATCCAATCGGCCGATGACGTTCTTTGCTTGGACCGATTCTTCTCGTCCATCGATCAGGAGCGAGGCCTGAGCTCCAGTCGAGGCCGAGGTAATCAAAGCCGCTTCGTCTCGCGGCCCGACCAGCCCAACTGGAATTGGCCATCTTTTCACAGAGGGATTGGTGTTGAGTGCGATGATCTCGCCGGTAGATCCTTCGGTAACGGCAAGCACTGCAATGGCACCGGCCTTTGCCGCTGAAGAAACCTTCTCGATATGAAGCGGTGAGATGGCGGCTCTGGGATCAAACGGAAACTTCACGATTGCGATCGAGCCTTTGACCGGCCTGCCGGCTTCGAAGTTCGCAACGCGCGCTCGTATCGGCGTTGGGCCTGTCGAAAGAGGCGGCCAGAGCGGAAAGACTCTCAACTTTCTTCTCTCAATTTCCAGGCTGCTCAGCTTCGTTAAGAACTGCCGCACGATAAAAGGCTGAAACTCGGTTTTCATTCCGGCGGCTTTCAACTGTCGGAACATCCATTCCGATGTGCTCAAGTCACCTTCGCCGGCTGTTCGGTGTTCGCCGAGGTTGTAGTAGGCAATGATATTTGAATAGACGGCGGCCCCGGATATTGGGCCGCTCGGCGGAGGATCTCGTTCAATCTCTTTCTTCTTCTTTGAGCGCGTGGTTTTGCCGCGGACATTTTTCTGCTTGTTCAACGGCGCGGATTTCTTGCGTTTCTTCGTACTCGCCGCCGAATGCAGCGGGAAGAACAATTCCGCCAGTCCCACGGCGAGCGCCGCGCTGCCTTTAAGCAGCATCTCACGACGCGAGGTGGTGCCTGGGTCTCGGTCGTCAGACGAATCGTTCATCTTCAATCCAGCTTCAATAGTCTCGCGGCATTATCGTAGAGGATCTTCCGGCGCACTTCATCCGAAAAGCCTTCCAGTGTGTCGAAATCTTTAAGCCATCGCTCAGGCGTGATGAATGGATAATCGCTTCCAAACATAATCCGATCCTGGAGCCGGGTTCGCGCTTCATCCATGATCTGCGTCGGTATGTACTTCGGCGACCAGCCGGAGAGATCCATGAATACGTTCGATTTATGTCCGATGATGGCGAGCATCTCCTCGTGCCACGGCCAGGCTGGATGCGCGCCGATGATCGTCAGGTCGGGAAACTCCGCGGCCACCGAGTCGAGATAGATCGGACGCGTGTAATCGAGCTTGATACCCATCCCGCCCGGCTGACCGGCTCCCAATCCGTTAGTACCGGTGTGAAACAGAGCCGGCACGCCAAGCTTGGAGATTTTTTCGAAGAGAGGAGAGAAGCGCGGATCATTTGGATAAAAGGCCTGAATTCCGGGATGAAACTTGGCGCCTTGCATGCCAAGCTCAGTCACCGCTCTCTCGATTTCGTCGATGGCTCTTCGCCCTTTCCACGGATCAACGCTGGCGAAGCCGATGAACTGTTCCGGATACGTCTTTACAATACCGGCTACTTCGTCGTTGGTGAGCGGAGGCAGGCCGGTCGCGGTCTCGGCATCCCAGGCCAACAGTACTCCGACAATGTCCAGATCAGAGTAGAGCCGCGCTACTTCGTCCATGTCCCGGATGGTGACATTGGTCCGAAAGAACTTCTCCGCGGCGAGCCTGTAGATTCTTACAGCGCCGTCTAGAAAGCTCGCGGTCGGAAGATGCACATGCATGTCGATGGCTTTTGGCATTGTTAAATACCGCAGGGTTCAGTCGGCATCGAGCCCGCATTCGAGATCATTTTTTTAGGAGCTTGTTTGTGTTCACGGTTGTCGGCAGCGGATTTCCATCTTCACGAAGCTTATACAGCAGATCGCCTTCCACGGTTTTGCGCGCGGCTTTGATATCTATATTGAACAGCCGGGCTGCGTTCTCGCCGAATATCTTTCGCTTCACATCGGCGGTCAGTTGTTGATAGTGGTTCTTCTCGATCATTTCGTCTGGAATCGTGAATGCTTGAAATCCCTGAATCTGCCAGTGAGGCGGTCCCACTACGGGCGTGTCCGTTCCCCATAAAATATGATCGGGGCCGAGCCCGTCCATAAGCGTTCCCATCAGCTTTGCAAATCGCGCGGGATCGGACGACATAACCGAAGCCAATGCGCCAAGCTCGGCATAGATGTTCTTCACCTTCGCTTTCTTTGCCTGCGCCGCAAGTTCAGCTTCGTACGGGAATGCGCTGTGAAACGCTATGAAGTTGAGATCGGGAAAGTCCGCTGCCGCTCGCGACATATCCTCGGGATGAACATATTCTTCGAGAAATATCCCCGGCAGGCCTTTATGAACGCAGATGTTTTTGACCCCGTGCTTTCGCAGAATCTCATATAAAGGATAGGTGTTCTTTTCGTCGTCCATTCTCCAGCCGCGCATATCGGGGCCGGGCGGATACAGCTTCAGGCCGTCGATCTTCAGATGTTCGCACTGGTATGTAAGAGACTCGGCGGCGGATTGGCCGTCCGGCGGATCGACGCAACCGAGAACCTTTACCCGGGCGGGCGCCATCGACCGAATCATAGCCGCTTCGCGCGGCGGGAACAGATCGACCCCATCAAATGCGGCTTTCATTCCGAAACTGTTCAGGAAGGCCAGGTCCGTCTCGCTCTCCATGAAGAGATCTTCCATGAACATTATGCGGCCCATATCGGCAACGGGCACCGGCCTGCCGACAACACCGGCTCTCGTGCCCGCCAGTGTTTTCAAAAAAGTTTCGCCGCGTTGAGACATCCGCCGAATCCCTCCGGCGCGCCACCACACATGCGTTTGAAGATCGATGAGGATCGGCAGCCGCATGGACGGGTCCTTGTCCGCGATGCATTCTACGATCGATGGATCCGCAAAGCGATTCTCCGAAATCGGCCGAGCAAGCGCGCGCCGCTCGAGAATGGTGAAGGCCGCGGCTCCGGCGGTGAGCTTGAACATTTCGCGGCGAGAAAGCGGCTTCGTGTCTCGCGCCTTGGGTTGGTCGGATCTCTTCATGTGTTCCTCCGTTGTTAGAGAATGCGCCGGATGGCGGCGCCGCACAACTGCCGGCGTAATTCGGAAGAGTGCCGCGCAGGGCAGGAATAGTACCGTGTTAGCGGGAGCGGCCGCTAAGGCTGCGCAAAACGTCGACTTTTTCAGAGGCTTTTTTCCAAAGCCCGTTGATCAGTTTGTCCGCGCTGAACTTTGTTCCGCCGGCCGCGCTTTGTCTCACGTCGGAATAAAGGCTCAACGCATCGGCGACGGCGGGCGAATCAGTTTCGGACACGGCGGCATTGCCGCTGTAGCCGAATTTCAGAGTCCAAATCGTTCGCGCCCAACTGTAGTCGGTCAATGCGGCCGCGGCCAGCGCCGCGCAGCGCGATTCGGTTGCTTCTTCGGACGAGCCGTATTTCACTACAAACCTATCGGCGGCTCTTTTGAGATCGGTGATCTGTCTGCCGTACTCCGTATAACCCGTGTCGTTTCGCAGCTCCGATGCGAGCGATTGAAACGCGGCCAGCATTGTTTCAACATCGCGAGTGAAGTTCGCGCTCGACGGCGCCGCGGGAGATTGGCCCTTCGTCGGTGTGGCGTCCCCAAATGCCATTGAAGCGACCGTGTCCAGGCTGATCACGGATTCCAGATCGTCCGATTTCAGGCGAATGCTGAAAGCGGTGAGCTCGAGCAATGTGCCCCCCACGCGATCTCCGTTTCTGGTCAAGATCGATACATTCGATCCTATAACGGGAGGAGTCTCGGGCTTTTCCGCCGGCGTTGTTTTCTTCGCGCCGGGTTTTTGGGTTGGATGTTTCTTTCGCGACTGCGCCGGTACGTTCGAGGAAATAATCCCTGTGAAGAGTATCAGTATGAGAGCCTTGATCATCGCTCGCTCCGTCGGTGCTCAGGCGAGAATTTCGGCGCGCCGCGCCGCGCTATCGGCATATACGCCTTCCGCCGCCGATTCGGGAACAGGCGCGTGCTCGCGCGAGCTGCGCAGGGCTTCTTCGGCCGCGACATCGACCTCGGCAATAACGCGCTGCTCGATCGCGGCGAGCACCTCCAGATTTTTTTCACGAAGAGAAGCGCTCTTTCGGATGCGCCGGCCGCTTTCCAGATCCATCGTGTCATCGGCTAGATAGTATTCGAAGCACCCGATGGGATCTCGCTTGCCCCAGTATTCGAATAAGTCGGCGGGAAAGGTCTCGCGGGCCTCCCTCTCATCGTGAGTCGCATGGCCGCCGAGCCGAAATGTCTCGGCTACCAGCAGGTACGGACCGCGACCAGTTCGAGCGAAATCCGAGGCGAGCTTCATTGCCGCATAGGCGTCCAGCACGTTGTTCCCGTCAAAGCTCTCGCCTGGCAGCCCGTATACCCCCGACATCGCCAGAAACGAGCCGCGATGGTACTGGCCGAGTCTCGTTCCCAGCGCCACCTGGTTGTTCTGAACGATAAGTATGAGCGGCGCCCGCTGAGCGCAGGCGAAATTGATCCCTTCGTGAAAGGGACCCGCCTTGGTCGAGCCGTCGCCCACCCATGTCATCGCAATCCGGGACTCATTACGCATCTTGAACGTCAGCGCGATGCCGGCGGTCACCGGAACCATCTCGGCGACGTGGCTTATCGGCGCGAGCACACCCTTGCTCAGGTCGCCTATGTGAAGATCTCGGCCCCGCGTAGGAGAGTCCGCCGTGCCGAGATAACCCCGCAGCATATCCGCCACAGTCATCCCCATTTCGTGGCAGGCTCCCGCGTTTCGTATCATCGGAGCGATGAAGTCGCGCGGAGTATCGTCGAGTCCTCGATTCAATGCGTGCACGGGTCCGATTGTCGCGGCCTCTTCACCAGTGCCCAGCCAGGATTTCGAGATTACGCCCTGCTTCACCCAGCGTTTCAGAGCGATGTCGTGCAGGCGATTTCGAAGGAGGCCTTCATACAGCGAAAGCAATTGTTCATTTGATAGAGCGCGGATTATCTTCTGCCGCTCGGGAATCTTCTCGAGGGTGCGTCGATATTCGGCGAGCACCTCCGAGTCGGGCTTCCAGTTAAGGTATTCCGGCGGATCGAACGCGGGATAACGAATCATCTCTACCGCTCCAGCCTATTGCTCGATGCCGAACCGGGATTTCTGATCGGCAAACTCGCACTTTATTTCGTCGTCGTCGGCCAGCCCAAGCGCTTCGGCCGCCGCCGGTGAAATCGACATTATCAACCCCGTGCTCTCGTGCGGCCCGTAATCCACGGCTCGAAGAATTACCGCGACTCCGTTGCGAGGATTGATCACTCGAATTTTCTTATTGGCGAACCAGCGCTTTCCTTCTTCGGCGCTCATATGATTCTGGCGATAGTCCCATCGCATCGCGCAGTAGAAGTGGTTCGGGTTCAGGGTTCGATATCGCTCGTATTGAAAGTGCAAGCCGGTGGGCAATGCGAGCTTGTCCTCGGGCTTTGCGCTCCGATCTTTCGGCCCTCCAAAGATGCCTGTTCGCCCTCGCGCGGCGGGAAGTCTCACGCCCTCGAGCTCGCTGACCTCTTCTTGAGCCGTTTCTTGAACCGCGGGCGCCGGATGTGGCGGCGCCGGTTGATTGTCTTGCGCTTGCGGCGGAACTGCCTGATCGCCTTTCAACTCTGACTGCGCGGATTCGGCGGATTCAGTGTTCGAAGGCGCCGCCCCTGATTTTTTTGCGGACAGCGCCGCCTTATTTCCGGCTCCAGGAGCCGGGTTTGAGGTCTTCTTCGCCCCAGCGTTCGAAGGGGATTGTTTTGGACGTTTTACCGTTTCGGTTTCTTTCTTATCGCCGGCCTTGGCCACGTTTTCTTACCATTCCTTTCCGCTATGATTGGCGAATCCGAATCTTCACCCGAACAGGCCTAATTATACACACTGAGGGCGGTGCGTCATCCCGCCGCCGGCCTCAGCGAAGATGTTGTGAACCGCTGGGGTTCCCTGAAGAGGAACGCGTCAACAGCCGGGGTGAAGCGCAGCGAAGCCCTCGGTGCGAGGGAGTAGGCGAATTGTTTCCGAATGGGCGGGCTGGAGGTTTGATATTTCAGAAGTAAAGCCGTATTTGTGTCGCCGCGGCCTCGTATTTCAACCGTCTTTCAACATTGAGGGCTCGCTGATACGTGAGGCTCTATTCGTAGCGGAGAGCTTCGATGGGATCCAACCGAGCGGCTTTTCTCGCCGGCCAGACTCCGAATATCAATCCCACGGCGATTGATACCACAAGGCCGGTGATCACTGCCCAGAGTGGAACAGCTGCCGGCAATGTAGGCAGCAGCAACACGATTATTCGGCTGATGCCGATCGCCAGTAAAACGCCGAGTAAGCCGCCAAGAAACGTCAACGTCATCGCCTCGAACAGGAATTGGCTGACGATGTCCTTCCTTCGCGCGCCGATGGCTTTTCGAATCCCAATCTCATGAGTGCGCTCGGTAACGCTGACCAGCATGATGTTCATGACGCCGATTCCGCCCACGAGCAACCCGATGCTGGAAATCGCGATGGCTACAAGCCCGATCTTTCCGGTGATGCTGTCGAACTGCTCGATGACCCGATCGGCCGTGCTGAGATCGAAGTTATTTGGATCGCGGAATTTTAAACCCCTCTGCCGCCTTAATACTTCTTCGATCTGCGTAAGAGCGGTTCGGAGCTGACCTGTTTTGGCCTTGGAAATAAGAAGCATGTAGTCGCTGGTGGGCGAGAGCTTTTTAACCGTTTTATAAGGGATGAAGACCGCATTGTCCTGATCGTTCTCGCCAAAGAAGCCGCCCTTTCGCTTCTCGGTGACTCCGATAATTTCAAAGGGACGGCCTCCCAACAAGACCTGCGTTCCCGTAATCTGCCCTCGATTTGGAAAGAGCGCTTCGGCGACATTGATGCCGATCACCATAACCTCGCGCCGATGCTTGTCGTCCAGCTCGCTGATGAATCGTCCTTCTTGCAGCGGAACACTCGTGACCGAGGCATAGTTGGCCGAAACGCCAAGCATATTGCCCTGCCGATAAGTCACTCCCGAATGGTTAATCGTTCGATCCATCTGCCAGGTAAAAACCGACCAGGCGACGTCTTCCACGGCGGCGGCCTGTTCTCGAATCGCGATGCCGTCTTCTTCCGTCAGCGGTTTGCGAGCAAATTCCCTGCGGTCGCGAGGACCCAACTGCGGCCCGGTAGATAGGTGAAACGCGAATACGTTGCTTGTGCCGTAGTCCTCGACGAACGAGATAATGTTGTTGCGCATCCCCGTCAGAATCGATGCAATGACGATGACCGTCAGAACTCCGATAACGATTCCAAGCACCGTGAGAAAACTCCTGAACTTGTGCGCTCGAACGTTGTCGAGAGCCATCTTCAGTGTCTCCGCTGGAATGAATCGCTTCAGGTCCATAGCTGTCAAATCTTTGTGAGCGCGCGGATGGGATCGAGCTTCGAGGCCTTGTAGGCCGGATATATTCCGAAGATCAGGCCCACCCCTGCCGAAACGCCGATCGAGAGCACAACATAGGGTATCGTAATAGTCATCGGAACCGGAGTCGTTGCCCTCACAAGTGAGGCTAGTCCGGATGCCAACAGCAAACCCAGGATGCCTCCGACCGATGACAGCAGCGCGGACTCAATCAGGAATTGCATCAAGATGTGGTTGCCGCGAGCGCCGCAAGCTTTCCTCAACCCTATCTCGAAAGTTCGTTCGGTTACGCTCACCAGCATGATGTTCATGACGACGATGCCGCCGACCAGCAGCGAGATACAGGTGATAGGAACGACAACGGCGGCTATGGCGCCGGTAAACTGATCGACACCGTTGTTCATGTCGTCTACGTTGACCAGCCCGAAATCATCCTCATCGTTTCCCTTCAGCTTATGGCGGTTGCGCATAGCCAACCGAGCCTGTTCGATCGTCGCGTGGAATCGTTCTCGGTCTTCGGATTTGCCGTGGAGTTGCAGGCTCCGGCGCCTGCCGAACATCTTCTCAAAGGTAGTCAGAGGGATGTATGCGAGGTTGTCCAATGATTGTCCCACGAAGGAGCCGCGCTTCGCTTCTACTCCGACGACCTGCATTACGACATCGGATATCTTTATCGACTTGCCGATCGGAGTGGCGCCCGGAAAGAATTTCTCCTTCAGGTCGAAGCCGATGACGCATACGTTTTCGGCGTGCTCGACTTCGTAGTTAATCAGGAAGCGGCCTTCGCTGATGTCCTTGTCCTCGATCTCGCCCATATTCGCGGTGACGCCCATTATCTGGGTTCCGAACAGCTCTTCGCCGCCCTGGCGCAAATCGCGAGACGTTCCTGTTTCAGCGCCGACTTCCTTGCAGGTTTCGCATTGAGTCCTCAGCCAGTCGTAGTCGTCCCAGGTGAGCTTCTTATTGCGTTTATCGCGTCTCCGCCATTCTTCCTCTGTAAGATGAGTAGCGCTGACCATCCGGTCCACCATGAAATGATTGACGCCGAGGAGTTTGGCAACAGTGGTGAGGACATACGAGTTCAGCCCGCTTATAGACGCACCGACGACGACTACCGAGGCAACCCCAATTATGATTCCGATTAGAGTGAGAAAGGCCCTGAGCTTATGCGAGTAGATGGACTCGAGCGCGATTTTGAAAGCGTCCGTAAAGAATGAAATCAGATGTCTCATGGGCTACAACGGCGAAAAACCGGATGCGGGCAACTCGCTGTACGACGATTGTTCGCGCCAGGTTTAGAAAAACGGAGGCTTGTGTTTCAACCGGCGACAAGCAGATTAAAGCTAAACCTGCCAAGGCTGTCCCGCCAGCTTTGGTCGAGTGAAAAGCCCGTATCGGCTGCCAGCGCGGACAGTTGAGCGAGATCGAACTTGTAAGAGTCCTCGGTGTGAATCGTTTCGCCCTCCGCAAAGTCGATCTCCAGATCGAGGGCCTCAATGCGAACAGCCTGCGGGCGCGTGCTGGCGATATGCATCTCGACTCGCCCGCGTTCCTGGTCGTACTTCACCCGATGCTCGAATGTCGAAATATCAAATTCGCCGCCCAGTTCCCGATTTATCCGCACGAGAATATTCAAATTGAAGGCGGCAGTCACTCCGAGCGAATCGTTGTAGGCCGGCAGCAACACGTCAGGCGATTTCCTCAAGTCCGCGCCAAGCAGCAGCGCCCCGCCCTTTCCTACTACCTTGCGAACGCCTTGGAGAAAAGCGCGCGACTCTTCGGCGTCAAAATTTCCTATATTCGAGCCAAGAAACAGAGCCAGATTGCGAACGCCGGTCACCGGCGGTTCAGCGGAAAACCGCGAAAGCGCGGCTGCGTATCGCATGGCATATGCGGTCACGCTCAAACCGGGATAGTCGTGCAGCATCTCTCGAGCGCTTCGCTCGAGGCTCATCCGCGAGATGTCGACCGGCAGGTAATGAAGCGTGTGCTGTCGTCTGAGAAATGCCTCGATCAGGAACCGCGTCTTCTCCGAGCTTCCGCTGCCAAATTCGATAAGGCGAACCGCTCCGGCCACGGAACCGGCGATCTCATCCGCGTTCGAACTGAGGATCTCCGATTCGGCGCGAGTAAGATAATACTCTGGCAGCAGGCAAATGGCTTCGAAGAGACGCGACCCGAGATCGTCATAAAAATATTTCGGGAGCAATGCCTTTGGAGTCGAGGTCAGACCCGCGGCCACATCGCGAGCGAACTCGTTCGAGTCAATATCAGATCCCAGACTTATGATTGTTAATCGTTCGGATCGTTTGGGCGTCATAAGCTCCTCAGGTATCTGCCGGACGGGTCCCGCGCCCGCCGTTTTACAACCGTCGCATTGTCCCAGCCGGAGCGCAAACAGGCAAGCGGCGCGTCATTATTAAGCTACATCTTGAGGCCGCGGTCCCGGCGGTGCTCAAATCTCGTTGCGGCGAGCCGTCCCTCTGTACATCTCGCCCGAAACGCGAGGAGCGAACGGGAGTATGAAGCGATCCATGGTTTCGATAACAAGGCCCGCCTCCTGGAGAAAGCGATCGATCTTGCGATTGATGTTGCAGCCGCGGCCCAGGCATCGATGAAGCGGATTGATGAAATCCTGGCGCCTGGCAATTCGTGGATCATCGCTGCGCCCGTGCTCGAGAAAGAGATAGATTCCGTCAGGCTTGAGAACCCTGCGAATCTCGCTGAGCGCCGCTTCGAGGTTTCCAATCGAGCAAAGGGTCCAGGTCGTCACTATGCTGTCGAAGCTGCAATCATCAGCCGGAAGCCGCGAGCTTGCGTCCAGTGTTGTCCTGTGAACCGGAAAAGCCGCCGCGCCGATTCGTGCTTCAATCTTCTTTCCGGGCATCTCCACCGAATCGACGACGGTCAGGTCGGTGACCGACGAGGGATAGTGCGGCAGGTTGAGACCTGTTCCGAATCCTATCTCGAGAGTCTTTCCGCGAGAGAGGGCGAGCGTGATCTCCCGCTCGCGTTGACAGGCCGGGGAACCGAGCGCCCATTCGAGCAGCCGCGGAAGCAGATACCTGTCATAGAACCCGCCCTTCACTTGCTTTCTTCTTTGGAAGGCGCGAAGGCGTGCGTTATGTCCGACAGCAAGCCTTTCAAACTGCGCCCCAATCCGACCGGTTCGGCCGCGCTCCGGACCACAAGGACCGGACACTCCGCGCGATTTACGATCTCGCGGGTGATATTGCCCATTATATAAGTCCGCAGGTTTCCGCCGACGGGGGACGATCCGGTCACCACAAGATCGTAGTCGCCGCGTTTGATCTCTTTGAATACCTCGCTTATAACGAGGCCGTGTTTGAGCCTGACCTCGCTCGACACGCCCATCCGTTCGAGCGCTTCCTTCTCGTGTCGAAGATTGCGGCCGAGATCGGAATTGGAATGGAGCAGAACGTTGACGTCTTCCTCCATCCTGATAAGTTCGGAATACACTTCGGGAGGCTCCGCCATTACGTGCAGGACCGTCACCGATGCGGCCGAGGAACGAGCCAGATTTCCGGCGAAGGCTACGGCCTGGTCGATGTACTTCTCACCGCCGCTGCATATTAAGATTCGCGCGAGGCGCTGCCGTTTCCCGATCACGACCAGCACGGGAGGCGAAACGGCCTTGATGATCTTGTATGCCTTCGCCGACATCAAGAAAGGCCCTCGTGTTCCTTTTCGGACGGCTCCGATTACGACAAGGTCGTAATCTGTTTCCTGGGTCCGCTTGACGATCTCCTCGATGGGTTCACCGGATTTGATAGTCAACTCGGCGCTGACGCTTGCGTCTCTCAATAGCTGCTGGCCTCGCCTGAGCGAGTCGAAGATGGGCTCTTCTTCAGAGGCCTTTTCGGTGATCCCGAACAAGGTGACCTCGGCGGCGCTTGCCGCGGCAATCAGTCCGCCGAAGTTTATGGCGCTGTCGGCCTGAGCGGATCCATCGCTGCAGATCAAGATCTTCATGTAAGGTCCTCTAAAATAAAGGTCCGATCATACAACACGCTGTCAGCGTTCGGAAGCAGATAGGAATCGGCCAAACAACACATTCCCCGGGGTTCACATCAAACCCTCTCCTTGTTCCCCGCCGCGCAGCATAATAGAATCGAGTGAGGGTTGATTTTATGACAAAAACAAAACCGATTGCAGCCATACTGACGGCCTGCCTGTTTCCGCTGATGATAGCCGCTCAGACCCGTACCACCGCCGCCAAGCCTCCCAATATCGAAGAAATCATTCACAAATTTGCAGCCGCCGAGAGTCAGAACAGACTGGCCAGAAATAATTATGCCTTTACCCAGGACGTAGACATCATGACGCTGGGAGCGGCCGACTCGATAACAGGCCGATTCCGGCGCACCTCCGACATAGTGCTGGACGACAGAGGCGCCAGGATCGAGAAGATCACCTTCTTTCCGCCGTCCACTCTTAGAGAGATCCAGATGACACAGGAGGACTTTCAGGACCTCGCCGGTGTCCAACCTTTCGCCCTTAGCCTGGAAGAACTATCCAAGTACCAGATTGACTACCTACACAAAGAGAAGATCGACGAGCTTGATACTTACGTTTTTGACGTCAAGCCCATTAAGTTCATCAAGGGCGAACGGTATTTTCAGGGCCGAATCTACGTAGACGACCGCGACCTGCAGATCGTGAAGGCGGTTGGTCAGGCGGTGCCTGAGATCAACAATCAGAAGTTTCCCCATTTCGAGAGCTATCGCCAGAACATCGATGAACGGTATTGGTTCCCGGTCTATGTCTACGCCGACGATCTGCTCGACTTTAAGAAAGGCCCTTCGGTTCACCTGCGAATGGTCGTTCGCTACACCAACTACAAGAAATTCTCGGGCGACATTCGAATAGTCGATGGAGGCGAAGCGGTGCCCGATGAGGGCGCGAAGCCGTCTAAGACAAAGACCGATGCCGGCGGAGACAAGAAAAAGAATGACTCCGAAAAACCGCCCGATAAAAAGAAGCCGGAGTTGAAGACCAAGCCTCCGCAATTCTGATTCAATGTGATGAGATTTTTCTTCAAGTACCTCGGTCCGGTGATGGTTGTCTCGTTGATCTCGATAACTTTCGCCGGAATGGGCCCGTACCGATATCAGGAAAAGAAGTCTCCGCAAGAAATTCTGTCAATTGCAGCCCAGAACGGCGCGCGAGTGATGTCCGCGCTTCGCAACTACTCTTGCGATTCCGAGTTGACGTTTCAAACCGTCAACGTCGGCGATGTCGTGACCGGCGCTTACCGTCGCCTCTCCAAGATAACCTACGACAAGAGCGGAAATCGCCGGGAGAGAATCCTCGAGGAGAAATCTTCTCTGCCGCGAGACACCTACATTGGCTCAAACGCGGTCAACAATCTGATCCAGGTCTATCAATTCATTCTTACGCCGGAAGCCGTCTCGCGCTACGAGATCACCTACATCGGAGCGGAAAAGGTCGATGAGCTTGATACGTATGTATTCGACTTGAGGCCTTCGCTGAAACTTCCCGATCCGGAGAGCAGCCGGGACCGCTACCTCAAAGGCCGAATCTGGATCGATCAGGAGGATCTTCAGGTGGTCAAGGCGGCGGGCGAAGCCGTGCCGGAGCAGAGCGCGCATCGTACTCCAAAGTTCGAGACTTATTTTCAGAATAAGGACAGGTATTGGTTTCCGGCATACACATCGGCCGACGACGATATTCGCTCCGGCCACTCGGTGATGCGAGTGATCGTGAAGTTGAGATTCACCGGATACGAAGCAAGGAGCGGCTCTTAATGGAAAGTTCCTACGCGACTCATCTTGCGTCCTACGTCTTATATTGCCGCGACCTATGATCCAAATCGCAGCGATGGAGATTTGCAGGCAGCCGTCGGTCCGGCATGCACTAGAATTAAGCGGGCCATTCGTGATCAAGGCCGTCGCGATTGATGCCAGGTCTGCTGCTTTGCCTTTCAGGAAAAAATTGCCTGCCCGCCCGCGAATCTGTATAAGCTTCAACGTCGATGCCCGCGCTGCCTTCAACAAACGAGCCGTTCCCTGGTCAGCTTCGGTCAGAGAAACCGAGATTCGCGTGCGCGGGCGCGGTGGCCTTCGTAGCGCTGCTCATATATTGGGCGACGCTTGCTCCGACGGTGACCTTGGTCGATAGCGGCGAGCTTATCGTCGCGGCGAGCTCGCTCGGAGTCGCTCATCCGCCTGGGTTTCCGCTCTATGTATTGCTCGCTTATCTGGCAACGCTGTTTCCCGCCGCAAGCGTCGCCGTCCGAGTAAACTTCTTTTCCGCCCTCTGCGCCGCACTAGCTTCAGGAATGCTGACTCTAACCGTATTCGAGGCAGTGATCGACACGGGAGCGTCTCGTCTCTCCTCCAGTCGAGCCGCACACAAAAAGAAGAAAGGAGTTTCGAAGAAAACAGTCGCCGTCGAGTCTCGCGCCGTAAGAGCTATGATCGCTTTTGGACCTGCGATTGGAGCGGGATTACTTATGGCGTTTTCTCGCACGCTCTGGGCATACGCGACCATCGCGGAGGTCTACACGCTCAACGCGCTTCTGTCGGTTGCCATCTTCTTTTTGTTGTTTCGATGGCGTCGGAAGACTCTTGAGGCGAAGGAACAAGCGAAAGGATCGAATCGAGGAGCAGACGATCGTCTGTTAAACTCCGCGGCGTTTCTGTTCGGGCTTGCTCTCGGCGTCCATCACGTGACAGTCGGTTTGTGTTTGCTGGGCTATGCCGCGTTGGTCTACGGAACCGAAGGCCTTTCATTCTTTCGGAGCAAGCGGCTGCCGCGGGCTGCGCTGTTCTCTGTTGCGGGGCTGTCAATCTATCTGTATCTACCGCTGGCCGCGGGCCGCTCGCCGGTTATGAATTGGGGTGATCCAAGGACGCTTCAGCGGCTCTGGCAGCACGTGACCGGTAAACAGTACAGCGTATTCCTATCCTTGTCCCCTGACATAATAAAATCGCAGTTCGATACATTTATACAGATTGTCTCGCGTGAATTTGGTCCCGGTTGGCTCCCGCTTGCATTGCTTGCAGCGATAGCAGGCCTTGTATATTTATTCCGCCGAAATCGGCCGGTCTTCTTTTTCTTGTTGCTGATTGTGGCAGCGGATGCGGCTTATTCACTTATCTACGAGATCGCCGAAGACAAAGACGCCTACTATCTTCCCGCGTTCACCTGTTTTGTCATCGCGGCGGCCTTCGGCGTTAGATGGCTTCTTGCCGCGGTAGCGAAAATCGAGTGGAAGCCGATCTTGATAAATGCCGCCGCCTCGCTTGTCCTCGTAGCATTGCCGGTCGCAGCGCTGGCCGGGAATCTCTCCTTCGATAACAAGAGCCAGTACTTCATCGCGCATGACTACGTGGACAACATTCTGAATTCCATCGAAGCTGATGGAATGCTGCTGACGCTCGACTGGCAGATATATTCGCCGATGCTGTATGTGCGCGAGATTGAGCGCCGCCGGCGCGATGTCATAGCGATTGATATCAGTCTGCTGCGGCGTTCCTGGTACTACGACTATCTCAAACGGGAATATCCGCGGCTTATGATCGGCGCTAAGGACAAAGTAGACGAATTCATGGAAGATTTACTGCGGTGGGACCAGGACCCGGATCTTTATCAACGGGATCAAGTTCTGAATCAGCGAATCAATTCGCGTTTCATAGCGATGGTGACGGCCTTCGTCGAGCAGCGGCTTAGAGAAGCTCCGGTCTACTGCGCTCAGGAAATTCCTACCGGGAACGATTCTCTGGACGGCCAGCTCACAAAATTGCTTTCCTCGAAATATCAATTTGTTCCAAACGGCCTTGTATTTCGCGTCTATGGCGACCACGAGTTTCACGAACCGCCGACCGCGCAGCTTGTGACGCGAGGGCTATGGGATGGAACTCTAAGATTCGAGCGCGACGATACGATCGCGCTGAAGGTGCGTCCCGTCTATCTCAGCATGACTTTCAATCAGGGGCGTTATCTGGCGGCATACGGCCGTCACCGGCAAGCCATCGAAACCTTTCAGGAGGTGTTGAATATGGATTACGGGTACAAGCCGGCTCAACAGGCAATCGTCGAAAGCGAAGCGGCGCTTATGAAAACCGTCGCGAATCCACGTTGATAACTATACTGCCTCGGTAAGCCATTACTTGGGCAAGACATACTTGGGCAAGACTCTTGCCTGTGTCTGAGCCTCCTGTTAGGCTCAGACGGTCTTGATCAGCCCGACTGATCCGAAGTATCCAACATTTTGCGCCATCTTTGACCTGCGCTTGGTCGGCCATGAAGAAGTGCCCGCAATGCAGCAAGACATTTCCGGATAATCAAAACGTTTGTCTCTACGATGAGACAGCGCTGATTCCCGGCGATGGCCGCCCTCATCCTCCGACGGATCAGACGCCCGAGGCCCACGGAATCTCAACTGTACCCGTCACGCGGATAGCCGGCGTGGAGACGGATGCCTTCGGAGCGCCGAAGCCGACCGCGACTTACAATCCACGCGAGACAACGCGAGATGCGGCTGATAAAGAGCTCTCACCGGTGCCCGGTGTTCCCGAATCAATCAAATCGCCTTCTCGCTACGTGACGCGGCCATCGCTGGCCCGGCCTTCGGACAGCTTCGAGCCGCCGAACGATACGATTCGAGAGCTTCCGATGACGCAGGCTCAAAGCGCTGTTCCAATACAGCTTAACCGAAGCTCGAAGGCGATGCGGATCGCCGTATTGCTTCTCGTCTTGACTGTCCTTGGAACTGGAACCTTCGCTTATTTTATTTACGATAAATTCGTTTATAGTCCTTCCTATTACACCCCCTCGGGCGACTTCAGGCCTGTAAAGCCTGTAGCGCCCGATAAGATCGCCGCGGCATCGAGCACAAACGAACAGGCAGGGATAGATCCCAATCGAGAACGAAGGGCGAAAGAGTTCTACGATAACGGCGTCAAGCACCAGGAACAGGCCTCGAGACTTGCCGACGCCGGTTTGAAGATCGAAGCCGATGCGGAAAACCAGAAGGCGATCATCCAATATCGCGAAGCAATCGTCGCTGATCCGCGCATGGCTATGGCTCACGAGAATCTGGGCGTCGCGCTATATAGCATCGGCGACTTCGATGGCGCGGCAGCCGAATACGAAAGCACGCTCAGTCTCGCTCTGGCTCCAACTTCACAGTTGCTGACCAACTACGGCTATTCGCTTATCGCCTTGAAACGGTTCCGCAACGCGGCCGATGCATTCGAACGGGCCCTTCAGGTAGAGCCCACCGATTATGATCTGCACTTCTATCGCGGTTCGGCGCTCTACTTCGCGCGGGACATCCAGTCGGCCCGCGATGCTTACACTGAATATCTCCGTCTCGCGCCAAAGGGGCAGTACGCCGAGCAGGCCCGCGATTTTCTCGCAGGCCGTTCGGTTCCTGTCGAGACCGGCGCCAATTAGACCATTATGAAAACCTGCCCGCAGTGCAAGAATAACTACCCGGACAACCTGGAATTCTGTTCGATCGACAATGCTCCTCTGATCCCGCAGCGCAGCTCGCAGCTCGACCCGATGATTGGGAAGGAACTGGCGGGCCGCTTTGTGCTGAGTGAAAAGATCGGACAGGGTGGAATGGGAACGGTCTATAAAGCCCTTCATACGCGGATGAATCGGATCTGCGCGATAAAGCTGTTGATCTCCGACACGGATGATATTGAATCCGCGGCAGCCCGCTTCAATCGCGAGGCCCAGATGGCTTCAAAGATAGACAACCCGCACGCCGTGGTCATCTATGACTTTGGCGAGGCGGATGGAGGCCTGCTGTACCTTGCAATGGAGTACATCGAAGGTGAACCGCTCTCGAGCTTGTTGGGCCGCGAGCGTAGGCTGCCCGTAAGCCGCGCGGTAAACATAACCGAACAGATTTCGGAAGCGCTCGCGGCGGCGCATTCGAGGGGGATCGTGCATCGCGATCTCAAGCCCGAAAACATAATGATCTCGCGCCGGGGCTCTGAAAATGATTACGTGAAGGTGCTCGACTTCGGTATTGCCAAGCCCGCGGGAGATGATGGAACGGACAATCTCACGAAGACCGGTTTCGTGGTCGGCTCACCGGCGTATATGTCTCCTGAACAGCTCTCGGGTGACAAGCTGGATGCGCGATCCGACATATATAGTCTGGGGCTTATCGTCTACGAGATGTTGACCGGCCGCCTTCCGTTTGACGGAGATAATCAGCAGGCGGTGATGATCAAGCGGATTACCAGCGATCCGATTCCGATTTCGACGACACTGGCTTCCATAAGCCCGTTCGTGGCGCAGGTCGTAATGAATGCGCTGGCTCGCGACAGGCATTCTCGCACTCCGACGGTGACGCGATTTGCGAACGACTTGATCTCCGCGGCAAGTCAGGTGACTGAAGAAAGCGCGACCGAGTTGTTAAGCTCGGGATCCGGCGACGAGAATTCACCGACCGTTTTGATCGGAGCTCAGCAAACCACGGCTGAATCGCAGCCCAGAACAACTCCGCACATGAACCCTGTCGCTCCGCAAACGAGCCCTCAAGCGGGACCGTCTTCATTTGTAACGAGAGCTTCGCAACCGTCCGCTCCGCCCGCCGCGCCCACGCTTCAACAGCAATCGTGGCCTCCGTCTCACCAGATCAACGACACTCTCATGCAGCCCGCAGCCCAACGTTCGAATAAGACCTTTTTAGTTCTTGCGTCGGTCATGCTCTTCTTCCTGGTCGCCGCTATCGGCGGCGGGTATTTCTTGTACTCGCGTTATACGAACCAGCCGCAAGGTGCACAGCAGGACAGCGCGAAAGCCGGCGGTCCGTCTCAGACGAATGCCGCGCAGCCCGCTGATAAGCCTGCTGACGCTGCCGCAACAAGCGCCTCTTCTACTGAGGCCGAAGCGACCGCGAGTTATGAGCGAGGCAAACAACACCAGAGCCGCGCCTCGGAGATGGAACAGCTTGGCTCGCCGGTCGCCGTGAGGGAAGAGAACAGACAGGCGGTCGACGAATATAAGAAGGCAATATCGATTCGGCCGAACTTTCCCGAAGCCCATCTCAATCTCGGGGTCGCGTTGTATTCGCTGAACAAAATGGAAGAGGCGGCGGCGGAGTATAAGACCGCTATAGACCAGCTCACTCAGGCGTACGGCGCGCCGAGTTCAGCCGCAATGTCGAATTACGCGCTTGCATTGTTTGATCTTCAACGTTACCGGGAAGCCGCCGATGCTTTTGGCCAGGCCTTGAAGATAGATCCGAAGGACTACGATCTATACGCCCATCGCGGCTTCGCTTTTCAGAACTCCGGCGATCTGGAAAAGGCGAAGGCCGACTATAATGACTATCTCCACCTCGCTCCAGCCGGGAGATACGCCGCGGTAGTAAAAGAGATTCTGGCCGGTCGAGTGCGCCCTCCGGCCGACACGGGCAATCACTAGAAGCAGCGACTCGCATCTGTTAGTATCCTGCATCCCAATTGCAGTTTCAGAATCTCACGGAGGAGAGATGAGAGCGATTTCCCTGACTCTGATCATCGCGAGTCTGTGCCTGGGTCTGGCCCTTTCCACTCCGGAGCCGGCCGACACACTTTTCATTAACGGAAACATCTACACCGTTAATGATCGAGCGCCTCACGCGGAAGCTGTAGCGGTGAAGAACGGCCGCGTTCTTTTCGTAGGCTCGAACAAAGACGCGAAGGCATATCAAGGCGCAGGCACTCGCGTAATCGATCTTGGCGGAAGAACGGTCGTCCCCGGCCTCACCGATGCCCACTATCACCTCAGCGGCGTCGGCGAGCGGGAGATGACGCTCAATCTCGAAGGGACTGCGAGCCTCGAAGATCTCCTGTCGAAGATCAAAACTCGGGTTGACGCCGCCAAACCCGGCGACTGGATTACAGGCCGTGGTTGGATCGAGACATTTTGGAAGCCGTCCGTTTTCCCTACTAGATGGGAGCTGGATCGCGTATCGCCCAATAACCCTGTAATTCTCGTCCGAGCCGATGGACACGGGGCCGTCGCCAACAGCGCCGCAATAAGGATCGCCGAAATAACCAAAGACACGCCCAGCCCTTTCGGCGGCGAGATAATGAAAGATAAAAAGACCGGCGAACCCAATGGGATGCTGCTCGACAATGCGCAGGGGTTGGTGCGAAAGCATATTCCCGCGGCGGGCCGCGCGGATCAGGAGCAGGCGGTGCTGCTTGCCGTAAAGCGAAGTCTCGAGCTTGGCTGGTGTGAAATACATAATTCGGGGAGCAATTACGGCGAAGTGGCCTTATTGCAGCGGCTGTACGGCGACGGAAGGATCAAGCTTCGCATCTATGAAGCTATCCGAGGGCCAAGCGTCGATACGCAGAGGCTTCTTAAGGAAGGCCCGACCGTCGGCGCATTTGATCATCGATTGACCTACCGGCACATCAAGGTCACGTTCGACGGCGCGCTCGGGTCAAAGGGCGCGGCCCTGCTGGAGCCGTATTCCGACTACGATTCGAACGGCTTCTTGACCTTCAAAGAAGAAGACTTGATGCCGATGTTCATCGAAGCCCTCAAGAAGGGCATTCAAGTAGAGACACATGCCATCGGCGACCGCGCGAACCGCGTAATCCTCGACCTCTACGAGAAGGCGATGAATGCCGTGCCGCCCGATCAGCGAAAGATTCGGGAGCCTCGATGGCGCGTAGAGCATGCGCAGATCGTCAACCCCGTCGATATTCCACGATTCGCAAAGCTGGGAGTCATACCTTCAATGCAGCCATCCCACGCGATAGGCGACCTTCATTTTGCGGCAAGCAGGCTTGGGTTGAAGCGGCTTGAGGGCGCTTATGCATGGCAGAGTTTTCTCAAGAGCGGCTCTGTGATCGCCGGCGGTTCTGATGCGCCCGTCGAACGCGGCGAGCCGATGATTGAGTTTTACGCCGCGGTCGCAAGAAAGGACCAGAAAGGGTTTTCGGGCGAAGGCTGGCATCCTGAGCAGGCTGTGTCACGTGAACAGGCTCTGAAGATGTTTACGATCTGGGCGGCTTATGCCGCGTTTGAGGAGCAGGAAAAAGGCTCGATAGAGCCGGGCAAGCTTGCGGATCTTACCGTGTTGTCGGCGGATATAATGAAGATCGCCGAGCCCGAGATATTGAAAACGAAGTGCGTGATGACCGTGGTGGGTGGAGAAGTTGTGTACGGAAAGTGATGAAGAACGGTGAGCGCTGAACTGACGTTAATCGGCGCTCACCGTTCAATGAAGGGATAGGACTACTTCTTTTTCGCTTCCCATTTGCCTTGGAACTGGCTCGCAAAGTCAAGATCGCCGACCAGCTTGCCTTCCTTGAGAGTAGCATCCAGTTTCAGAGCGCCGTTCGGCGTATCAACCAAAATGCTCAGCTTATCGGCCGAAAATGATCCCTTGCTGATCGGAGCCGTGCCCTGTTCCGAGGTGCTTTCGCCGGTCACTTTATCGCCGTCGAGTTTGAGTTTGAGCGTAAACGGAATCGACATCCCCTGAACGTCCGCGTTTGCCGCCCATTCACCCGAGATCGGGTCGCTGGCGCTGGACGTTGAAGTCTTTGGAGCCGTCGGAGGCGGGCCCGCCATTGTCTCGCCGGCCTTCTTTAGTTCCAGCGTGCCGGTCTGGCCGGCCAGGGTCCACTCGCCTACAATCTTGCCGTCCTTCATCTGGGCGTTAACGGTTCCTTCATTTCCTCCGGCATCGAATTTCAAAGCGACCTTGCCGTCTTTATACGAGCCGTCGGTTATGTTTATCGTGCCTTGAGGAGTGTCGAGCTTGCCTGTGAGCTTACCGTTGTCGTTCTTGATCTCAACCGTGAGTGGTATCTCGCCTAGCGCCGCGCTCTTCGCCACACCCTCGTATTTTCCGGACACATCATCTTTAGTCTGGGCGGCCGCGGCAGCCACGAGCAGCAGCAAAGCGGCCAGAGAAGCGGTGAATCTTCGATACGCCATTAAAATTCTCCTATGTCTTGAAATAGATGGTAACGGAACTCAAGCCAATCTACGTTGTATGGTGGCGAAAGTTCTAACATCCGGTCATTTATACAGCAAAATAGACGCGGCGGAAAGCCGGTCACGCTGCGAACAACCGGTCGCGCATGGTCGCCGAATTCAGTTCCAGAGGCCGATCAGGAACGCAGAACCACTCGGGCCGGAGCGCCGTCTCCGTCCTTAACCTTGAGGGGCAGACAGACCATTTCATAATCGCCGGACTCCACTTCGCGAAGATCCAGGCCTTCAATGATAATCGTTCCTCCGCCAAGCAGCGTCAGGTGCGCCTCGGGCTCGTCGGCTTCGAACTTGTCCACCGAAAGATAGTCGATTCCCACTACTTTGATTCCATTGTTGACCAGCATCAGCGCGGCTCCCGCCGTAATGTAGACATAGTCCTTTACGAATTTCTTCTCGCTCCAGAAGTAGGAGTTCCGGGTCTTGAACAACACCCTTACGTCATTTGTGAAATCGAACTCGCCTAATGCCACTTCGTCTATTCGCTGCGCTGTAATCTCGACGACCCGCGCACGCCCCATCAAAAGCTCGAGCGGGAGCTTGTCTACCGTAATACCGTCTTTTATGAAATGAAATGGAGGGTCCACGTGCGTTCCTGAATGCGATCCAAACGAATAACGGCTGAGATTGCATCTCGCCCCGGCCTCGCCGATTGATGACTTCTTTTCGATTCTGGTAGGCGGATCGCCCGGATAGACAATAAGGTCTCTCGAGAGGGGGACAGTTACATCGTGGATCTTCATATGCCTGCTCGTTATTAGAGCGTGCATGCTACGTTGGAGCTAGAAGATTGTCAATTTGACCTACTAATACATGAAAGCTTCGGCATCGATCGTCCGCGCCGAGGGCTGTCCGATTCGCCGCGCTTCACAATAAATGCGGCTTCTGGTTATACTCGCCAGTCGCGTCAGTCCAGCTTCGAGGCAATCAATTACAATGAGCACAAAAAAAACTTCGCAATCCGAAGCGCTGTTCGAGCGCTCACAACGGTCGATACCCGGCGGCGTCAACAGTCCTGTTCGAGCGTTTAAGGCCGTTGGCCGCTCGCCGCTCTTTATCAAAAAGGCTCAGGGGGCCTGGATTACCGACGCCGACGGTAACTCTTACATCGATTACGTTGGCTCCTGGGGGCCAATGATATTGGGGCATGCGCACAGCGCCGTCATCGAAGCGATTCGAGAGGCCGCGGGCGCGGGAACCAGCTATGGAGCTCCTACCGAACTCGAAGCCCTCATCGCCGAGGAAATAATCGCGGCAGTGGAGTCGATCGAAAAGGTACGGTTGGTCAGCTCAGGCACGGAAGCCGTTATGACCGCCATCAGACTGGCGCGCGGGTTTACCGGGCGAGATCTGATCGTCAAATTCGAAGGCTGCTATCACGGCCATTCGGATGGTCTGCTTGTGAAGGCGGGGTCGGGTCTGGCCACTCTCGGAACTCCCGACAGCGCTGGAATTCCCGCGGACGTGGCTCGCAACACGTTAGTGCTTCCCTACAATGATCCGGAGTCTCTCGCGAAGGCGTTTGCTGAAAAGGGCGGGGACATAGCGTGCATTATCGTCGAGCCTATTGCCGGCAATATGGGCTGCGTGCCGCCTCAGCCCGAGTTTCTGCGAGCGATGAGGGACTTAACTACGAAGCACGGGTCGCTGCTGATATTCGACGAAGTGATTACGGGTTTTCGCGTTGCCTACGGAGGAGCTCAAGAGCTTCTGGGAATCAAGCCGGATCTTACCTGTCTCGGTAAAATAATAGGCGGTGGACTTCCGGCCGCGGCTGTCGGCGGTCGGGCCGACATAATGGAGAGGCTCGCGCCGCTCGGCGCCGTTTACCAGGCTGGGACCCTTTCCGGAAATCCGCTTGCTGTTACGGCCGGGCTGACAACTTTAAGGCTCTTGAAGGAGCTTAATCCGTATGCAGAACTCGAACAACGCGCTGCCAAATTGGAGCAGGGACTCCGAGACGCCGCCGGCGAGGTAGGCGTTCCGGCAACGACCAACCGCGTTGGTTCGATGCTTACCGCTTTCTTTGCGGAAGTGCCGATCGTAGATTGGCCGACCGCGAAGAAATCGAACACCGATCAATACGCGGCCTTCTTTCGCGCCATGTTGGATCAGGGTATCTACCTGGCGCCATCTCAATTTGAATGCGCGTTTGTCAGCTACGCTCACACAGAGGAAATAATAGAAAAGACGATCAAAGCCGCGCATGCAGCCCTGAGAGAAATAACTGCCTGAGACAATGAGAGGAAGGTGCGAGTCGCGAGGTTATACGATCTAAATTACTCGGTCTTGCTTTTGGCTCGTTTCAAGAATCGCGACATAAGGAATCTGGGCTCACCGCCTTTGAAAGCCTCCGCGAAATAGTCGATGCCGCGCTCGATGGCCTTCTCCGGCGACAACTGCTCCCATTCCTGAATCAACGCCTTTTGGAGCTTTATCGCATTGTGTCCGGCTTTGCAGATTGAGTCGATCCATACACTGACCGCGGTATCAAGCTGATCGAGCGAAGTAGCCCGTTCAACCAAACCTATTCGTACAGCCTCTTCGGCCGTGATTCTCTCGCCTGTATAAAGAAGCTCGCGGGTCTTTCCCCATCCTATCAGTTGGGGCAGCAACGCCGCTTCGATCACCGATGGTATGCCGACTCGTACTTCCGGCATTCCAAATGTAGATTCCATGGACGCAACGCGCAGGTCGCACGCAGCCGCGATTTCAAGACCCGCGCCGAGACAGTAACCGCTGATCCTGGCTATTACGGGAACCGGCAGAGAACGAATGGATAAGCACGCGCGATGAAGATCGGTTATGAAGCCGCGGGCCGTATCCTGATCGAGGCGCGACATCTCGTTGATGTCCGCGCCGCCGATAAAAGCGCGGTCGCCGGCGCCTGTCACCACCACGGCCCTCAACGTAGTATTCTCCCGCAAACTTTCGAGCGCTGATATGAACTGCTTTATCAGCACGCTTCCGAGAATGTTGAGCCGTGCTTCGCTGTCGACCACAACGCGCGCCACCGAGCCGCCGCGGCCTCGGTCGTCTATAGAGAGGGTAATCCTTGGATCGGCCGCCATCGGGTTGTTCACGCTTTGCGGAGATTTGGAATCAGAGCTGGGGGAAAGCTGGTTGAAAAGAATACTATCTCGGCCGCGGTTATAGAAGTGAATTATGGAAAACGAGCCGCCGCCAGGAGCTGTCCAAGAAGCGCGAGTGGAATATGTCAGTCAATCAAGGCCGTTCTTTAACGCGTTCGGCCTTGTCTTCGAGATATCTGGTCGTGTTTTCGGTAACGCTCACGGGAGGTATCGGCGGCCGTCGGTCTCTTTCAAGCTCTCCCGTTGTTCGAGGGTGCTGGGCTATGGGAGCGCTCAATGGGGGCGGCGCGCCTTGGATATTACGGGCGCTGAAAATATCCGCCGCGCCTTTACCGAGCATGGTGAATCCCGGAATGAGCATCCAGATCCCCCAGTGCTGATTCGTTATAATAAGCGCAAGCGCGAGCAGCAGGAACCCCGCTCCCATAAACGCGTTCCTTATGCCGCCGGCCATCAATCCCTCCTGCCCATGTCGACGCCGACGCCTACTTTCGACCGGAGCGGAGGGCAGCGCGCCCTGCAATGCATGCGGGATCAGGCTCAGGTTTGCGCCGCAGTTTCTACAGTACCTCGTGCCGTCGGCGTTATCGGCAGCGCAATTCGGGCAATACATCATATGGACCTCGATTGAACGGCCATTTTGTTCCCCTCAGATTCGCACATATTCGGAAAGCCGCACAGGCTTTTCCGACCCGTCGCTCGATTAGCTCTTACAATCGTCGAGCGCCCGGTGTTTTTGTCAGCGAGGGCTGCTAAAGATCAGCTCCACGCGCCTGTTCATAGCGCGCCCTTTCAACGTTTTATTCGACGCCAAGGGGACGCTATCCGCTCGCGAATCGACCTTAAGGCTGTCTCTCGGAACGCCTAACGCTCCGATGTAGTCCGCCGTCGACTGCGCCCGTCCAAGCGCAAAGGCGTCCGCTCCCGCCCTGGCATCCGAGTGACCGACGATGCTGAACGATACGTTCGGATGCGCGGCGATTGTGGTCGCAACGGCATCTATTTTGGATTTGATCTTGAGCGCGAGATCTTTTTTATTGAGGACGAAAAAGGCGTCGGGAAGCGTGGCGGTAAAGCCGTCGCCCGACACCTTTACAGGCAAAAGAGCCGAGAGCGCGGACTGTAGCGTCGCGAAGTCGCGGCGACGAGCCTCCAGCTCACGACGTTCTCTTTCCTTTCGTTCCATCTCTTCCGCTTTTGAGGATGCTTCATTGAGTCTTGAGCTGGTCGCGTTCAATTGCGACGATGTAGAGGACAATTGCGACTGGAGCGATGTGACCTGGGCTCTCGCATCCGAGAGCGATTTTGACATCCGCTCGTTATCGTCTTGAAGCTGATTCACCTCGGATTTGAGGCGGCGATTTTCCGCTCGCGCATCCGCGGCCTCGCGAAGTGAAATGTTGTGCTGTTCTTCGGCGTTGACTCGTGCTATTTCCGACGCTTTCAAGCGCGATTCGGTGTCTGACAACCTTGATTGCAGATCCGTCGCGCTCTCGGTGGCTCTTCGAACCTCTTCGTCTCGGCGGTTTATTTCGGCGCGTCGATCGGCCGCAAGCGCTTTCTCTTCGGAGATGCTCAACGCGCGAACTGCTTTGGAGATGGCGTCGCGGGCTACGCGGCCGACGTCATAGGCCGGCGCGCCTCGCCTGTACGAGGCTTCCGCTTCGTTCAATGATTGAACCGCCTCGTGGTAGTCGTTCGGGTCGAAGCGCTCGCTGTCGGCCATTCGGGCGATCTGAACCGCTCTGCGCCCCTGTATCAATTCAGGAGGTATCTTTTCATAATCGCGGCTCGCAATCTCCGGCGGAGACGAGTCGGTATAGTATTTTCCCGAGTCGCCGCTGAAATAGATCTCGGATGCCTTAATCTGTACGTTTCTCGAGGACGGCGCGCGATTTTCCAGCACGACTTTCTTTGACGGCAGCTTTACGAGGTAATGAGGTTCGGCAGTCACGATCAATGCGAACGTCTGATAGGGAGTTGCCGCCTTGAGACGGCCTTCGCCGTTTTTTAGCCGGAACTCGCCGAGATTATCGACCTGCCCTTCGGGAGTGATCGCCCACAAAACATATGTCGTATAATCGGCGCCGTAGTTGAAGGCGGGAATCAGGTTCTCCACTTTGACATCGATTTCGCTCTCATTTCGCTTGCGCCATCGCTCGACCGTGGCCTCGCCGCGAGCGTTCGGCCTTATCGTAGTCCCTGCCATCGGTACGCCTACCGGATCTTTTAAGTAAGTCATCGCGACGGTCTTTCGCCGTGCATCACCCTGGCCCATCACAAACGGGGCAAGGCTTAACGCGATGAATGCGACGAAAAAGGTAATCGAAAATCTGTTGCCTGTCTTCATAGGAGAGCACCTTACGAGAATTGAGGTTGACGAAGAGACGCCAAAGGCGTGCAGCTCCGTCATTGATATTGATTAAGTGTATGCAAACGCCGGTCTATTCATTGCCTGCTTCGCGAATAATTCTAACAAGCCCGGAACAATAGCGACAAGGAAGTCGAGTCCGAACAGCCTTCCTCAATCTGACGCTTATGAATAAGCGCGTTCTCGCCGGAACGCCTACCGCACCGGAGTCTTACTCAACGCTGAAGTCAATTTCCTGGCGAGCGACCGCCCGGCTATCCTTCTTCCTCGATCGATCGAAAACGGTTACCTCCAGGGTGTAGTCGTCCGGAGGCATGGCCCCGAGCTGAAGGACTCCGCCGGTTAGAATGCGGGATGGAACCTGACTGCCTTCGAGGATCTGAACCGGCCTGCGCTGACCCGAGTAGACGGCTTTTCCGGCTCGCAGCACCCGCGTTCTTATTTCCAACTCGGTTTTCTTGTCGGCGCCTTCGGCTTTCGCGTTATAGATAGCAAGCTGATAAGCAAACTGGCTTCCTCGCTTGAATCGGCGCTGAGAAAGAGTGCCGCCGCTTCCGGCGGCTTCAGGGTTATCCGTCAACCTTGTATCCGTGAAAATGCTGCTCAGCGAGAGCCGATCGCTCTTCATATCAGGGATATCGACGAGATTGTTGGCAGTGCCGATCCGGCCGGAAGACTCCTCGCGTACGAACATTCGCAATTGATAGATGCCGGGCCTCACTCCTAACGTGCGCGTCGAGAGCAAGCCTCGAGTGAGAGCTTCTTCGTAGGTCTTAGGCAGCAGGTTCAGATCCAGAGTATTGCTGAAGGAGTCGACGGCCTTGCCGCGCGAGTCGATTACAAATCCGGATACCTCGAGCTTGTCCTTGTAGCGGCCGTCCTGACTGTTGAACTTCAGCCGCGACGCGTCGATGTGCAGGAGCGTAACCATGTAAGGCTCGCGCTTTTCGGTATCGAGATAGAACGGCGTTAACTGAAGATCGATGTCGCGGCGGATCAGCGGCGAGTTTATCGCCTCGATCATCTCCGCGAGCTTCGGATCGCTGATCGGCTTGCCCTTTGGTTTTTCATCTCGCGCTTCATAGCCCTTCCGAGCCGAAACGACGAGATCTGGACGTCCTTTGACCGCGACTTTGACCTTGTGGAACTTGCCGTCCCACTTGCCCGCTTCCGGTTGGAATCCGAGTAAGTAGTATGACGAGTTCTCCTCGAGCAGGTTGTTCAAGCCGGCTTTTACGTCATTGGAATTCCGATAGAACCTGCCTCCGGTGTCCAGGGCCAGCGTGTTGAGAGAGTCCTGAGACTCACGGAAGTCGTCCCTTCTGTTATCAAGAAAGCTTCCAAGATCATCACCGATGTCGTCCGCCGAATCGGCCGCGCTCAGTCCCAACGGGTCGAGGCCGCGAGGATCGATGGAATAGAATACGACGCTGGCTCGCGTCGCTTTCGCGATTGTCTCGCTCAAGTCGAAGGTTGTCTGCGTCTGAAAGAGACGAAATCCCTCGGAAACAAAAACGCCGAGCTTTCGTCCGGGCAGCTTCTTCATCGCGTCGATAAGATTATTCAGCGTACTCAGCGTGTTTCTGACATCGGCTTCTTCAAGTGGATCGGGCCGGCCGAACACTCCGCCGCGGGACTGGCCTGGAAAGCCGCCCATCCGGCCTCTCGGCCCGCCCATTCCGCCCGCTGCTGCTCCCGGTCCTGTCGAAAGAGATCGATGAGGAGCCGTATCGTTGCTAAAGATAAAGGGCCGCAGCCGCCCCGCCGCGTTGCGCAGCACGCGCTGATCGGATGTGAACTGCTGGAATAGACCTGAGCCTCCCGCCGGCGGCAATATCAACACAAGATCGCCCGGCGCCATCTTTGTATCGATGAAGTCTTCCAGCATCTTCTGAGAGCGGTAGACGGATTCGGGTTTCATGTGCAGCGTGTCTACGACGAAAGCGATCACCCTTTTGACTTCACCGGCAGTAATCGCTTTAGGAAGCGAGGCGAACTCATCGCTGCTTCCGATCAATTGTCTCCCTCGGGTTTCTTCGAGAGAAAAGTGACTTATATGTTGAAGCTTGTTGTTGTCGTAGAGCTCGAAGTCTTCGCGAGTCAACCCGCGCACCGATTTGCCCTTCCTGTCGGTGACGACAATATCCAACTGCACAAGATCGGCCGTGATCTTAACGGTATCCTGATCCGACGTTTTTTGTGCGCCTTGAGACCAGGCTCGGGCAGAGAGTGTTGTGATCGCGACTACGGCGAAAAGCGCCGAGATCAGCAAGAGCGTTCGATACTGATTCTTGTTCATTGACTCACCTCGTTCGAGTAGTCCGGGTTAAAGCGAGTCGCAAACGCCTAATCAGGATACGGCCATGCCGACTTCGGCGCAAACGACAGGTATCAACAAACGACAGCTATTAAGAAGGGGCTGCGTCAAACGCGGTGTAAGGAATCTTGGAAGCAAACAGAATCTTGGAAGCGGCTTGCCTGAAGGCGGCTTATGAGATAGAAGTTCTAGCCGCTTTCTTAGTTACTAAATTGGCTTCTTATGGCCGAGCACAGCTTCAATTTCGAATTCAACGACGGCGCGCTTGCCGGGCAAATGATACTGATTGCTGGGGGTACCGGCGGACTCGGGAGCGCCACAAGCGCCTTGCTGGCGCGCGACGGCGCGCGTGTAGTTGCCGGCTATCGAAGCAATCGCGAACGCGCCGAATCGCTGCGGAGCCATATCGAAGAACGTTACGGCAAGAGAATAGAGTTGGTCGAAGGAGATATCGCGAATCCGGCTTTCAGAGCCGAATACACGGCCTCGCCGGCTATCGCTGAGAACGGACTCCATGGCCTGGTCTGTTTCGCGGGCGATCCCGCTCGCGTCAAGTTTGACGACGTTACCGACGCCGATTTGCACCAATCGCTGCAAGAGAATTATGTCGCGCCGCTGATGCTCGCGCGCGAGGCGGCCGCGAGAATGAAAGCGAGCAAGATATCGGGCTCGATCGTTCTGTTTTCTACCATGCAAGCCGTTGCTCCATTCGAATCGAGCATCAATTATGCAGGTCCGAAGACCGCGCTTATACAGGCAGCCCGAATCCTGGCAAAGCAGTGGGGCGGACCGGGCGGCATTCGGGTAAACGTTATAGCTCCGGGCGTAAACAAAGCCGGGATGGCGCTGGCATCGATAGAGTCCGGCAAGTATGACTTCTATGTGGAGCAGGGAATCATTCCGAGGTTCGGCCGCCCCGAAGACATCGCACGCGTGGTTCGTCTGTTACTTGAACCGGACAACTACATTACCGGGCAGGTGATCACCGTTGACGGCGGTCTGACTCTAAGACGTGATCGCGGATAGCGGATCGAACTAGGCCGGCTGCTAAATTGTCCAATCGAATCTGAATTCGCAGGAGTCGGCGCCCTCCAGCACGCAGGCTGTATGCTCACCGCTCACATCCCGTCCTCCCGACAACTCAATCATGCTCAGCCAAAAGCCCTTCAAGTTTTCGCAAATCGATCTTGCAGGGGTCATCTCGCTTTCATAGGTGAACTTCATAGCGCAGGAAGTAGGTCCTAGAATCTCGGTATCGACGCTGCATGCTCCGCTGAGGAAGAAGCCTTCCATCCAGGCCGCTTTCTCTACCTGCTTGATGGGATCGGCAGCCAACAGCGAGTTATAAATTCCCGTAAAAGTATATTGAGCCATGAATCGGCCGATCTCGCCCGAGAGGTTTCTATCACCGGTTCCGGCAAGCTCTTTCGTCATTCTCCTCAACACGGAGACCATGTCGTAGGGGTACCAACTGGATGCCAGAAAAGGCGTTGACAGAATTCGGCGATCATCAGGGCCTAACACGTCAAGCGCGGCCGTGACTGCCAGGTCTCCGTATCGCAATTTGAAAAAGGTAAACCAGGCGTTGAGCAACACGCCCCTTATTTGAGCCATCGTGCTCCTCCTGCCCAATAAGGCACTATTATGCTCAAAAAAAATGGACCCAGTTTGATTTCTAATTTCTGCCGGGATAGGACGCCGACCATTCCGAGAGGCCACCGGATCGCCATCCGCAAGGAGCTAAATCGCCACGACTTTACAACAAATGCGCTCTGTAATTCATCGTCCACGAGCAAGTTACGATTCTAATGTTTCACTTGCACCATAAAGCGCTTGCCGTTATCAATGTGACGAATAGGTATGCAGGTTTTTTCTCTTCTCACGTCGGGCGGGACGGAAGCGGGGACAAAGATTCTTCGATTGAAAATCGCCGATGGAATCGAGTACACCGATTGTGGAAATGTCAGGACTTTTTTGTAAGACGCTGCCGGTTCGACGCGAGGGAGTTTCTCTTTAGATTGGAATATGGATGGGAATGGGAAGCCTTCGAGGCTTCTTCTTATCTTTTGGGTGTTCCTTCTCCAGTTCGTCCTGGACTTCTCGTAAGGTGAGCTGGCGCCCAAAGGAAAGCTCTTCGCGATATGAAGCAAACACTGGTTTGCCGTTGAGTAGCGCGGGGGAAAAGCGATATTGCCTGTAGGCCTCTACCGCGCGCGTATCGATGGCCGGATCGAGCGATCGGACGACCCTTACATTCGTGATCTTTCCCTCGGGCGTGACCACGCCGCCCAGCATTACCGAACCCGCGATTTGTCGGATCGCCTCAAAACTCGGCACGGTCCTTTCGAGTACTACCGGAGGTGTAAAACGATCGCCTTCTCTCAGTTCAATTCGAGCGCCGTATTCATCCACCGGCTGAGAGATCTGTTCGGGGCGATTGCGAAGATTGGTCGAAGGAACGATCTCAGGAGTCACCGACAGCAGAAGAGTTCGCTCGATTGGGGCGCTCTCCTGACGGCCGCCCGCTCCGACGAAATACTTCACTCCGAACATGCCCTTGCCGCCTCGCAGCATGACGGTTTCAAAGTTTCCCAGATCAACGCCTTTCTTCTCCAGCAGAGGCTCGTTTGCATAGCGGACGCGGGCATCGAGTTTCATTTCGCCGCGCAATACTTCTCGCATCGAAACCGTCACGAGCAGGTAATCAGGTCCGAGCAGGACTGCGTCATTGAAAGACTCCCCCGTTTCCAAACCCACTTCGCGGATGTGACGAACCTCAACGCCTTCCAGCTTGTACTTTTCTTTCAGATGGATAATTTCGTCCCTGGCATTGCTGAAGGTCTGCGCCAAAAGAGTAGTCTCTCCGAGTTCGGGAGACCGAACGGCGTCGTACTGATAGATCGCGAATGTCAGATTAACTCCATACGCGTGGGTCGCGAGGCGCTGCCGGGTTGCACCGCTTTGAGCGTTCGCGGCAACCATGAGCGACAGGATCACTACAACTGATAAAAGTCGAACGCGCATTCTCGTTATTACTCCAAACGGGTTGGCCGGAGATTCTTCGCAAAGTAGTATCCTCAAAAGTCGACGGACTCACAACCGGCGTCCGGCCGCCGACGCTGAGTCAATCAGCGCCATTTCGAATACAATGAAGCGCGCAAGTCGCTTACGGCGCGCGCCGCTTCCGCTATTGCCGGCCTTTTACCGCGATGACTGGACTGGACACAATTAACAGCTTCCAATTCGCAATGGGGGTTCCGGCCGTATTAAGCCGAGAGGTCAAGTAGAATAACCTCTGAGTGCCTTTCGCATTCGGCGCCTGCTCGAATCGTTGGGTCAGGTAATACGGCGGTATTGCCTGATAGTACAACGTCGCCTTCACCGTGAGTTTTGAAGGATCGATCCCCTTTGGCAGTTGCGAAAGCGGGATTTCGTATCGCACGAGGCTGGAGCCGCTGCCGTTTATGTAGCTCGGGTCTTTTGCCGCGTCTCCCTCGGGAAATGTCGAATGCAGAAACTCTCCGTTGAGCGATTTCGGAGCAGGTCCTTTAGCGGTCCAGCCCTTCGGCAATATTCGGTTGTCCTTCAATATGTCGTCTCGCCGAATGAAGCTTGTAGTGAAGTTGCCGTCGGAGTCCTTAACCAGTTCTTCATAGATCTGAACTTCTTTCGACGAAGTGATCGGGTGTTCTTTGCCGTAGAAGTGCGGCTGATACGGGCCCTTCTTGTTGCTATTAGTTCCTATGTATTCCGTCTCCAGAATATTGCCGTCTTTATCTACTATGAAGCCGGCTTCATTTGTCCCGCCGGAAGACCAAACAACTCGCGGCTGCTTAGTCGTAGGATCGACGTTGCTGCTGTCTAATACGTCGAACTCGATGAATGCACGGCGGAATCCGACGCCGCTTGGGAAGCGATGTCCGACCTTATTTGTCACCGTCACATCGGCTGAGAGCTTCTGCCCCGCGATTTGCGGCTGTGAAACTTCAATATTCGCCGAGTCGTGCTGAGCCGACTGGACAAGATTCGAAATCGCGTTAGCGAGGTCGTTGTCGAGCGTGCTCATGTAATCGCTCTTGCGCACGCCGAGGATGTCGTTCGAGTAATTAGGCGGCGTGCTTCTGTCGGGCGTCATGAACTGATTGAACATCTCGATCAGGAACACATTGAGACCTTGCAGTTGATGGCGAACGAAACCCTTATCACGGAATCGCGCGCGAATCTGATCGAACGGGGCGGTATTTTCCGCCGCCGGATAGGTGTCGTCCTGCACGTCGGCAAACGCTGTCTGAATCAGTTTTACATCTACTTTATTCCGCGCGTTAGCATAGCTCACCGGCATATGACAGTCTTGGCATGATTTCGCGTACGGGCCCGGATTGAAGTCGGTCTGATATTCGCTGTTGAGCCATTCCAGATACGTCACCTGTTCGAGCGAGTGGCCAAACGGCTTCTGATCCATGACCGGCAGATTGATCGTGTGACAATTGCCGCACAGACGCGAGTCCTTGATGTAGTTGTCGTGCTTTGGATCAATCCCAAGCGATTCTTTCATCGGATGCGGAGAAATTTCCTTATCTTCAAAGGGACCAAAAAGCTCGCCGGATTTGCCGGTCGTGAACTGGCCGGTTATGTTGTGATTCAAGAAATACTCCAAAGGATCCTGACCGGCTGGAGTCTTGTCTTTCACTATATGATGGCAAGTCGCGCAGCTAACCCCGTCGCGCGCAAGGGCTCCGTACTTGAAATCCTTGCTCGTCAAATCGGTGTTGTAGACAAAATCGAGTTTGAAATTTGGCTCGGGCGTTTTGTTGTCCGGGGATGCTGGATCATAACCGTGATCCGCGTCGAGTTGGCGCTTGCCCATTACGCCGTGACAACGAAAGCATGTATTGACGACCGTTTGTTGATCCGAGGGCCGATCCTTCAGGTAGGCAAGCTCGCTGTCGAGCTGAGCAAAGAAGATCGGATCTCTTCCGGCCAGTCCCATCGGCGACCATCTCCACTCGCCATATGGAGAAACATTAACCGGATTCTTCGAGGCGCCCTCCAGAATCATTGTGTACTTCTCACCGAACCACGCGTTGCCGCTGTGGCAGGACATGCAGGAATCGGACGTAATGAATTCTTCCGCGCCGTCGCGCCCGGCGAAGACGTGATCATATGTCTCGGCCGGCATCGTTTGAACCCCGCCTGGGATAGGAACATCTTTGAAGAACTTCAGGAACTCGGCGTGAGTTGCCATCCTGACCATGACTTTTTCCCGGAGCAGTTGAATTCTGTGACCAGGCGCCGTATGGGCGAGCACCGAGGGTTCTTCGGGTTGCGAGGGACCTGTCCGCCATGTGTTGTCGATAAAAAAGCTCAACGGGTTTCCAGGAAAGCCTTTGATGTTTTTGGTGGAAGCAAACGTGAATTCCTTTTCCGAAGAGGCGTGGCAATGCAGGCAAGTCAAACCGAAGCCTTCATTCAACACGTTGTACGGAGGCTTGTAGCTGTCGCTTGGCTTCGGCATCGGCGGATCGCTTGCCCAGAGTCCTCCCCAAAACCAGCCGTCCTTCGAAGCCTTTGAGTCCTTAATCATGATGGTCCACGACGCGGGCTTCAGTTGCTGGCCTTCATATCGAGCGGCGGGGCCGGGGGAGTACATCTCTTTGACGATCATCGCGCCGTCAGGAATGCTGTCGATGCGGCCGTTGATCAGCCACTTCATTATGCCGGGCGAGTAGTACACGCGGACCGCGGGATGCGTGCCCAGATATTCCGAAGCTACGTATGGCCCGGTATCCCTCACACCCTTATCGATGCACCACCCGAGCTTCACGTATTCGGTGCTCCGGAGAAACGTCAGCAGCTTGTTATGAAAGTCGTCGGGCGCCATAGAGCTTGGCAGCGGCAATGGATTCTCTTTGGCATCGGGACACTGAGCAATGCCGCTCTCCTGTGCGGCAGGACGAGGCATTGAATTTGCCGATGCGTGCAATGATCGAGTAGAGCAGATGAGGAATATTGATGAGCACAAATAGAGTGCCAGCAACGATGATTTGATCGCGCGTTTCATTACGGCTCCTGTACAGACAGTCTCGGGGCTTCCGGAAGCGGGGCTACAGTGGGCGGGATTATACGTGTGATCCAATCAACGTTCAACGTAATGAATGCTATTTGTGCGGCTTCAAGGCGGCGGAGTGGAGGATTGAGCATCAATCCGCGGCCCAGGGTTCTTGGCCGCTCGATTATTAGGATCGCGGGTTCTTCAAAAGAGGGAGCCCTGTGTTGGCTTGTCGTCGAAGACCGAGCGACCATCGAGGGACGGAGAGATTGATTCTTCGTGTTCTATGACAGCATCGAAGTCGGCTTGAGGCTCCAGCCGCGTTTCAACCGAACGGACAAATCGATCGAGGCGCTTGAAGCCCTGCAATTTTTCTTCGTCGCCAATCCTCGCCTTGTCGAGCGATGCTCGCAGGAAATCGAGCGATTCGTCATAGGTTTTCAATGGAACAGGAAACGGATGGCGGTCCTTGCCGCCATGCGCGAATGAAAATCTCGCCGGATCGGAGAAACGGCTGGGCGCGCCGTGAACGACCTCGGCTACCAGGGCCAGAGATTGAAGCGTGCGCGGACCGAGATTCTCCAACAACAGAAACTCCGCGAAATCGTGAAGATCGCGTTCATAGGCTACCGCGAGTACAGCGCCCAGGCGTTTCAGATTCACATTGTGGGCTCGCACGTCGTGATGACGCGGCAGACGAAGATGCCGGGCTTCGGCGAGAGTCTTTACAGGGTCTTCGCGCGATATGTTCAGCAGCGCCTCCTGCGCGGGCTTAGCCTGAGAGTCCACGAGATTAAGTATGACTCCCTGATTTTCACCAACTATTCCGGTGTGAGGCTCGGCGACAAAATTTCTCACAGCCGGCGAATGCCAGTGATAACGCCGGGCCATTCCGCTGTGGTCGTTCAGGCCTTGCTGCACAACCGCCCATTCGCCTTCGGCGGTGACTACGAAACAGTGAAGATAAATTTGAAAGCCGTCGGCGATCGCGTTGTTGTCGATGCGTGCGGTAAGCCTGCTGGTGCGGACAAGCGCTTCGCCGTCAAACCCGCGGCGCTCGGCGATAGATCTCAGCTCCTGAGGTGTATTGCGCGAGAATTTTCCCCGGCCTCCACAAATGAAAATTCCAAGCTCGTCGGCCCTCGCTGCGAGACCCCGCTTCAAAGCACCCATCACCGATGTAGTGATGCCCGACGAGTGCCAGTCCATCCCCATTACCGAGCCCAGCGCTTGAAACCAGAACGGGTCGCTGAGCCGCGACAAAAAAGCCGATCTTCCATAGTCGTGAACAAGGACCTCGGTAATGGCTGAGCCAAGCCTGGTCATTCGTTCGGCGAGCCATGACGGCACGCGGCCTCCGTGCAGTGGAAGGTCTGCGAACCCGGAGCGTTTCATGAGATCAATTCTAGCTTAAGTTGGGAATGTTGGAAGCCCCGTTCGCAAAATAGCCCTCGGCAGTAATAACTCGGCAAGACAGAAAGATAGGAATACGTTGTAAGACTTGGGCGCTGTCCTTATTATCGATCGGTGAACAGTACGCACCAACGAAAGGTGACCAAAGAAGCGGAGAGATTGGAAGAATCGCGTTTGCGCAAGGCTCACTGGAAGCGGTGGGGTCCTTATCTGAGCGAGCGCGCCTGGGGAACGGTTCGTGAGGACTATAGCCCAAACGGAACCGCGTGGGAGTACCTGCCGCACGACCACGCGCGCTCAAAAGCCTACCGCTGGGGAGAAGACGGCATAGCGGGAATATCCGATCGCCATCAACTTATCTGCTTCGCGCTCGCTCTATGGAACGGCAAGGATCCATTTCTCAAAGAGAGACTCTTTGGCCTCACCGGGAATCAGGGGAATCACGGCGAAGACGTAAAAGAATGCTACTTCTATCTCGACTCGACTCCGACGCACTCGTACATGAAGTACTTGTACAAGTATCCACAAGCCGAGTTTCCATACGGCCTGCTCATCGAAGAGAACAAGAGGCGAGGCAAAGACGCATTTGAGTATGAACTCCTGGATACGGGTGTGTTCGACGGAAACAGATACTTTGATGTTTTTGTTGAATATGCGAAGGCCTCCCCTGAAGACATTCTCATTAGAATCGAAGCTATAAATCGCGGCCCGGAGTCCGCGACGCTTCATTTGCTCCCGACTATATGGTTCCGAAATACCTGGAGCTGGAATGGCAGCGATAAGAAGCCTTCGCTCGAGCAGAATACTGACGTTGAAGGTACGGTGATTCATCTTCAACACGATTACTATGGTCAACGATGGCTCTATTGCCAGAAAAATGCCGAGCTGCTGTTCACTGAAAATGAGACCAACGGCGAGCGGCTGTACGGCGCGCCGAAAAATACCTCCTATGTTAAAGACGGCATCAACGACTTCGTCGTCGACGGCAGAATCGACGCAATCAATCCCGCCAGACGAGGCGCCAAGGCTAGCGCTCGATATGTGCTCAATCTCGGCCCCGGCGAGAGCACGGTAATAAAATTGAGGCTGGCTGATTCGCCGCCGCGCGCGGACTCGCTTGGCGTTGGTTTCAATTCCATCATTGCGCAGAGAAAAACAGAGGCTGATGAATTCTATTCAGCCATCGCACCGGCTAATGCGAGCGCGGATGTGAATAATGTCTTTCGCCAGGCGCTGGCCGGGCTGCTTTGGAGCAAGCAGTTCTACTATTACGATGTTCGTAATTGGCTGATTGGCGATTCGGCGGCGCCTCCGCCGCCCGCGAGCCGGCTGACCGGACGCAACTCCGACTGGCGTCACCTTTACAACGACGACGTCATATCGATGCCGGACAAATGGGAATATCCCTGGTATGCGGCTTGGGATCTTGCCTTCCACTGCATTCCTCTTGCGCTGGTGGATTCCGATTTTGCGAAGGAGCAACTGATCCTGCTTCTGCGCGAGTGGTATATGCACCCAAACGGCCAGTTGCCCGCGTACGAGTGGGCGTTTGGCGATGTTAATCCGCCGGTTCACGCGTGGGCTGCGTGGCGCGTTTATAAGATCGACAAGAAGCGTTCAGGAGTAGGCGACACGAATTTTTTGGAGCGCATTTTTCACAAACTGTTGCTCAATTTCAACTGGTGGGTGAATCGCAAGGACGCCCGCGGACAGAATGTCTTTCAAGGCGGCTTCCTCGGATTGGACAACATTGGTGTGTTTGATCGAAGCGCGCCGCTGCCCGGCGGCGGCTGTCTGGAACAGGCCGATGGCACAAGCTGGATGGGAATGTACTGCCTTAATATGATGGCTATTGCTCTCGAGCTTGCGCGCGAGAATCACGCCTATGAAGACGTAGCGAGCAAGTTCTGGGAGCATTTCCTCTACATAGCTCACGCGATTAACAACATTGGCAGCGGGGATATCAGCTTGTGGAACGAGCAGGACGGCTTTTATTACGACGTGCTTCACACCGGCTCGGGCGAGGGTATTCCGCTCAAGATCAAATCGATGGTCGGATTGATCCCGCTGTTCGCGGTCGAAACGCTGGAGCCGGAGTTTCTTGATCGAATGCAGGGATTCAAACGGCGGCTTGAATGGTTCATCGACAATCGCAAGGACTTGACGGCCAATGTGGCCGGCATGCGAAGAAAAGGACACGGAGAACGGCGGCTTCTATCAATAGTAACGCAGTCGCAGTTGCGCCGAATTCTGTCCGTGATGCTCGACGAGAATGAGTTCCTTTCGCCTTATGGCATTCGTTCGCTTTCTCGTTATCACCGCGAACATCCGTACGTGCTCGAGATGGCGGGCGAGAAACATTCGGTAGACTACGAGCCCGCGGAATCGACAACGACCCTGTTCGGAGGCAATTCGAATTGGCGAGGGCCGGTTTGGTTTCCGGTCAACTATCTGATCATCGAATCACTGCAGAAGTTTCATCATTACTTCGGAGATAGCTTTCAGGTTGAGTGCCCGACCGGGTCGGGCCGAATGATGAACCTTTGGGAGGTGGCAGCCGAATTGTCGCGCCGTCTTGAGAGTATCTTCCTTCGCGATTCGAGCGGCAGGCGTCCGGTCTACGGAGGCGTGAGCAGGTTTCAGACCGATCCCTACTGGAAGGATCTCATTCTATTCTTCGAGTACTTTCATGGAGACAACGGCGCGGGTATCGGAGCAAGCCATCAGACCGGATGGACGGCGGTAGTGGCAAAGCTGATGCAGCAGACCGGAGTTAGAGGAAAGCGAGGCAGGCAGGAGATGTCCAGCTTAATAATGGAGCTTCCAAAACCATGATAAACGATATGAATGGTAAACGGATTATCGTGACCGGCGCCTCGAGCGGCATCGGCAAAGCGACCGCGGAGTTGCTGCTTCAGGCTGGAGCCGCGGTCACGCTGGTCGGAAGAAATCGCGGCGCATTGACTTCTATTACGGACGGGGCGCCTCAATCCAGTGCTTTTGTCGTGACCGCCGATTTAACGGAGCCGAGAGAATGCGCGGCCTGCATAGAAACGGCCATCAGCGCGATGGATGGGTTGGACATCCTGATCAATGCGGCTGGAATCATCAAGTCCGGGAGCATCGAATCAACGTCGCTGGAGCTCTGGGATCAGATGATGAACATCAATCTCCGCTCGGTGTTTCACTTGATGAGTCTGGCAGTTCCGTACCTCGAGCAGTCGCGAGGCAACATCGTCAACGTATCCAGCGTCACGGGTACGCGGTCTTTTCCAGGAGTCCTCGCCTATTGCGTAAGCAAAGCAGGGCTCGATCAGCTTACGCGCTGCGCCGCTTTAGAGCTCGCTTCAAAAGGTATCAGAGTCAACGCGGTCAATCCCGGCGTCGTCGTCACGAACCTGCATCGGTCGAGTGGAATGAACGAAGAGGCTTATGCCGCGTTTCTGGAGCACAGTAAGACTACGCATCCACTTGGACGAGTCGGCGCTCCGGAGGAGATAGCTGACCTGATAATTTTTCTTGCTTCCGACCGCGCAGGTTGGATCACCGGCGCTACCGTGAGTATAGATGGCGGCCGGGCGCTCACCTGCGCGCGATAAGCGTGAACCCCGCTGTACGGGCGGGGGCGTTTCTGCCCGCCCCTCTTTAGGCACGGCTCCCTTTTTAATGATGAATATTGGTATTCGCAGTGGGGCGGGTAGAGACGCCCGCCGCTGCAAATGGCCATTGCTTGCCCGGACGGGACAGCATGCGTACTATTGCTGCGGTATCATTTCAACAAGGGGACACGATCGTGCGAAGCTTCAAACTCATAGCAGCACTTTTATTTGCCTCATTCTTAATTTCAACGGTAGCTGGAAGCGCCGGCGCTTATCCTCCTTTTCTGGTTAAAGCTCGAAAATTTGGCGCGAAGGACTGCACATTTTGCCACGTACACGCCGAGGGCGGAGAGCCATGGAACGATCGCGGACAATGGCTCATCAAGGAGAAGGAAAAGCGAAAGGCCGAGAACATCGATGTCGAATGGCTTTCCGAGTACAAGGCCGAAAAATCGGATAGCGGCAAGCCTGACGCGGGTAAAACCGAATCGTCAAAATCCTCCGAGCCCGCCAAATCAGAAGACGAACTAAGAGATCCGATAGCAAACGACCTCTTGAGACTGGAGCGCGCCTGGATCGAGCTTGCAAAGAGCAAAGACCGCTCGGCTCTTGACGGAATACTCGCGCCGGATTTCATGGCTATCGATGAAGGCGGGCGGACCTCCAGCAAGTCGGAATTCTCCGCGAACTTCGCAAAGTTCAACCTGGACTCTTATAGAGTCGATGATTTCCGCGCGCGCGTGTACGGCGATACCGCTGTTGTGACGGCGCGCTGGTGGGTGAAGGGCTCCTCGGAGGGCGTTTCATTCGCGATCGACATGCGCGAGACCGACGTCTGGGTAAAGCGGAATGGACAATGGCAGGTCGTGACCGCTCATTCGAGCAAGGTCGAGCACAAATGATATTCAGCAGCGGCTTGAGCCGATGGTAGTTGATCATATGCCTGAACGAACCGCGGCAATTGTAGTGATCGGGAACGAGATCCTGAACGGGAAATCAGAGGATCAGAACGCTCGATTTTTGATCGGCGAATTGTACAGGCTCGGCGTTTCACTTCGGCGCATCGTTATTATTCCCGATGTCCTCGATGAAATCTCGGCGGCCGTTCGCGAGTGTTCCGAGAAATTCGATTACGTATTTACCTCCGGGGGCGTTGGCCCAACTCACGACGACGTGACGATCGAAGGCGTGGCGCGCGCTCTCAATCGTCGAGTTGTGCGGAACCCCAGGCTTGAATCATTGATAAGGAATTATTTTGGAGCCGCCGCCGACGAGCCCCGGCTGCGAATGGCCGACGTCCCCGAGAATGCCGAGCTTGTAGGCGAGCAACAGCTCCGATGGCCAGTCCTTGCGGCGGGCAATGTATTCGTGCTTCCCGGCGTTCCCGAGCATTTCAGGAGCAAGTTCGAAGCTATACGCGAGCGATTTCGGATCGAGCCGTTTCACTCGCGGGCCGTATTCACGCGGCAGGATGAATTCGATCTTGCGATCTCTCTTAGTCGCGTTGCATCCGAGCACCCGGCGGTTGAGATAGGGTCTTATCCGAACTTTCAAAGCAGCGAGTACCGCGTGAAGATCACGCTTGAATCCAAGGAGCAGGCGGCTGTTGAGCTCGCGCTGGCGGCTTTGCTTAAGAGCCTTGAACCCGCGTTAATAGCTCGCACGGAATGAAAAATGTGGTGAAAAAAGGGTCAGAATATTACCGCTGTAAGAGCTCCGTTGTGCCGATTAATGCTCACTAAATGCTTGTTAAAACAGGATGCTACAAGCCATCATCGTGGCTGTTGAGGTCGGGAAAAATAGTGTTGACATCATTCTAGGCGGATGATAGAAATGAGATCGCCAAGAAAAGTGTCAATCGCTTTTTGATTTGTTTGAAGACTGAGATCACGGGATTTAGCGGTAGATGCAGAAGCTGCAAAAACCGCAATCCTCGCTTCTCTTTGAGCGGTCGCGCCGGACTGAAGCAGCTTGGGAGCAGGCACTCACGGGCTTTCAGAAGGGTGAGATTGAGAGACGCGAAGGATGATCCGGCGACCCAACAGAATTATCCCAGTCTTCGTGTCTGTCGTCGTGCGGCCCCTTTAGAAACTGCTCCTCTCGTAAACTGAAAAGCTTCACACCGTAAGTCGTACCCCCAATATTTCTGCCCCTAGCCTTGAGCCGAACTGGGCGTGACGTAGTGTCGCAATTGATCGCCCAGCCTAACCGATTAGTCTTTGTAATCAACGTCGTGCTGCAATCTTGAATAACCTTTATTAAGCATCGGTATTAGTCATCAGGGACCGCGACGACGGTCGTGAAAGACGTCACTGGAGGACGCATGCTGGGAAAGAACAGAAAGCGCAGCGTAGTCGGACTCGACATAGGTTCAAGCGCTCTGAAGGTAGTCGAGCTCAAGGAAGTCAGGGGCGGATTCGAGCTGCTTCACATCGGCCATCAGAACCTGCAACCGGACATCATCGTCGACGGCCACATAATCGATCTGAATTACGTCAGCGATTGCATAGGCCGAATTTGGATCGACTACGGCATAAAGACCACGCAAGTGGCTACCTCGCTTTCCGGCCACGCCGTCATCGTCAAAAAGATCACGCTTCCTACGATGTCCGAAGAAGAACTCGACGAACAAATACACTGGGAAGCGGAGCAATACATACCTTTCGATATCAACGACGTAAACCTCTATCACGAGATCACCGGACACGATTCCTCCGGCCAGAACATGGATGTGCTCCTGGTTGCGTGCAAGCGCGACAAGATCGCGCAGTTCACTCAGGTTATTTCCCAGGCCGGCAAACAGCCGGTCGTAGTGGACGTCGATGCATTCGCGCTTCAGAACGCCTACGAGGCTAACTACAATCCGTCTCCAAACCAGACTGTAGCGCTGCTCGACATAGGCGCATCGGTGATGACGATCAATGTCGTTCGCGGCGCCACCTCGATTTTCGCGCGTGATATTTCCGCGGGAGGCAACCAGTACACCGACCTGCTTCAAAAAGAATTGAATCTGACATTCGATCAAGCGGAGAGCTTGAAGCGCGGCGGCGACGGCGACTCGGGCGCTACGGTGGAGCAGGCGGCTCCGGCCATACAATCGGTATCGGAGATGCTCGGCCTCGAGATCCAACGAACGCTGGATTTTTTCCGCTCGACCGCGGTTGATTCGCCCAGCATCGACAGGATGCTGATTGCGGGCGGTTCATCAAAGGTCGGCCATCTGACCGAATACCTCTCCGAGAAATTCCAGATGCCGGTGGAGCGGTTCGATTCATTCCGCTCGATCAGGTTCGATCACAAGCGATTCGACGAAGAATATCTCAGAGAGCTGTCGCCCAATATGGCGGTGGCTGTCGGGCTGGGGGTCCGCGTTGCGGAGGTGACTAAATGATCAAAGTCAATTTGCTGGAAGGCACCGCTGAACAGCGGGTCACTATTCAGAAGATCAAAGTATCCGCCAAGCGCGGCCAATTGATCTTTATGCTCGGCGCCGCGCTGTTGATCTTCGGCATTGCCGTAGGCATCGATCACCTCTGGACGAATAATCAACTGGCGAAAGCGGAGACGGATCTCAACCGCGAAAAAGAAGACGCCAAGAAACTCGAAGGCGATATACAGCGAAAGAACGATCTCGAATCCGAGCTAAAGCAGGTTGAAGATCGAATCAAGGTAATCAAGCAACTGCGCGCGGAGCAAAAAGGTCCGGTAGGTATGCTCTCGGCGATCAACGAGCGCGTTCCGGGCGGCACAACCGATTTTCAGCTCAAGGCCATTACGCAGAAGGGAAACCGGCTGACGATCGTGGGCAACGCTCCGGATCAACAGACGGTCGCGACTTTCGTACAGAAGCTCGAGTTCTCCAACGGGATGTTCACCAATCTGACATTCTTTCTCGAAGGAAAGGATGAAGTCGCGGCGGCTGCTTCAAAAGACGGCAAGAAAGCCGAGACGGACGAGATCGCGCGAATGTTCCATTTCAAGATCGATTGCGACTACAACAAACCTCACGATGCGTCCGCGGACGAATCAAAACCGGCGGACAAGCCGCAGACAACCCAGGGCAAGTGAAGGAGAGCATCGATGGCAGCTTCAGTTACGACTCTAGCGAAACCGAGTGATGAGACCGGCAATTTCTTCAGCCGTATGCCGTGGTTCTATCAGATGGGTATTATGCTCATCCTTGTGCTGCTGCTGACCTATGCCGCGCACGTTCTTCTCTATAGCGAAAAGCGCGCTCAGACGGAGAAGCTGATCGAACAGACCCAGACGTTGAAGCAAAAGAACCTGCAGGGCAGCATCATACGGCAGAACATCGCCGAGGTCGAAAAGGCGCTTCAGGATAGACGAGACGAGATAGATCGGCTGCGCGATTTTCTTCCGGAGCAGGTCGAGATTTCGCGCGTCTACGACAGCATCAAAGACTTCCTGCGCGGCCAGCGCCTGGAGCTGAAACGATTCGCTGAAGAGAAGTCGGAACCTTCCGAAATTTACACCAGACAGCCGATCTCGGTAGACGTCTCCGGATCCTATGACAGCCTCGGACAGTTCTTTTCACAGCTTGGCTTCTATAAGCGCATAGTCAGCGTGAGCGAGGTCGATGTTAAGCAAGCCGGAGACCCGGCGCAGGAAGCCGGCCGTTCTATAGACGCTTCATTCAGGCTAACCATCTTCTTCATGTCACAGGAGAACCTGGAGAGAATGACGGCGAAGAAACCACTGGTTCCCACGGCGGCAGACAAACCGGCCGGAACAGCTTCGAAGTAGAGATCACGAAAATGACGGCAAGAAAATCAAGACGCGTACTTATTCCTGTCGCCCTGGCGGCGGGGTTCATCTTCTGCTCGGGTTCAATCCTAGCGGCGCCGCCGCAGGATGCGCAGAAGGGCGATCAGGGCAAGGCGCCGGCTTCCCAATCCGGAAGCGGGCCGATGTCCGTTACAAGCCTCAAGAAAGAGAACGTCGGACCTGCCGCCGATACCATACAGCAGTACAGACCGGTGGGCCGCGATCCTTTCAAGAAGGCCGTCATAAAGAGCACGAAACCCAAGAAGCCGGTATCGATCGGCTTTCCACCGCTCGACGTTCGGCGCGCTCAGTTTCAGCAGCGCGCGCAGCGAGCGGCCGACGAAGGCAAGCCGGAACCAGATCCGTTGAGCCAGTATCTTGTAAGCGAGCTTGATGTTCTTGGCGTCTTCAGCGACGAGCAGGGTCTGGGCGCGTTTGTCCGCGCGACGCCGACCGGCACCACGTTTTATGCGCGGCGGGGAGCTCGCTGCTTCAACGGCGAGATCCTCCGGGTCGAAGTCGAAGGCATGGAGTCGTCAGGCTCGAGGGTGGTCTTCCGCGAGAAGTCGTTTATCGAATCGGGAGGCAAGCAGGTTGAACAGGAACGGGTTGTCGCGAAAGCCGCAACCGCGAAGGCTGCTCGGTAGAGACCGGGATTCGGATGAGGGTCCACTCCGAGGACTCCGGGCAGAAGGAAATCGTGACTAGGTGCGAGGGGGCTATGAAGATCAAAATCAGGTATTTTACGTCGCTGGCGCTGTCAGTGTTGATAAGCCTAACGGTAATCTCCGGACCATGCGCCGCATCAACAATCTCTTCCCGATCGGTAGAGGCTGAGCCCGCCGGCCAAACCTTTACTCTGGTGTCGCTCAAGCATGAGACGGTTGGAGCGCTCACGCGAATACTTGTCGAGTCCAATGCACCCCCTCTGTACACAGTCTTCCGTCCGACGGATCAACTGATCATTGTCGATATGCCGGGCGGCGACGGCTCCGGGCTCGCCGCCGAATATCAGGTCAAGAACGCGCTTGTGGATTCAATAAAGGTACGAAAGACCGGCGGCGGGGGTGCGCGCTCTGAGTCCGCAAAGGCCGTCACGCGGCTTGAAATATCGGTTCGAGGCCCAATGCGCGACAGGTCGTCGCTTAAGGGAAACACGCTCGTCATCGAGTTGTCTCCCGAGCAAACGGCGGAAGCCGCGGAAGTTCAGCCGCTGAGCACGCCGGGCATCGAGCGGCCGGGTGTCTACGTTCAGCCAAAATCCGTCAGCGCGACCGTGAAGACGGCTTCGACCGATACGGTTGCAAAGCCGTCAAAGGCCGACTATTCGACTTCGCGTGTCAACGCCGATAAGCCCGCCACGCTGGTTCGCGATGTACGAGCCGATCGAACCGCGCGCGGCGTCAAGATCTTCATCGATACCGACGGCAAGGCTCAGTTCAAGGATTTTACTCTTACCAATCCTGACCGGATCGTCGTCGATGTAGTCGGCGTCAAGAACGCGCTCGGCAATCGAAACATCGAGCTGGGCAGTGGAAGCGTGGAGCGGGTCCGCGTCGGTCAACCGAGTGCGTCGGTAGTCCGCATCGTGCTCGATTCAACTTCGAAATCGGCCTATCACGTCGCACGAGAGGGCTCTTCGCTTGTGGTCAGCATCGGCGAAGGCTCGGCGGAAGATGCGGGTGCGAAGGCAGTGCCCGTGGTAAACCCGCCGGCGCAAACCCGGGCACAAACCCCAGCACAAACCCATATTCCAGTTACACAAGGCGTAAAAACGAATTCCGCCGAGAAAACAAAACAGGATCTCGCGCCGAGTACATCGACCAAAGATGATTCGAACAAGAACCAGACTCAGGCCATAGCCAGGAACAATCCGCCGGCACAAGTACCTCCAGCGGTCTCAAAGCCGGGAGTGACAAACGGCGGAACGACATCAGGCAAGACAACGCAGTCGACTTCCGGCGCAAAGGAGAAGATCACATCGGAGGTCAGCTCACTCCCGATCAATACTCCGGCGGGATATCGCAGCGCCACGGAAGCTCAACGCGGAAATGAACGCATAATCGCCGGCAATTCTCCGGCGACCGGAACAACTCCGAGCCGTCCGCAATCCGGACGAGCACGCCAGGAAGGCGCGTTCTGCGATCCCGGATTCGTCGGAGGTCCGACAAGCTTCGATCTTAGATCGGGTGTTGATATTCGAGATATGCTGCGCTTCATCTCGGCGCAATACGGCGTCAACTTCATCGTGGATAAATCGGTCGGAACGGTTCCGGTCGACATTCGCGTGACCGAAATGCCGTGGAACATGGTGATGGAAGAAGTCATGCGCGCTAACCGCCTTGGAGCCGTTTGCGGCGGCGGCGGCCGCATCATCAGGATTGCGACTCTTGCAGCCATCAAGGAAGAGCAAGAAGCTCAGCGCAGTCTCAAAGAAGAGCAGGCGAAGTCGATTCCGCTAGAGACAAAGATCTTTCACCTGAAGTACGCAAGAGCGGCGGGCGCACTGAGTGCAACGGGCTCCGGAAGATCCGGGGGCGGTGGATCGGGCGGCGGCGGCGGGAGCAGCTCGGGCGGAGGAGGCGGCGGGGGCGGGACATCCGGAAACCGTGGAATCATTCAGATAATAAACAGCCGCTTGAGCACCAGAGGTAAGAGCGAAGTGGATGGCAGGACCAACAGCCTGATCATCACCGATCTTCCCGAGAACATAAAATCCATCGAGGATATCCTTGCGAAACTCGATCTGCCCGAACCTCAGGTCGAAATTGAAGCTCGAATAGTCATCGCGAACCGCAGCTTCCTTCGGGACATCGGAGTTGAACTGGCGGCGGCTGCCGTGAATACAAAGACCGGCGCGAGCGCCATAGGTGAAACGTCGGCCGTCGGCATTTCGCCCACCGGCGGCCTCGCCAATGCAGGAGGCACCGCAGGCGGAGGAGGCGCCGGAGGCAGCTCCGGAGGCACGAATCCGCTTGGGCCGAACCTCGTAGGGCCGATCTCCACGAATGCGTTGAGGGCAACCGCAAGCTCAGTCCTGAGTTTGACCACGGGCCTTCTTGGAACCAGCATCATCTCGACTGCCCTTTCGGCTCACGAGCGAAAAGGTCAGATACGGACGATTGCCGCTCCGAGGATCACAGCCCAGGATAATCAGACGGCTGAGATAGTCAACGGCGTGCAGATCCCGGTTCAGACGGTATCTAACAACACCATCACGACGACCTTCGTCACCGCGGCTCTGCGGCTCGAGATCACTCCGCAAATCATCGAAGAAACCGGAGAGGTCCAGATGCACGTAGTCGCGGAGAACAACTCGGTCAATACCGCGATCGCGCAGCAATTGAACAGCGGTATTCCTGGAATCGACACTCAGTCCGCCGAATCCACCGTGCGCGTTACCGACGGCGGAACAACGGTCATGGGCGGAATCACCGTAGACCGCGAATCTCAGTTCCAAACGCGGACTCCGGGGCTCTCGAAGCTGCCAATTTTCGGCAATCTCTTCAAGCGCCGTGAGACGGAGCGCAACGCGGATGAAATTCTGTTTTTCATCACTCCGCGAATTGTCAGAGGCGAAGGTCCCTCGAACCTCGCGCCGCAGCGCAGCGCAGTCGAAGGTGCGGCCGCCGGAAACCAGGTTGCCTCAAAGGGAGCCGGTGCACAGCCTGAGCAGAAGGCTGCTCAGAATAACCAGCCCGTAGCAAAGGCTCCGGCAGCCCCGGCTAAGGGCGGCCAGCAGTAATTCTCCGAAGAGGGAGGCGCCGCGGCAACGCGCGCCTTCCCTCTACTACTACCTGCCGTTCAAGACGCAACGAGAAACTGATAGAGTTCTTGCGGCCCCGCGCTGGAGGAAGCAGCTTGAGTTTTGAAGAGACGTTAACCGGGATATTGGGACGCGTTGAAGGCGGCATCGCCGCGGTGATTCTCGGCATTGACGGTATTCCGATCGAGCGCAGCATCCTGGACAAAGAACGCGATCTCGACATCGATCTCATAACAACCGAGTTCACGACTCTGCTTCGACGCAGTATGCGCGTGGCGTCGGACACGGCCCTCGGCGATTTAAAGGAACTGGTTCTGGTGACCAATCTAATGACTTACCTGCTTCGTCCGATCACTCCTGAATACTTCATGCTGCTGGCGATCAGCCCTCGCGGAAACGTCGGCCGTGCGCGATTCGAACTGCGCAAGGCCCAGTTAAGCCTCGAAGAGGAGTTTGCAATTTAGTTGTCATTGATCAGCGGCCGTGGCGGGCGCAATCTAACAAAAGAGGTTCTTCACCTAAAAAACAACTGTTCAGCGAGCCAACCTCAATATCTATCCACCTGAGGTCTACAAACCTTCGTCTTACGGCCGCCGGCCGCCGATCAATGACAACTGTTCCTCCCGCCTGACGCTGCCGCAATAAATGTGGGCGGCGCCCGCTTAATAACAACGCGATCGCCGCCCTGCCCAATTGGACAAACTAGTGGACAAACTAGATGGTTACCGGTGTTCCATCAAACTTATTGAAGGTCACGGTAAAATCAGGTTCCGGATATGTCGGTTTCAGCTCCGTCAGCAGACGAATAGCAACCGCTTCGCCTTGCTGATTGCCCGAATAATTGTCTGATACCCTGTAGTGGAAGCCGAGCATATTTCGGCCTTCGCTCAGGTTCATGCAGACTTTGTTCAGCTCTCCGTGAACCGTGAGCTGCGGACCGTCGACTCCGTACACGTAATTCTGCAGAGCCGTCCCTGCCCTGTTCGGCTTTTTCGGAACCGTATTGCTCAGTGAACCCTGTGGAATCGGCGCGTCCGCGAACCAGTACTTCAGGAGAGTTACGCAAGCGCCGGCGGTGAACGCATGTCCCGCGCTTGCCGATGGATGTGATGGAGATCCACCGCGGCCGGCCTGAGGCAGCAGGAAGGTGGTTTCATTCGAGCCGAACTTCACGTTGTTCAGGTGCTGATTGTAAGGAGCGATCAGTTGAAGGATCTGTGAATTCAGCAACTGCGAATGGAGATTGTAGCCTGTTACGCCTTGCATACGGCGATCGACAAGTCCGCCGAAGGCCTCCGGACGAAGATGGCGATGGAGCTGCCACTTGGTGAACCATGAGTGGCGCTCGCCCTTGTGGACGTTGCCGAGCAGCGAGCTTAGATAGCCGCCGCCGCCCGCGCTCGAGAAACTGCTTTGTCTCACGGAGGTTCTGTACGGGCCGTTGGCAACACCGCCCAGTCCTCCCATTACGTTCGAAGCGCGAATATAGACGCTGTTGATGTTGTCGGAATTCGCCAACTGCGCGATGTCGCGGACGCTGTGCATAAAGAGAGGTCCGTCGGTTGTCGAAGTAGCCGGAGCGGGATTCGCGAATCCGTTCTCTACTGCCAGCCACTCGTTGAAGCTCGTGAGGAAATCCATTCCGGGACCGAAGCTATTGAACGTGCCATCGGGATTCCAGATGATGGCGGGCAATTGCGATGTCGGCACAGGTTGAACCGGAATACCGTCCACCGTGAAGTTTCTGTAGAGGAACTGCGAGACCATCGGTCCATCGGTGCAGCCGGCGTACGGGTATCGGAATAGAGTCTGTGGAGTGACCTGGCCTCCGATTTTTGGACCCTGAAAGTCGGCCAGACTCGACAGTTCCGCGCAGGCTTGCATAACGATGGCATTGCTCGTGTTGTAATCAGCCAGGGGCACGTCGCGGAGGTATGCCTCCCAATACAGCTCGACAACCTCGGCAGCGCCGCCCGCGCTCGCAATCGGCGGAGGGATCGGTCCAATCGGAACCGCTCGCGAGTCAGGCCCATCCATGTTGAAGGCAAGCCCGCCGAGCGGGTTTGCGAGCCGGCCGTTCGCGCCGGGCAGCCTCGGAACCGCTTCGAAATCGGCGAAGCTCCCGGTGCTAAGGGCGTGGAGCATCGTATTGTATGCCGCTTGATCGACCTCTCCAGTGATCGAGTCATGCGGAAGGGTCTTGTGAAAGTTTCCAATCCGATTCGGATATAACTCCTCGTCGCCGTTGGTCGGATGAGGAAACGCGCCCAAATGCTTCTCGTCTTGTGCGGCGTCTTTGCGGAGCTTTTCCGCGTCGTTCACTCTCTTGTGATCGTCGTCGGGCGCGATTTCGGCCGCTTCGACAGTCACCCTTGAAGAGAACAGAGGCTCCATTCCGATGGCTCCGGCGGCAACGCTTGCGGCGGCGATGCCGCCGACATCGCCAAGGAATCTTCGTCTGGTGCGGCGCGAAGATGAAGGAATCGTCTGAGATTCGACCGCGACATTACGGGACTCTTTGTCTTTGATTTCGCTCATTTTGATCTCCTATTTCCGAAAGAAGCGACACGACTACTCATCCCACTGAGCGACGTGTATGTTGTTGCCCTTACGTGAGGAAACGTTCCTATCCGGGAATTTTGCTTTTGCGCTGCTTCGGATTCCTGCCAAAAAATCCGCGCAGCGCGCTCACGAAACAACCCGTTGGGCGATCCTTTTGATTCGGTCTAGTTGATTTTGGTTTAGGTAGCGGCTTTCTGCCACTCTATATCAAAGCGGCGTAGATCATATGACGGAGTAATCAACCTGTCAAACAGCGGGCATCTGTCGGAGCATGTGTAACTGAATAGAGGAGACTATTATTACCGGAGCGCTACGAAGAACGAGTGCTTTAAATTTGGACGGTAAGATTTCGATTAGGACTGCGAGGCGATCGGCAGAGTCATCACGAATCTGGTTCCAACTCCGATTTCGCTTGTGACAGTAATCTCGCCGCCGTGCGCATGAACTAAATGCTTGACGATCGCCAGCCCGAGGCCTGTTCCTTCCGGCTTGCGAGATCGGGATTTGTCGACTCGGTAGAGCCGCTCAAAAATCCGCGGCAGATCATTGCCTGAGATACCGATGCCCGTGTCCTTAATCTCAATTTGCGCGTGACCGTTGATTGCGCTCGCCGTGATCGTAATCGACCCGCTGTCTCGATTGAACTTCAAAGCATTATCGATGAGATTGAACAGTATCTGCTCCAGGCGAGTTCGGTCGGCGTTGGCGAACAATGCCGCAGGAGTATCGTGCCTGATCGAGATCCCCTTCTCGGCGGCGCGGGGCTCCAGAAGCGAGGCGACGTCGCCGATTACTTTCGCAAGCGGAACGGGCTCGATCGACAGCGATATCTCGCCGGATTCGATGGCAGAGAGATCAGATATGTCGCTCACGAGCTCGCTCATTCTCAACGCCTGACGATGAAGCCGCTCCACGAAACGCGCGCGATTCTCTTCGTCGTTGATGGCCCCGTCTAGCAGCGTCTCGGCCGAAGCTATGATCGCCGTGAGCGGGGTGCGAAGCTCATGCGAAAGATT
>Ga0209687_1000006_pt1 | contig 121566 bp, 108 predicted proteins | sample GraSoiAngelo_136_FD_185893 | JGI IMG/M metagenome (GOLD analysis project Ga0209687, IMG submission 185893) | Grasslands soil microbial communities from the Angelo Coastal Reserve, California, USA - 14_0929_09_20cm (SPAdes) (version 2) | ecosystem: Environmental > Terrestrial > Soil >...
CCGCCTAGCGAGGTCAATCTCTCTTCGCTCTGCTCCAGCTTGATCGGTAGCAACGTCTGCTGTACTTTCTTGGTCATCAATCACCCTGTTGGTGCTGTTATTTTGTTTCGTAAAACTCTTATAACATATTTACCAGCAGGGTTTTTCTCTTTCTTTGGGTTTTTTCAATCGCGATTCTTGGGCAAATCAACCGTGATGAGAATTGGGACTCGTGGATGGCGTGGAATCAAACGTGAGCCGGCGTCTTAGAGGCGAGAATCCGCACTATTAATTCATCGTCCCTGGAGCTGCTATTTATCGAGGCCGCCGAGAAGGTCTCTTTGTTGCTCTACTATGTGGGTTATACCGACGCTTGCCAGCGAAACCATCTGATTCATTTGGTCCTGATCGAAGGGCTTCGACTCCGCCGTGCCCTGAATCTCTATAAACTTTCCCTCGCCTGTTCGGACCACGTTCATGTCGACGTCCGCGCGCGAGTCCTCGTTGTAATCCAGATCCAGCGCTATTGCCCCGGAGATCATCCCCACGGAAACAGCCGCTACAAAGTCCGACACTGGAAGCGGAGCGGCGAGCTTGCCGTCGTTGTACAGCTTTCGCAGGGCCAGAGTCAGCGCTACGAACGACCCGGTGATTGAAGCGGTTCTGGTTCCGCCGTCCGCCTGAATCACATCACAGTCTACGTAGATAGTTCGCTCGCCGAGTCTACGGCTGTCGATAACCGCTCTGAGGGATCTGCCGATCAGCCGCTGAATCTCCTGCGTTCGCCCCGATAACTGATTTCGGCCTGTTTCGCGATTGGTGCGAGATTCTGTAGCCCTCGGAAGCATCGAGTACTCCGCGGTGACCCAGCCTCGCCCCTGTCCTCTCAGGAACATCGGCACGCGTTCATCCACCGAAGCGGTACAGATCACGCGCGTCTCGCCAATTTCCATCAGCACCGATCCCTCCGCGTATCTGGTGAAGGCCGGCGTTATTCGTATAGGCCGCAGTTGATCGAAACCGCGTCCGCCGCTTCGTGTTAGAGTCATAGTGCTCCCAGTTCCACAGTCTCCAGATGATCAATGGGACGGCCTAGAAATAGCTCGGCTACGCGCTTGAAGCGACTGGCCGAGTCGGTCACATAGAACTGCTCGGAGCGCCGCCCGGCTCCTCGTTTCAATAACTGATTTGATTCGAGCATCTCCGCCAGTTCATCGGCGACAGCTTCACCCGAATCCACGAATCGAACTGAGTTTCCCATCACCTGGTCTATGACAGGCCGGAGAATTGGATAGTGCGTGCATCCAAGCACCAGCGTGTCAACAGCCGCTTCTTTTAAATCCTGAAGATATTCTTCGACCACTTGTTGCGTGACCGGATGATTCAGCCATCCTTCCTCGGCCAGCGGAACCAGCAGAGGACAGGCCCGCGAGATTATATCAAGGCCCGATCTAATTGAGAACATCGCCTTTTCATATGCGTGACTCGCTATCGTTGCTTCCGTTCCGATAACGCCGATTCGGCCTACTGAAGTTAACCGAACGGCCCGCCGCGATCCGGGCTCGATCACCCCAAGAACGGGAATCGAATATTCGCGCGCGAGATCCTCGGAAGCAAGGGCCGATGCCGTATTGCAGGCAATGGCGATTGCTTTGACTCGCTTCGCTTTGATAAAGGCCGCGTCTTCGAACGCGTATCTATGAACTGTTGATGGGGAGCGTATGCCGTAGGGAATTCGAGCCGTGTCTCCGAGATAGATCAGGCTCTCATTGGGAAGTCGGCGTTCAATTGCCCGAAAAACCGTGAGCCCGCCGACACCGGAATCGAAAATGCCGATAGGCAATTCTGATTCACTCATGGAGAATTAATGGCCCCGCGGTTTCTTGCCCGATCCTTCGATAAGGATGGTCAGGAGAGTATTCATTTCTTCTTCGGCCTCGCCTATCGAGTCTTGAAGGCCGTCTGCTTCAAAAAGGAGACCAAGCGAGTCGGCTGAAACTTCCGTGATGGACTGCTCGAGTTCCAGAACTTCTTGTCGAATGGCTCGAAGCTCCGCGGCGGCATAGGCATTTTCGGCGAGGTGTTCTTTTACCATCGCGATCGAGGCCCTGATCTCGGCTGCGCGGCCGCCCGCTTCCTGCAGGCCCGTGCGCGCGTCCTCGATCCGTTTGATGAGGCTCGACCGCCCCGATTCGAGTTCGTCGATTTCGGCGGACAGCTCAGCCAGTCTTATCACCGCTTCTTCAGGTCGGGCGGGAAGGTTCATTTAACGATTTTCTCCATCAGTTGGCGGGTCAATCTTACCACGTTATTGACTAGTCGCTACACAAAAGGCGGGCGGTCCATCCGAAGATAGATCGCCCGCCTAATGACACCGCTTTTACATTTCGCAAGTGGAGGTGGAGAGAATCGAACTCTCGTCCGAAAGCCGGGAACGCTAGAATCTACATACTTAGCCGCTTCCTCTTTGTTTCGCCCGCCGCGACCGTGGAAACGGCCAAGCATCTCGGCGGACTATCCCGATTGATCTTTCCACGGCACTCCACGGAACGAGGAGGGCCGCGGGCAACCTGCTTAGTTACGCCTCAATCCGTCGCGCAGGTAACTCCGGTTGAGACGTGGCCGCATTAAGCAGCCAGAGCTAGTTCGCTATTCGCGATTGTGTTTTCCCAAGCTTGATAACGCGGAGCGTGGGCCGCGGTATGCATCTATCGCCTCCGGAACTCCCGTCGAAACCTGTCACCCCCTTAGACCATTTGAATCTAACACCGTGAAGTAGATGCGAGCAAGAGAGCGAGCGGCGAAGCGGCGGAGCGGAGAGCCGGCCGGGACGCGAAATGGCCCGGAGGCCCGGAGGCGAAACGGATTGACTTGACGGATTTCAGGATGTAATGTGCGGCTGAAACCGGCTGAGTTTGGCGGCGAGTATCGCCTACGCAGAATCGAATCGAGCTCGCACTGCTACGCGCGCTCGAGCCCGGATGAGTTCTACAAACCGCTCGGCGCTACCGCTTCCTTAAACCAGAACCAGACCAAGGTATGCTCGGGTCTGTCACGTCGTGGCGAGGAGCCACAATTTTGGCGTAGCTCGGCAACGCACTTTGCGACAGAAGCGGAAAGATATCTCGCGAAGTTCAAGAAGAAAGAATCGAATTCCGTGGCATCTCTATTGCTGCCGCACGGTTCGTTGTTCGAGTGATAGGCCCACCCCCAAATCTGGTATGGCTGGACGATTTTTATTCTTAAGTCACAAGTGTCGTGGCGCATTAGTGGGAGGAAGTGATGGATTGGTTAATACCTGATATCTCTATAATACTGGCCACTCTGTTCATAATCGTGTTGATTTTTCTTGCCGTAGGCAGGCGGCTTCAGGTTAAGGAAACATACTTCCGCCTTTGGATTTTCGGCTGGCTCATGTCGGTCATTCATTATCTAGGCCAGCTCGCACAAGCGAGCCTTCAGAGCCCCGCGAAATGGGGGTCGCTGGTGGATCGCGTTTTCCTCGCTTATTCCGTCATAGTGTTTATTGCGGCCGCTGAATCGCTCCGCGGCCGAGCCTTGAAGAGAATGGTTCCCTGGATGATCGCAGCCGGGGCCGTCTTTACTCTCTGGGCGTTCTTATCAGTTCTTCCCGTTCCTCAGTTTCAGTGGGTTAATGTTTATGCTCCCTATACGGTCGGCCTCGGTATCGCATTCGGCCTTGCCGGAGTGTCGCACAGATTTCGGCTTCGTGAAGATTACACCGTTGGCGGCGCAATCCTGGCTTATTCGTTTTTCTTTTGGGCGGCCTGCTTCTTCGCGTTTGCGATATTAAAAGGAACCCCGTTTCTCGTGACTAAGATCCAGTACATGTATCAGTTTTCAAATCTGCCCAAACCCATTGCGGCGATTAGCATGGTGATCTTTCTCCTGGAACGCGAGCGCAGAATAGTTCAACAGCAGCGCGATTTTTCCGATCATCTGATCGAGAGCGCGCCTGAGGGAATCCTTCTCGTGAACCGTTCATTCCGGGTGACTCGAATGAACCAGCGTCTGGAAGCCATGGTAGGTTCCAGAGCTCAGAATCTGATCGGCGAAGAAATGTGGCCGCTGTTCTTTAAAGCTGAAATCGAGACTTTGAAGAATGCCTTCAGCAATGCGTTCTCTGAGAACGAGATTACCTGCCAGGCCAAACTGATTACGCAAGATGAGGGAACTCTCGATGTCCTCGTTACTACATGTCCGATCAACTCCACCGATGGCGCGGCCGGCGCGATGGTTTTGATAAAGGACATAACTGAGCGGCTCAATCTCGAGAGACAGCTCAATCGAACGGAGAAGATGGCCTCCATCGGCATGCTGCTTTCGGGCGTTGCTCACGAGCTTAATAACCCGCTTACGTCGGTCATCGGTTTTACGGAACTCTCGATGCAGGAGGATGATCACCTCAGCGATGTAACCAGAAAGCGGCTGAAGATGGTTCTCTCGGAGGCGTACAGGACCAGAAACATCGTGCAGAAGATCCTGCGATCCGTCAGGCACGACGAGCCGCAATGCCGGCCGGTCGATATCAATCAGATCATCAAAGAAACTCTCGCATTGCGCGAGCATGACCGCGCCGCCAACAACATCAACATTTCACACGATCTGGCGACGAATCTACCGATCCTCGCCGCGGATGCGAGCGATATCCAGCAGGTCTTCATAAATCTGCTGCAGAATTCTTTCGACGCGCTTGCCGAAAGCGGCGGCGGCCAAATAAGGATTCAAACTCGCTTCAACGGCGATGATGTAGTAGTCGAATTCAGCGACAGCGGGCCGGGTTTGGCGGAGCCGGACAAGGTGTTCGATCCTTTCTATACGACCAAAGGGGTTGGAAAGGGCACGGGCCTCGGTTTGTCGATTTGTTATCAGATCGTGAAGAGTTTCGGAGGCACGATTTCCGCCGCTCGCGGGCCGGGAGCTCGCTTCATAATATCGCTGCCCGCCACGAATGCCAGGTCGTTCCCTTCAGCGCAACCCGATGCCGAAGAAGCCGCGGTTTTCTCGGGCGCGCCTCGAGTGCTCATAGTCGAAGACGAACCGTCCATAGTGGCTCTGCTCGCGGACTCGCTTTCGAATGCTGGTATGAGCGTGGAGAGCGCTTCCAATGGGGTGCAGGCCAAGAGCCGAATATCGCAGCATAGATTTGACGCAATCATTACCGACTGCAAAATGCCGGGCAATGTAAGCGGCGTACAACTCTATGAATGGATGGCTGAGAATTTTCCCGGATTGGAATCGCGAATCTTGTTCATGACCGGAAACGCGATGGAACCCAGCACCTATGAATTTCTTCAGTCCGTGGATGTCCCGGTCTTTTACAAACCGTTCAACATGAAAGAGGTCGTAGCAGAGATCCAGAAGGTTGCTTCACGAGAAACCAGCGGCAATGTCATTCGAATGGCCCGTCGCTCGTGACCGGTCAAGCAGCGTGGTCGGATCCGGGCAGGAATGTAGAACAGAGGCGTGACTGAACAGTTGGCTTCGAGACTTCTTCATGCGACTGGCCAGTCGTTCAGTCTCCTCAAAGACTTCGTCCGGAATTGAGACTGCGGTTTTCATACCCGGAGTATAACTTACAGACCTAGCATCAATCTGACGAAAGAAAGTAACCACATATGATCTTGGCGTATTGTTGCGCTCGACCCCTATACGCTCCATTACAGTGCGGCATTCGCTTTCTCCATCCTCCCACATTCGCCGCGAGCAATTCACGAGCGGCCGATAAGGCCAGGACGGAAATCATAGTTGCCACAACCCGTGATCCACATCTCCCTGGATATAGATCGCGAACGTGCCCTTTCCTGGAATCTCCAGCGGGGGGTGCGCAACGAAAGCGCCCTGCCTGGACGCCGCATCCAACGCCGCTTCGATGTCGTCAACGAGCCAGTATGGTCGAACGACTGGCTTCTCTATATCCCGCAAGGGACCTCGCACGCCAATGTTGCCGCCATCCGGCAGTGGAGCCGTTCGCGCGCCTCCAAGAAGCGGATCAGATGGGCCAAACTTGATGCCGTGTGCAGCCTCATAGGCAGCACACACAGCATCGACATCCGAAGCGACAATCTCTAGGTAATGAACCTTCATTCCAAACTCCTTGTGGTTTCCTGGTCGGGTAGCCGGGCGACATTGCTGCCGCCCAGCCCCTAAGAACCCGACTTGAGAGTTTCCGCTCATCCCGCTCAAGCCTCAGATAAACGCCTCATTCACAAAACGCGGTTTTACCACTGTCAACTCACGGTCGTGAACCTTGGTGTGACAGCTCGGATGAAAGCAGTACACGATTGCTCATGTTATTGCCTCCGCCGAATTCACCAGAAAGCTTTTGAGGTTCTTTCTGGACAGCCTGATTAATAGCTTGCCGTTGTTACTTACGTACAGTCGTGACTGAATCAAACGACCGAATGAACAGACCATTCTGCCCGGCCCACCGGATTTCCCCTCCGCCGTGATCGCTTCAAGGACATCAATTGCCCGACCCTTGAGAAGTTCCCAGTCGAGAATGAAGTAATTCATGAGGTCGAATACCTGCGGTCGCGGCTTGAGGCGCTTGCTATGCGGCAAACTCAACAGGAGTAACTCCGGAAAGATCCGCTGACAATTTGGCTTGCCAAAGATCGTAGTTGTGTTGCATCGCAAGCCAATTCTCTGGAGATCGTCCGATTGCCTTCGAAAGCCGCAAGGCCATTTCCGGGCTGATTCCACTTTGGCCATTCACGATGCGCGTTAGCGTCGACGCGGATACATCAAGGCTCTCTGCCAAACTGCGAACGCTCAGAGCATGAGGCTCTAAATAAACCTCCCGAATGAACTCACCGGGATGCGGCGGGTTGTGCATGGTCATTAGTGGTAATCCTCGTAATCGAGTAGATGGACATCACCATCTCGGAACTCAAACGTTAATCGCCAATTGCCGCTCACTGATATGGCCCAACGACCTTTCTATCGGCCCTTGAGCGGATGCAGCTTGAATCCAGGAACATTCATACCTGAATCCTCAACTCGCTGCCCGCGCCCCGCTGGATGCATTGTAGGGCGGCTTGGACAAAGACTTCAGGTGGTCTTGTTCTTTTCATCCCAGATCATCGGCTCCCACAACTCCACCTTGTTTCCCTCGGGATCCATGATCCACGCGAACTTCCCGTTTTCATGCGATTCGGGGCCGCCAATAATTTCGACTCCGTCCGCACGGAGTTGCGCGATCATCTCGCCGAGATTGTCAACCCGGTAGTTAATCATGAAAGAGGAGTTGCTGGGGCTGAACCACTCGCTTTCCTTTTCGGCGATGTGCCATACGGTGAGCCCTTTGTCGTCGGCTTTGTCATCCTGCCATTTCAGAATAGCGCCGCCAAAGCTCTCCAGTTGCATGCCCAGGTGTTTCTGATACCAAGTCACAAGAGCGGTCCTGTCGTTGCTGCTCTTGAAGAATATACCGCCAATTCCCGTAATTCTCGCCATCGTTTGCCTCCATTCACGTGGTTTGCTGATGCCCTCAGCGGGTCGGGTAGCCGGGCGACATTGCTGGCACCCAGCCCCCTAAGAACCCGACGTAAGAGTTGCCCTCGGCTCAAACATCTCAAAAGACTCCTCAAAGGCTCCGGCTCCTGAGACATAGACCGCATATGGCCTAAGTCCGACTTCAGCAGCGGTGGCTCAGCATTGCACTAGCCACGGTCGGCTGCAATCCCATATTGGCCGCGTGGGAGAAATCAGGCAATCCGTTTTAGTTCCTCTCTGAGGACACGTCGTATCACTGTTTCCAAGGGTTCTTTTTGTTGGCTGATATACTCTCGTAAGGCCTTATTGATGAGGGTTTGATAATTCCCGCCACCAGATTTATTTACCAGGTCCCGGAACCAAGCCAGCACCTCATCATCCAGCCTGATTGTGATACGCGTCTTCCCAGGCGTTGCAGTGACGACTGCCCCGCGTCGGCCTTTACTGAAATCATATTCCTTCTTCATAGTCCCTCGCTATATTGTCTGCGCTCGTGTAACGTCGCCTCACGCGCTGAAATGATGCGGATCGTTTCTCCCCGAAAGGTGTAAACCACAACTAACACACGCGCCAGAGCGTCAATCCCGATGGTAATGAACCTTGGTTCATGGGAGTGGTCGTCATCAAGGGTCAAAGCCAGTTCATCTTCAAGCGCAGTGACTGCGTCTGCAAAGTCAACGCCATGCTTGCGGAAATTGCTGGCGGCCTTTTTGAGATCCCACTCAAAGCCCACGAGAGAATTGTATGTACATTAGTACACCATTTCAAGAAACATGACACTGTGGGAAGCCGTGGGAAGCCTAACAATGCCCGGCAGCAATTCAGAGAGTGTCCGTCGGACTCCGCACACTGCGGCCGCCTTTGTTCAATACGTGCGTGTAAATCATCGTCGTAGTAGTCAGATCTTCGGTCATTGAGAGCCGGTCTTGCGCGAGAGTCTTCCGCCGTTCTTTCCTGGCGCGCTATCAGTAAGGTAGCGTCAAAGATTTTGTGTAAATAATCGGGCGTGGTTCGGTGAGCTTGAGACAATGCTCGGTAGAATTGAGCCATTCGCACGCAAGGTCGATTCCCGCGCCGGCAAGACTGAGTCGGTTGCCCGCGAGATTGAGACGATGCTCGATCGAGAGAATGGCTTGTCGGATCGAGTTTCTTATCCGCAAGATCGACTCCAGCGTCCGCCGAGGCGAGACAATGGGCGATCCGATCGACTCAAGCGGCGGCAAGAGCGACTCGTTTAGGAACCGAATCGAGGCCTTTGCTCCCTGCGTGCGCGGATCAGATCACCCCGTGCGTTGACCAGATCGATTCCTGCACCTCCAGGATTGGTCCTGAGCTCTGATGAGATCGACTCCCGCTTCGTCAAGATCGATCCGTGGGCCGATAAGATCGATCCGTGGCCGTCAAGACTGCTCCGTGGGCCGATGAGATCGACTCGCGAACCGTCAAGATTGCTTCGTGCGATGATTGATTTAACCCGTGCGCCGCCGTGATCACCTGTGCGACGGCAGAATGATGTTTAACGATGAGCTGATCTATTGGCCTCGCCTTCTACCGCCGCCAAAGCCGCGGCCGTTGTCCATCGGCTCGATCAGATCTTCTCCGAGCAATTCTGTGACGATCGCGAGCTTGACGATAATGCGCGGTTCGGAAAGCAGGAACCTGTCGGCAGTCATCTGGGCTCGTTCAAAGTCCTTCTCCGCCAGCGCAGCCAATCGCTCACCGCAACTGCCCACCATGCGCATCAACGTTCCTCCGTTTTGCACCGGCAGCTCGCCGTCCTTGAACAGATTCACTTCGAAGCCGTTTAGCAAGGCCGCTGCTCCGAGCAGCTCGTTTACCTGATTTATCGCCGGCTCCAATAGCTCAAAACTGCGTTGAGGGTCCAAGGCGGAATAGGCTGCGACGATGCTGAGCTGCGCCTGAAACTGCGCGAGATTATTAGCGCGCCTCCCCAGGAAATTTCTTGCTTCATCCAGAAGCTGAACCGCGAGCTTTGGATTATCGGTCCGAATTACATTGACGAACTGAAGAAGAAGCGCCGTGCGTTCTTCGTCGGTTTGCGCGCGCAAAAGAGTGCGCCTTACATCTTCAATTTGTTTTGGCCCGGCTGACGCGGCCGACTGTTTTAGATCGGCGGCTTGCAAAATGCCGCCGCGGACCGAAGGGTCAAGGTGCTCGGATGCAATCTGCCGCGCTCGATCCGTGTTACCTTCGTCGAGCGCCTTCAGCGCCGCTTGTCGATATATATTCGCTTGCATTCTTTCGGGCGCAAGACCGGCGGCCGCCGCCATGCTGTCCGAGGTTCCACGTTGCAGCAGGGCGCCCATCTGCTGGAACGATGCTCTCTGATTGTTATTCATGCCGAGCTCGTTGAGCTTCTGATTGACCAAGAGAGCGCGCTCGGGTAGATACTGATTCACCTGAGGCATCATCTGCTGCAATCCACTCAAGAGCGTCCGCGCGTTAGCCTGCTCGTTCTGAGCGTCGGTGGAAATGCCGTTATTTGGAGCCGCACCGTTAAAATTGTTAGGCCTTCCCCGGAAACCTCCGGGCCCCCCTCGACCCGTGTTTGCGTTCGGGTCAGGCGTCGCTCTCAAGGCGGCGGTGATGACTGAATCGAGCAGCGAGCGAAACGATGACTCGGAAAGAAACTGATCGGCGGCTGCTGTCTGAGCGCCTTCCGCCGATTGAGAAGATTGAGAGCTGTCGCTCGCCTTCTTATCGGGACGAGGGCCCGGCCGCAGCAGCGTCAACGACAGGCGCGCCGCATCCGTCTTTGAAATTAACTCGTCCGATTGAAGCCGCTTCAACAACTGCGAAGAGAGTTTCGCGGCCGAATCTTGATCCTTTACCTGAAGCTGGCCAAGCACCTTTGCGATAGCCGAGGGATATTGATTCTTATCAAGCCAGTTTTGAACGTTGTTGAGCGCCATCGCCGGATCTTTGGCGGCAATGAGAGCGACAAGATTTTGTTCCAGAGCTCCTTCCTGATCCGGCCGCCTGGGGCCGTTCGAAGGCGGCGTCGGCATTTGCTGAAGGAACTGATAGGCGAGCGCCGGGTCGTGCTTGGCTACGGTGAGCAGCAGTTCCTGCCGCAACTGGACGGCGGTCCGAACCGGGCCAAATCCGCGCGCATCGGTGGAATCGCTCTTTTGAAGCAGCTCGCCGACGCCGGCGGAAGCTTGAGCGAACAGATTCCGGGCGCGTCCCTCGTCGTGATCCCAGAGCAGGTCTCCAGCGGACATCTGTATGAAAATGCGGTTCTCCGATAATTTCAGCGCGCCCGCGTCGGCGATGATCTGATCGAGCATGATCAGCGCTTTCTCTTCTGGTGTGGTCTTGTCTTTCTTTTGCTGATCGGAATTTTGTTGATTGGCCGCCTGTTGTTCCGACGGCTGTTGTGCTTTGTAGCTGGGCGCCGAGATCAATATGACCACGAACACCAAAACGACTGAGATCACGCGATGTATTGCGTTCATGCCTTCACTCCGCAACTTGTAATTGAAAATGGATTGCCTTCGAGAGCATCCGCTTGCATTTGCTATTACTCAGATGAGCCCAAATCGGTTTCCGCGAATTTTGACAGGGAAAGGCGTCTGGACGTTGTCCTGCCTTCGGATATATGCTCTCAGCAATTCGCCCAAAGAACAAGATGGAGATTGTGCCGATGAATTTGATCAGCCGTGTCCTCTGTGCGCCACGACCGATGCGCGTTTCATGGAACGCCAACGGAATTGCGCTGAATCTTCGAGTGAGCATTCAAGCCAGTCTCCTGGTCCTTCTGAGCACCCTTCTTCTGGCACCGTCAGTCGTCGCGGGATCGCAGGCAAGCGAGTCGAGCGCCGCGCAATCCCAGGCTCGGATTGAGAGTCTTTCCTCAGCCGAGTTTTCCCGTTTAATTCGAGACCTGTCCGAAGACGGCGGATACTTCAGATCGGACAACTTCACTTCGAATGAGACCTCCTATCTTCATGTTGTCGACAAGCTGCACGAACTGGGCGCTAGCGGAGGCGCTTACATTGGAGTCGGGCCCGAGCAGAACTTCACATACATCGCGAAGATGCGGCCGCGCATTGCGTTCATTGTGGACATCCGGCGGCAGGCGATGATTCAGCACCTGATGTTCAAAGCTATCTTTCATTTGGCGCCCAACCGCGTTCAGTATCTGTCGCTGCTTTTGAGCAGACCCCTGCCGAAAGAAAAAGGGCCCGGTCCTGACGCTTCGGTCAATGAGATGTTGTCCTACTTCAGTCAGGCTCAGCCCGACGAAAAGGCGTACGCGGCGAATCTGACCGCGATCCGCAAGGCGATTCGCGAGGACTTTCAGGTTCAGCTTTCGGACGCGGATCAGGCAAGCCTCGACTACGTCTACAAGAACTTCCGAACCGACGGACTGGAGATCGGATATCGAATGGAAGGCTCTTCGTGGGGAGGCTTCTTTCCGAACCTGAAGGAGCTTATTGCGCAGCCGGATCAACACGGCAAACTCGGAAATTTTTTGGCTGCAAAAGAGGATTACGATTTCGTGCGCGATCTGCACAAGCGCAATTTGATCATTCCAGTGGTCGGTGATTTCGCCGGCAAGAAGGCTCTAGTCGCCGTTGGTGATTATCTTCGAAAAAACGGACTGACGGTCACTGCATTTTACACGTCGAATGTTGAGCAGTATCTGTTTCAGAACGGAGTCTTTTCGGGCTTTGCTGAGAACATTCGCAAGCTTCCGGTTAGTGACAAGAGCCTCTTCATACGAGCGGTCCCGAGCACGCGCTTTTCCCATCCGGCGCAGATGCCCGGACACCGGTCCACCACGGTGCTGCAGTACATTCGAGTCTTTCTTAAGGACTTCGACGAAGGGATCTATCATTCGTACGGCGAGATGGTAGCGACGCATTATATCGCCGCTGTTCCGCCTACAGAGGAACGGAAGTAATCGATAATCAGCGGCTTTGAGATTACCTCCGGACCCATGTTATGCACTCCCGTATCCGGCTCGATTTTTCCACGAGGCGTAACCACCGTCACTTGCACCGCGACGGTCAAATAACTCGAGTCAATGCTCGTTGAGCGTGGCGGTCTTTGGCACGTGCATACAGGACGATTCAAGCGGCGATCTGCTGTACCTGAATTCGGGGACGGGGGAGTATCTGTTCCTGCAATGCAGCACCAAGGCGGTGAAGCTGTCAGGCATCGGCAAGATTAACAAGACGCCTTGCACTACGGACTTCACGGACACGCGGTCAGATCGAAAACTGACGGCTTCCATTAACTCGTGCACGAAAAGCGCGACAGCTTCCATTCAAATAACCGCGCTCGGAAAGACATTCGTGTTGACTGATAGGAAGACGACCGACGATGCCTGCATATGTCCGTGAGTCTCAGCGATCGAGAGGGCTGATCAGAACTCGAGCAACGCAGCGAGTTTGGATCGGCCCTTTGCCTTTGCGATGTCTAAAACCGTGGCGCCTGATTTATCTTTCCGGGACGGATCGCCTTTGGCGGCAAGCAGCGCCTTGAACATATTCTCGTTTCCTCGCGACGCGGCTTGATGGAGCGCGGTCCATCCGTCGGAGTCCGCGAGATCAGGATTGGCGCCGTGTTCCAACAGCCAGATCGCCTGTTTGAACTGACCCCACCGAATCAATTCATTCAGAAGCGGCTTCTCGTTGTCGATAGCATCGTCGATCTTCGCGCCGTGCTTCAACGCGATGTCGGCAAACGCAGGATCGGTTTTCCAGGCAGCGGCCGGCAGAGCAGCAGTCGGATCAGCGCCGCGCTCAAGAAATAACTCAAATAATTCGATCTGGCCTGACGAGATCGCAAAGTAGACGGTATCCACGTCGTGTCCCCAGCTCTTCACTCTCGACTTCAAGTCAGCACCATGGTCGAGCAAGAGGCGGCCTATGTCGAGCAGCGAATCATGGGTCTTCTTATTGCGTTTACCCATCCGCGAGCCCGCGGCGCATTGAAGAGCCGTAAGACCTCCCGGATCACGAGCAGCGGCGAAATCGGAATTCTTAGCCAACAGCTGCTCGACCCGTCGAAGATCGCCTAGCGCGGCGCTGACGAAACCGTCGATTACCGCGCCGGCTTTTCGCAACTCTTCGACGTAGTCAGGCTCGCCTACAAAAGCCGCGGTGATGATTGCTCGCGTTGACGGCCATCCGCCGAGCTGTTCCGGATCGGCGCCTTTTGAGAGCAACCAGCGAAGACAGGTTATTCGCGAGGCGGGCGGTTGTTCGTGCTGAGCGTGCGGCTTCTCCTGGATCATCGAGTGAAGCGGGCGATATCCGCGATACTCGCCGTTCAGATCCGCTTCGAATCTCAGAAGCACCTCGAGAGCCTGTTTCCACGCAAGCCTTCCGGCTTCACAAACAACCTGCGCGGATCGAGCAGCTTCGGGGTCATCGGCAAGGTATGCCTTCACGCCGCCAAGATCGCCTGTTCGAAGGAATTCAATGAGCCGCTTGCGATTGCCTTTTGCCATATTGTTCAACCAGATTCAGCGCGGATTTCTTACACACAATCTATTCAGTGCGGGGGAATACATGACAAGGAATGCGCGCCTACCATTGTGCGAGATCATAGGTCTGTTGCTCTCTCTCTCGATGCTCTCAACAATCGCCTTTGGGTTGGAAAGGATGCGGCGGCAACCATGGGCTGGCGCCCCTTCAGGGCGCGAACTTCTTTCGGCGATCGTACCGGGGGCTGCGCTGCGCTGGCCCCGGCTATTCACTCGTGCCCCTTCGGGGCTTTCACTGCTCCTTCTTCGATGCCAAACTCCAGCGATGGTTTACTATCTCTACAAATCGGCTTGAGAGCGCCGCTACTCCTTCGTCGCGGCGCCCTCGACAAGCTCGATACGGATCTTGTCCGGCCCTTCGATAAACGCAAATTTGATCTTGCCGATGCTCCTGATTTCGTCAGTCACCTTCACGCCCTCTTTGCGAAGCCGTTCGAGAGCCTCGGGCAGATTGTCATAGCTGAAGCCGACGTGATCGACGACTCGTCCTTTGGTGGACGATATTTCGGTTTGACCGTTTTTCCAGTGAGCCGCGTAGTCCTTCTTTGAATATTCAATCGGAAAGATGATGATGTTGACGTTGTCGGCCATGAGCGAGACACTCGGGCCCACTTGAAAGTCTCGGTAAAATCTCGGCTCGCGAGATGGAGGCGCGGTTCCGCGCCGAGTCACCCCAAGGTGCTTAACGTACCACTCACCGGCCGCAACCGGGTCCGCGCTGAACAGATGAAGATGGCCGAAATGATGATGAGCCGCGGTGTTTAGCTCGATGAGCGCGTGATCGGGGCTTTCGACGTAGGCGAAATAAAAGTTCGGCACGCGCGCCAGATCGCTGATGTCCGTGAGCGGCGCGAAGAACTTCGTTCCGCTATCGAGCTGCTTCTGATAAGTCGTTTTCATGTCTTCGGCGCCCCATCCGAAGTGCCATATCGCGGAAGTTAGCTCCCATGGCGGAGCATCCTTGACCTTGTTGAACAGCAGCCATGATTTCTGCGCCCATACCGCATCCAGGAGACCGGCGAATTTCGCCTTCTCGCAATCAAACTTGCTTGTGTAGAAGTTGATTGCCGCCGCTGGATCGGTCGTGTTCAAGTGAAGATGATGGAAGTGCGCGACCGAAGCAGGCGGCGCTTGATTCCGCGAAGCAGCAATGCCCGCGAATGCGATCGATACCAGAGTCACCGCGATAAAAACTCTCTTTATCAATTTCATGTTTCACCTCACTTAGGACCAAAGGAACAGATTGAATGAGCGGACCGGCGGATTATGCGAAATGCGCTGACGCAATGACGCCGGATCTGACCAACCTGCCCGAGCGTTGTAGCATGACATATCCCGTCTGGCCAGCGCGGACCGCATAGAACGCCGATTTGTAGGCGGTCAATCTCTTCGCGCTTTTCTCTTCAAGTCACGACGTTTGTAGACCATCAGCCTGCCGCAGGGCCCAACAGTCCTGTAAGCCTTCATGAATTCCGCGATCTCCGGAAAGTTGTTTATATTGAGCTCTGAGTTAAACATCCCCACTTCATCGATGATGTAATTGGGATTCACAGACTCTAGCTCGCGTACAAGCTGAGCGCGCGCGGCGGCGGTCTGATCTTCGTCAAGCAGGCTTGTGCGCTGGCCGTTCACGTTTGCGATGTCGGCCGGAACGCCGGTCAAAGGCTGCGTGCTGAGATAATGCGAGGCCGGTATGAGTCCGGACCAGTAATAGATCTCCGGTCGATAGCCCCATACGAAGAGATAATCGGAAGAACCCTCCGGCGTGCGCGTTCGAGGACCGTTCTCTCTAATAGCCTCCAATCCCAAGCGATCGGCGGCGTCTTTGTCCAACTCGCGCACCACGGCCGCGGCCATTCGCTCTTCGTGATTCAGCACGTCGTAGTACCAGGATTTGGTCGATTCGCTCTTGTTTCCTCGAATCCAATCGGCGGCCAGCACAACGGTTCTTGTATGGAATCGAATGGCCGTGACCAATAAACCAACCGCGAACAACGCGACGCCTGGCGCTCGAATGAGCCGTTTCGATTGCTTCAACCGCGGCGCGAGCAGCATCCAACCTCGGGCTCCGAGCAGGCAAAGGGCCGGCAATACCTGGAAAAAATAATGACCGTAAAACCTTCCGCCTAGTGCCAGTCCGAGGAATGACACGGCGCACCAGACGAGGAGCATCGCGTCGAAAGCAAACGGCCTGTCCGGCCATGGAACATTTTCCGCGAGAATTTCTTTGCGCGATCGTGTGAAACGGCCGAGCGTTCTTGCCAAGACAATCAAAAGGCCTATGAACAACGTGCTGTTCAACGCGAAGTATGCGACCCCGAACCTCAGCGTCGACGCAAGGATGTCTTTAGCCGAGTGGAGGCTCGCATATTTGCGCCCCCAGACCCACACGTCTCGCCAGTAATCGGTCAGCGCATGATGGAAAAATAAATAACCGATAATCGGAGCCGATATCGCCGCAAATCCCAGTGCGGCCGCGGCGATCAGTAATAGCGACGAGCCGAGAATGGGCGGCGCTGACGCGAATTCCGGTGAGCGAGCGTGATCGAGAGAACTCAAAATAAATGGGGAGAGGAGAATCAGCGCCGCGAAGAATATGAGATCAAACAATCCTTTTGGATTCGCTTGAATAGCGAGAGCGGCCGAAGCTCCGGACAGGCACGCAAGCATCCAGGGGCGCAATCTTGACGCAATAACTCCGCGGCTGACGGCGCAACTCATGATGGCCAGATGCGCGGCGACCGTGTAGGGCGCTGTTTCCAGGAAATCGGTATTGAATCCCTGGACGTGTCCGTGCCCGCTGCCTGAGCTCGTGCTGAAGAAGGTGAATAAGCAGGCGGCGAATACGCCCAGCCGTTGGCCATAGTACTTCTTGCCGATTAGATAGAGGATCACCGATACAGCCGCGACGTAGAGAATCGTGAATAGCCTGATCACAAGAATATGCGGCCCAAGGACTTTGAACAGCACCGCGTAAATCAGCGGCAAGAGCGGCGGCTTGTCGAAATAGATCTCGCGATACAAGACCTTGCCTCGAAGAATCTCTTCGGCAGCCGTGAACCATAAGCCGTCGTCTTCATAAAGGCGGCTCGCGTAGAAGATTCGCAACACGAAGCTGGCGGCAAGCAGCATCACGAACAGACGAGCGGGCGTCAGACGATCGATCCACGAAGCTTGCGCCGGGTAGCTTTCGGGGGAGGTCGAGGAGTTGGCCGTGGCTATCAAAACTAGACCGGAGTGAAGAAGCGTACGAGATTGGATTAAAGAACCGGTTGCTCGATTTGAAGCACGGGAAACATCGCGGGTGTTTCGAGGTGTGCTCCTAAAGCGGCATCAAGCTCGGCTGAAACATCGCCCGCCAGGGCGGACAGAGAATCGAAATGAAACTGCTGCGGATCCATCAACTGTGAAGGGCAGACGTTGCCCATCGCATTGAGCATCGACTGTCGAACGTGAGGGATGTCGCTCTGCAGATCCGTGATCAGTTGTTTCATTCGCTTTCGCTTCAGATTTTCCTGCGAACCGCATAGATCACACGGAATGATCGGAAACGATCGCGTGTCGGCGTATGCGGCTATATCAGACTCCCAGCAGTGCGCGAGTGGACGGATTACAACGTTACGGCAATCGTCGCTGCGCAGAATCGGCGGCATCGCCTTCAATGAACCGCTGAAGAAGAGATTCAGGAGAAACGTTTCGAGAATGTCGTCGGCGTGATGGCCGAGCGCGATCTTTGAGCATCCTTCTTCGACCGCGGCGTTGTAGAGTATGCCTCTCCGCAGACGTGAGCATACCGCGCACGTTGTCTTGCCTTCGGGCACCAGTGCCTTAACGATGGAGTATGTATCGCGCTCGATGATCTTGAAAGGAACGCGCCTGTGGGCCAGGTATTCCGGGAGTACTGTCGCGGGGAACCCGGGCTGCTTCTGATCGAGATTGACGGCGAGCAACTCGAACCGCACTGGAGCTCTCTGCTGCAAGTCGAGTAGTAAATCCAGCAGCGTGTGGCTGTCCTTGCCGCCGCTCAGGCACACCATCACGCGATCGCCCTCTTCAATCATATTGAAGGCCGCAATGGCCGAGCCCACGCCGCGAAGCAATCTCTGTTTCAGCCGATTCGAATCCTTAGTCATATCAATACCGCGACTAAATACCGCGACGCCAAACTCGCATACTTTACCAGTGTTCGCGCATCAGGCGCGGGAAATGAGTGATTGCTTCCAGACCTTTTCTTCTCACGATAAAAGCAACAATGACAGCCGCCGACCATACGAAGTATAAGACCGTGATCACAATTTTCGTCAGGTGCGCGGCCTGTTCGATCCAATCCGGCGTCAGCGAAAAGAGGTGCGCGGTCCACTGCGCGATGCTCGAATGAGCCATCGTCGGGTCAATTGGGTTCTCCAGTCCCGACATCAGGAATTGAATCATCCAGAGAGCGAAGAGCAGCAATGCTTCCCACCACGAGAATCTCATATTGGCGAGAAGCAACGCTCCGAGCAGCGACTGTCCAAGCGTGAGCAGAATTTCGAGCTGTTGATGCTGGTCGAACTGGATAGTCGAGATCCTGCCCAGGGATATCGCGTATGCGATCGGCAGCATGGCGGCAAGCATCGTCCATTGGTTTATGTTCGAGCTGACCATGTTCATCAATGCCATCGGAGCCGTCTTCACCTTTCTTGCCCAGTTGAAGGCGGACACTTTCTCCGGGAACTCCGACAGGAATGGAGCCACCCATTGGACGAACACGAACGTTGATAATCCAAGGCCAAGCGCGATGGCTTTGAGGCTTTCGAGAAACGGCTCGGCGCATACGTACAACAGCAGTCCTCCGGAGACAAACAAGCCGATTATTATCGCGTTCCTCACGCGGGGCGGCTGCCGCAAGATGAGTTGCGGGACCTTGTCCGCATCCTCGATCCGTTCCTCGCCTTGAGGCGGAATTTTTCTTAAAAAGAAAAGATAGGCGAAATAAATCAGCGAAAGGAGGGCGGTGTCGATCAGATTGATACTTGCCTTTGCCCAGATAACGAAGAAGTATGCGATAGAGATGAGAAGAAAAATGACCTCGACCGCGTGTTCACCCTCGAGCACGATATGCCCGAGTTTCTTGCCGCGCCGCCTGCACACAAAAGCCGCGGTAACGTAGATCATCGGCCAGCCGAGGCCGACAAGCAGGCGCAGGCTGCCGGTGAAATTCGCCGTCACGAGCCCGGTTGCATGTGCTGTCTGGTAGGGATCGAGACTGTGCCGAGCCACCTGGCCGGCTTGCCACGCGATCACGGCTTCAACCGCAAACTCCGGAAGCGTCTGCAGCCAAGCGAGCATTGCCAACGCGAGGCCCTGCGATACGAGAAACTGGGCGGCTTCGGCGGCCCAGGCTATCACAATCGCCGAACCAAGCACCGAGGGAAAAGTCCAGATGGCCGACGAAGCTCCTTGTAAAAATCCCAGGAACGCGGTGAGCGGTTTGAGGGTGGCCTTTAGAAGTGAGTGAGGGTGCATCGGCTCTCGGCGGAGACGGCTCGTTCAGCGGCTTCGCATCGATTCGCGAATTCCTTCTATGTAAGCAACTCGCGTATTTTCGGGATAAAATCCTCGAAGTTAAGAGGCTTTCTGGCGCAGACCGAAGCGCCCGCCTCCAACATGCTTTTGATGGTGGCCGGTCCGTAGGCTGTTATCCCGACAACGGGAACCGACGCAGTGACCGGGGTGCTTCTGATCTTCGACGTCAATACAACGCCGTTCATTATAGGCATATCGACATCGGTGATGATCAAATCGAACCCGCGTTCCACCGCGATGGCGAACGCCGCATCGCCGTCCCGAACGGTCAAAACCTCGTAACCCTCATTTCTGAGAACTAACGATAAGAGATAACGCGTTTCAAAATCGTCTTCGACCAGCAATATCTTCTTAGTCATGCCGTGACCCTGAGCCTTGACCCTGAATCTGATGTGGAGTTTTTCAGTGTAGCAAAGCGGGGGTTGCTTTGGAAGATGGGGGCTGCTATCCGCGATGCATTCGGACTATGACCAGGGGCAAGCACGTTGCCCCTGGTCATTCTATCGGCGGCTTTTCAGGCCTTTACCTTGACGCTCTTTAGGTCAGGTAAGGGACGAAGGTCCAAACTCCAGCGTCCTTTCCGGACAGCCGTGGGGTATTTCAGCAAACCTTAGCGCTTCGATCCCTCGGTTCGGACGAGCATCTCGGTTCCCGGCTCGAGCACGAGGTCTTTGTTACCTTCAATAAGAACGGTTCCCACACCGGCGGCGCCGCCTATGATTGCGCCCAACAGCGCGCCTTTGCCTCCGCCGGCTATTCCTCCGAGGACAGCGCCCGCGACTGCTCCGATCGCGCCGCGCTTCTGAGTGTCCGTAGTCTTATTGCCGGTTTCAACGTGTCCTTCTTCGTCGACCTTCTTAACGTTTTCGGAATCGTAGATTCGTTGAAGGTCGCCGTGGAACGGGGCGGTACGTCCGTCTTCAAGCGTAATCGAATCAAACGCGATTCCAAGCTCCGTCTTGCCGCTCACCTTGCCTGATCGATTCAGGGTTGCGATGTGGCCCTCGATCGTAGCGTTCTCGAAAGAAGAAGGTGTAAGCACGACCGCGGTAAATCGATCGCCCGCTACATTTTTCTTAGTGTCTATGCGAGATGTGAGTCTGATCTTGAAATCGGCGCTCGAGGGCACGTTTATGGGACCTGCGTTCCTCGGGCGACCGTTGTCGCGGTCTCGATCATAGTCTCTGGTTCGATCGTTATCGCGGGTCCTGTCGCTGTCGCGACCCCGGTCATTTTCCCGGCCCCGATCTCTATTCACGTCCTGATCATCGGTCCGGCGCTGATCGCGAGTATCTTGAGACTGAGTGCGCTGTGCCTCAGCCCGTTGAGCTTCTGCTCGTTGAGCCTCTGCCCGTTGCATATCGGAAAGAGCCGCGGCTTTTGCCAGCAGGACGGCGTTGGGCGGTATATTGATGTTTTTGGCTCGGCCGTAATAGGCATCCGTATATCCGAGCTCGAAACCCAGGTCATATCCTGATCTGTATTCCTCGAGTGATCCGAGCCGCGGATCGAATCGCTGCTGGCGGTTTTGAAACGATTCCGATCGCTGAAAATCGCGGGCGCTCGAGTTGTGCCAATCTCGTTGGCCCTGGCCATAGCCCTCGCCATATCCTTTTGTGTATCCCTGATTATAAATACCAGCGGGCTTTGCAGCCTTTGAAGTGGTGCGAGATGAGCGTGCGTGCTGCGGAGCGCCTGCGAGTGCATTGCCTAACGGCATAAGCGCCATCGCAACGATGAGAGCCTTCGCCGAAAGAGACCGCGTCGACAGTCCTACGGACAGCAATTTGGTTATCATGATTGAAATCCCCTTCCGAATTGGATTCCGCCGCGGAACAAGCGTCAGAATTTCCATAGATAGATCCTGAAGTCTCCAGGATTCAAATAGTCCTCTCCAAGAACACTAGATAAGACTTAGTTGAGATTCAAGGCTATAGGGTGCGCCGCTGTCGGGCAGGAAATCGCAAATTTATACTTTCTGGCGATACAGCGATTTGTCCGCGACCCGCAGCATCTCCTCGACGTTCAGCGATTCGCCAAGAAACTGGTTTATGCGCTCGGCATGCGGGCGCGGGTCGGCTATTACTTCGTTGTAGCTGATATAAATGACGGAGATGTTGGGCTGTCTGTCAAGCCATGCCTCTACTTGTGTGATGTGCTTCTCGAACATCTCGGCCATGCGTTGGTCGCTAACGGCGTCGGTAGGCTGGGATCGGCGGATGAGCATCTGTTTTTGAGAGGCGAGAATTTCGGACATGTGCCTGCGCATGAAGATCACTTTGTAATCGTAGTCGGCGGGCAGGTGTTTGAGCAGCGCCGATATCAGCTTGACCACTCGTCCACGGGCATCTTCGAGCCAGGAAGAATCTTCGTCGATTTGCTTGACCTTTTCGAGCTCGAAGTAACCCGCCGGATTGTCTTCATCAGCGGTCCGAATATTGTCCACGAGCGGCTCCAGGCCGCCGGCCGCCAACATTTTCATCATCATCGAGGTGCCCGAGCGGGGCAATCCCGAAACTATCGTGATCGTATCCCTGTTCATATTCTCCTGTGGCTCTTGGTCTTTGCGCGACTGGATTCGCGCCGAATCGATCGACCCTGTTTCGGGTCAATTATGTTGAAGGCCTATAAATCGGCGACTTGGCCGTAGCCGGCCTGCCTTTGAGATCTTCGGCGCGGACGCCGCCGCCGTCGCCGTAAAAGGAAAGCCTTCCGGTTTTGCCGTATGAGTCCGGGCTTGCGGTAACTACAAACGATTTCGAGTCCGGACTAAGTGTAAGCTTGAGCTGGTAGCCTCCGGTATTGCCTTCCTGAACATCTTGTGGAACGGCTCCGAGCTTTATCAATTCAGAAAGGGGAATCCGCGTGCTTTCGTGCCGCTGGCCATACAATATTTCCGCGCTGACCACGCGCAAGATCAACTCATAGGCTTCGGCCTCGTTGACCGCCATTCGTGTATTGAAGAAAAAAGCGCGGCCCTGTTCCTTGACGGCCGCGAGCGCGTCTCGATCACCCACCAGCCACTCGCGGTTTATTTTAAGGAGGGTCACTTGTTGAGGCTGGTCCAGACCTTCAAACTTCAGGAATACGGTAGCCGTATCGCCCTCAGTCTTCTCTTCGCCGGCTTCGACTTTCGCGGGGATGCTTGAAAAGGTTCTCGCGAAATCCGGCTCGAGATCGCGAAGCTCGTCGCTCGTGAGCCCTTCGACGGCCCCACGATAGACCGAGCGGCTCAGGCCTTCCACGTAGCGCTTGTCCCTCAGGGCCCTATAAAACTGGATCGCCGTTTCAGTAGGCGAGCCGGCTTTTGCGGAGGTCCCTTGCGCCGCCGCCGACGTACAAAATATTCCCGCCAGAATGGCTGCTGTGATGATGTGTTTCATCCTAAATCCACGAGGTGCTCGTCAACCGATCCACGAGTGCTCTCCGAGGCCGCGTACGGCAGGGGCATTTCAACTCGCGTCCGGCACGCGCGGATTGCGTCGAAGCTCTTTAGAAAATTCAACTTATCGGGAGCCTGCTTTTAAGACAAATGCGCAAATCGGCTCCTAATATACTACTGCCTCTTCGGGCGCTTCAATACTCTTCGCGTGGATGCTCAAAGAGGTAAGCGGTCTTGAGCCGCTCACTATAGTTCTTTGAGCAGCTCCATGATCTTGCCCGTCGTGCTTTCCTTGAAACCGAAGCGCCTGTATAGCTCGTGTGCGTCGCGGGTCACGAGCAGCCATCGCCGAAATCCCTGCAAGTCGGGATGCGAGATCACCTCTTGCATGAGCCAGACGCCGAGACCGGCGCCGCGATGTTCCGGCAGCACGAATACATCCGCGATATAGCCGAACGTAGAATAGTCGGTCACTACGCGCGCGAATCCAATCTGCTGATCGAGTTTATAGAGGCCGAACGGCAACGAGTTCTTTATCGACTTTATTATCGTCTCCAGCGAACGTCCGGCCGCCCAATAAGAGTTGCTCAGGAAATCGTACACGACATCGAGATCCAACCGCCGGATGTCCGTGCTTATGGAGTATTCACCTCGTCGTGATTCATGAATGTTCATATCGTCAATCTCGGTTCAGTTCAGTCAGTTCGGTGTGTGTCATTGCTCAAGCGGCAGGCTACGGGTAGAATCTAACCTCTCACTCGGAAACCCAGGCCGCGGCTATGAATTTATTATGGTTTGTCATACTTGCCGGATACGCAGTATGCGCCGTCCAATCAATCACGGGTCTCTCAGCTAAGAGGCCGGGCGCCAACCGGCTGGCGCTGGGCGCCCTCGCCGTTTCTTTCACCGCTCACACAGTATGGCTCTTGAACGAAGGCATCAAAAGCGGAAGATGCCCTCTCGTAGACGCGCAGGAGAAATCGGCCTTTCTCTCCTGGTGCCTCATCGTCGCCTATCTTGTAATTCAGCGTTGGTACAAAGCAAATGCCCTGAGGGCGTTCGTCTTTCCTCTTATATTCGTGCTCGCGAGTATAGCGGCGATTCTTCCGGGCACAACCGAGCATCCGGAAGGAATCACCAGTCCCGTACAACGAATCCTTCTCGCGGTTCACGCCGGTCTGATAATGCTCTCATACGCGGCCTTCTTCATAGCATTCGGCGCGGGCTTGATGTTCATAATCCAGGAGCGCGAGCTGAAGCTGAAACGATTCGGCTTGATCTTCTTCCGTCTCCCTTCGTTGGATACGTGCGACGCGATCAGCTTCAAGTCCATGTCGGCGGGCTTCCTTCTGCTGACGCTCGGAATAGCGGCTGGAATCATATGGTCTCGGGTGCGCGACGGCATTTTCTGGCATGGACAGCCCATTGAAGTTTTTTCGGTGTTCACGTGGATTGTTTATTTATTGATCATTCAGTCGAGAATCAATGCGGGCTGGGGGGGACGCAGGGCTGCGCTTGCGTCGATCGTCGGATTCATGCTTGTAATTGTGAGCCTCGCGGGTGTCAGGTATCTTGGTGCGCTTCACGTATTTGGTTGAAACGAAATAACTGAAAGGTGTTTCCGCGGCTGATGAGCATCATTCTGCTAGGAATGAATCATAGAACTGCGCCCGTCGAGATGCGCGAGCGGCTGGCGTTTGATTCGGATTCCGTCTCCGATGCGCTGGAACACCTGGTCGACCACGATATTGTTGAAGAAGGCCTGATTATCTCTACTTGCAACCGCGTCGAAATGGTCGCTTCCGCGCCCGCGGGTTTGGAGCGCGGACTCGATCGTCTTACAAACTTCCTGTGCGGGGCCCGGAACATTCCTTCCAGCTCGATCGATGCCCATCTGTATCGCCGCTCCGGGCCGGAAGCGGTCGCGCACGTTTTTCGCGTCGCATCCAGCCTCGACTCGATGGTTGTCGGCGAGCCTCAGATCCTCGGTCAGGTCAAAGACGCATATCAGCACGCGGTAAGCGCGGGCACTATAGGAAGAGTGCTCAGCCAGTTAATGGATCGCGCCATCTCGGTCGCGAGACGCGTCAGGAACGAAACTGCCATCTCCCAAAACCCGGTGTCGGTGAGCTCGGTTGCGGTTGAGCTTGCTTCAAAGATATTCGGCGACCTCGCGGATAAGACCGTGCTTCTTGTGGGCGCGGGCGAGATGGCTGAATTGGCGGCGCAGAGCCTGATGGCCGCCGGAAGCAGTCGATTGATCGTGACAAATCGCACCGCGGAACGCGCGGAAGGCCTGGCGCAAAAGTTCGGAGGCGGTGTCGTGAGCTTCGAGGCTTTTTACGATGTTTTCCCGCTTGCCGACATCGTGATCTGCTCGACAGGCGCGGCCGACTACGTGGTCAGGCACGACGATGTAAAAGCCGCAATGAGGTCGCGCAAGAAGAGGCCGCTCCTGTGCATCGACATCTCGGTTCCGAGAAACATCGATCCGGCCATCTCGTCCCTCGACAATACCTTTCTGTTCGATGTCGACGACCTCGAATCCGTTATAGAAGCCAATAAACGCGAAAGAGAGAAAGAAGCGAAAGCGGCCGAAGCGATCATTGAAATGGAAGTGCAGCATTTTATATTGCACCTCCGAACTCTCGATATCGGCCCAAGCGTTGTCGAGGTCAAGCAACTCCTGTCGGAGATGGCGTTGGCAGAGCTGAAGCGAAATCGAAAACGCCTCGGAGTGCTTAACGACGAACAGGAAGCGGCTATCAGGGACGTGCTTATACCGGCGCTTGTGGCGAAACTTTCGCACCCGATGATACTTCATATGCGAACCTCCGCCCGCAACGGCGAACGTTCGGGCATTCTCGATGAACTGAGAAAGATGATGAAGCTCGACTGAACGATCTCAAGTGTTCGGTGCGAAGCGGCTCGGACGCTCGCTCTTTATGCGATATCTTCCTTTGAAATTGACTTGGAGACCGGAGGCTGATTGCAAAAGGTCATAATAGCAAGCCGCGGGAGCCAGCTCGCTCTGTGGCAGTCAAACTGGGTGAGGTCAAACCTCGAAAGGTTGAACCCCGGCCTCGGCGTCGAAATCAAAATAATCAAAACTAAGGGCGACCTGATCGTGGATCAGGCGCTCCCCGAATTAGGGGCAGCGGGAAAGGGCCTGTTCACTAGGGAGCTCGAAGAAGAGATGCTCGACGGCCGCGCCGATCTTGCGGTGCATAGCCTGAAAGATCTTCCTACGGATCTTCCCGAGGGATTGGGAATCGGCGCGATTTCGGAGCGTGAAGATGTTCGCGACGCTCTGGTTGCTCGCGAGGGAATAATGTCTTTCGCTGAGCTTCCATACGGAGCAGTAGTCGGAACAAGCAGTCTTCGACGTCAATCGCAGATGCTATCAGTCCGTCCGGATATTAAGGTTGTGCCGATTCGCGGAAACGTGGATACGCGCCTGCGTAAGCTGGATGAAAAGCAGTTCGACGCGATCGTCCTCGCGGCGGCGGGACTGCACCGGCTCGACCGGGGACATCGAATCACGCAGTACCTGAGCGAGAGCTTTCTTCTCCCCGCGGTAGGTCAGGGCGCTCTGGGCATTGAGACGCGAAGCCAGGACGAGCGCATAAACAACATGGTGAAGCGCATCGACCACGCGCCCACGAGATTTGCTTGTGAAGCTGAGCGTGCTTTCCTGACTGGCCTTGGCGGAGGCTGCCTTGTTCCGATAGCCGCTCTGGCCAGAGCTAGCGAAGGCGAAGTAACCATCAACGGGCTGGTGGCAAAGGCTGATGGGTCTGAGGTGATTCGCGGAAAAGAAACCGGCGCGGCCCGAAGCGCCTCGGAAATTGGAGGCCGCCTCGCCGAGAAACTGCTTGGCCAGGGTGCAAAGGCCTTGCTCGAAGCTCATTGATTCGAATGCACCTGAATGAATGGCGTAAGCGACACCTCAGATATCGGTCTTGAGGCGCGCCCAACAAATCAGAACTCTGAGTAGTCCTTCTTTATTGGTCAGCTTGTTGGAGGCGACTGTCGTTGCGCCGTTCGCTGGTTGACCGCTGAATCAATTACTCTCGAATACCCAATAAAACGGAGGAGTAGCTCAATGGTTAATCAACAAGTAACCGACGAACGAAAGATATTTCAGGACAGCGTAACACCGCTTCCGGAGGAAGAAGGACTCACCCATGAAGGATTCTTAATGAAAAGAGTCGAACCGCGGCATCGCGATGAGACGATGACCCTCTTTTTCTCGCTGGCGATCGCACCCGAGAAGCTGGCCGAGTTGGAAGAGAGAGTAGCCAAAGGCGAGGTGCTGTCCCGAGCCCAACTGCAAAAGCGATACGCTCCACCGGCGTCAGCGCGAAAAGAGGTCGTGGCGTGGTTGCGGAAACAGGGTTTCAAGATCACCGAGATCTCGAAAAATGGGATTGGCGTGTACACAAAGGCGAGCGTCGATCTTATAGAGAAAACTCTCGGTGTGACGACGACGCGTGTGACCAAGGAAGGCATTACGTACACCGCGGCGCAAAACGCTCCGAGCCTGCCTGCTTCGATCGGTAACTACATACACGCGATAATCGGGCTGCAGCCGTTTCGACATGCCCAAAAGCAAAACAGAAGAGTGATGCCGTCCGGTGGAAATCACGCGTCGCTGGTTGCGGCAGGCGGGGCTGCAGCGGCCTTGAAAAGGAGCGTGAAGGGCGTCTCCAAAAAAGGAACAACAAAGAAGACCACCTCCAAGATGTCCGAAAGCACGCCCCGCGCGTCGCCCAATATTCCGAATTCACCGCCGTATATGGTTAAAGAAATCCTCAAGGCGTATAACGCCGACTCTCTGTCCGTAACCGGCAAAGGACAGACGATTGCGATATTGATTGATACGTTTCCGAACGAAGCGGACTTGAAGGCTTTCTGGAAGGCCAACAACTTACCGGTCACTATTAAGCAGATCCAGGGGGTCAACGTCAAAGGCGGCTATCTGCCTCCGCTCGAAAGCGAAGAGACGCTGGATGTGGAATGGTCCAGCGGAATTGCTCCTGGAGCGACTATCAGGGTCTATGCGGCCGGCTCGCTCCAGTTGCCCGATCTTGATCTGGCTCTCGATCGGATCATCTCCGAGGTCCCCTATTATCCCAGCATGCGTCAGCTATCGATTAGCCTTGGAATCGGTGAACTCTATATGGCGCCGGCCGAAGTGGCCACGCAACACACAAAGTTTCTGTGGCTGTCCGCGCTTGGAGTGAACGTATTCATTTCCAGCGGCGATGCGGGCTCGAATCCCGACCGCACAGGCCATCAGGCGACCGGCGCCACTCAGGTGGAGTATCAGTCCTCTGATACCAATGTGATCGCGGTCGGCGGCACTACGCTGACTCTCACACCAAAGGGCGCCGTGCAGAGCGAAGTTGCCTGGTCCGGCGGCGGCGGCGGCAAGAGCGTGCTCTTCGCCCGGCCTTCCTGGCAAACCGGAGTTGGAGTGCCGGCAGGAAACGAACGACTCGTTCCAGACGTGAGCTTCGCGGCCGATCCGACGCATGGGTGTTTTCTGGTTTTTCAGGGGCAAGTAATTCAGTCCGGTGGAACGAGTTGGAGCGCGCCGGTGTGGGCCGGCTTCTGCGCTTTGATCAACGAAGCGCGCCTCAAGGCGAAGAAGCCGCCGCTGCCGTTTTTGAACACCGTGCTCTATCCATTGTTGGGCTCGTCCAGCTTCAGGGATATTGATACCGGAACGAACGGCGCTTTCACGGCCGGGCCGGGATATGACCTGGTCACCGGCCTCGGAGTGCCGAGCGTGAAAGACTTGATCAGCGCACTGACCCAATAAGGACTCGTTAGAAGAAAATCAGTTTTGATGCCGTCAGGTCGATGGTTGAGGCTAAGGTGTAGTCTCGGAAGAGTTGGCCGCGATCAACTTGCCCGAGCCGCCTTGCCTTGCTATCTAAGAGCTCTCTCTCTTGGAGACCGCACGACATAGGTGGGAACATATTGTGATATGCTTCCGCCGAGGTGTTCTATGAGTACAACCATACAGTCAATGACAGCGGCTGATTTGCTCGGAATGCCCAATGATGGGTTCCGCTATGAGCTTGTGAAAGGAGAATTGAGAAAAATGGCTCCGGCCGGACATGAGCACGGAAGGATAGCAGCCAGATTTACATGGCGCCTGGCACAGCACGTCGAGACTAACAGGCTGGGCGCTGTTTACGCGGCGGAGACGGCGTTCTTGATTTCAAGAAATCCAGATACCGTGCGTGCTCCTGATGTGGCATTTGTGAGTCAAATATGTATCGATAAAATCGGTAAGGTCGCAGGATATTGGCCGGGTGCGCCGGAACTTGCCGTGGAGATTATCTCGCCGGGAGATACCTATACAGAGGTTGAAGAAAAGGCAATAGAATGGTTGGATGCTGGGGCAGCAACCGTTCTCGCGGTCAATCCACGACACCCTAGTGTGACGGTATATCGATCACGTAATGATATAGCCATCTTAGACCAAGACGCCGTTCTTGATCTCGACGACACGGTTCCCGGCTTCAGGATCGCCGTCAAGAATGTCTTCAACTAAATAGCTTCTGACGATCTTTGAGACAAATTCCATCCCGCGTGATAGATCATCCTGCTGGACTAGCTGCCCGAATCAAGATGCCAGCCCACATTGACCAGATCGTCGCCGCGCCTGACAAATATCTCCGTGCCTCTGCCCTTTTGTGAAGTGCGCTTCCCGCCTATCTCGGTCTCGTAAGAATAAGTCGTATAGACGATGATCGTGTTGCCGTAGACCTGGATCTCGGTCTTCGGAAATTCCAGTCTTACGAGTTTAGCCCCGCTCTCCGCGAAGCTCTTCGCGCCGGCGAGAATGGCAGCCTTGCTTGACCATTCATCCGAACCTTGATCGATGGCAATCGTCTCCTCTGGAATCAGCTTCTCGAGCGCCGCCCGATCGTTCGCGAACCATGCCTTCCAAACAGCCTCGCGTACGGCCAGAATCCGCTTGCGAATCTGCGGGCCTACGCTAAGAGGCTTCGACATCTCTTTCTCGCGCCATTCCGGATCGACGATAGTATGAGAAGCCACCTGAATCCATCTCCCTTTCCGTTTTGCATAAACATCCATGATGCGGAATCTCTGCAAGGTAACGGTATCGTTTCCGACCTTGCGTACAAAGTCACCGAAGAAGGAAGCGACCGCCAAATCGGGGGCATAAAAATTCACATCGAAGTCGCTAACCTTGTAGGTCGTACCCGGTGGATAGTACCGGGTTGATTTAGATGCGCCCGCCGGCCTCGGCCACTCTATGCCGTTGGATGCCATGTAATTATCGATTCCTTTGATCGGAACACGAGAGCCTTCTAAAAAGCCTCGCCAGTCCTCCGAGTGTGTCGCATAGATTTTATCGACATCGCCGTCGATGAATGCCTGAAAAATGCTTTCTATATGAGCACGAATCGCGGCGCTATCCGCGATGCGGTCTTCTTTGCCGTCTCCATTCGCCGGATTAATAGCAGCTGCTGGGGCGACGGTGAATGCGGTTCCCAAAAGCGCAAGCAAGAAAATTATAGTACGCAAGGTCATCTTTCTGAGCCTCCCAGGTGAATTTCCGACAGGGCGATTCTCGCGCGTGCGGCGGTTCGCTACAAGAGCCAATCAGCCGCCGGTCGTATATGCGCAGCCTCCTCTATCTGATCCGCACGGAATAGACCGGGCCGCCGGGATGAACTCTCCGACCGGTTAAATTCTCACTCGCCTTTAACAACAGAGTCAGGAGACCTTCCCAATCGCGGATGGTCTTTGATTGAAACCGATGACTCTCTCCAGATTATGTGCCGCTGTCAGGAGCCGAGCCTCTTCGAAATGCGGACCTATGAGCTGTATCCCTATCGGCAGTCCGGCGGTAGACGCGCCGCACGGCAGGACTATGGCGGGAACTCCCGCGAGGTTTACGGTCACGGTATAGATGTCCTGGAGGTACATTTTCAACGGATCGTCGATGAGCTCGCCGATTTCGAACGCCGTGGTAGGTGCAACGGGCGTCGCAATGATATCGCAGAGCGAAAATGCTTCCCGAAAATCTTTATCGATCAACGAACGCACTTTCTGAGCCTTGCCGTAGTATTGATCATAGTAACCCGCGGACAGAGCATAGGTCCCGAGCATAATCCGCCGCTTTACTTCCGCTCCAAACCCCTCATCCCTGGTGCGACAGTACATTTCTCTCAGACTTGATCCTGTTTCGGCGCGGAACCCATATCGAACGCCGTCATAGCGAGCCAGATTGGACGAGGCCTCCGCCGTCGCAATCAAATAATAGACCGGCACTGCGTACTCGGTATGCGGCAGGCTTATATCAATGATGCCGGCGCCTAGCTCTTCGAATTTGTTTATCGCTGCTTCGACTCGCGTTTTGACTTCAGGATCCAGTCCTTCACCGAAGTATTCGCGAGGAACTCCAACCTTGAGACCGCGAAGCTCTTCTTGGAGCAAAGCAACATAATCCGGGACAGGGACACGGCTCGATGTCGAATCGCATGGATCGTGTCCCGCGATCGCCTTCAATATTTCGGCTGCGTCTTCAACTCGGTTTGCGAATGGACCTATATGATCGAGTGACGATCCGTACGACATCAGACCGTAGCGCGATACGCGTCCGTAGGTAGGCTTCAATCCAACAACGCCGCAGAAACCGGCGGGTTGGCGAATCGATCCTCCAGTGTCCGATCCAAGCGAGGCGGTCGTCATTCCCGCGGAGACCACGACGGCCGATCCTCCGGAAGAGCCTCCGGGTACTCGCGCCGTATCCCAGGGATTTTTAACCGTGCCGTAGGCGGAGTTCTCGGTCGAGGAGCCCATTGCGAACTCATCGCAGTTTGTCTTTCCTACGACAATCGCTCCAGCGGCCTCCAGTTTCTTAACCGCGGTTGCCGTGTAAGGTGGAATGTAGTTGTAGAGAATTCGTGAGCCGCCGGTTGCTCTTGTTCCTTCGATTACGATAACATCTTTGACAGCCAGCATTGTTCCGGCCAGCGGCGGGAGCGAATCCCCGCGCTGCGCGGCCAGATCCAATTCGTCAGCGCGCGCCAGCGCGGAGTCCGACATCACCGTAAGAACTGCATTCAAGTCCGCCAGTTGCTGCATTCGTTCGAGCGCGGTTCGGCAGACATCGCTTGCCTTGAGTCGTCCCGCGGCGAGCTCTTCACGAAGAGACTTGATTGAGAATTCCCTGAGATCCATCTCACCTCGCTCTGCTCCGTGATTGTAGAGAGCCACAAGACCACGGTTGCCTTAGAATGCGCGAGCAATCGAGGCCGGATTTTCGAGCCGGAATTTTAAGGCCTGATGCTGTGAAGCATTCGCGGGAATGGAACTGTTTCGCGGATGTGCTCGATGCCGCATATCCAACGAACGCAGCGCTCAACACCCATGCCGAACCCGGAATGGGGATAGGTTCCGTACTTCCGCAAATCGACATACCACTCGAAGGCGTCCATCGGTAGATTGTGCTCGTGAATCCGCTGTACCAGCAGATCGTGCGAGACCATTCGCTGCCCGCCGCCGATGATTTCACCGTTGCCTTCGGGCGCCAGCACGTCCACTCCAAGAGCCTTTGTTGCATCTTCAGGATCGGGCTCCATGTAAAAAGCTTTCACTTGCGCAGGGTAGCGATGCACCATCACGGGCCGATCGAATTGCGAAGAGACGTAGGTCTCGTCCGGAGAGCCGAAATCGCTCCCATACTCAAAAGCGTTTTCCAACTCGCCTTTCTTATGTCCTTCATCGAGCATCTTTGCCGCTTCGTCATACGTGATGCGAGGGAACGGAGGCTTTACCGATTCGAGCTTTGTTATGTCGCGGCCGAGCGATTCCAATTCAACGGCGCGCTTCTCAATTACCCGCTGAACGATATATGACAAGAAATTTTCGGAAAGCGTCATCAGCCCATCGAGATCCATATAAGCGATTTCGGGTTCGACCATCCAGAATTCGGTGAGATGGCGGCGTGTCTTCGATTTCTCCGCGCGGAACGCAGGCCCGAAAGTATAGACGCGGCCAAAAGCGGCAGCCGTAGCTTCGTTGTAGAGCTGCCCGGATTGCGTGAGAAAAGCCTTTTCGTCGAAATAATCGACTTCAAACAGCGTCGTCGTCCCTTCGCAAGCCGCGGGCGTAAGGATCGGAGTTTCCATTAAAACGAAGCCATTCGAATCCAGATAATCGTGGATCGCCCTAACGACTTCGGCCCGCACTTTCAATATTGCATACGAGCGCTGCGAGCGAAGCCACAAATGGCGGTGCTCCATTAGAAATTCTATGCCGTGTTCCTTTGGAGTTATGGGATAGGGTTCGGCTATTTGAATGATGTCGACGTCGGCTACATCGAGCTCGAATACGCCGGGCCGCTTTGGATGCTCGCGCACCTTGCCGCGAACTATGATGGAGGACTCCTGCGTCAGCCGCTGAAAGTCGTTCCAAACCCTTTCATCGACGTCCTTCTTTGAGACGACACCCTGAATGATTCCGGAGCCATCGCGAATCTCGGGGAACATAAGCTTCCCGCTGGATCGGATGTTGTAGAGCCAGCCTTTTATAGTTATGTCCTGACCGGAATGACTTGCGATATCGCTTATGTGCGTCTCACTCATTAATTCCCTCTCTGATAACGTTAAAACGTAAGAACCCGGAACAACGGAAAATATGTACCATGCTTGAGTTGATCAAAAAAAACAAGGCAGCCCACGAACGGCCTGAAGCAATGCTGAGCCCTACTTAAGGGCCAAAATCGCCCGTCGGCGCCTTCTGAGAATCTCGAGTGCGTGGTATTATTTGCCTCCCATAAAGAGGCTTAGATGGCTTATCAACTCAACGAAGAAGAGCAGCTCATACTCGCGACCATTCGAAAATTCCTCGAACGAGAAGTACAGCCGGTCGCATCCGAACTCGAACACCGGAACGAATATCCTTTCGAGCTGGTCGAGCGAATGAAAGAAATCGGCCTCTTCGGAGCCAATGTTCCCGAAGCCTACGGCGGCCAGGATCTCAGCACCACCGTGTATGCAATGATCTTCGAAGAGATCGCGAGGGTATGGATGGGGCTTGCCGGCGTCGTGGGCACGCATTCGGTTCTTTGCGACGTGCTGGCCAGGTTCGGCTCCGAGGAGCAGAAACAGCGCTTTCTGCCGGAACTCGCGCGAGCTTCGAGGCGCGGCGGAATTTGCCTGTCGGAGCCGGACGCGGGCACCGACCTTCAATCGATTCGAACCACAGCGACGCGGCACGGCGATCACTATTTGATCAACGGCTCGAAAATGTGGGTGACCAACGGCCGCTATGGCGAGATATTCCTGCTGCTGGCGAAGACCAATAAGGATGCCGTGCCGACCCATTCCGGCATGAGCGCCTTCGTCATCGAAAAGGGCGGCGAGGGGCTTACCGTGAGCCGCGACATAGACAAGCTGGGTTATAAGAGCGTGGAGACTTGTGAGGTCCTCTTCGAAGATTTCAGAGTACCCGCGGAGAATCTTATCGGAGGCGTGGAGGGGAACGGGTTCAAGCAGGTTATGGCGGGACTCGAAGCGGAGCGGCTCAATGTCGCGGCTCGCGGACTTGGAGTAGCGCGCGCGGCCTTTGACGAAGCCATCAAGTATGCGCGGCAGCGGCGCACATTCGGCAAGCCCATCGCCGAACATCAGACAATACAGATAAAGCTCGCCGATATGGCGACTCGGATCGAAGCGTCTCGCTTGTTGATCTACAATGCCGCCGAAAAGAGAGATCGCGGGGAGAGGTGCGATCTCGAAGCCGGAATGGCGAAGTTATTCGCGACTGAAACGGCTCAGGAGTGTGCGCTCGAAGCGATGCGAATTCTGGGAGGCAACGGCTATGCGAAAGACTTCGCCGTGGAGCGGTTCTACCGCGATGCGCCGCTGTTGATCATCGGCGGCGGAACCAACGAACTGCAAAGACTCGTAATCGCGCGCAGGCTTCTCGAGAAGAAGTGATGCTTTGAAATGAATGAGGGGCTCCTGCTTCATAGCTGCTCATAGATGCCCGCCCCTCTCCAAGATACGGTATCTCTGATAGTAAGACGCAGCGCAAAGAGGCGCGGGCATCACGGAGCCCGCCCCCTACAATTCGCCGAGATTTTGCGTTTGTCTTTGATTCACGTGAGGTGAAAAGGGAATGGAATTCGGAAGATATTACGAAGATTTCGAAATAGACGCGGTGTACAAACACTGGCCCGGCAGAACGATCGGCGAGGCTGACGACACCTGGTTCAGTCTTATCACGATGAACCAGAACCCGCTTCATATAGATGAGCATTACGCGAGCAAGCTTCACGGCCAGCGCCTCGTAAACGGATTGCTGGTGCTCAGCATCGCCGTCGGCATGTCGGTCGCCGACGTAAGCGGAAAAGCCATCGCGAACCTCGGCTATGAAGACGTGAGGCATGTCGGGCCGACCTTTCACGGAGACACCATATACTCCGAAACAAGAGTGCTGGAAAAACGCGAGTCGGAAAGTAAATCGGATCGCGGCATTGTTTATGTTGAGACCCGCGCTCTTAATCAGCGCGACGAGACCGTGCTGACTCTGCGCAGAAGAGTGCTCGTGCCTAAACGGCCCGCGCAATAATCTTTTGCTCTCCCTTTTGACGAATCGCTCACAGGCTGGAGTAGTCATGAACAGAAGACTCTTACTGCTTGCACTTTTTATTATTGCGCCGACGTTGGGAGCATGGCGGTTCGGCGTGAATGCGAATGCCGATGGGTTCACGCTCGAACAGGTGATGAGCTCGCCATTTCCATCCGATATGATCGCTTCGCCGCGCGGCGACAAGCTGGCCTGGGTATTCGATTCGCTGGGCAGGCGGAATATATGGATCGCGGAAGCGCCGGAGTTCAAAGGTCATTCGCTGACGCATTACGAGCGCGATGATGGACAGGACATAACCGAACCCGTGTTCTCTTCCGACGGAGCTTATATCGCTTTCGTGCGCGGCGGCCCTCCTAACTCGGCGGGCGAGATTCCAAATCCCAGCAGCGATGTTAAAGGCGCGAAGCAGGAAGTCTGGCGCGTCGACACGAAGTCGGGCGCTCTCGTCAAAATAGGCGAGGGAGCCGCGCCTCTATTCGCACCGTCGGGCTCGGCGGTGATCTATCATCATGAAGATCATCTTTGGATCGGAAGCGGACCGGGCGAGGCGGCAAAGCTCTTCGAAGTGCGAGGCGAGGTGGGCGAAGCGGTCTGGTCGCCCGACGGGCAGAAACTGGCTTTTGTTTCGACCCGCGGCGATCACAGCTTCATCGGCATATATGAACCCAAGTCATCGTCGATCAGGTTTCTCCAGAGCAGCATCGATCGCGATATCACGCCTCGATGGTCCCCGGACGGAACAAGAATCGCGTTCATTCGGCTCTTTAACGTGACCGATACCTATTCCGCGGATACCGAACGCATAATGCCCTGGTCCATTCGAGTAGTTAATGTAACGACCGACAGCGGAAAGGAGATATGGCGCTCGGGTAAGACTGCTGTCGATTCGTTCTCCTCGATCTTTGGCGATAATGCGATTCAGTGGGCGGCGGGAGATAGGATAGTGTTCGGCTCTGAAAAGAGCGGCTGGGCTCATCTCTACTCGATATCCGCCTCAGGCGGCGACGCGATTGATCTTGTTCCCGGCAATCACGAGATTGAAGACGTGTCGTGGTCGCCGGACAAATCGTTTCTCATCGTTTCGTCAAACGCTTCGGACATCGACAGGCGCCATCTGTGGAAGGTGAACGTAGCCGGCGGCGCGCCGCAAGTTCTGACAGAAGGGCCGAGCATTGAAGTGCATCCGGTTTTGGTCGACGGCGGGAAGCGAATCGCGTTCTTCCATGGTACTTCGAATTATCCTCTGCTCCCCTACATCGCGCCGCTGGAGGTCAGGGGCGCGAAGATGCTTGCCGCGGGAGCGCTTCCGTCTGACTTTCCCGTCGACAAGTTGATAGAGCCCGAGCAGGTTATCTTCAAAGCAGCCGACGGTGTGGAGATTCACGGGCAGTTATTCAAAGCGAAGGACGCATCGGTAAAGAGTCCCGCCATCGTCTTCATGCACGGAGGCCCGATTCGTCAAATGCTGCTCGGATGGCACTCCCTCTATTACTATCACAACTCGTACGCGCTGAATCAGTATCTGGCCAGCCACGGATTCATCGTGCTGTCGGTGAATTACAGGGCGGGCGTCGGCTACGGCCGCGCCTTCAGAGAAGCGAAGCGCCGCGGGGCTCGGGGCGCTTCCGAGTATCAGGACGTGCTGGCGGGGGGGATGTACCTGCGCTCACGCGATGACATCGATGCGAAAAAGATTGGATTGTGGGGCGGCTCATACGGCGGTTTCCTGACCGCGATGGGCCTGGCGCGTAACTCGGAGGTGTTCGCGGCCGGTGTGGACATTCACGGAGTACACGACTGGAGCGTTCGGCTCGGACGCGGCGGGCCTGGAAGCGGTCCGGACATGATAAAGCTCGCGCGCGAGTCTTCGCCGATAGCATCGGTGGACAAATGGAAGTCTCCCGTTCTCCTTATTCACGGCGATGACGATCGGAACGTCGCCTTCAATCAGACGGTCGATCTCGCAAGAAAACTGCGTGACCAGGGAGTCGACTTCGAGCAATTAATAATTCCGGATGAGGTTCACGACCTTCTTCGACACGAGAGCTGGCTTCGCGTCTATCACGCAGCCGCGGATTTCTTCGAGCGAAGGTTGAAATAAGTAAAGGAGCGGATCAGCGACGCGAGCTGTGGAACAGGACCCACGGCCGATATATGAGTGCTTGCGACTCATTCGAATGAACGCATACGCGCGCTTGGACCATCGGGATTCGGCTGATAGAATGCCTCACAACCCTCGTTGGTCAGGGCCTCAGATGACTCTAGACCTATTGCCCAAATTCATCCGCGATCATTACGATGTCCGAGAGTGGAGACACGCGTGCGCCATTCTCAAGACTGAATTTCCCAAAGAATGGGCCGACCTTATCAAGGTACTAACAGCCTTTCGTCTTTACAAAAGCCATCTGGTCGTTGGCGGCGGCAACAAGTCTAAAATTGCTAGAGCTATAGACGGGGCGCTGTCTGATTTCGGATGGGCTGCCAAGGTATTTGATACTAAGGTTAGTGTCGATGAGCTGCAGATGGATTCTCCAACGCATGAGATAGACTGCTATAGGAATCACATCGCGTTAGAAATTGAATGGAATAACAAGGACCCGTTCTTTGACCGCGATCTTAACAATTTCCGCCTGCTGTTCGACCTTCGATCTATTAGCGTTGGAATCATCATCACTCGTTCCGATGAACTGCAAGCCCTGGTAAATGAATTAGGCCGGGGCAAATCTTTTGGCCAGAATACAACACACTTCGGTCAGCTTCTCCCGCGCATTGAAGGCGGCGGTGGCGGCGGCTGCCCCATCCTAGCCTTTGGCATTCGCCGAAGTCTCTTCGTGGATGACCTGCCGGGCATGGCGTTACCACCAGAAGCCGTGGAGACCATAGATGAAGAGTAATAGCAGGCATCAAATGAAAGGACAGCAAGCCGCTGGGGATCTCGCTCTTGATCTGTCCGGACAACAGTTTGCTACCATACTCGCGGACCCTCCGTGGCGCTTCGCCAATCGCACTGGGAAAATGGCTCCCGAACACAAGCGGCTTTCACGGTACGGCACCATGACCTTTCAGGAGATCATGGACTTGCCGATAGAGCAATTGGCCATGCCTAAATCTCATCTATATCTCTGGGTGCCTAACGCTCTGGTAGCCGAGGGAATTGAGGTAATGAGGCGATGGGGATTCACTTACAAGACTAACCTCGTATGGTACAAGACGCGAATGGATGGTGGACCGGATGGCCGGGGCGTAGGCTTTTACTTCCGCAACGTCACGGAATTGATCCTTTTTGGTATCCGTGGAAAGAACAATCGGACCCTGGCTCCTGGTCGCAGACAGGTTAATATCATCACGAGTCGCAAGCGTGAACATTCCCGCAAGCCGGATCAGTTATACGAGATAATTGAGCATTGCAGTCGCGGCCCTTATCTTGAACTCTTTGCCAGACACGGGCGGCAGAACTGGACTCAGTGGGGCAATGAGATTCAAGAATCCGACTGGCAGCCTATGCTAATCTCCGCTTGAAGCGGCCTCGTCCCGGCACGTCCAAAAAAACGGGCTAGCAATAGAATTGGGCCTTCCCACGTCTTGCGTTATTGTCCGCGTCTAATCAAAAGTCCGATAAATCTGCGATTAATGTCCTTGGGCAAGGTCTTGATATGAGGCAATGCTGTTTAGAAACCAACCGCTCAATCGCGGCCTTCCGAACTGATCTTTTTACTCGTCAATAAGAATCGCTGCCGCCAGGAGTGATATCAGTAATTCGTGATGGCCCGTGAATGAGAAGCCTCGGCCCGTCCCCGCCACCGGCCGCCGAACTACGTTCGTGAGCGGACGGTAGTGCTGAATGAAGTCGAAATTCGCCGTAGCAAATCCGCCAAGCTCAAAGCCGAGATTGCGAACAACCGTGACGGTTTTGAGGAACACCTCCGGAAGAATCACCGCCGAACCCAGGTTTAAGTAAACGCCCCCGTCGTTCAACCCGCGAACGAGCGAGCAAAGTAATCGAAAATCGTTATAGCTGGTCTGGCCGATGGCGGCGCCGTCAGCGCTCGGATGGATGTGAACTATGTCTGTTCCGATGGCAACGTGAACCGTGATCGGCGTCGCGGCCGCGTGAGCTGATTGCAACAGCGAGACCTTTCCGCCGGGCGGATGCATCGCGTGAAGCAGTCTTCCAACCGCCTCGCCCATTCCGACGTTGTCTCGCGCTCCGGCAATCGTAGCGGCATTGATCAGCCGCCCTGTCTCGTCAGCCATGCCGAAGGCGCCTGAGCCGAGACTTGCATCGACATCCTCCGAGGTCGCGCCAACCAGCGCGATCTCGAAATCGTGAATCATGGCGGAGCCATTCATCGCGAACGCCGTAATGTAACCGCGCTTCATCAAATCGATCAATATGGGACCCATTCCCGTCTTGATAATGTGACCGCCCAGTCCGGCTATGACCGCTCGACCTCGCTCACGGGCGTTTCTTATCAAGCCGGCAAGCTCTTTGAGCTCTCGAGCCGCGAGGATATTCGGCAGGGAGCCAAGAAAATCCTTCAATGTAGACTCGGGGCTGACCGATTTCGCAAAATCCGCCGCTGTTACTTTGCTGGGGCGGGAGTCGAGCGGATAGGTAGAGATGCCGGATAGATCGAGCGGCTGGTCTTTATAACGGGACATTGAAATTTGACCTATTGCGGGAAGAGCGTCTCTTCAATTAATTCACACAAAATGTGACCGATGGTGATGTGGGTCTCCTGAATACGCTGTGTTGAACGGGATTGAACGATCAACGCCAGATCGACTTCGCGTGCAAGCTGTCCGCCATCGCGGCCCGTGAACCCAATCACCTGCATTCCGATTTTACGTGCCGCTTGCGATGCTCGAAGCACGTTGGGTGAGTTCCCGCTTGTGGAGATCGCAATTGCAATGTCGCCTTTGCGTCCCAGAGCGACTACTTGCCTTTCAAACAGTTCGTGAAAGGTGAGGTCGTTTCCGACTGAGGTCAGTATGGAAGAATCGGTCGTAAGCGCAATCGCCGGAATCGGCGGATGGTCGTAGTTCAAGCGGTTGACCAGTTCGGCTGCGAGATGCTGTGCGTCAGCGGCCGAGCCTCCATTGCCGAAGAAAAGAACCTTTCCCCCGCCTCGAACCGATTCGATAACCATTTCGGCGGCTCGCATTACAAGGGCCGCGTTGGATTCAAAGAATGCGCGTTTGACCTCAACGCTTTCATTGGCCATTTCCCTTATGCGATCCGTTGTCACAGGCGGCTAGTTTATTTGGTGGAACAGTGAATGACAAGGCGATGCCCATTAAAGAAATGGTCGGATACGAATAGCCTTCCAGGTTTGAATAGTGATTGTCGTGTATTGTCCGGCGGCCGCTTGAGCGGTTGTTGTCTGCCGGAGGAGGTCTTATCGGCGCGATGCTTGAACCTGATTCAACAAACGGCGGGCGATATCGGAGTCGGGATTCGCTTTCTGAAGTATTCGAAGCTCTTGTTCGGACTCATTCATCAATCCTGCCCGCGCGTACAGCAGTCCCATTAACAGGTGAGATGAACCCCAGGCGAGCTTCGCCTTCCCCAGTTCGCCTGCCTTGGCCTTATCGAGTACGCGAAATCTTGCTTGAGGAGCGGGAGGGCGAGGCGACTTGAATTCCTGGCCCTCTTTAATAGCTTTCACCTGCCAGGTGTAGACTTCGCCCCGTGCAAGTGATTGCAGCGGCGTCCATGAATTATTGGTGAGTTCGGGACTCGACATCACGAGGTTGAACTTATTATCATATACCTCTACCACGTAGCTTGTAACTCCGCGCATCGATGACCAGCGGAATATCGGGCGGTCCGGCATCACGACTTTTCCTACGGGCTCGATTACCGAAAAGCCGATGCTCTCCTGTTCGCCACCCATCAATGGGCTCGAAGGCCTTGTGAGCCCCTTCACCAGCGGTGAAGGTTCGATTCGTGATTTCGCCAGCGCGTTTTTAAGCAGGCTTCGATAAGGGGAAGGCAGTTCATCCGCGCCCGACAGTGCGCCTTGCTGATCCAGAATCACCTGACCGCCGCCGTCGTTAAGCAGCGCAACGATTTGCGTCGGCGGCTGCGCGGGAGGAACCTGCGCCGGTTGCGGCGACGAATCAGGCGCAACCACATTTTCCGGTTGCATCGGCCTTTCGCGTTGCGATCGCCAGATAAACCAACTCGTCGATATGAGTATTAGAACTGTTATCGCGGCGCCAAAAGCGAGTACGGGAGATCTACGAAAAAGAGAACGCAGGGCGGAAAGGGTCAGACGCGGGCCTGCAGTATCGGACAAGGGACGAGCCGGTTTGTATTCGCGTTCGAGTGAGGCGGCCGCCTGATTTTTGAAAATGCGCAGGTCGTACACGGCTAACGCGCACTTATCGCAACGGGTCAAATGATCGGCAACAATCTGAAGCTCCTCGGCGCTCAATGTTTCATCCACGAATCCGGTCGTCTGCTCGATCGTCGGATGCGAGGGCGTGAATGCCTGTGATGAAACATCGCCGGCCTCGCCAAAAGCCGCGAACCTCAGTGCGAAAAATGCTGCGTCCTCATTCATGGTTTCATCCGGGGTTTCATCCGGGGCTTCATCCAGGGCTTCATCGATCCGCCTGCGGCAGGCTTCACACTCACCCAGATGGTCGGACAGCGATACCAGGTCCTCGGGGCGAAGGCGGCGCCGACAGTAATCCTCAACCTGATTTTTTGTCAGGTGCTCGATCACCTTTTTTCTAATCCCTCAACTTCGACTCAAGCTCTTCGTGCCAGAATAAGTTGACGAAAACGGCCCGTTATTAGCATCCGGTCTCAAATAAATCCCTTCAACCTGCGGGTCAACCGTTCACGTCCCGATTTTCGCGCATTAATAACCTGCTGCCGCGTCAATCCGAGCAGCTCAGCGACTCTTGCATCTTCCATCGGCAACTCGTTCCACAGCGCCGCAAATCGCTCCGTGCTCATCTCGAGCGCTTGAGCCAATTCGCGCAGAGTCGCGATTCCAGTAACTGGAAATAGCGCGATGCAGCCGCGCCCTTCCTCGTCTTTCAGGTTGAGCAGCAGCGCCGCGCGCTGGTTTATCGGTAGCTGTTGCAATTCCTCCCACAGTCTCTGCAGAAAGATTCGCTTTTCGACCTGCCACGCCGGGTCGGGCGCTCCATCCGAGGCTCGAGAAGCGATTGCGTTTTCACCATCGTCGATCGATTCAATAGGCTGATCTCGAATCTGAAGGCGCGCCGCAAGCGCGCCCACTAGTTGATCGAATTCAATCGGGGCGCCCAGAGTATCAAAAATCGTGGATAGCGCATCCGCCAGTCCTTGCGGCTCGGCGGCTTGCAAGAGTGCAAGCGGGCCGTCATTGCCTGAAAGACGTTCAAGCTCGGCCGTCTTGACCGCGTTTTTTTGTCCCTGCCAGCACGCAAAACCCGCGACCAGCTTTCCATCCGATTCCCGCCACAGCGCGAAACCTCGTTGGTGCGTGAGCAGGTAGTGAAGCCGGTTCTTTAGCGCGTGGCGCTCCGGAAATTGCCGACGCATCCAGCGAGAACAGGTCCGGTGCGCAATCACCGCGGCCATCCCGCGCACGTCCTTTATCGGGTGCTGATCGCGGTTCTCGCGGAGCTGGCGCAGCCCCGCCAGGAGCTGTACCAGCACTTCCTGATAGATGTCCTCCGCTTCGGCTCGCTGATCTGTTCGATGAGATCCGAGATGGAGCTTATAACGGATGATGCCTTTGATGATCGGTTCGGCATGTGCCGAAATGAGTCCTGAAATCAGCTCGCCGGCCTGCTGGTCGCTGGTCTCTTGAAAAAGAGGTTCGAGCAGGCTGTCGATCTTGACAAGTTTTTCGCCGCTCATTCAGAGCCGCCCTACTTAGAATTGTCCAGGGATCACGGCCGGTGCTCTGCCGGCAAGTTATGGGACACCGGTAAGTGAAGCCTTCGGTCAAGCGACTGGAGCCACAAACAATCGCAGAGCCTCACAATCTAAATCACCGTCGCGAGATCGGCAATCCTAATTCACCCCTGTCATCCCCGAAGGCTCGGGACCGAATACCTGATCAGGAACAACGCGGCGAACACATAGATCAGCCAGTGGACGTCGCGGCCGCGGCCGGTCACCAGCTTTAACAACGAATATGAGATAAAGCCGATAGCCATTCCGTCGGTGATGCTGAACGTCAGCGGCATCAGCACTATCGTCAAGAAAGCAGGGAGCCCCTCGCTGAAGTCTTCCCAGGCGATCTCCTTCACCGATCGCATCATCAAGCTCCCAACCACAATCAACGCGGGCGAGGTTACCGGATATAAGACGAAAGAATGAGCCGCCTGCGCCCCGCCGATCTGAATGGTCTCGTGAACAGGAAAGCCGCCGCTGATCGCGCTGACCAGAGGCGAGAAGAATAGCGCGGCCACGAACAGTCCCGCGGTTACGAGCGCCGTAACGCCGGTGCGGCCTCCCGCGGCCACTCCGGCCGTGCTTTCGATGTAGCTCACCATCGTGGTATTGCCCGCAAGCGACGAGCAGACGGTTCCAACCGCGTCCGCGAAGAGCGCTCTTCCGACCCGCGGCAGTTTGCCGTCCTTCATCAAGCCTGCTTGTTTCGAGATTCCAATCAGAGAGCCGACCGTATCGAACAGATCGAGAAAGAAGAATATGAAGATGATGGCGAACAAACCCTGCTTGATTGCTCCTGCTATGTCCAGCTTAAGAGCAGTCGGCGCGATCGACGGAGGCAAGCCGATTATTCCGGCCGGCGCCTTCACGATACCGAGAGGAATTCCGACGAGGGCGGCAACGATAATACCGATCAGAATCGAGCCTCCGACCTTTCGCGCCATTAGTACGATCGTTGTCAGGAGCCCTATCAGAGCGACCATAACCGGTTTGCTCTCGAGCCGGCCCAGCGTGACAAAAGTATTCGGATCGAGTCGCACGAGGCCTGCCCATTCCAAGCCTATGAGCGTGATCAGAAGTCCGATGCCGGCTGCTATGGCGGATTTCAACGATTCCGGAACAGCGTTGACTATGCGCTCTCGAAGGCCGAACGATGACGTGACTACGAAGATCAATCCTGATAGGAAAATGGCTCCGAGCGCCGTCTGCCAGGGTACTTTCATCGTGAGCACGACTACGTACGCAAAGAAGAAGTTGTGGCCCATCGCAGGCGCAACCGCGACCGGATAATTCGCGAGCAGCGCCATCAGTATCGTTGCTATCGCGGTCACCACGCACGTAGTCGTGAACACCGCTCCTTGATCCATCCCGGCGGCTGCAAGCACCACCGGCTGTACAAAAATGATGTAGGCCATCGTGGCGAACGTAGTAATTCCGGCGAGTACTTCGGTACGAAGATTCGTGCCGGAGGCGTTGAGTTTGAACCGATCAGTTAGCATAATTGCCGGTGGGTATTTTGATATTGAAGGTCAGGAGTAGACGTATGCCTATTTTTGAATACGTGTGCAAAGAGTGTGATCACAAGTTCGAGGCCCTGGTTCAAGGCTCGATGAAGGCAGAGTGCCCTTCCTGTCAGAGCGATGAGTTGGAAAAACAATTCTCCGTATTCGCGGCCGCGACAAAATCGGCAAGTGGAAGTCAGCCGATGCGAATGGGGCCGTGCGGAACTTGCGGAGATCCTCGGGGGCCGGGTTCCTGCTCGATGAACTGAGCCGTGTGACGCCTCGACTCTCAACCGAAAATCCGGGCGAGCCTCAGTTCTTGACGGCAACGGCTATCAGACTGAGACCTTTCCACGGCGCCAGGCGGTCGACTCGCTTTAGAATCGGCATAAGCGAGTCGATGGCTTTTAGTTGGACTCGAGAAAACTTTCTCCGCCGCAACAACTTTCCATTCAGCCACCAGCCGGGTCGAGAGAATCGATTAAAGTCGAACATCGTTTCAATGTTGAAACCGGATTCGGTCAGAAGCTGCTTTAGCTCGGGCGCCGTGTATCGTCTCTTGTAGTCCAGAGCCTTATCGAGCGTTCCGTAAAGCCCTTTATGTTGAGGGACCAGCACGATAACCCGGCCTCCTGGTTCGAGAGCATTCCAAACTCCCATTAGCGCCCGGCGTTCGTCGGGCAGGCGCTCGAGCACATTGAGCATCAAGACAGTATCGAACTTGTTGTCCAAACCGGTGAAGTGCTCAGGGTTATTCGGGTCCAGCTCGATCACCTGCAAATAGGGTTTTCCGAATGAATAGGACTTCAGATAGTGGAGATAGTTAGGATTGACGTCCGACGCTACGTATAGCTCTCGAGGTATGAACTGGCTCGTGAGATTGCCGATGCCCGCTGAGATTTCGAGCACGCGGTCTCCTACATAAGGCCGCAGGTTGTCGCCCGTCCATAGGCTCAATCTACGGGCGCGCTCCAATTCCGCGAGAAGCGTCGAGCCGTATTCATCTTCTTTGTACAGGTCGTCAATCAGCCAGAAATGCAGCATCGCCAGGAGAGCCAGGAATCCATCCCACGCGCGGATCTTTTTGCCCTCCTGATGACTGCGAGGCAGATAACGAATCGGCGCTTCGAATACGCGAGCCCGCCGCTTGGCCAGCTTGAATACAATTTCGACTTCGAACCTGAAATCGTTGCTGCGCAGCGGAATGGATTTCATCAACGTCGCGTTGACGAGTTTGTAGCAGCTTTCGATATCGGTCAGGGCCAGATCGGTAAACCAGTTACCGAGCAGCGTGACGAGCCTGTTCATCAAGGTATGGCGATACATCAACGCTCTGCGGTAGGAAGCGGACATATAGCGCGAGCCGATGACCGCGTCCGCTCCTTCTTTAGCGAAGGGAACGAGAAGCAATGGAATATCCTGCGGGTCGTACTCGAGATCGGCGTCGTGAATGACTACTATGTCGCCGGTAGCGCGAGTCAGCGCGGTTCGAATAGCGGCGCCTTTGCCTTGATTTGTGTCGTGGTGAATAAGGGTGATGCGATCGTCCTCTCGGGCAAGACGCTCCAGGATTTCACGGGTGCCGTCCGTACTGCAGTCGTCGACGACGATCGCTTCCAGCCCTCTGATGAGTTCGTGCTTGAGCGCGAGAACACGGCGAAGGCTTTCGCCGACGACGTGGCGCTCGTTGAATACCGGAATAAGTATGCTTAATCGAAATGACTGTGCGAGACTGGACTCGTCGAAGGACGAGCGATATAGCAAAGAATCTAGCGCTTTCATCGGCGACGCCGCACAAAATCGGAGATCAATCGTGCCTGGCGCCGTAAGCATACACAGCCCCCGGAACGGGTACAAGGAGTTACTCGGGAATTACGCGGCTCTGCTTATTATTCGACGTAGTTTTGCAATGTCCCGATCTTCTCTATATTGATCTCGATCCGGTCTCCGGATTTCAAGAACACGGGAGGTTTCATGAATACTCCGACGCCCGAAGGGGTTCCGGTGGAAATGATGTCGCCCGGTTTCAGCGTTAGATCTTGCGATACGAATTCAATGATTTCGGGAATCTTGAAGATGAGATCGTTCGTGTTCGAATTCTGGCGTGTTTCTCCGTTCAGTTTCAGCGCGATGTTCAGAGAATGCGGATCGCTCAGCTCATCGGTGGTAACCAGCCATGGACCGCACGGGCCGAAGGTGTCCAGTCCCTTAGCGCGCGCCCACTGTCTCTCTTTGCGTTGAAGATCGCGAGCAGTCACATCATTCATTATCGTGAATCCCGCGACGTATCCGAGCGCATCGTCTTTCGTGACCGAAGTCGCCTCCTTGCCGATCACAAACGCCAGCTCTGCTTCGTAGTCACACTGGTCGCTTATTCTGGGGAGACGAATTGCGTCATCCGGCCCGGCAAGACAGGTAACGTTCTTGGTGAAGATCAGGGGCGTTTCAGGGACCGGCACATTCTGCTCCGCGGCGTGCGCCGCATAATTCAAACCCACGGCTAGAATCTTTCCAGGCGAGAGCACGGGAGGACCAGGTCGGACTTCATTTATCGGAATGAGCGCGCGATTCTTGCGGCACTCCTCAAAGAGCCCTTCCGAATTAAGCTTATCAATAAAGCCTGACAGCGATTCAAGCCCCGCAAGATAAAGATCCAAGCCGTCTTCGAGCTTGCTTTCCGCCAGCGCGGAGAACTCGCCTTGTTTGCTCCCTCGCAAATTAAGCGCGGCTCGTATATCGAGAATTTCATTTTCGATCACAACTCCGGCGCGATGAGTTCCGTCCGCGCGAATTGACAAGAGCTTCATCTTAATCTCCTCATATCCGGCAATGGTTGATCAGATCAGAAAAACGAGACAGGGAGTTTCTCTCAAAGGAGCTGTCCGCGCAAAGTAAAACTCGAGCCCTGTTTGTAAAACTCGAGCCCCAGAGCACGCTTGTTATCGCACAAAGAGGATTGGGTGAGGTTGAAAAATGTCAGTCGTCAATGTGCTTCTTCTCAATAACGAGTCACCATTTCGGGAGCCGAGCCCCAGACCATCGGTTTCAGCGATAACGTTGCCAGCCGTCCTTGCGTCTGCGGATTTTCCCAGTTGTTTCAGATAGTTATGAGAGTTCATTTCAGTCCTATCAAAGCTATAGTTGACAATCGATTCGTTATTATTGACAATCACAAGTCGGAACATTGACAATATCCAGCGTGGGTTGGGCGGGAGATTTCTAAATGACGAGGATTCGAAGTCGAGGTGAGGAGATTCGACGATTCATCTTAGAAAAAGTCGCTAAACATTCGACTGATATCAGCAAGGTCACTGCCGACCATTTTCGAATTACTCGCCAGGCGGTTAATAAGCATCTGCAAAGACTGGTTGCTGAAGGCGCGCTTCGCGAGCAGGGGCAGACAAGAAATCATACTTATAACTTGGCCGCGATAGTTAAATGGCGAGAGACGTATGCACTCTCGCCGAACCTGGCTGAAGATGTGATCTGGAGAAATGATGTTGCCCTCGTGCTTGGGCTGCAACCAGAAAACGTCCTGGACATCTGGCATTACGCCTTCACCGAGATGTCTAATAATGCCGTTGAACATTCTGGCGGCGCCTCCCTGTCCATAAGCATTACAAGGACCGCGCTAAATACTGAAATAGTATTGATGGATAACGGGATTGGAATCTTTAAGAAGATTCAAACGGCTCTGAATCTGCTAGACGAGCGGCATGCGATTTTGGAATTGTCCAAGGGTAAACTCACAACCGATCCGGCGCGCCATACAGGGGAAGGTATCTTCTTCACGTCGAGGATGCTTGATTCATTCGATATTCTTTCTGGTGGAGTACATTTTTCTCACACGTTCGAAAAACAAGACTGGATTAGCGAAAGACCGGAGTTTGCCAAGGGCACTTCCGTGTGGATGAAACTGAGTAACCATACGGCGCGCACAACAAAGAAGATTTTTGATCAGTATGTATCCGGAGAGGACTACGGTTTTACCAGGACAGTCGTTCCCGTGAGGCTGGCGCAGTACGGAAATGAGAAGCTGATTTCGCGGTCACAAGCAAAAAGGCTTCTAGCGAGAGTGGAGTTGTTTAATACGGTCATCTTTGACTTCTCGGAAGTTGAGACTATTGGGCAGGCTTTCGCCGATGAAATATTCAGGGTCTTTCCTCTTGCCCATCCGGACATTGTGCTGTTGAACATTCACGCAAATTTCCAGGTAAAGCGGATGATCGAAAGAGCCAGATCGGCGGGTTCATCCACGGCGGAAGATAAATCTATAGAGTGATCTCCCCGACTTTTTTGTTGTTTGCTTCCGGGTTGCCCTAGTCATACGCATTAATCTATTCTGGTGACCCACTGAGGAATCCAATTAGCAAAGGCGGGAAGCAATGAAACTCGAGCAGTTCGTTATGGAGAGGATGCAGTCAACCTGGGAGAACATTGTTAAGTTCAATCTCTCGGAAAGCGGGGTGCACCCGGTTGCACTCGGTGAGCTGGTGCCATCGGCCGCCGGCCGCGAGGAGCTGCTGACTCTCGAGTTGGGATATGGTCAATCCAACGGCACCGCGGATTTGAGGAATACTATCGCCGAGATGTATCAAGGCGCCGATGATTCCAACGTGCTGGTTACGACAGGGACATCCGAAGCCAACTTTCTGGCCACCTGGTCCATAGTTGAACCAGGAGACGAAGTGATTATGATTCTGCCGAATTACATGCAGACCTGGGGCGTCGCTCGAGGATTCGGCGGACAGATCAAAGAGGTTCCTCTGATCGAGGAGATGAACTGGGCTCCCGATCTTGATGAGTTTGAAAGCCTACTTTCGTCAAAGACGAAGCTCATAATCGTCTGCAACCCCAACAATCCGACCGGCGCTATTTTGACCGAAGCCGAAATGGATCGGATTACCGAGGGAGCCCGCCGGGTTGGAGCGTGGCTGTTGGCGGATGAAGTTTATAGAGGAGCGGAGAGGGAGCGGCCGATTACACCGAGCTTTTGGGGCAGATATGAAAAAGTCATTGTCACCGCGGGCCTATCGAAGGCCTACGGACTCCCCGGTTTGCGAATCGGCTGGATTGTTGGCCCTTCGGAGATCGTCACAAAAGCATGGTCTTATCATGATTACACGACCATCGGCCCCAGCGCCCTTAGCGATCGGCTGGCGCGTGTTGCGCTGGCGCCGGATAACAGGCGCAAGCTGCTCGCGCGCACGCGGGAAATTCTCAACAATAATTTTCCGGTGTTGCGCAAATGGGTCGACAGCTACGGCGGGATGTTCTCAGTCGTAGAGCCTCAGGCCGGCGCGATCGCTTACCTGCGCTACGATCTGGATATGGAATCGCTTGATTTCGTAGAAAGGCTCCGCGATCAGAAGAGCGTGTTGCTCGTGCCCGGCGAGCATTTTCACATGAAGAACTACCTGCGAGTGGGCTTCGGCAGCCAGCCCGAACACCTGCGCGAAGCGCTCGAGCTGATCTCGAGTTTTGTTTCAGATCTTCCCTGACGGGAGAGCAGAGCGCCGGTCGCGGCTCCATTAGTTCCAGCGGAGTAATGGCGAGGCTTCGAGCAATACTGCTTCTGGCGTTATGGTTCGGCGGCATTGCCTTCATCGCGCCCTTCGTCATCGCGCTCTTTCTTCTGACAAAAAAAGAAAACGTCATCTACGGTCCGGTCCGGCTCTTTATAAGAGCCGGACTCTTTTTGGTTGGGATAAAAGTAGAAGTATCAGGTTTGGATCGGCTTGATCCGGCGCGCACCTATCTCTTCACTCCTAATCATCAGAGCTTTATAGAGGTACCGCTGCTGATCGCTTATTTAGGCCGCAACCCCGCGTATCTCGCAAAGAAGGAGTTATTCAAATACCCGATCTTCGGCTATGGAATCGGATTGATCGGCATCGTGCCTGTCGACCGGGGCAACAGCAAAACAGCCGTAGCCAGCGCCCAACTTGCCGCCGCCAATCTTCGAAAAGGCAAAGACTACATCGTCTATCCGGAAGGAACTCGGTCGAGGGACGGCAGGCTGCTCCCTTTCAAAAAGGGTGCGTTTGTTATGGCCATTAAGGCGGGCGCTCCGATTGTTCCAGTTACGGTCTCGGGATGCACCGCGGTTATGCCGAAGGGCGAGGTCAAGGTCTACCCCGCAACGGTCCGAATAACGATTCACGATCCTATCGAAACTAAGGGGTGTTCCCGCGAAGCGGCGCCTGAGTTATTGGCGGAAACTCGGGCAAAAATCTTGTCCGCTCTGAGCGAAGATAACGTGAGGTCCGAGTCCAAATCAGGGCAATAACATACTTGACTCACCGGGCTCTTCGTGATACCATCGCCCCACTATGAAAGCGAACGAAGACTTTCCGCAAACCCTAATCGAAACCGTCCGGTTCTTCAGTGACCCCGATGTTGCTTTGAATTTCATGGCATCACTGCGATGGCCCGACGGTCCGGTATGCCCTGAGTGCGAATCCAAAGAATACTCCTTTCTCTCCACACGTCGAGTCTGGAAGTGCAAAGGCTGCGACAAGCAATACACGGTCAAGCGCGGAACCATAATGGAAGACAGTCCTATCTCGCTCGACAAGTGGCTGTGCGCCATCTGGATGATTGCCAACGACAAGAAGGGGATTAGCTCATATGAGATTCACCGCGGCCTTGGCATTACTCAGAAGTCCGCGTGGTTCTTGCTGCACAGGATTCGGCACGCGATGACAACGGGCAGTTTCGATAAGAAGCTCAAAGGCACCGTGGAAGCGGACGAAACGTTCATAGGCGGGAAGGCTCGCAATATGCACCAGAGCAAACGTGCCGGCAAGATCACCGGGACTGGCGGCTCGGGCTAGGCGATTGTGATGGGGATGCTTGAGCGCGAGGGCGAGGTCAGAACCAAGGTAATCGAGAGCCGCGACGGGGAAACTCTGAAGGGTGAGATTCGGGACAACGTAGAGTCAGGAACCGAAGTGATGACCGATGCCTTTGTCGGGTATCAAGGGCTGTCCGCTGACTACATTCATCAAGTGGTCAATCACGCGATTGAGTACGTCAGAGGCCGCGTCCACACCAACAAGATGGAAAACTTTTGGAGCCTCGTCAAACGGGCTCTTGGCGGAACCTACATCAGCGTGATGCCGTTTCATTTGTTCCGCTATCTCGATGAGCAAACCTTCAGATACAACTACCGCAAGCGGAACGACCGCGAGCGGTTCCTGATCGTGTGTGCCTCGATGGACGGCAAGCGGCTCTCTTACAAGAAGCTCACAGGAAAAACGTTGATGCGGGCTGAGGCGTTTTGATAGCCTCTCGCTCGCGATAAAGGATCAACCGTGAAGAACGCAGCACAGGTAGAGCCAACACCGTTTGAGAAGTTCCGAGAACTTACTCAACGGCTGTTGGCCGTGCCTAAGAAAGAGCTTGATAAAGAACTGAAGAAATACGAGCAGAAGAAAAGGCGGAAAGCACGTAAAAAGTAGGGATGCCAGAGATAAACTTCTCGTTAAGATTGAACTAGTCCGTGCGCCGCGATAGGAGTAGGGACATGAGTTGGATTGACGACGACGACGAAAGGCGAAAGAAAAGCGCGAAAGGAAGCGAGATACTTGAGGCGAAAGCGCGACGGTTCTTTGATAGCCTCTGCGATTCAGTGAACCGCGACGCTCGCGAATTGAAGGCGAAGCGTTCCATTCCGCTCCTGGTAGTTCGCCCACGACCCGAAGAGATTCTGGTTAAGAAAGACCTGCCCCACCCGATTTTTTCGATCACGGCCAGCCTTGATCAATCAAGTAGTTCGATTAAAGTTACATGGTATCTTCAAGAAGAATACGATCAACAAAATGTCGAGCAGTCTTCGCGGTGGCACCTTCGCCTAGACTCCAACGAATCTCTGCATGTTACAGCCGACGAGGATGAGATTAGCCCAGATCAGGCTTCCGAACGAATGTTCCGACGAATCTTAGACAGATATCGTTAGAGAGCGGCTTTCCGTCTTGGCTTCTTCTTTGATTGCGATCTTGAGGCGCGCCGTAGCTCTACCTTCAATCGCCGCATCGCTTCCGTCAACAGCTCCATTGAATCCAGATCGGGCGGGAAATCCTCGCCAAGCGAAACCATAAACAGAATCAGACAGGTTCTATACGTCTTCGTGAACGAGAACGCCAACCGAAAGGCATTTTCAAGGCTTTCTATCGCCCGCGTAGCGCCCTCCGGCCCGCTCTCAATGTCAGCGAGCAAGTAGTGAAAGAGCCTTGCCACGCGTTCGGCCCTGTGTGGATCTTTGTCGAGCGCCAGAGCAAGCAAGTCCGGCCACTCATCAGAGTTTGCATTTGACTGCATAGCCACCTCCAAAACGGGGCGGCAATATTACTACGATGCATGGGCGCGGTCAACACTAACAAGTAGGTGATTACACAAGAAAAATAAGCGCGACTACTAACGCTGTTACGTTTGCGCTACAAACAAATGTGTGATACGCGAAAATCCGGCTAGGCGCAATTACAAGCTATTTGGTAGCTTGCGCTTAGTGCTTAGACTTGTCATCAGAGAGACGGCGATGCGGGAAGGATTCGAGAATCCCAACGCGCTCGCGCTGGCAACGGGCTTGCCCTACGAAACATGTAGAAGGCTCTGGCGAGAGGATGCGACGCGGATTGATCTACGAACAATTGAGATTCTCTGCAATGTCCTTCAGGTTCGACCGGCACAATTGTTTGATTACGCGCCGGACCCGGACAGGCCCAAACGAAAGAAGTACTAAGGGTCCTTCTGTACGTGATGGCCTGCATCCGCAAGGAAGCCATCGATTTGCGATTTCGTATAATAATCAAGCCCATATCCCTTTCTATCCAGCATTTCTACTATGGAAAAAATGTCTGGGCTTAGATCGGGACTGTCCGCGACTTGATAAGAGCAATAGGCAATAAGATCGGCAGCGGCTAGCGGTAACGCTTGCTGTCGAGGACTGAACACTAAACTACCGAGCTGCTTTCGCTCTCGCGGAGGGGCGGTTTCAATTGTCCTATTGTAGAGCACGTTTGCAAACCCAGCGAACTGCTTCTGCTGATCAAAAACGAAGTTAACTGTATAACTGGCGCGCTTGCATTGCAGCAACGAACGCATAATAACGGCTTGAAACGGAAAGAAGTATGGCCGCTCCGGTGCACCCGATATCTGGAGCTTGTGCTTGCCATAGGCACTTCGTTCGCCACCAGTTAGAAACCTTCGCTCTTCAAGGGAATACTGGTTCAGCAGGTTCACATCGATAGCGCATCCAATCGGATGAATATCAACATCGCGAATTGCGTCCACCAAGTGACCCAGTAGATTAAGTGCCCGATCATCACTCCATCCCTTGTATGATTGGACGCGCTGTCCATTGAGATCGCGTCCGAAAAACTCCTTCGCATGAAATCCAGGATCAATGGCATCGTCCCCCGCCTTCAAAAACGCGCGATCAAATTCATTCCATCTTCGACAGGTACCGAGGAACCCGGCGATCACGCAATAGCGCGCGCTCCCATGAATACCGCTTTCATCAAAGTAGGCGGTCAGCACTGCGACGAGTTTCTCCTTGCCGCGCGGCCCTAAAAGCCGCAGCATTGTGCTTCCAAAAAGGGGCGGTCTGAATACTGCCTCGGCCTCGCCGGGGCTAAATGTTGCCATAAAGCCTCCGGTGAGTCAAGTATGTTGTTGCCCAAATCAGAATGATCGCAGACTTGTAGATATGAGCATGCATGACGTTCCTAATAGAACGGTTGAGATCATATCCCCCTTCGTGAACGCCCCCTATTCGCCCGACAACATCTTTAAGCTCTCATCCAAGCCTGTCAGCCGGTACACCCCTACCGCGATCCGCTCCGCGAATTTCTCGGAGACCAGTGCATGGTTTCCGAGTCCCGCATCGCTTCTCGATAGACCCGTAACGCGAGTCAGTTCGCCAAGCATTGTCATTCCAGCCCCTCGAAGATATGCCCGTGCAACCTCGCGCAGCGCAACCTCACGCCTGACTGTTACAGCCATCTCTTGAGGGAATCGATCTTCGGCAAGCGTCCAGATGTAAGTGAACCACGGATCGTAGACTACTTCGCTTGGAATCACTTTCATCGCCCGCTGAAGCTCGTCTATAGCGCGCGTTAGCTTCGGACGCTCTTTGATTCCGGAGGCTTCCCGTAAATCGACGGTGGCAAGCTCGCGTTCTTTTCTCAGGGCCTTCAAAACCGCGCGAGCCTCTGGAGACAGCGTCAATCGTTCCTGTTTTTTTCCAACTCCAAAGAGTGCGTTGAAATGAGGAATCAAACGCGGCGCCATGAACGTCGAGCGTCCCCTGAGGAGCTTCGCATAGTAACAGCGGCCGCGCCGAAGTATTTCATCCTTGATGATCCATGTGAGACTTGATTCCGGGTCCTTCTGTACATTGCGGGGCATATGGGCATCACGCCGGCCGCAAACGGCTACGTACAACGACGGCCCCGGCCGGCGACAGTCAACAAGACCGCCGCAAAAACCGAGGCTCTCAATGAGCCGCTCGGCTTCGCTCGAATTCTCGACTCGTAGCTCGGGCGTCCTGCGCCAGAGCCTGTCGCGATACATTTCGATTTCTTCAGGAGGAGTCGGCGGCATTGGTCGGTAATCCGCGGAATTTACCTGAACGTTCTGAGGTCGTCGGTCAGGTGCGGCGTGGAGTTGTAAGAGAAGAGTCTGAGGCCGTCTCCGAATCGCTTCAGAGTCGTCATGCTGCTGTTGTAGATGACCCCGAGCAGCCTCATCAACTGAGCATCCGAAACGCTCAAGGCGCTGCCCGCGAGGATCGCGATCGGTGTTGCCGAGGTGAATACGAGGATCGTATCGTCATGTGAGTCGTCGAGCTCTCCCGCAATCGATTTGATTCGCGCTTGAAAGTCTGACCACGATTCTCCATCGAAATCAGGGTAGCGGTTATCGATCCACGCCCGGATCATAGCAACATCACAACGCCCGACCGGACCTCGCGTGGTGTGAGGCTCCCGCTTCAATGTCTCGATCATTTCTTTGTAATCGGCCGAGAATACGCTGTCTTCCGAGCACATCCGCTCGGAGAATGCCCTGTAGAGACCGGCAAGTTGAAACTCATTCCATCGGGAATCGCCCTTGATTTCCGGAACCCGGCGCCCGTTTCCGTTGAGCGACTCGCGTACTATTTCCGCGGTCAACCGTTGGCGGTTCATTGCCCCGCAGTGGATCTCCGAGATTCGAGCGCGCTGAGAAGCAAGATGCTCTCCGAGCAGCCTCGCCTGTTCAAGGCCAAGATCGGACAACACATCGTAATTGTCGCGCGTACCTGCCTGAGCGTGCCGGACTAAATAGATGAAACCCAATCGACTCCCTATGTCGCCACGGAGGCGCAATCGAAATCAGATCCCCGACTCACGGGCAAGATCCAGGGCGGCCTTTGTCAGGCCCGCCACTCGCGGTCCGAATGCGGCGAACCGTTCGTCGTGCGTTTGCCCTCGCACATATCTGAAATAGATTTGCTGAACTACGACAGCGATCTTGAACAGCGCGAAAGCCTCATAAAAGGCGATCCCGGACAAGTCGCGGCCGGTCTTTTCGGCATAGCGCTCGGTCATTTCTCGGCGAGTCAACCACCCGGCTCCCGTAGTCACGGGGCTGATGGATTCCCGCCTCGCTTCAGGATCGTCTTTCTCGGCCCAGTAACAAAGCAGGATGCCGAGATCGATCAATGGATCGCCTACAGTGCACATCTCCCAATCCAACACCGCTACGACGCGGGTCGGGTCTTCGAGGCCGAGCATCACGTTGTCGAGCTTGAAATCGTTATGTACAAGAGCAGCCGGCCGTCCCACGGCAGGATCGGGCTCGGGTGGAATGCGCTCGCCGAGCCACTTCACGATTTGGTCCACTTCTGGGACTTCGCTTGTTTTGGAGCGCTGCCATCGCTCGTGCCATCCCTTAACTTGCCGCGATACGAATCCGACTGGTTTTCCAAGCGCTGCCAATCCGCTGCCGTAGATATCCACATCGTGCAGAGCGGCAAGAGTGTCGACCATGGCTTCGCTGATTCGCCTCCTCGTCAGCGGATCATCACCTATCTCGGGAGGCTCTTCTCTTCTGATGACGATCCCGCTCCGCCGCTCCATCAAATAAAACGGCACGCCTACGACAGATAGATCTTCGCATAGCAGAAACGGCTTCGGAGCGAGCGGAAAGAAAGGATTGATCGCGGAAAGCAGTCGAAACTCGCGCGGCATATCGTGAGCCGTCGGCGCTACCGGCCCGACGGGAGGACGGCGCAGCACGAATTCGCGCGAGCCAAGCCTGATCAAATAAGTGAGATTGGAGTGGCCTCCTGGAAACTGCTCGATCTCCAATTCAGCTTCATCGAGAGCCTCGCCGTCACCGAACTCTGAAATGCGCGTCTGCAGCTCGTGTAGCAGTGCGGCCCGGTTCAGCTCTTCGCCGGGTCTGATCGCGGTTGTGTCGTGATTTGCCAGATGCCCCTCGCTTAATTGGCGATGTTTCGAGAGCGGTCGAATCAAATCGTCGAATCAAATCAAGGAGCGATATTAGGCATCAATGGGTTGATGTTCAAGTTCGCAAGCTGGACCGGCGCCTAATGTGTTTGGGAGCGCAGCGTGATCAGACGAGTAGGTAGAACATTACTCTTGGCCGGACAATCATTGATATAGAAGCCACAGTGTTGAAACAACGGCTTACGGCGTGGTATTTTCGGCTCCGATGATTAAGAGATTGCAACCCAATGCAGCCATACGGCTCGCGCTACGGAGCCCTCGAATCATCGCCGCCTTCCTTCTTCTTCTTTCACTCTCCGCCAACGCCTTTGCAACCTGGTCGGTAATCGCCGTGGACAGAAAGAAGAAGCAGGTAGTCATTGCTTCGGCTACCTGCGTACCGCAGGACGCTTTCGCGAGTTTTCCCGCGAAGGGCCTGAAAGATGTGCAAGCTATCATACTTCCGGGGATCGGAATCGCGGCCGCCCAGGCCAACGTGGATAGAACCAGAGCGCTCCAGAACCTCATAGCCACCGAATTGAAACGAAAGACCGATCCGGCGCGTATAATCGAATTGCTGAAATCTCAGGACACTAACAACGCATCCCGACAGTATGGGATTGTGGATTTAGAGGGCCGGGCGGCCGGTTATTCAGGCGCCCAAAACGGTAAGCAGTCGCTGGATCGGCAAGGCAAGGTCGACGGAACTGAGATTTACTTTTCCATTCAGGGAAACATACTTGCCGACGACAGCGTCGTGGAAGAAGCGGTGAAAGCATTTCGGAACGCAAAAGGAACGCTGGCCGACAGAGTGATGGCCGCTATGGAAGCCGCCGACGCCCACGGCGGCGACCGCCGTTGTAATTGCAAAACGCCTCCAGACCCCCCTGCTCCCTGCGAAACCAAGACCGCTCACGTCGCCTATCTCGTAGTCGCGGACAAAAAGGACAAAATGGGCTCCGGACTCAATGACGGGAGCTACTATTGCGAGATTTCGGTCACCGACAAAGACATCAAGGCCGACGAAAACGACAATCCGGTTAAGACGCTCAGGCTTCGATACGATAAATGGCGACGGGCGCATTAGCGTTCGCCGCGGAACGGGGAGGCAATGGGAATAACCCTTCTCCTGGCGGAAGACAACCCGACGGTTCGCAAGATCTACGGCGACACGCTGAGCGCCGAAGGGTACACCGTCATTCAAGCCGAAGATGGAGATCAGGCTCTTGATGCTCTTGAACACGAACCAGTGGACGTTCTCGTAACGGATCTGTATATGCCGGGCCACACAGGTCTGGAGCTCGTAGAGCGCGGCCGCAAACTCCATCCCGAACTGCGCACGGTGCTAATGACCGGACACGGCTCGCCCGACGCCGTAATCGAAGCATTTCGATATCAAGCCTGTGCCTTTCTCTCCAAGCCATTCTCTCTCGAAGATCTGCGCGGCGCCGTGACGACCGCGCTCGAGCACAAACCTGCGTGCGGAATCGAGGTCGTTTCGGCAAAGCCTGACTGGATCGAGCTTCTCGTTCCTTGTGATCTGCACGCCGTGGCGCCGCTTCAGAAGTTAATCACGGAGCTTGATACGAAGCTGCCGGTTGAAACTCGCGAGGCTATCGGTTCCGCGTTTCGAGAGATGCTCGGCAATGCAATCGAGCACGGCGGCAAATGCGATCCGGCCCAGCGAGTGGTCGTCAAATACGTTCGGCTCAAGCGCGCGATAATGTACTCGATCAAGGATCCGGGAAATGGGTTCGACATCGCCGAGATGCAGCATGCCGCCATCACAAACCCTACCGACGAGCCGCTTCGGCATATGCAGGTGAGGGCCGAGAAGGGGATCAGGCCCGGCGGCTACGGCATCCTGCTGGCCTCACAAGTCATCGACGAGTTGATTTACAACGAACGCCACAATGAACTCATTTTTGTGAAGTACGTCGACACCGGCGCCGATTCGAAGGAAGATTCTAGGCAGTCTGACAACGGCTCGCATTAAATTGACGCGCCGAAGATGAAAGACCGGCTCCGGTTTTCAGCGAGAGGGAAGAACAACTTTCTGATCTGTCTCTGCGCCAGCCCCTTGAGCAAATTCTATTTGTAACGATACGGCTGAAGAGTAATTGTAGGAGCGGCGCCTCTGGGCCTCCGCCCGTTTTCGAGGCTACGCTCTCGTTCCAGGATTACAGTTATTCACGCCTCGCCGCGACGTCTGGAGATCTCAGCCGAGTTTCAGATCGAATTCGTAAAGAGGGCGGGCAGGGGCCTGCTCTTACCTTTGTTTTACCTTTGCGGGCAAGCCATGCAGAGCACCAAAACGATAGTCTTCGGAGAATTATGATGTCACATAAGAAAGCCGTTTCAATCGGACTCATTTTCGGTTTGTTTGTCTCGCTCTTATCATTAGGGCTCGGCTGCTTCACGCGTCGGGCGAACGCGGACTCGACGGAAGCTCGTCCTTATTTCACCGAGCCGGCGATATCGCCTGATCGCAGCGAGATTGCTTTTTCATCCGGAGGCGACATATGGACGGCGCCCGCATCGGGAGGCGAAGCGCGGCTGCTGATCTCACACCCAGCCACCGAGTCACGGCCCCTCTATTCCCCCGATGGTAAACGGCTGGCGTTCATATCGACTCGCACCGGCGGCGGCGACATCTATGTGCTGACCCTCGCGACTGGCGAGTTGAAGCGCATAACGTATGACGACGGCCTCGATCAACTGGACGCTTGGTCGCGAGACGGGAAATGGCTTTATTTTTCGTCGACCAGCCGAGACATCTCGGTAATGAACGACCTCTTGCGTGTCGGCGCGGAAGGCGGTACGCCTATGCAAGTCAGCGCCGACCGCTACGCTAACGAATTCTTCTCCGCTCCCTCTCCCGATGGCAATACCATTGCTTTTACCGCGCGAGGAATCTCTTCCGGACAGTGGTGGCGAAAGGGACACAGCCATATCGATGAGAGCGAGGTATGGCTCCGTCATAGTGACTCCGCGGGAAGTTACGAGCGCATTACCGAAGGCGGCGCGAAGGAAATGTGGCCGATGTGGAAGGCCGACGGCCGCACAATCTTCTATGTATCGGATCGAAGCGGCGCCCAGAATATCTGGACCAAGCCTCTGTCCGGATCTGCTCGACAGGTTACGAAGTTCAAGGACGGCCGCGTACTCTGGCCTAACATTTCCTATGACGGCCGCTCAATCGTCTTCGAACATGATTTCGGAATATGGCTTCTCGATACGGACTCGGGGCAGGCTAAGCAGGTTTCGATAACCCGGCGAGGCGCGCCGGCAGGTCCTGGGGTCGAGCACCTAACGTTCACTAATCAGATTCAGGAAGCGGCGCTCGCGCCCGATGGGAAGAAGGTGGCGTTCGTCGTCCATGGAGAGGTGTTCGCGGCGTCGGCCAAGGACGGCGGTGACGCAGCCCGCATAACTCATACCGAGGCGCCCGAATTGGAAGTCGCGTGGTCGCCGGATAGTCGAAAGCTGGTTTACGTTTCAACGCGCTCGGGTTCGGCCAATATATACCTGTACGATTTCACGTCTAACTCGGAAACTCGCCTTACCAGCACCGAGTCGAGTGATGCGCTGCCGGTATTCGCGCCCGATGGTAAATCGATCGCTTTCGAGCGGAGCGGGCGCGAATTGCGGGTATTTGATGTTGAATCCAAGCAGGAACGGCTGCTCGCAACGGGTTATCTCGGCCGGCCTCCGCTCAATGCCTCGCGGCCGTTCGCCTGGTCTCCTGACAGCCGATGGCTCGCGTATATAACCCTGGGAAACAAATCATTCCGCAATATTCAGGTCGTAGCGGCAGCGGGAGGGGAAAGCCGCCAAATCAGCTTCCTCGCAAATAGCTTCAGCGATTCGGTGTCCTGGAGTCCCGACGGAACCTATATTCTCTTCGATACGAATCAAAGAACCGAGGACGGACAAATCGCAAGAGTAGACCTGATCGAGCACACACCGAAGTTCCGCGAAGATCAATTTCGCGATCTATTCAAAGAAGAATCTCCGCGGCCTCCAAACCGCAGAGCGCCTGCCGAAAATCCGAGGGAAGCCGTGCCTGAAGCACCGCGGGTGAACGATCAAAGCGCGGATCAGAAGAAGCCCGCGGGCAAGCCGGTCGAGATTGTCTTTGAGGATATCAGGCGGCGTTTGAGCGAGCTTCCCGTAGGCATCGATGCAAATTCGCAATCAATAAGTCCTGACGGTAAGTGGCTCGTGATGATTGCGTCCGCCGCGGGTCAGTCCAATCTCTACGTCTATTCGTTGGACGAGCTGTCTCGTGAGAGGCCGGTCGCACGGCAGTTGACTTCTACGCCGGGGCTCAAGCGCGATGCGCAATTTTCTCCGGATAGCAAAGAGGTGTACTACCTTGAACAGGGCCGCATAAGCGTTGTTTCACTGGAAGCCCGAAACCCGCGTCCTCTTGCAGTGAGTGCCGAGATGGATGTGGATTTTAACTCGGAGAAGATTCAGGCATTTCAACAAGCGTGGTCTTACCTTCGCGATGGCTTCTTTGACGAAAAATTCAACGGCGTCGATTGGAAGGCGGTTCGAGCTGAATACGCTCCTTTAATCGCGGGGGCCGCAACACCGGACGAGATGCGCCGCCTGCTTTCGCTAATGGTGGGTGAGCTGAACGCTTCGCACCTGGGAGTGAACGCTCCGTTTGGCGGGAATCAGCCTTCGACGGGGCGTCTGGGATTGCGCTTCGACAGAGATGAGTACGAGAAGAACGGATGTCTGCGAATGTCGGAAGTGATCCCGCTCAGTCCCGCCGCGGTTGAGAAGATCAAAGTCGGCGAATATCTGTTAGCCGTGGATGGAACCGGAATCACCGCGCGAACGAATCTCGACGAATTGCTGGATCATAAAATAGGCAAGAGAACCGTGGTCACCATCGCCGCGTCGGCGGACGGCGCGAACAAACGCGAAGCCATAGTCCGGCCGGTTAATCTTGCAACCGAGAAAGGGCTGCTCTATCGCGCGTGGGTTGAAGAGCGCAGGGCCTACGTGCTCAAGGCAAGCGGAGGCCGTCTCGGCTACGTCCACATTCCGGATATGTCCGCGGCTTCGCTTTCTCAGCTCTACGTCGATTTGGACGCCGAGAATCAAGCGTGCGACGGCGTTGTAGTGGACGTGAGAAACAACACGGGCGGCTTTGTTAATGCGTATGCTCTGGATGTGCTGAGCCGAAAACATTACCTGACGATGACCGTACGGGGGCTGCCCGCGGCTCCGGCGCGTCCAATGCTCGGGCAGCGTGCTCTGGAAGCTCCGACGATACTGGTGACGAACCAACACTCGCTTTCCGACGCGGAGGACTTTTCCGAAGGCTATCGCAGCATGAAGCTCGGGAAAGTGGTGGGCGAGCCTACAGCCGGCTGGATAATTTATACGTCGAACGTTCAGCTCATAGACGGCTCGGGATTTCGCCTTCCGTTCGTTCGAATCACAACGGCAGCCGGCGAAGATATGGAGCTCCATCCTCGTCCGGTCGACGTTCCGGTTCAACGTCCGATAGGCGAGAGCTACACGGGCCGTGATATTCAACTCGACACCGCCGTCGCCGAGTTGTTGAAAGTGGTAGGCCGCGAGACCAAGACCAGGGCCGCCGGCCAGAGATGATGTTCGTCGCGCGATTATTTTATTGATCCGAAGCGCGGACTAAGAGTCGTAAAGAATTTACTTCCGGTTTTGATTCAACTCTTGGTTTCAAACCCCCAGCGGGGTTGTGTCCTCCAGCCCAGGGTTGCCGTACTTCGGCTACCCTGGGGAACGGGGGTGATTGGCGGTCGCTGCGTCAGGCTTGCCAGGATACGGCCTGACTCACGCCGAAATACCGATTCAATTACGCTGGCCGGCTCAGGCATCTTCAGTCGCGCCCTTCAGAAATCCGTAAGCCCATACGCACGCCGCCAGGAAATACATCGGTGAAAGACACATCAAAATGGCAAGAGCCCTCCTGTCATATTTAAAGAGCCATTGGATAGCTCTGGCCAGCCGCACCAGCGGCATAAGGCTTATCAGCACGGGATGCCGCAGCAGTATCCGGCCGCTGTTGTCGGTTCGCTTTCTTACAAGAGCCGAGCTCCTGCCGAGCGGAAACTGATAGCGGATTACGTTGCGCCATCCAGTGCGATTCAAATGAGTAACCTGTATCTCGGGATCGAAAAGAATGCGCCCGCCAAGCTCCGTAATCTTCGCATTCAGTAAAATGTCTTCCGACGCTCGCAGATGGTCATCGAAATAACCTGCCTTTTCGATAACGGAGCGTCTGTACATAACGTTGGCGGTTGGAACCATGCGGACGAGTCTCTTTGGAGCGGCCGGCATGAATTCCTTGAACTCGAGGAGATATCCGATCCATCCGCTTGCGCTGCGAGGCGTTCCATTCGCGAGCGAACCTCCTACCGCCGCATACTCGGCCTCGCCGTGCCTCGCCATCATCCGAGTGATAACGTCGTGCGCCGCCACGCAGTCAGAGTCGATGAGCAAACAGTACGGAGCTTGAGTCGATCTTATCGCGATGTTTCTAGCAGCCCCGGGAAATGCACGACGCTCCGAACGAATCAACCGTACACCGGGAAATTCGTCGCGAACGATGTTGGAAGTGCGGTCCGAGGAGCTGTCAACGACGATAATATCGAAGGGAACCGAAGTTCGTTGGCTGACGAGTGCGGTTAGGCACTCTCTAATTGTCCGCTCGGAGTTATAACAAGGCACGATGACTGAAACGGCAGGCTCTACAATGGGCGGAAGATCCGTCGACATTACGGGCTCAACGTATACATTGCTCACATCGCTTGCGGCAAGGCGTCCAGAATTATTGACACTCGCGAGCAGGTAAAATATGTTCAGCGGCCAATGGCAGTTAAACGCGAGATCTCCGTCATTGTTGTTAGCTACAACACCAGGGAGCTGCTGCTCGAATGCATAGCGTCAGTATTAGAGAATCGAAAATCGGTCGAGGTCGAGATAGTCATCATCGACAATGCGTCCACGGACGGAAGCGTTGAAGCGGTCCGAGGCTTTTTCCCAGAGTTGTCCATTCTCGAGAACGGCTCAAACCTCGGCTTCGCCGCCGCGTGTAATCAGGGTATTCGAGCGAGCCGATATGAATTCATCCTGCTCTTGAACAGCGACGCCCGGCTGCTGCCCGGGGCCCTTGAAGCGCTTCTCGACTGCATGGCGAATGAGCGATGCGCCGCGGCGGGTTGTAGGGTGCTTAGTCGAAACGGCGGCGAATCTATGGTCGCGATGAATTTTCTCACGCCGTTCAATCAGGCCCTCGAGCTTGCCGGCGTAGGAAAGCTGTTGGGTTCGAAGGCGGTCCGAAGAACTCATCCCGTCGAATCGGGGGACGAGCCGGTAGATTGTTCGGTGGATTGGATAGAAGCGTCGTGTCTTTTGCTGAGACGCTCGGCTCTTAATGAAACAGGCTTTCTTGATGAGCGCTTCTTTATGTACTCGGAGGATGAGGACCTGTGTTTCCGGCTGCGCGCGAATGGTGGGCAAGTGTGCTTCACGAAATCCGGAAGCGTGATTCATCAGGGAGGGGCTTCGGCTGAGAAGGACAGGACTCGCATGCTTGTCCAGTTTTACCTGAGTCAGATGCGGTTTTTGCAAAAGCATCGAGGTTCGCTGAGTGTTGAAGCTTTTGCGCTCGCGAACCAAGCGGTTCTTGCGCTGAAGCGCATTCATCGCGTTCTAACCGGGAGAAGCGTCGAATCGAAAAATCTTGCGGCGCGTCTTGAAGCCTTGCAAGCGGCAATCCGATTATTTCGCGAAGCGCGCGATCTCGAACGTAGTTCGGTGTGAAGGATGTGAAACCGAGTATGCGCGGCATACAAGAGGATCGGCCGAATGCAGGTATGTCAGAAGGTTCCGTTAAATCGAAAGGCAATCGCTTGAATTCGCGGATGTATTTTCTTGGCGGCCGCCGCGAGTAGGGAGGCGGCGTTGCTACGGCCTCGTTTATTCGAACTGTTTTTTGAAGGCGATGAATTGGCGCTCGAGATCGTCCAGTCGCTGCCGCAGCGCGGTCGTTTCCTCTTCAAGACGACCTACTCTGTCGTCGCCGCGAGGCCGGGCCGGTTGATCCCCGCGAAGCAGTTCACTCATCTCGGTCTGCGAAATCGGTCCGCAGAGCAGATGGGCATAGCGGACCTCCTTCATCCCCGGCTGCCTCGGCAGACTGACCACCAGATTCTGATCGTCGCGCTTCATAAGCGATTCGAGCGCTTCATCTACTTCGCTCAGATTCACGAATGTATGGAGCGGAGACGCTCGCTGCCGAATCTCGCCCGCCGTCTGAGGCCCTCGAAGGAGAAGGACGCACAGCACGGAGACCTCACTGGACTCCAGGTGAAAAACCTTTTCGAATATATGGCCGTATTTTGCGACGCGGCTCTCCGCGCCATAGAAAACGTATGCCAATTTTTTTTCGCGCAATCCATCCAGAGCTTGCTGGACTGTGCGTTCGTCATATGAAACAACCGGGTCTCGGCTGGACTTCTGATTGCACGCGTTCTTCAGGGCATTGATTGAGAGGGGATAGTACTCGGGGGTGGTCTTCTCTTTTTCTATGAGAGAGCCCAGCACTCGAACCTCTCCCGGGGTAAGGATCAGATCCATGCGCATCGCCTTTCTCAGATGTGTCGGACATCTTTGGCGCCGCGAGAGCCCGTGAAGGGTTCAGGCTCTCACGGCGTCGAAGGATAATAGCAGGCTTGGCGGCGATATTGGAGCACGACCGTTACGCGCTCGCGTGCTGATCAATCGGCCGGTTGTTGTTGCGGAACGGGCGCCGCTACCGGCGTCTGCTGAGGCAGGCGGAAATAGCCAAAGACCGCCAGGACAAAGAGCAATGCCGCGCTGCCGTAGAAGAGATTCCGGATTCCGACCGTTTCCGCCAGCGAACCCGAAAATACCAGTCCAATCAATTGGGCAAGTGAGAGCACCGCCATGAAGCTTCCACTCACCCGGCCTATCATTTCCATCGGCGTCCGTCCTTGCATGATGGTCTGAGCCGAGACGATCACGAAGATCACGCCAACCCCGAGCCCGAACATGCTGATGGAAGCTGCCGCTATCGTCTTGATGGCGGCGAGCAGAAAAACAAAACCGCCCATCGTCAACAACCCCCACAGAGCCAGATGTGTCTTTGAAATTCTCTGGGCGAATCTTCCCATCGAAACCGAGCCCGCGATCATCCCGACGCCGATCAGTGAATTGATGATCCCGAAGGCAACCTCGCTGGCGCGCAGCTCGTCGCGCACGTAGACCGCAATCAACGGACCGAAACAGGCGAGCGCGAACATTCCAGCCGCCATCGCGACAATGACGAACGAAATGGTGGGATTTGTGAAGATGAACTTGACTCCGGCCGAGAGGTCGTTCAACACCGATTTAACAGGATGGCTTCCTTTTGGCGGTACGACCGGCTCGCGCACTATTACCAGGCTTCCGATCATCGACGCGGAAAAGATAAAGCTGAGAGCGTCGAGATAATAGCAAGAGCTGGGTCCAAACGAGCCGACCATCGCGCTGGCAAGCGCCGGACTGACTATTCGCATAAATTGAAATGCCTGCTGAACCAGCGAGTTCGCCGCCAACAGTCCCTGCGGCGGAACAAGCGTCCGCAATGTGACCGTCTGAGCGGGAACAAAGAACGTAGAAACCGTGCTCAAAAGAAATAGAATCACGTATACCTGACCCAGCGAGCCGGCGAATACGAGCGCGAGCGCAAGAGCCGCGCGAATAAGATCGCTCGCGACCATTGTCCTTTTTACATGCCATCGATCGACAAATACGCCGGCAACCGGTCCGATTAATGCGAACGGCGTCATGAAAGATATGCTGAGCAGGGTAACCTGAAGCGCGGTTGCGTGCAGGTTGAACGAGACGTAGGTGAGCACCGCGAAAAATGCAAGAAAATCACCGAATACACTTACGAGTTGCGCCAGCCAGAGCCGGCGCATGGGTTTCATACGGAGGACATCGCGAATTGTTAGCTGAGACGTATTTGCCGTCATTATCGAGTTTCTCCGTTGTGATCGGATTATGGCCGTGTGCCGACGGGCGAAAGGCATTGTACGTCCGGAAGAGTTTCGGCGTTCAAGGAATTTGATTCGAAGTGAGAAATTATCACGCCGCGTTCTGATCAATACACGAGAAGCAGTATGCCTGGAAAGATTGCGGCGGCACGTACTTTGCTTTTTGGGCTTGCCATAGGTGTGTGAATGACCAGAGCAGTTCGAGCAACGAGCACATATCACCCCTCGCGTGTCAAAGGGCCTACGAACCCGTCAAGCTCAAAAATCCGATTTGAAATTCCGAAAGACAGGGAGATGGTGCAGCTTGAGTTCGGCGACCGAACGGTTAAGCTGACGAATCTTCAAAAGCCGTTCTGGCCAAAGCTCGGTCTGAAGAAGAGAGACCTGCTGCAGTACTACATCGATATGTCTCACGTGCTGCTGCCGCATCTTCAAGACCGGGCGATGGTGATGAAGCGGTATCCGAATGGAGCGGGGGCCGACTTCTTTTTTATGAAGCATGCGCCGACGCCCCGTCCCGATTGGATCGAGATATGTTCCATCGAGCACTCGTCGGGCAACATCATAGACTTTCCCGTGGTTCGCGATCTGCCGACGCTGCTGTGGACAATCAATCTCGGCTGCATAGATTTGAATCAGTGGTATGCGCGCTGCGACGACGTAGACCGGCCGGACTACGTCAACTTCGATCTCGATCCGGTTCCGGGAGCCGGCTTTCGCAAGGTCAGGGAGACGGCCCTGTTAGTCCGGGATGCGCTTGCAAGAATGAAGATGCCGAGTTACGCGAAGACGACCGGAGCCACCGGTATGCACGTATATGTGCCGATCGTGCGAGGCCCTATTCAGAAGCAGGTATGGACCTTTGCTAAATCCGTCGCGCAAACGCTCGCGTCCGAGCGCCCTGGATTAATTACCTCGGAATATCAGATTGCCAGAAGACCGCGCGGCCATGTTCTGGTTGACTACAACCAGAATGCGTGGGGCCGAACCCTGGCTTCGGTGTATTCGCTCCGGCCTACGCCTAAGGCTACGGTATCGATGCCGGTAACCTGGGAAGAAGTAGAAAGGGGATTCGAGATCGCGGACTTCCGAATTGATAATGTGCCTGAAAGAATTCAGGAGCTTGGCGATCTCTGGAAGCCGCTCACCCAGAAACGCGGCCGCATCAAGCTCGAGCAGCATCTATGAAGGCTCTTCCGATTGCTCCGCCATTCCCGCCGATGGAAGCGGCCGCCGTGGATGAGATACCCGAAGGCAGCGAGTGGCAGTACGAACCGAAGTGGGATGGCTTCAGATGTCTCGCGTTTCGTAACGATAATGAAATCGAGCTTCAGTCCAAATCGGGAAAGCCGCTGGCGAGGTACTTCCCGGATGTCGTTCGTTCAATAAAAACGTTGCGCGCGAAGAGATTTGTGCTCGACGGCGAGATAGTGATTCCGGAAGGGTCCGGATTTTCCTTCGACGAGCTGCTTCAGCGAATACACCCGGCGGAGAGCCGCGTCAACAAACTGGCAAGCGAACATCCGGCGTTGTTCATGGTTTTCGATCTCCTCGTAACAGAGAAAGAAAAACTTATCGTAAATGAGCCTCTCGCAGAGCGGCGAAAACTCCTGGAGGCGTTTGCGGCAAAAATTTTGAAGCCGGATGGGGATGTTCGGCTTTCCGACGCCACAAGGAACTTGAAACAAGCAAAAGCCTGGCTGAACAGCGTCGGCAAAAAGATTGACGGCGTTATAGCGAAGCGCGTCGATATGGGTTATGACTCCGGCGAACGGACTGCAATGCAGAAGATTAAGAAACTGAGAACGGCGGACTGCGTCGTCGGAGGTTTCCGATATGCGAGCAACGGAAAGGGAATCGGCTCTTTGCTGTTGGGCCTCTACGACAAAGAAGATCTCTTGCATCACGTCGGGTTCACGTCGGGGCTTACTCCGGAAGAGCGAAAGAGTCTCCAGCCGAAGCTCGAACGCCTCGTAAAAGAACCGGGGTTCACGGGTCGCAGCCCGGGAGGCCCAAGTCGTTGGAATCCGGGCGCTCCCAAAGAGTGGAGGCCGCTCAAGTCAAAGTTGGTAGTAGAAGTTCAATATGATCACTTCACCGGAGGACGGTTCAGGCATGGAACAAAGCTGCTTCGATGGAGACCGGACAAGTCGGCCCGCCAATGCACCTTCGATCAGATTCAGTAAGCCCTGTACAGGATTGCGACATCGCTCGTGTATGAGTTCGATATATACCTTCCAAGTCGGAAACGCCGTCCGAGCAACAGAGCAAGCCGTGAATTAGCGAGCCGTTTGACGACGCCGAATATGATCGACAAGAAGGCGTCCGGTCGAGCCAGTCAGAGCAGCAGCTTAACAAAATCCGTTCGAGTCCGGCCGCTGGCTCACACGCTTTTAACGGCTCATTAACAATGATGAACAATGTACGTTGGCTAGGCACGGGCGTTGCTCAATAGTCTCGTTGAAATCATCAGTGTACGAACAGCGGGTTGATGGATTCGAACTTGACGATTCCATCCGCGACCCGCTGTCGGTTTCAATACTTAACTTGGATCCAGTAAGGAGGTTGGCATGGGAAACAGGAATCGTGGGCGCTACGCTCAACAAGGCGGGCGTCAGGAGAACAGGTGGGGCCGCCCCTACGAAACAGAGCGGGAACACGAAGGCCAGTTTGGCGACTGGACGCCGACAGGCATTTCGCGCGGCCACGGGGAATCAGACCAGGAGCGCTATTCGCAAGAATATCAGCGCGGGCAGTATCGGCCGCAGATCTTTCGCGGAGACCAGTATTACCCGCAGCCATTTCGAGGACAGCAATATCCGCAAGACCGCTTCGAAGGAAGCCAGCAATTTGACGACGATGATTACGAGTCAGGTTCCGACCGGCGCTCCGACTATTACGCGGAGACGCGCGGGCTCGACCGGGGCCGGTTTCAGCAGGGCGGCACGGGCTACGGACGCACGGGCTATGGACGCACGAGCTATGGACGCACGGGAATGCAGAACCGAGAGTCACAGCGCCGGCTGGCCGCGCTGCCCTATGGAAGAGAGAGAGATTATGAGTCACGCGGTGAAGAACGCGGCTGGTGGGACCGTGCCTCGGACGAAGTGTCGTCCTGGTTCGGAGATGACGAGGCCGAACGCCGCCGGATGATGGATCACGCTCGCGACGAGTCGCACAGGGGCCGCGGTCCGAAGGGCTACAAGCGATCCGACGAGAGGATCAAAGAAGACGTAAACGATCGCCTTACCGACAACATTATGCTGGACGCTTCGGACATCGAGGTAGGAGTGAACGACGGCGATGTGGTTCTATCGGGTACGGTCAACAGCCGGTACGCGAAACGGTTGGCCGAAGACGTGGTAGAAGAGGTCTCGGGTGTTAAGAACGTCGAGAACCGGATCAGGGTGTCCCAACCGAATCGAGAATACATGGGCACGGGCGGCTCAACCGAAAGGACGAGTCCGCAGAGGAGCAAGTCGACTACGACCGGTTCCTAGTTTTAGCCGCATTAGAATAGGACTGCCGAGTACGACAGCGTCCCATCGTTGAAGGCTTTTCTCAACGGTGGGACGCGTCGTTTGTGGTGTTGGACGGCGGTCTGCTTATTGCTTTGCGGCATTCTAATGATCGTCTTTGGAGATTCCGAGTACAGTGAAACAGCGGCGAACTACGTTTCCCGCTTGCGGGTGCGTATAGGAAAGGCGCTTGCCTCGGCTCCGATCAGTCTGGATACGCTTCGAACAGTGCTGGTGTTTTCGGGTGAGCTGGAGCAGGCGCTCGAAGACGCGGCTGAACAAAATACGGCGCACATCGATCAAGCCGCGCTGAGCACGGCCCGCGCGATAACAATGCTGGCGGCAAAGAGCTTTCATGCCGCGTGGACTCGAGAGAATACCGGCTCGCCTTCGATCGAAGAACGAGGCCCGCTCATCAGGCTGCGGTCGCTGTTGGACTCGATAGCCGACCTTGGCGATACCAGGCTCGCGATCAGAATGCCGGAAGGGTTCGCGTTCTATGGACTCCTTCCCGAGCAGTATCTCGCTTCAGCCGCTCAATGGATTGACGCTCATCGCGCCGAAGAATACCGGCAGGCGACCGTGGTCGGAATTCGCACGATCGGCTCCACGCTGTCCGCCATTGTCGCGGTCGCTCTGGAGGCAGCGACTTGGAGAGTGCACCGATTCACCCTAAGACCGTCGGGCCTGCCGTTCAATCGCGAGGTCAAGCTTTCACCAAAGTCGCTTGGGCTGGCCAGGAGAGCGCCCGCGCTGGTCGTTGACGAAGGCCCCGGAATGTCCGGCTCTTCGATGGCCGCGGTAGCCGAAGCGCTCCTTCAGGCCGGCGTCCCCCGCTCTCGCATCAGCTTCCTCCCGCATCACGCTCTCAATATTGGTCTGAACGGCGGCTTCAACATTGGTTCGAATGGCGGCTCGGGTTTCGATTCGAACGAGAATTCAAAGAGGCCTCCGGAGAATTCCGGACCGGTGTCCGATCGGACTCTAGAGTGGTGGTCGAGCGTAAAGCAGTATTGGGCTCCACTCGAAAGTATCAGATTTTGCAATGGAACTCTCGGCGATGAACTCGCGGTTCTTGCTCGTGAACTCTGTGACGAGGGCGTACGAGCTGCACCAGTCACAGGCGAGACTTCGAGCAGGTTCTTAGAGGACCGAGATGAGACGATTCCGACGCTATGCTCGATGTTCGAAAAGCCGAAGTATCTATTCGGAAATGAGGCAGGGAAGCGGCTGCTCTTCAAGTTTCAAGGGTTCTGTTCCGCGCCCGGAGGAAATGAATCGCTGGCCGAGATGCTCTGCCGTAGCGCCGCGGAACAATGCAAAATGAGCGGCGCTCCTCCGCCGATTGGAGTGCATCGTGGATTCGCGGCGATTCCGTGGGTCAACGGTTCGCATCTTTCACGATCCGATACTACTCCTGAAGTTCTTCGGCGCATCGGCGACTACGTGGCCGGAGTAGCCGGTGCTCGAATGACGGCCGATGAGTACGCCCAGGGCGCCTCGCGGTTGAATGAGATGCTGTACTGGAACACGTTCGAGCTTCTTGGAGAAAGAACGGCCGACGGGCTCCGGCAGCTCGTGACGGAAAGCTATCACGAAGGTCCCGAGCCGCTCGCGTACGGAGATGGGCGCTTATCGCCTGAGCATTGGTTAATGGATCAGCGCGGCGAGATTGTGAAGGTAAGCACGGGCGGACACGAATTCGACCATACCGTAGTGGGCAAACAGCCGATTGCCTGGGACCTCGCGGGAGCAATAGTTGAGTGGGAGCTTGACTCATCTGCTGTCGAGCTTTTGCTAAAAGCCTTCCGTGTAGCCGGCGGCGAATTACCGTCGCGGGCCGCGCTCAAATTTTTTGAGTTGGCGTACGCTGCCTTCAGAGCGGGACAGTTGAGGATTAGTTCACAGGCGACCGCGGCTGGACCAGAGAAGGATCGCGCGAATGCCGCGGCGAATCGCTATCTTGGAATACTCAGGAATCTTTCAGTCGAGGCTGCCGATACCGATAAGGCAAGTGTAAATGAAAATCATCCGCCCCAAGCTGTATCTGTTTGATGTAGACGGTACGTTGCGCTGGACTACGATCCCTGGTCAGCCCTGTCCTTATCGGCCTGGAGAGTGGCGGTTGATGCCGCGTGTTTGCGAAACGCTGCGGAGAATAGACTGGGGACCTGAAGGCGCAGCGCTCGGGATTGCTTCGAATCAGGACGGCGTTGCGGAGAGCCGGTTGAGCGAGGCCATGGCGCACAGCATGATCGTCGATACGTTGAAAGAGGCGATCGGCTTTCTTCCGGTGAATTGCGCGATCGAGATTTGCGTTTGCGGCGCGAAGTCTTCTTGTGAGCGCCGCAAGCCTGGTGCCGAGATGCTGAACTCCGCGATCCGGCGTTTTGGCGTGCCTCCGGGTGAGGTTCTTTTCGTCGGAGATCTCGAGTCTGATCGACAGGCAGCGTTCAACGCGGGGGTTCGCTTCACGTGGTCGTGGGATTTTTTTGGATGGCGCTAACGTAATCTCTTGGACTATTTGCCTGACTCGTATTGCTGCATATGTATCGATCACATACGTGCTGCCGAAGATGGAATGCCGGGTTCGGTTTACCTCTGGGATGTTCGCATAAAGATTTTTCTTCGCGGAGTCGTTGACCGTCTCGCTCGTTCGCCTCTACTTACAATCTTCTAAGGTACTTACCTTGCGAAACCGGTAAAGAGAGTGTTGGTGGTTTCTGATCGAGCCGTCCCTTCTGGCTCCCGCAAGCCCCTGAGCGTGAGCAGTCATAGGTTTGAAAACCGGAATCGGAATTGCTCTAGACTTGGCGCGCAGTCTTCAGAATGTCGACGGAAGCAGGCGCCGCATCCCGTTTCGGGCGCTTGGCCGCGTGCGTTCATGGAGACGCGCGAGAGAACAGCAACCCTGGAGGAGAAACTAGGTGAAGGATCATATCCTCATTACTGGAGGAGCGGGATTCATCGGCTCGCATCTAGCGGATGAGCTGCTCAAGAGGGGCTATCGAGTGCGAGTCCTGGATTGCCTCTCGGCTCAAGTCCATGGCCCCGGACAGGCGCGGCCGGACTATCTCAACCCCGAAGTTGAATTACAGATCGGCGATGTTCGCGATCCCGACGCCGCGGCGAACGCTCTGGAAGGCGTCGACGCGGTCTTTCATTTTGCCGCCGCCGTGGGCGTTGGCCAGAGCATGTATCAGGTCAACCACTACACGAGCGTCAACAACCTCGGCACGGCCGTTCTCCTTGAAGAATTAATTCAAAAGCAGGTTCAGCGTCTGATAGTCGCGTCCAGCATGAGCATTTACGGCGAAGGCTTATACCAGACGCACGGCGGCGACATATGTTCTCCCGAGGGACGGGGGCTCGAGCAGTTGAAAAATCGCAAGTGGGAGTCCCGGGCCGCGAATGGGTCCGACCTGCTTCCGATCCCGACGCCGGAGACTAAACCTGCATCGCTCTCGTCGGTGTACGCGCTCTCCAAATACGATCAGGAGAGGCTCTGTCTTCTGATCGGCCGCGCGTACGGCATACCTACCGTAGCCTTGCGCTTTTTCAATGTGTATGGGAGCCGCCAGGCGGCCTCGAATCCTTACACCGGCGTGCTTGCGATCTTCGCTTCTCGCCTGCTGAACGATCACGCGCCGCTCGTGTTCGAAGACGGAAAACAGCGGCGTGACTTCGTCAGCGTCTATGACGTGGTTCAGGCCTGCGTGCTTGCGCTTGAAGAGAAATCGGTAAGCGACGCCGTGTTTAACGTAGGCAGCGGCAGATCCTACACCGTTCTCGAAACGGCTGCCGCGCTGTCGAAAGTTCTGGGAAAGGAGCATATCGATCCTCAGATCACCGAGACTTATCGGATGGGTGACATACGCCATTGCTTCGCCGACATCCGTTTGGCTCGGGCCGTTCTTGGATATGAACCGCACTACACTCTCGAAAATGGACTGGGAGAGCTAGCCGAGTGGCTCGAAGGACAACAGGTAATCGACCGGGTGGCGGAAGCACAGACAGAACTGGCTTCGAGGGGACTGGCACTATGAACGAAGCAGCAAATCGAAATGGATCGAAGGCAGCGCGCAAAAATAACAAAACAGAATCGAACGGCGGATCGGCCCGAACGAACGGCCATCGACGGCCCGTGCTTATAACCGGAGGCGCGGGATTCATCGGCTCCAATCTTGCGCACCGCCTGCTCGCTTCAGGCGAACGCGTAATCATCTTTGACAATCTATCTAGACCGGGTGTCGAGCTCAATTTGCGATGGCTCCGAAGCCTTTACCCGAACACGCTTGAAGTTCAGATTGCGGATGTGCGGGATTTTAGGACGTTGCTGACGGCGGTCAGCCGCGCCTCGCACGTATTTCATCTTGCGGCACAGGTCGCGGTGACTACCAGCCTGAAAGATCCGATCTTCGACTTTGAAGTCAACACGCGAGGGACGCTGAATCTTCTGGAGGCGTTGAGGACGCAAAAGAATCCGCCGCCGCTTCTATTCACGTCGACCAACAAAGTATATGGCGATCTCGCGCATCTCGAGTTAACTCCGGATTCGACGCGCTACTGTCCAACCGATACCGGCATCCTCAGCCGCGGCGTAAGTGAAGAGACTCAACTCGATTTTCACAGCCCATACGGATGTTCGAAGGGAATCGCCGACCAGTACGTGCTCGATTACGCGCGCACGTTTGATCTGCCGACGACTGTCTTTCGAATGAGCTGCATCTATGGGCCGCATCAGTTCGGGAATGAAGACCAGGGATGGGTCGCGCACTTTTTGATTCGGGCAGTCAACGAGGAGCCGATAACAATCTACGGTGATGGACGACAGGTGCGGGACGTGTTGTTCGTCGAAGATCTGGTCAGCGCGTTCCTGCTCGCCAGGGAGAATCTCCCGGCTGTCGTCGGCAACGCATTCAACATCGGGGGCGGTCCCGCCAACACTACGAGCCTATTAGAGCTGGTCGGACGACTTGAGCGGATGCTGAATCGTCCCTGTAAGCTCGACTTCGACACGATCCGAAGAGGCGACCAGCCTTACTACGTGTCGGACACGACCAAGTTTCGCGAGGCTACGGGCTGGTCACCGGAGGTCGGAATTCGAGAAGGTCTCGATCGGCTGCACGGTTGGATACTCGAATCGAGCGGTCGACTCTTGTTGGCCGTGACCGCACATCAAGCGTCCCAGCCGCTCCTGAATGTACCGGCCCTATCCGGAGGCAGCTCCGACGGCAGGGCTGCGATCTCGGGGGTGAGGAAATGAAGGCCGCGGTGATCGCCGAGCCGCGGCGGGTGCTCCTTTGCGAGAACGGGGTTCCGGAACCGGGCTCCGGCCAAATTCGCATTCGCGTGGATGGCTGCGGCGTGTGCGGCTCAAATCTACCGTTGTGGGAAGGCAAGCCCTGGTTCAAGTATCCGCTTGAGCCCGGCATGCCCGGTCACGAAGGGTGGGGCGTAGTCGACGCCGTTGCGGCGGACGTGCGCCGGCCGGTAATCGGCGAACGAGTGGCGATGCTCTCTTATAACGCATTCGCGGAATACGATCTCGCAAAAGCTGATGCCGTCGTGGCGCTGCCGCCTTCGATTCGAAATAAGCCTTTTCCCGGCGAATCGATCGGCTGTGCGATGAACGTATTCGATCGCAGCCGAATTGTTTCGGGACAAACGGTAGCCGTAGTCGGAATCGGATTCATCGGAGCGCTGTTGGTTCGCCTTGCGTCTCAAGCGGGTGCCGAAGTCATCGCAATCTCGCGTAGACCCTTTGCGCTGGAGATTGCGCGAAGCTGCGGGGCCGCGCATCTGATTCCGATGGACGACCACGAGCGAATACTGGATCGGGTTAACCGGATCACCTGTGGAAAGGGCTGCGAGCGGGTGATCGAGGCCGTAGGGTTGCAGTGGCCGCTCGATCTGGCCACTGCAATGACGGCCGAACGCGGCCGGTTGATAATCGCCGGATATCATCAGGACGGCCCGAGGCAAATCGATATGCAGCTCTGGAACTGGCGAGGCCTCGACGTCATTAACGCACACGAACGCAATCAAGCCGTCTACCTCGACGGTATGCAAAAAGCGGTCGACGCGATGGTCCAAGGAGATCTTGATCTCGATTGTCTATTGACGCACGGTTTCAGCCTGGATCGGCTGGGCGACGCGTTTGAAGCTATGCGCACCCGCCCGGACGGCTTCCTCAAGGCCTTTGTTACCGCATGAGTGAATCGACAAAGCGGGTTTGCGAGAAGATGGCCGGAACCTCACCGCGCCTGGGATTCCTTGGGGTCGGCTGGATAGGCCTTCAGCGGCTTCAGGCAATCGCCGACCGCGGCGTAGCCGAAATTGCCGCAATCGCCGATCCCAATCCGGAGATGTCGATGTCGGCGGCGGCGGTTGCGCCCGACGCAGCGCGAATGACATCGATGGATGAAATCCTCGAACAGCGATTGGACGGACTGGTGATTGCGACTCCAAGCGCTCTTCACGCCGAACAGGCGGTGAAAGCGCTCGAGCATGGCATCGCCGTGTTTTGCCAGAAGCCGCTGGGCCGGACGGCCAAAGAAACCAGACGCGTAGTCGATGCCGCCCGCGCGGCGAATCGCCTGCTGTGCGTGGATATGTGCTACCGGTTCACCAGCGGTATGGCCAACGTCCGCGAGATGGTGCGGGCGAGACAACTCGGCGACGTCTACGCCGTCAATCTCATCTTTCACAATGCCTATGGCCCGGACAAAAGCTGGTTCTATGATCCGAGCTTATCGGGCGGCGGCTGTTTGCTCGATCTCGGCATTCATCTTGTCGATCTGGCTCTGTGGGTGATGGACTCGCCGACGCTCGTGCGCTTATCGAGCTCTTTGCACGAAGGCGGCAAGCCGTTTTCTCCAGGAGCGGGAGTAGAGGATCACGCGGCCGCGCTGTTGGAATTTGATAACGGCGCGACGGTGCAGCTTGCCTGTTCGTGGAAGCTTCAGGCCGGACAGGACTGCGTCATCGAAGCTTCGTTTTACGGGACCCGAGGCGGAGCGACGTTTCGCAACGTGGGAGGCTCCTTCGTTGACTTCGTCGCCGAGCAGTTCTCGTCGACCACGCGAAAGATTGTGAGCGAGCCGCCCGACGACTGGGGCGGAAGAGCGGCCCTGGCCTGGGCCCTTCGGCTTCAAGAAAACCGCGGCTTCGATCCCGCGGCCGAACAACTGGTCGAGGTCGCATCAATATTGGACCGAATCTATGGACGCTCATTCAGTGAGGCTAAGCAATCCTGAGCAGCGGTTGAAAGGAGGTTCTCATGTCTTCAAAAGCACAAGTCACGATAGATCACGAGGCGATTAAAGAATGGGTTGAGGCCCGCGAAGGCAAACCGGCCCGCGTGAAAGGGACCGGCGGCAAAGATGATCCCGGATTGCTGCGGATCGACTTTCCCGGCTATAGCGGCGAGGAAACTCTCGAGGAGATTTCCTGGGACGAGTTCTTCGAAAAATTCGAAGAGAGCGGACTTGCTTTTCTCTTCCAGGAAGAGACAGCGGGCGGCGACGAGAGCCGATTCAGCAGGCTTATCAGCCGGGAATAACTCACTCACCGGGGAGCTTCAAAGTCATGGCTGAGCGAATAGATCAATGGAAGGGTCGTCAGAGGGGGCGTGTTATGAGTCACAACCCGCGGCGTATATTGATGACCGCCGACACGATCGGCGGCGTTTGGAGCTACGCGATTGATCTTGTTCGAGGGCTCCAGGCCTACGGCGTCGAGGTGGCCGTAGCAACGATGGGAGCACGGCCTACACCCGAACAGCGAGACCAGATCGGCCGGCTCCCGAACACTACTCTGTTCGAGAGCGGCTACAAGCTCGAATGGATGAATGATCCGTGGGAGGACGTCGCAAGGGCGGGCGAGTGGCTGCTCGAGATCGAGCGAGCATTCGGGCCCGACTGCATCCATCTGAACGGCTATGCGCATGCCGCCCTGAACTGGCGAGCGCCCCACCTGGTCGTCGCGCATTCTTGCGTGTTGTCCTGGTGGGAAGCGGTCAGGGGAACATCCCTGCCTCCGGAGTGGAGCAGATACCGGCAAGAAGTAAGGCGCGGTCTTAGAGCGGCCGACACGGTTGTCGCTCCCACGAGGGCGATGCTGTCATCGCTTCACACGCACTACGGAAACTTCGAGCACGGACGAGTAATTCCAAACGGGAGAAGCGCGGACTCCTACTCCATTGGAGACAAGCAGCCGTTCATATTGAGCGCGGGCCGCGTCTGGGACAAGGCGAAGAACGTCTCCGCGCTTGAAGCAGCCGCGCCCGGTCTTGAATGGCCGGTTCTGATCGCCGGTGAGACCCGGCACCCCGACGGCGGCGGCGTCGAAGGCTCTAACCTGAAGCTGCTCGGCAGTCTCGCGCCTGAGACGCTTTCAACATTGATGGCGTCGGCATCGATCTTCGCGCTGCCGGCCCGGTATGAGCCGTTCGGACTCTCGATTCTGGAAGCGGCGCTTTCCGGCTGCGCGCTTGTGATCGGCGACATTCCCAGCCTTCGAGAGAATTGGGACGGAGCCGCCGAATTCGTGCAGCCCGACGACGCCGATCAATTGAGACGAACCTTGAACGCTCTGATCGAGGATCCCGCTCGACGAAGAGAGATCGCGAAGAGATCGGAATTGAGAGCGCTGGAGTTTATGCCGTCGCGAATGGTAGCCGGTTACTTGAGCACGTACGCATGGCTGCTCAGAGAGTTTGCGGGAAGAAAGGAGCAGATGACGGCGTGCGCTTCGTGATGTTCTACCATTCGCTGGTTTCCGACTGGAATCACGGCAACGCGCACTTCCTGCGCGGCGTTTGCTCCGAGTTATTGTGGCGAGGGCACTCCGTGAAGGTCTACGAGCCGGCGGACGGATGGAGCCGGCGTACTTTAATAGCCGAGCACGGATTGGCCGCGCTCACGCGATTCAAGGAGGCCTATCCGGAGCTCGAAAGCACGCCATACGACGAAGCCTCTCTCGATCTTGATCAGGCTCTTGACGGCGCCGATCTGGTAATCGTCCACGAGTGGAACACGCACAGCCTGGTAAAAAAAGTCGGCAAGCACCGCGCAAATTCGAAGAAATATCGCCTGCTCTTTCATGACACTCATCACCGGTCGGTAAGCGATCCCGGCAGCATCTCCGCTTATGATCTCGAGCACTACGATGGGGTGCTTGCGTTTGGGGAGGTAATTCGCGAGACCTACGTTCGAGCGGGTTGGGCTCGCAGCGCGTGGACCTGGCACGAAGCCGCCGACACGCGCGTCTTTCGGCCGCTTAAGAATTGCAAGATCGAGCGCGATCTTGTCTGGATCGGCAACTGGGGAGACGAAGAGCGCACGGCGGAGCTTCAGCAATTCCTGATCGATCCGGTGCGCCGCCTCGGATTGAAGGCCCGTGCGCACGGTGTCAGGTATCCGCGCCACGCAATCGACGAGTTGGCTTCCGCTGAAATTGAGTACCGCGGATGGGCTCCGAACCACGAGGTTCCGACGATCTTTGCAACCGCCGGCGCTACGGTTCACATTCCGCGGCGGCCTTATGTCGAAGCACTGCCCGGCATTCCTACGATAAGGGTGTTTGAAGCTCTCGCTTGCGGAATCCCGCTCGTCTGTTCCGAGTGGCGCGATGCCGAAGGGCTGTTCACTCCCGGCAAGGACTACCTGTTGGCTCGGACTCCGGACGAGATGGAAAGTCATCTGCGGACCATCATCGCCGACAGGGAGTTTGCGGCGAAGCTCGCAAGCCAGGGCCGCGAGACGATTTTGAATCGTCATACGTGTTCGCATCGAGTCGACCAGCTCATGCGGATTTACCGCTCAATCGCTCCGGCAGCCGCGGCATAAATAAATATGAAAGCACGATTGAACATCAGCTTTTTCGGATCGAGCCTTGTCTCGGCGTACTGGAACGGCGCGGCTACTTACTATCGCGGCATCGTTAGAGCGCTGAGCGAACGAGGCCATCAAATCACTTTTTACGAGCCCGACGCATACGAGCGGCAGCAACACAGAGACATAGCCGATCCTGATTGGGCGAAGGTCGTAGTCTATCCGGCTGAGCGCGAGAGCGATGCGCTGGCGATGGTTGAAGCGGCAAGCCGCTGCGATGTGATCATCAAGGCCAGCGGCGTCGGCGTTTTTGACGAGCTGCTCGAGCGCGCGGTGATCGAGTTGAGGAAACCCGGTTCCAGGGCGGTGTTCTGGGACGTCGACGCGCCGGCAACGCTCGATCGAATGCATCGCGACGCCGACGATCCATTCCTCTCGCTGATTCCAAAATACGATCTCGTTCTCACTTACGGCGGAGGCGATCCGGTAGTCAGCGCTTACAAAGAACTGGGCGCACGAGAATGCATACCGATCTATAACGCGCTCGATCCTGCTACTCATTATCGAGACCCGCTCGACTCCAGGTTCGAAGCCGATCTCGCGTTTCTCGGCAATCGCCTTCCGGACCGTGAAGCGCGCGTTGAAGAATTCTTTCTCAAGCCGGCGTCGCTATTGCCCGATCGGCGGTTTCTGTTGGGCGGAACGGGCTGGCACGACAAGAGTATTCCATCAAATGTGAAGTACCTGGGTCACGTCTATACCCACGAACACAACGCATTCAACTCGACGCCGCTGGCGGTGTTGAACATCAATCGCGAGAGCATGGCTCGATACGGTTTCTCGCCGCCGACTCGGATTTTCGAGGCCGCCGGAGCCGGCGCGTGTTTGATCACGGACATGTGGGAAGGGATCGAAGAATTTCTGGAACCCGGCTCGGAGGTTCTGGTCGCGCGCGACGGCAAAGACGTAGCCGAGCAGCTTGACGGTCTCACCGCGAAACGCGCTCTGACGATCGGCAATGCCGCTCACCGCAGGATTCTTGCCGAGCACACGTATGCTCACCGGGCCGCTCATGTAGAAGCCGTGCTCGGTTCGTGGATGGCAGCCGCGGTCTAAAGGGGAACGAAATGAAGGAATTTACAGGAGACATCGCCGAATCTCTCGATGGGTTTGCTGACGGAGTTCCCGGCAATCCTGGAATGAAAATAATAATACTGGGCTTGTCGATAACGTCGTCGTGGGGCAACGGACACGCAACCACTTATCGAGGGCTTGTGCGAGAGCTCTCGTTGCGGGGCCACGACGTGTTATTTCTCGAGCGCGATCAGGAATGGTACGCCTCGAACCGCGATCAGCCGGTTGCGGCATATGGCCGCGTCGAGCTTTATCGAGATCTGACCGAGTTGAAGAGCCATTACATCGGACAGGTGCGGAGCGCGGACCTTGTGATCGTCGGCTCCTACGTACCCGAAGGCAAAGAGATCGGCGATTGGGTCACGCGAATCACGAAGGGTGTGAGCGCTTTTTACGATATCGATACGCCGGTGACCGTATCCAAGCTGGAGAACGGCGGTTTGGATTATCTCTCGGGCTCGTTAATTCCTCGCTATGACCTCTATCTCTCATTCACGGGCGGACCGCTGCTTGAGTACATCGAAGATCGATTCGAAGCTCGAATGGTGAGGCCGCTGTATTGCTCGGTCGACGCCGAGAATTATTATGAGGAAGAGCGGCCGCTGAAATGGGATCTGGGTTATATGGGCACCTACAGCACGGATCGGCAGCCGGTCCTTGATGCGTTGATGCTGGATTGCGCTCGCGAATGGTCCGCCGGCCGCTTTGTTGTCGCGGGGCCGCAGTACCCCGACGGCATCGACTGGCCTTCGAACGTGGAACGCGTAGTTCATCTTCCGCCGTCGATGCATCGCGAGTTTTATAACTCGCAAAGGTTCACGCTGAACGTGACGCGGGCGCTGATGGCGGCGGTCGGGCATTCGCCCAGCGTGAGGCTGTTCGAAGCGGCAGCTTGCGCTACGCCCATCGTCAGCGATGCCTGGCCGGGGCTCGATCTTTTTTTCAAACCGGACGATGAAATTCTTATCGCCGAATCAGGCGAACAGGTGATGGATAGCCTGCGCAATATCCCGGAACAGGAGCGAATTGCAATCGGGCGTCGCGGACGGGCGCGAGTTCTGGCAAGCCACACCTCCCGCCATCGCGCCGTCGAGCTCGAAGGTTACGTGTTGGAGCTGATGAACAAGCAGCAGCCGATCGGGTCTAATTATGAAGCTTGTGATATTCGGGCTTACGATAACCTCGTCGTGGGGTAATGGACACGCGACCCTCTGGCGAGGATTGTGCCGGGCGCTTGGCAGGCGAGGCCATCAGGTCGTGTTCTATGAGCGCGATGTCCCCTATTATGCGGCCCACCGCGATCCGGTCGAATTGGCCGGCACTACTATTCGGCTGTACTCGAGTTGGGATGAGATTCGCGACCGCGCACGGACGGATGCCATGGACGCCGATCTTGCGATGGTGACCTCTTATTGTCCGGACGGTCTCGCCGCATCCGAGCTGGTCCTTTCAGAGTGCAGGCGGCTGCGTGTCTTTTACGATATGGACACGCCGATAACTCTCGAACGCTTTATGCGCGGCGAGTCGGTTCCGTACATCGGCGCGCGGGCGTTGCGAGATTTCGATCTGGTGCTGAGCTTCACCGGAGGCGGGGCGCTCGATGCGCTTAGAGAGCGCCTCGGCGCTCGCCGAGTGGCGCCGTTTTACGGAAGCGTCGATCCCGAGACTCACGCGAATGTGAGTTCAGTTGATGACTACCGATGCGATATGTCGTATCTCGGTACTTATGCCGCGGATCGCCAGGCCGCGCTCGATGCTTTTTTCCTGGATCCATCGGACCAACTCTCCGATCAGAAATTCGTGCTCGGAGGCGCGCTGTATCCGGCGGCGTTCCCGTGGCGAAAGAATATCTTCTTCGTGGGTCACGTGAGCCCGCCTAAGCATCCCGCTTTCTATTGTTCGTCTCGGCTGACATTGAACATCACGCGTGGAGCGATGGCGCGAATGGGATTCTGTCCGTCAGGCAGGCTCTTCGAAGCGGCGGCCTGCGGCGTTCCGGTCCTGAGCGATTGGTGGGAAGGTCTCGATCAATTTTTTCTGCCCGATTCGGAGATACTGTTGGCAAGAACTTCGAACGATGTTGTGCGCGCATTGAATATGCCGGCTGAAGATCTGGCTGCAATCGGCAGGGCTGCTCGCGAGCGAGCGCTTGCCTGCCACACTTCGGATAGTCGCGCCGGCGAACTCGAAAAGATCATGGATTCGGCCCGCTCCGCAGCGGCTGCGATTTAAGGAGGAGGCGTTATGTTGGGCATCATTCCCGCCGCGGGCGCCGGAACCCGGATACAGCCGTTGGGCTTTTCAAAAGAACTACTGCCGGTCGGGAGTAGACGTGAAGCCGACACCGAGCGGCCGCGCGCCGTCAGCGAGTACATAGTCGAGCGGATGATCCTGGCCGGCGCCACAACGCTCTGCTTCGTAATCTCGCCCGGCAAATCGGACATACTCGAATACTACGGAGGGAAGATAGGCTCGACCGATATCTGCTACGTCGTTCAGCCTACTCCGTCTGGATTATGCGACGCGATTTTTCGCGCGCTTCCGTTGGTAAAGCCCGCGGACAGCATCGTGATCGGCCTGCCGGACACAATCTGGTTTCCTGAAAATGGACTGCAGTTGCTTCCCGACGACCTCTTGTCGTTCCTCCTTTTTCCGGTCAAAGACCCTTCACTATTCGACGCGGTTGTCACGAACGACGACGGCGGCGTCCTCGAGATTCAAGTGAAACGGCAGGACGCTCAATCGTCATGGGTTTGGGGAGCGTTCAAGATGCCCGGCAGCGTCCTGCTTGAGCTTCACGCCCTTTGGACCGAGCGGGACCGCGGCGATGAATACGCGGGAACGTTGGTCAATGCTTATCTCGCGCGAGGTGGAAAAGCTTCCGCTGTTCGCGGCGGTCAGGCCTATGTGGACGTGGGGACGCTCAGGGGTTATCGAGCAGCGATCGATCTGCTCAACAGCAGTTTGAGGCCTCGCTTAACGCCGGCCCCGCTGACCGTGGGGCAGGGCAGTCACGCAATATAAGGAGCCGGTTTGGAACAAGAGTTGGAGATATCCGCGATGGCGAACGGCACATTCTCACGCGAAGAAATCGAGAAGCGGGTGCGCGGTCTTGGGGAATGGTTTCATAACCTGGATCTCGACGGCGTGCCGACCGCGCCCAATCACTTTCTCGGTGACTACCCGAACGTGAAGTGGCGGCAGTTCGCTCACGCGATACCGGAGAGTCTCGAGGGGAAAACGGTTCTGGATATCGGATGCAATGCGGGATTCTATTCGATGGAGATGAAGCGCCGGGGCGCGGATCGCGTGGTCGGAATCGATTTCGACGAGGCGTATCTGGCGCAGGCGCGCTTCGCCGCTCAGGTGGGAGGCTTCGACATCGAGTTCAGAAAACTGTCGGTGTACGACGTCGCCGAGCTGCGCGAGCAGTTTGATCTCGTGATCTTCATGGGAGTCTTTTACCATCTGCGGCATCCGCTTCTTGCCCTCGATCTGATTCACGAACACGTCGCCAGGGACTTGCTGGTTTTTCAGTCGATGCTCAGGGGATCCGACGAATCTGAAGAGCTTGTCGAATACGATTTCTGGGAGAAGAAAATATTCGAAAAGCCCGCCTTTCCTCGAATGTTTTTTATCGAGAAGAGATACGGCGGCGATCCGACGAACTGGTGGATACCCAATCGAGCTTGCGCTGAAGCGATGCTGAGAAGCTCGGGATTCGAAATCCTGAGCCATCCCGAACAAGAAGTTTTTATCTGTAGGCGCAAGGCGATGCCTGACGGGCCTCGCCCCATTTATGCGGCCATGCGGAGGGACGATGGTTGAAGCCGTGATGTTTTGGAACGAACCCAATAACAAGTCACATTGGGATTTCGAACTCGATCCGGAATGGACAATGTATGCCGAGATGACGAAACTGGCCGCCGAAGCCGTTAAATCCGAGAACCCCCGGCTTACCGGCGTGCTGGGCGGAATCTCGCCCATCGATCCCAGGTTCATCGCTAATATGCGTGCGCAAGGCGTCCTGGATTATGTCGACGCGGTTGCACTGCACGGGTTCCCGCTCGATTGGAACCATTGGAATATAAATGAATGGCCGGATCGGATCAGCGAGATAAAGGAAGTCACTTCGCTGCCGATCTGGATTTCGGAAGTCGGCGTGTCTACGTTCGGCGCGGAAGAGGTACAGGAGTTCGGCCTCAAGCGAACGGCGGAGTTGTTGATCGGCCGCGGAGAGCGAATCCATTGGTACAGCCTATTTGATCTGCCGAAGGACTGGCCGGCTACGACCCGCCATCGCGAGGCGGAGGGCTCCTCCTACTATCGCCATTTTTATATGGGGTTGATACGGGAAGATGGGGTTGCAAAGCGAGCGCTCGGGCTCTTCGCGGACTACACGCCCGACCTTGGCTTGTGCCAGTGGTTTCACTTCGAGGATCACCGGCTGGACGAAGGGGTCAGGTGGCTTCGCAAATTGGGCGTCAAACATCTTCGAACCGGCCTTAGCTGGGCCGACAGCATGCGGCCGTATGCCTTAAAGTGGTTTGACCGCCAGATGAAGGCCCTCGAAGAGTTCAACGTCACCGTGACGTTTTGCTTTACGCCGGAGTCTCACGGAATCCAGCCTCATCACACGAGCCCGCCCCGCAACAATGAAGAGTTCGCCGACTTTTGCGCTCAGATGACTCGGCGATACGCTTGTTGAGTTTCGTGATACAGAAGGAGAGCACATGAAAGTCGTTGTCGTCGGCGCCGGTTATGTAGGGCTGGTAACCGGAACCGTGCTGGCGTATATCGGACATTCGGTAACCTGCCTGGATAGCGACCAGGCGAAGCTCGACGTGCTTATGTCGGGCCGCGCGCCGATCTTTGAGCCGGGCCTGGACGAGATGATTCGGATCGGCTTCGAGACAAAGAGGCTTTCGTTCAGTCACGACTATGATGCGGTCGAGTATTCCGACGTCGTTTTTATAACGGTGGGAACTCCGCCGCTCGAGACCGGCGGCGTCGATCTGTCTTATGTGAAGAATGCAGCTACCGAAATCGGCAAGCATCTGGACTCGGGCCGGCTCCAGATCATAGTCAACAAATCCACCGTTCCCGTCGGCTGCGGTAACTGGGTGGAGATGCTTGTATCGCAGGGACGCGAATCCGCCGCGGATAATTCGAAGCCGCACGCAAGCGGTTCCTCATCGGCGGGAGCTTCCGAGCGCACCTGTGTCGTCGTAAGCAACCCCGAGTTTCTGCGTGAAGGTTCGGCCGTTTACGATTCATTCTTTCCCGAACGCATAGTGATCGGCACGAGCGACCGGCAGGCGCAGAACATAATGCGCGAGTTGTACACGCCTATTCTCGAACAGAATTTTACTCGGCCGAGCTTCCTCGAACCGTGCAGGGATAAGCGCGGCGCGATTCCGCTGGTGATCACCGATCCGGCGAGCTCCGAGATGATCAAGTACACGGCCAACGCGTTCCTTGCGACAAAGATCAGCTTCGCAAACGAGATCGCCGCTATATGTGAGTCGGTTGGAGCCGACATCACCGAGGTCAGCCGCGCGGTCGGCCTCGACCATCGCATAGGAAAAGAGTTCCTGAACGCGGGCGTCGGTTGGGGAGGCAGCTGTTTCGGTAAGGATCTGTCGGCCTTGATCGCGATCGCGGAAGAATACGGGCTCACCCCCAACATTTTGTCAGCCGCCAAACAGGTGAATTCGGCGCAGAGATGGGTCGTCATCAAAAAGCTGCAAACCACCTTGAAGATAATGAAGGGCAGAGTGATCGGATTGCTCGGACTCTCGTTCAAGCCGAATACGGACGATGTGCGGGACTCTCCCAGCCTCGATATAGCGGAGCAGTTGATCAAGCTGGGCGCGGCGGTCAAGGCTTACGACCCTGTCGCGAACGCTTCGGCCCGGATTGCGAGACCGGATCTCGATGTCAGCTACTGTGACTCCGTCGAAGAAGTCGCAACGGATAGCAATGCTCTGGTGATTGTGACCGAGTGGGATGAATTCAGATCGCTGAGACTTTCGTCGCTTCGGAACCTGGTTCGAACTCCCGTGATCGTCGATGCGAGGAACATCATCAATCCGACTGTCGCGCGATGGGCCGGCTTCGAATATTTTGGGATCGGAAGATAGCGGTAGTTAAAGCGGCGGAGAATAGCGGGCGTAAAACCCTTTCCCAACCTGTGATTTTTTGATCGTGGTCGTCTTGGTTGGAGCTTTCGCCTAGCTACCGGCGTTTCTTTCACAGCTTCTTCGGGGCAATCTGGAAATAGGGAGATTTGAGAATTAGTCCCGAACCGCGGTGACGCTCTTCTCAGCCGGTGATGCGACGATCTCGTGAGCCGTCGATGTAATCACTAACGTCTTTCAATGACTACCGTTCTTCTCATCCGACACTGTGTTACCGACGTGGTCAACACGATCATCGCCGGACGCGCGCCTGGTGTGCGGCTTAACGCGAAAGGTGAAGCTCAAGCGAGCGAGCTTGCCGCGGGGCTGGCGCGCGTTTCCATCGCATCGGTATACAGCAGTCCGCTCGAGCGGGCGATTATGACGGCAACCCCGTTAGCTGAGCAGCGCGGACTGGAAGTAATCGCGCGGCCCGGTCTCAACGAGATCGATTTCGGAGATTGGACCGGCGCTGGATTCGAAGACCTCGGGAGATTGCCGTTGTGGCAGCGCTTCAACGTGAATCGCACGGCTGTTCGGATTCCGGGCGGAGAAACGATGCTCGAAGCCCAGGCTCGCGCGGTCTCGGCTTTTGAAAGTATCAGGCTTGAAAACGCGGGCAACGCTACAGTAGCGGTTGTGACCCATGGCGACATAGCTCGATCTGTTCTATGCGGCTATCTGGGAATCAGCCTGGACCTGATGCTGCGAATAGAAATCAGCCCGGGTTCGGTGACTACGCTGGTGTTGGACGATCTCGCTGCGCGCGTAATCGGAATGAATAGTTTAGGTCCGTTCATAAGCGCAAACCGCGAGATGTGAAAGCAGGCCTGGGGAAATTGAGCACAAATGGCCGCGAGCACGGAGTGCGAAGTGGTCGTTTCGTTCGCGAAGAGGTAACCGTGAAATTAAAAACAAAACTACTATTGCTCGCCGGAGCTGCGATCGCGGCAAAAGCGCTCAGCCGATCGCTGAAACTTAGGCGGCTCGAAGGCAAGCGCGTGCTGATCACCGGAGGGTCGAGAGGATTAGGCCTTGTTCTTGCTCGCCAACTCACCAGAGAAGGCGCGAGAGTAGCGATATGCGCGCGAGACGCCTCCGAGCTCGAGCGCGCGGCGGCCGATCCCGAGATTGAAGGTGTCCTTGCGATCACGTGCGATGTGACCGACCAGCATCAGGTTCAAGAGCTTGTAAGGCGCGTCAAAGAGGAGTTCGGCGAAATTGACATTCTGATCAACAACGCCGGCGCCATCGGCGTTGGTCCCGTCGAGACCATGGATCTGCAAGACTATGAAGAAACGATGGGCGTGCATTTCTGGGGCCCGCTGTACCTTACTCTGGAGGTGCTGCCGGAAATGCGGGCGCGCGGCGCCGGTCACATAGTGAATGTCTCGTCTATCGGCGGAAAACTGAGCGTTCCACATCTGTTGCCTTACTGCGCGAGCAAATTCGCGCTCACCGGTTTTTCTGAAGGGCTGCGAGCGGAGCTCGCTAAAGATGGAGTGGCCGTGACGACGGTATGCCCTGGTCTAATGCGCACCGGCAGTCCTCGTAACGCGACTTTCAAAAGTAAGCATCGCGCCGAGTACACATGGTTCAGCGTGTTCGACTCTCTTCCTCTTCTATCGATGAGCGCCGAGCGAGCTGCGCGCCGAATAATCGATGCGCTGAAGACGAACAAGGCCGAGGTCATTCTCACAATGCAGGCAAAGGCCGCCGCTCGATTCAACGCGCTCTTTCCCGAGACGATGGCGGCTCTGATGGCGCTGACAAACAGATTGCTTCCGAGCGCGGGTGGGATAGGTCATGAGAAGCGGCTGGGCGCGGACAGCGCCTCGGCTCTGTCGCCGTCGCCCTTGACGTCTCTCACGGAACGGGCAGCAAGCCTCAACAATGAAGTCGGCCCAGCGGATTCGGCCTTGTCCTCTATCGCGACGCGAGCGGGAGTTGTTCGAGTGAGTTGATTTTGCCGCGCCTTTCGGAACGCCGGCCGAGGTTGCGGGAGCCGATGCTCAAGGGAATTTCTTGAGAATGTTTTTCTCGAAGAACCGAAAGAAACTCTCCTGATCCGATCCGATTTGATGAAGCCATACGTGATCGTAGCCCGCTTCGGCGAACTTGTTGATGCGCTCGATTAGCGGTTCTGGATCGGGTCCGCAGGCGACCTCTTTCGCCACTTGATCTTCGGAGAGCATCTTCGCCGCCTGTCGAAAGTGGGCCGGCGTTGGCAGCTCCTGCGTCAGCTCGCCTGTGATCGCGGCGTTGGGCCAGCACTTGTATGCTATTCGCTTTGCTTCGTCTTCGGAATTCGCGTAGCAAACCGCTACTTCGCCGTAGCAGGGCTTTCCCTCGCCTCCGGCGGCCCGAAATTCATCAAGCGTTTCCTTCTTTGGAGATGTGCCGATCAGTCCGTCGCCGACCCGGCCCGCAAGGTTCGCGGAGCTGGTTCCGCTTGCGGCTACGAAAATCGGCGGCGGTTCATCCGGCAAACTGAAGACGCGCGCGTTTTCGACGGTGAAATAGGCGCCGCGGTAACTCTCCTGCTCTCCGCTCCACAGCAGTCGAATTATTTCGATGGCTTCTTCCAATTTCTCCTGCCGTATTCGAGCCGGAGGCCAGCGGTCGCCGAGAATGTGCTCGTTGAGATTTTCGCCCGAGCCCACGCCAAGCATGAATCTCCCCGGCATCATTGCTTCCGCTGTAGCGGCCGCTTGAGCGACGATTGGCGGACTGATTCGTTGAGTCGGACAGGTGACACCGGTTCCGACGCGGAGTCGTTTCGTGGCGCGCGCGATCCCTCCGATCACGCCCCACACAAAAGGACTTTCGCCTTGCTCCTCGATCCACGGATGAAAGTGATCTGAGATCATCGCGAATGAGAATCCGGCCTCTTCCGCCCTCTGAGCGAAATTAATCAGTTCGTTCGGTCCGTGCTCTTCGCTGCATAGCTTGTATCCAAGTTCCATCGTCTTTTGGTCCTCGCTGATCGATATTCCCTCTTGTTCTCGCTGATGTTGTCCGCGTTTTGGCTATCGTCTTTGCGGCGCCTCCGCATGACGGAAAGTGCAAGTCTCAATTCACGTCGATCACCGGCGGGCCGTCTTACCTCTAGCTTCGTTTAAGCATGCGGAGGAGCGCCCTTTCGGACTTGTTCAGCCGGATTCCGCGATGATTCACAAGATCGCGAACCGTGTCGAAGTGCTCGATCACGCGACCCTGGTCGAAACCGATCAGCACTTCGGGACAGATGTAAGCGGATCGACAGACCGCCGGCGTGTTGCCCAGCACTTCCGCGGTCTCCTTGACTGCTTTAACTACCTTTCGTTTTCGCGACGCCGCGCTGTCGTCGGCCTCGGCCCCCGCTCTTGCAAGAGCGCAAGCACAGATCAGAGTTCCGGCCCAGGTGCGAAAGTCCTTTGAAGTGAACCGCTCGCCCATGACCTCTTTGATATAGGCGTTGATTTCACGTCTTCTGATGTCGACGAATTCGCCGTCGCCATTCTGGTATCTGAAGACTTGAGGACCGCGGTGTCTCAGGAGCTCGCGAAGTACTCGAGCGACGGGGCGATCCCTCAGCTCGCGCTTCTGAAGTATTTTGCGCTTGCCCGGGAAGTTGAATTCAACGACATCGCCCTGAACGCGGATGTGCTTCGGTCGAAGCGTAGCTATTCCGTAGCTGCCGTTCTCACTCGCATAGACCTGGCTGCCCGGCCGCATAAAGCAGGTCGCCAGAATTCGCAGGATGCAAGCCATCACTCGCTCGCGATCCAGGCCGTGTTTTCTAAGATTGCGGCTCACCGTCTTTCTTAACCTGGGCATTGACTCGGCAAACATGAGCAGCCGCTGAAATTTTTTCTGCTCGCGTTTCTTGACGTGCGACTGGTGATAAATGTACTGCCAGCGTCCCGCGGCGTCTCTTCCGACGGCCTGCAACATGCCGCCTGGATACTTGTTGATGGCTACTTCAGCCCACGCCGGTGGAATTCGGAGCGCCTTGATCCTGTCAAGATCGGCTTTGCCGACTTTGCTTCCGTCGGCGCCGACGTAGCGAAACCGGTTCTTCGCTCCGCGCCTGAGAATCCCGGTCCGTTGCAGTTTTTCAACCCGCGTCATTGTTAGCGGCGGCTGGTGAAACTCCGCCAAAGAAAAGCCGATCAATTTACATGCCAGCATTAGAAGCCAGTGGGATGCTCACATATCGGCGCTCTGGCGGAACCGCTCATTAGATGAGAAAGACTCGTTCAGGCTCCACGAGCGGCCAAGGCGCGGCAGGAGTGGGCTCGCATTTCGGGACAGCTCTCGAAAGGCGCGACAATCTCTCAATGATAACTGCTCGATAACGAGACACAGCGGAGGTCCTGATTTGACTTAAATCGACACAGGATTTGGCGAGGGATCGTAAGCGCCTACTGCAATAGCAACTGAATAGCTGTCGTGTTCGAAGTCTTCGCAGCTCTGAGAGTCTTTTCGAATTGTACCGGAGAGTTCGAGGATGGATCTGACCCGATAAAAACAAAGCCCCTGACAGTTCAAAATTCTTGTCACCTCTTATTGAACCACTCCTAAAACTGATGATATAAACATCGCTGCTATGAAAAGACATTTTTGTTTTAGCTTGATAATGCTTCTAGCCGGTGTGGCGGTTTTCGGTCAACAAGATCCGGGTCCCATCCGAAACTTCCTGCGCGAGAACGACCAGTTCTGCACAGGGGGGCAGCCAAAGCTCGAGCACCTGGCGAAGCTAAGAGAAGAGGGCGTCAAGACCATCATCAACCTGCGTCAACCAAGCGAGCATCGAGCGGATGAGGAGGAAGCCAAGGCCAAAGAACTTGGTCTGCGCTATTACAACATTCCGTTCGCATTCGGAAATCCGAAGGACGAGCAGGCGACTGAATTCCTCAAGCTGACGGACGATCCCGCGAATCGGCCGATCTTCATCCACTGCACCGCCGCAATTCGCGTGGGCTCGTTCTGGTTGATCCGGCGGGTTCTGCGAGACGGTTGGACTTTCGAGGCGGCGGAGGAAGAAGCTAAGAAGATAGGCCTTCACGACGCTCCGCACCTTGTAGATTTCGCGCGCGGCTACATCGAGAAGCATAAGCAGGACAAGCCTCCGAGCGGCCGCCAATAGCCATATCAAAATTAGGTTCGACGGAAAACTGAACGTCATTGTAAGGGCGGGCTTTCGTGCCCGCCCCTCTCGCGTTTACGCTCAAGACTTATTGAGACGGCTGCGATTGCTCGCGGTCGTCTCTTCTCGCGGTCGTCTCTTTAAGATGCGATCGTCTTAAAGAGGGGCGGTCAGAGACGACCGCCCGTGCATTAATTTTCCATATGAGCGGTCGAATAGAACAAAGCTCGGTCGCCAAAATTGTAAACAACAACCCACATTCGCAATCCGGCATTCGACTCCCACCTCTGGAGTTCGCCTCCACGCAGAGAAAAACTTACCTGAGCGCATGTGTGAATCTTGTACACCCCGAACTCAGGATCGCAGTGGATTAGTCCGTCGTCATCCCAAAAGCACTGCTCCAGGGGTTTGTGCGAGCTTACTGCTCGAAGGAATGAGGCTTGCAGAGCCGGCTGTGAGACCTCGGCGAAAAAAAATAAAGTCATTGCCGTGGCTTCGAAAGAAAGCTACGGATGCATAGAGTTAATAGGAGTGTGCTGCTATGCGAGGCGTTATAAGAAGTAGGTTCTATCTGTTCTTCCTCCTGCTCTCAGTTGTATTGAAGGCGACTCTGGCAACGGCGCCGGCAAAGCCGGTCGACCGCGAGCTCAAAATCAATTTCGTAGCTCCCATCGAGTCGGGGCTCAGAAAGCTCACTATCGAAGAGCGAGTGACGCGGCAGCGAGCGATCGAAGCGGTCTACTGGCGGCATCGCATCCGGCCTGATTCCAACGAGCGGGCAAGGATCGACTTCGAACAAGTCGTCTCAAGCGGCTTGCTCACAGCCAAGGTAGAAAAGTACCTGCATCAGTCGGAGGCCCTGACGGCTGGAATGTCGCTGGACGCGAGCGCCGAACGGGAGTTGTTGCAGGCGGAGATGGATCGAATGGCCGCTCAGACAAGGCGGCCCGATGTACTCAGGGAGTTGTATCGGGCTCTCGATGACGACCCGCTGCTCATAGCCGAGTGCCTGGCGCGACCGATCCTGATCGATAGATTGAGCCGAACAGATGCGCGAGAATTTCCATCCGGTCTCCCTGCTTCTTTTGGCCCGGGTTCTTCATTCACTCCGAGTCGTGCGTCATTCGAATATAGAAAGCCGCTGCAACTCACGACCGCCGCGGCCTGTCAGAGTCAAACCTGGACGAACACGAGCACGGTTTCGGCTCCCCCGGCCAATTACGGGCATTCGGGTGTATGGACCGGCTCCGAGTTGATCGTATGGGGCGGCTATGACGGCAAGACGTTTCTCAATGCCGGCGGCGTGTACGATCCGGCGACCGATAGCTGGCATCCGACTTCTTTGAACGGCGCGCCGGCCGGCCGGCGCTATCACACCGGCGTCTGGACGGGAACGGAAATGATCATCTGGGGAGGCTCCGGATCTTCGACGCCGTTTCTGTCAAGCGGAGCAAGGTACGATCCGGTAAGCGATACCTGGACGGCGATCTCGCAGACGAATGCTCCGGCCGCGCGATATGCTCACACAGCCGTATGGACGGGAAGTGAAATGATTGTGTGGGGCGGCAACGCAGGCTTCCAGCTCACGAACACCGGAGGCCGATATGATCCGGCATCGAACACGTGGAGCGCGATCAGCCCGGCTACGATTCTTGAAGGACGGCGCTACCACAGCGCGGTCTGGAACGGCTCGGAGATGATCGTCTGGGGAGGGCAGGGAAGTACTAACGGTGAGTTGAACACGGGCGCGCGTTACCACAGGTCTACGGATTCGTGGACACCGCTCACCACGATAGGAGCGCCGAGCGCGCGCGATTCTCATACCGCGATCTGGACCGGGTCTCAAATGCTGATCTGGGGCGGCTCGAATGCTACATATCCGTATTATCTCGGCGATGGAGCGAGCTACGATCCGGCTCAGGACAATTGGCATCCATTGAGCAGCGTTAATGCGCCTTCATCCAGGTCTCACCACACGGCGATATGGACAGGAGGCCAGATGCTCGTGTGGGGCGGAGGAGCGATCAGCGGAGTTCTCAGTACTGGAGGCAGCTACGATCCGGCTACGGGAAGTTGGAGCGCGACTCCGACTACGGGCGCGCCGAGCGGACGTGCATTTCATAACGCGGTCTGGACGGGCGCCGAGATGATCGTTTGGGGCGGCGATGCCTCGACCGGCGGCCGCTATTGCGCAGGTTCGGTCTCTCAATGCGTTTCGTCGCTTTCACCGGCAAGCGCGGCTGCCGGCGCGAGCGGTGAGAACGGAATCGTCTCGGTCAACGCGCCCTCCGGGTGTCACTGGACCGCGATCAGCAATGCCGCGTGGTTGATCATTTCTTCGGGGAGCGAAGGGACGGGCAGCGGCGCGGTAGGTTACTCGGTCGCCGCAAACACCGACCCGAATTCCCGAACGGGGACACTCACGATAGGAAATCAGGCGTTCGTGATCACACAAGCAGCAGGCGCGGGAGGCTCTTGCACTTTTTCGATTTCGCCTTCGACGCAGACCGTAAGCGGGAGCGGCGGCTCGTTTACGGCCAACGTTAGCGCAACGGGCAGCGGCTGTACCTGGAGCGCGGTCGCGAACGTGAGTTGGATTGGAGTCGACTTCGGATCAGGCTCCGGCAACGGCCAGGTGAGATACACGGTCTCATCCAATCGGACCGGGGTTTCGCGCAAAGGCAAGATCACCGTAGGCGGAGAGATCCTGACAATCAAGCAGCGCGCGTTTTGATTATGAGGGAATCTCTTTGCTCAGAGAATTGAGCATTTCTCGAAGTAGGGGCGGCCAGAGACGGCCGCCCCTATCATTTTTATAAGGCGCTCGTCTTAGGAGAAGCTCGTCTGATGAGGCGCCGACCACGTCAAATAGTATGACGCTCTTCTCACCGACGATGAAATAGTTCTTGACAAATTTTCTTGTCGGTAATATAACAACGGCCCGTGAGATCGCATGCGCGTCACGTAGACATGATCGACGACAGCCACGGCGCCGCCGCGATGCTCGATCCGACCCGCAAGAAAATTCTTGAAGAGCTGCGCACTCCCGATTCCGCTTCAGGAGTCGCGCGCAAGCTCGGTCTCGCCAGACAGAAGGTCAATTACCACCTGCGCCAGCTTGAGAAGCGAGGCCTGGTCGAAGCCGTCGAAGAACGGCGCAAGGGTAATTGCACCGAGCGAATCGTTCGAGCAACCGCGCGCTACTATCTGATTTTGCCCCAGACGCTGGGCCAATTGGCGCTCGATCCATCGTCCATACAGGACCTATTTTCATCGACGTATCTCGTGGCGGTTGCTTCGCAAGCGATTCAGGACCTCGCGCACCTCCGCCAAAAGGCGAAAGACGCCGAGAAGAAACTGGCTACTCTGACTCTGCGGAGCGAGATTCACTTTGCCTCGGCGGCAGCCCGCAATGCCTTTGCAGAAGAGCTTGCAAATGACATCGCCAGGCTCATCAAAAAGCACGATCGCCAGGACAAAGGCTCGAGGCGGTTCAAGTTGTTTCTGGGAATGTATCCGGCCATTGCAAAAAAGAGGAATAATCATGAGCAAACCAAGAGATGTTAAATCGAAGATAGAAATCGACGCCCCGGCTGAAGACGTGTGGAATGCGATCAGCGAAGCGGAGGGGCTCATGCGATGGTTCTCCCTCGACGCGCGGTCGGAGCCTGGGCAAGGCGGAAGCATATGGTATTCGTGGGGGCCTCCGTACGAAGGAAAAAGCGAGATCGAGATATGGGACCCGCCCCGGCGGCTGAAGCTCCGCAGTGACTGGGGTCACGTTCCGGAGGAACAGCGCAGGGAGATGCAGCCGAACGTGGAGCAGATCGCCATGGACTTCACGCTCGAGAGCGAAGGCGGAACGACCCTGCTCCGGCTCGTGCATTCCGGATTCAATGCCGACGCCGAATGGGACGACGAGGTCGAATCAACCAGGCGAGGCTGGATTCAGGAACTGCTCGGGCTCAAGTACTACCTCGAACGCCATCTCGGACAGGATCGCAAGTCGGTTTGGGCTCGCGCTAAGGCTGAGATATCCAGGGAAGAGGCGTGGCGGCGTCTCACCGGCGCGAGCGGGCTCAACATCGAGGGCTTGAAGGAAAACGAGTCGTTCGATCGAACGACTTCAAACAATGAGCGATTGCAGGGACGTGTATTGTTGATGCAACCGCCGACCGATTTCTGCGCCGTCATAGAGAACCTTAACGACGCTTACTTCCGCGTGAGCATCGAAAAATCGTCTAAGCCGCGCCCTCATTCCGAAGGGCATATCTGGCTGTCGACGTACGACCTGATGAACGCTCAGGTGATGGCTTTTCAAACAAGCTGGACCAAGCTCTTGTGCAAACTTTTTCCGGAAGAGTTCAAAGCGTGAGCGGTTGAAATTGAATCGGCTAAGATCAAATTGCGATCTCGGATCTCACGTTGAAAATCATGTAGGGTGTTCTGAAACACTTGCCGATGTCTCGCGAGTTCAGGCAGTCTTTGTGCGAGCTTTTCGAAATGGAGTGTGCGGTTTATGTCGATAGCTCGTTCGAGCCTGTTGATCTCATTCTTAACGGCCGGCCTTCTTCTAACGCCCGCCGTTTTCTCTCAGCAAAAACAACATTCCGCCAAGGACGACGATGAGCCGGTCAAGCTCAGGACGACTCTCGTGCAGGTTCCGGTAATCGTCAGCGAAACGGGCGGGCGCTACATCCCGGATCTTCGCCAGTCCGAGTTTGAGCTGTTCGAAGACACCGCCAGGCAAAGCATCGAGTTCTTCGGTTCGATCGAGCAGCCATTCAACGTGGCGCTGCTTCTCGACTGCAGCGGCTCGACCGCCGAGCAGTTGGGCGAGATCAAGGCCGCCGCGCTTGCCTTTATCGACAACCTTCGTCCACAGGATCGAGTTATGGTGGTCGCCTTCAACGACAGCGTCGAAGTCCTGTGTCCGATGACCGGCGAACGCGAGACGTTGCGGCGGGCCATTTCGTCGGTTCGCTCGGGCGAATACACGCAGGTGTACGAAGCCGTGTACACGACCATTTGGGAGAAGTTGAAGAACGTCCGCGGCCGCAAAGCGGTTATCGTATTCACGGACGGAGTCGATACGGCCAGCACCGAGATCGACGACGACGATAGTCTCGACGCGGTGGCCGGAAGCCAGGGCGTGATCGTCTATCCCATTCGATACGGCACGCGGCAGGACGCCGAGCGCAAACTTGAAGCGCGAGTCAGGCATCGCTCCGAAACCAGCCGCCAATCAGAAGCCGGCATTCAAAGATCGATTGACGAGGGCCGTCATTCGCTCGATCGCGTTTATCGGCAGGCCGATGAATATCTCCAGGAACTCGCCGATCTTTCCGGAGGCGTCGTAGAGCGAGCCGATAAGTTGAAGGATCTAAAAGCCGCGTTCGGGAGAATCGCGGACGAACTAAGGCATCAATATCTTCTGGGCTACTATCCGCCCGATGAATCCACAAAGGACCGCAAAATCACTATTCACGTGACGCGGCCGGGCGCAGTCGTAAGAGCGCGGCCTGGTTACACCAGCGCGAAGTGATGGTTGAAAGCCTCAGTGTTCCGCGGCAAAGAATCTCACTCCAGCGGCAGCGCAAGCTTGTAAAGGCGCGTCTGGAACTCGCCGGCGCTCTTTCCGTCGCCTTTGTATGCCGCTCCCACTGCATATAACAACCAGCCTGAATAATCCGAGCCTCTTGTCGCGAGAACGACCTGACAGGGCAGATCGACGGCCAATGTCCGGCGCACGGCCAACGACTCCGGGTCTACTCGCATAATCGTTCGGCCCTGCGATACGAACAACGAGTCGGGCGACTGACTAAACAAAAGCGAGGCCGCGCGAATCTGCCGGGGCGGCACTCCCGTGTTTCCTCCGCTCGGAGTTTCAGACAGTAGAGCGCCGAGCGGCTCATTGCTCGGGAGCAGAACCGTTTGCTTCTCCTTCAGCGAGCTGAGCCGGACGCGCGACAACGCCAGTCCCTGATTGTTCGACTGCGAGTGCAGGCAATAGAGCCATTCACCGCGATCGTCAAAAACGACGTCTTCTTCTCTGCCGGCGGACTCGAAGCTGACTACTTCGATCTTTTCGCTCCTCGTCGCAATCAGCATCATTCCGCCTTCAATGCAGACGGCGACCCTTCGGCCTGACGCTTCATTCAGGGGCGAGACGGCAATCGGAGAAATGGTTGACGGTGAGACCCAGGTCGGAGCGCCCGGAATACGATTCTGATCTCTAAGACCGCGCACGGCATCCAGCGATATTTCCCACGGCGGTTGTCCCGCCTCGGCATGGCCCACCGCCAGCACGTAATGATATTTGACGGGGTTTGACTGCTCCTTCTTCATAGCCAGCAGATAAATGTCATCCTGAGAAGAAGTCGCCATGTCCAGGACCGCGGTGTAATCGCCGAGGTTCTTACGGCTCTTGCTCTTGAGCGATTCACCCATTATTTGGAGATTGGCTCCGGCAAACATAGCAAACATATTCTGGTTGGACCGGCTTATTTTATTCGGCAGCGCGAACACGCCGCCGCCCGGGAACGGCTCGCTGCGAGTAATGGCGAGTGTGTCCGGATTGACTTTCAAGACCTGCGCTTGCGAGACATTTTCAGGCCGCGCTACCGGCAGATAGACGGAATAACTACGTTCTCCGCCGAGGAAGGCCCCGTGGCCTTTGCCGATATAAATTCCATCAATATCCGCGTGCTCACGGTAGATAATGCGGCATATGTAGATTGGAACATTTACCGCTGTAAATGTCTTCTCTCCCTCTTGATACTGAACCGTCAGGGGCGGATCGCCGGGTTTCAGGATCGTTGCGCTCTCGATCGCCAATCCCCTCGCGTTGTCGGAATCGATGCGGAGCAGGTGTTGCTGAGTCAGGTTTCTTGAACAAACTTCGACGCCATGAGGCAGAGCGAAATTGATGTCGAATCGGAATTCACCGAACTTGTGATAGTTCGGACCCGGATAAGCGTTGATCGAAAACGAAGGGGTCAGATAATCGATAGTCGTCTCGATGAATCCGTTGAAAGACGAGCGGGAATCGCTCTTCAAGACTTGGTACGGAGAAGCGTTGCAGATGACCAGTTTCGCTTGTTCGGCCAGCCGTTTTGGAGGCTGTACCACAATTGGACCTTCAGGATCCGGCTTACCGGGATTCTGCCTGCGCCACTGGCGAAGCGTCCTATCATCAAGCGGGCGATGAAGCGGATATTGAGCGCGGGTGTCGACTACTTCATCGATGGAGACCTTGTTGGCGCCGTCGATCATCAGCCGTTTGAATACGGAAGAGATCGATGAGAGGTTGTCTCCCGACAGGGTCACCTCCAGAAAATAGAGAGGGCTTTGCGGTTTATTCGAGCGCTCAACGAGGAATCGCAGGCTCACCGGAGGCGGGTCGTTCTTGTGATAGTTGATTTCGAATATCTGCGTGTTTCTGAACGGCAGCGTGAACGTATGCGACGGCGGCTCGACCTCGACCAGGGCCGCCGAGCTTACCGATCCTATGCCGCTGAGCAATTGAACGTCGTCAGCCGATCCCATGTGGAGCTTCGATTCGTTTGTGATCCGAAGAGACAACTTCGCATTAAGAATCGGAGGCAGCGATTTGAGCGGAAAATTATCGACGTAATCCGGAGCGAAGAGTTTCCCCGACGCCTCCATCAAGGTATGCATTTCCCCATCCGGCTGCAGCAGCCACATCCGTTCGGATTCGCCGCCGCGAAACGCCGCGACGCCGCCGGATTTGACCTTTAGCCCGCGTCCGCAAGCGCTCCAGTAGTCTTTCTGAGGGTTGTAGATGAGATCGGTCGACACCTCTTTTGTCTCCCGTTTCAGGCCTGGATTCTCCAGCGCAAAGGTCGCGACGTTTATCATGGAAAAGAGCGGGGCCGATTTAAGCATCCGCTGCTCTTCAGGCGCCATAACAACCAGCACGCCGCCGGTTGAAGCTAGCAGCCCGGTGCGAACAAGCGATTGATTCCCATTTACCGCGCTCGCCGCCTTGCGGACGTGCTCGGCTTCAATCTCTCCCTCGTCTGGAATATCGAAACGAACCATTTGTCCGCTTGCGCGATGGAGCGCAAAGAGCGCGCCGCCGAAAGACAGCAATCGATAGTCGTACAAGCGCTCGAGAAGCGATTCGCTTTGAACGTGTTCCCGAGGCGAGAATCGCACCGAATAAGCGGTGCGAAACGATCCACCGAACATCCGGAGCTCCATCACGACGTAGACGCGCTCGCCGATCGCGGCAAGATCAAAGATTACCGAATGAGAGAAGGCGCCGGCCCGGTGGAGCAGACTCAATCGGTCTTCGAGATCAAGCGGCGTTCCGTTGAGCTTGCCGTCGGAGCCGTAGCGCACCAGTTGAAGACGATCCTTTGTGCGAAGCAAGACCACGAAGCCGGCGTCAAAAGCCGAGATTGCGATCGGCGACTTGGACGCATCAATGGAAGCCTTCTTCTCGAAATGCGGATCGCTGCTGCCTCTGTCGTTAAGGCCGACTTCGGTCACCCAGATTCCTTCCGCGGTCAACAAAGCCATATGCGGGCCGGCAACCGCCATCCCGACCGGCTCGCCTCGATAAATAGGCTTTTCTGTCTTTTGCCATTCCGCGACTTCGATCTTTCCATACTTCGGCTCAAAATCGTCGATGACCAGACTCACGCTCTCCTCTGTATTTGCTGCTTTTTCTCTCCAGATGCCGCTTCCCTGATACGTCAGGCTTGCGTCCTGTTCAGTCAAAGTGAGCTTGAACGAGCTGCGTTTTCCGATTCGCAGAGTCGCCGTTTTGACGCCCCAAACCGCCCAATCAATCTCCACCTGTCCGTTCGGCAGCGTACGGTTCGGCCGCACTCGCAAGCTCGCATATTTGTCGACCGACTTTGTATCGAGTAGGAGCGTTCTTACGACTTGAACCTTCGGACCCGGCCCGCGGAGTACCTCGGCATCCAGAATGTAGGTGGCCTGACCAACGGCGTAAATCTCGAGCCAGCCGTTTTCGATCATGTAGGCCGAGCGTTCTTTTTTGAGCGTCAATTCAGAATGGCCGGCCTGCAGAGGTCCGCGCAGCGTCGCACTGACGCCGTCGGCTATCGACCAGGAGATTCTCACTTTTTCGCCGGGCTCGAGCATCGTTGGGTTCGGCCGGTCCACGGTGAGGCTGACCTTTGGCTGCCATTGCTCACGGTCGGCCGGCGTGAACTCGAAGGAATCCGGGATCGGCGGACCATCTTGCCCGAAGTATTTATATATGCATGGAATCGTGACCCGAGCGCGACTGCCCGACTCGGAGAGAGGGATGCCCAATTTGAACGCCGCGCTCGTATCGATCTTCACCGGCTTATCCAGCTTCTGCCCGTCTGGCTTTAGGCTATTCACGATGCGAAGCGTGACAACGTCTTCGTTCAAGTCGTTGAACACCCAGACAGACAAGCCGCCTCCGACCGAGACCAGATCGCCTACATTTTTCATATTCGGCGGCTGCGAGCCTGGCTTCGCCTGTTTGACCGCATCGCGCAGGCGAGTGTCGACCAGTCCAGTCATGAACTTCATAGTGATCAGCAGCGATTCGGTGAGAGGGGCGCCGCTCTCGTTTTTCACATCTACTTCCAGGCGCGTGGAGGTGACGGTCGCGGCCGTGAATTTAAGCAGTTTTTTGAATTCTGGCATTCTGTTATTCCTTCCGTAGTATTATTCGAGAGCTATTATTCCTCGGATACCAGCAGCAGCCGTCCTTCGGCGGCAACTACGGGCTGATCGCTGAAGGACTTTGTGTCGAGGGGCGTCACAAGCGCCGCGAGATCGTTTGTTAAAGGCCCACTGAAGTTCCATTGTCCCTTCTCGACGACAGGAGTAGGCAGGGCGATCTTTCCGCCCTGGACCAGAATCGGACCCACGCGGAACGATGCTTCCATCCGCGCAAGCGCTTTATCCAATTCCGGTTGAGCCAGCGTGATCGACTTGGCGGGAACAAGCCCAACCGAAGCTTGAACCGATCCCCACGGATCAATCAGCAATGTGAGCGGCTCGACGGCGTCGAACTTGATGAACAACGGGGTCTGCTCGGGATCGGCGATATAACCGGATGCAGCGAGGCCGCGCGGCAACTCGGCCGGTATAACGCGGTCGAATGCGGTTCCCTTGAAATAGCCGATGAGTCCATCTTCTACATTATGGCGACAACCGAGATTGACTCGTAAGCGCAGACTGTCGAGCGCGGGGTCGCCGGTTCCGGATGGACGAGCCGCGGGAGGCTTGTCCTTGGGATCGGTCCAGGCTTTGCCGAACAGCTCGAGTCCCAGCGCCGCATTGACCAACGCGAGCGGCCGTCCGAAGAGCCCCGCCTCCCGGCGCGCGGAAGAGGGACGAATGCGCTCGAGAGCGCGATCGATGAGGCTCAACAACTCCAACAACCTTGGCTTCGATGGCGAAGCTTCTTGAATCAATGACTGAGCAAATGCTCTGAGGTTTGAATTGCTGATCTCTTTGATCGCGCCGCCGCGGGTCTGCCGTTGAACGCGGAATCGGCCGTTCTCTTCCGTTATCGCGATCTCGCCGGCCAGCCGCCCGTCTCGATTGCACAACACCAGCACTTGATCCAGCGGGTTAAAGAAAATCCAGCCGCAGATAGGACTGAGCGCGGGGTCGCACTCGCCTTCAAATCCCAATTCATCCGCGGTGGTGAAGCGGAAATTTAATCTCGCCGGTTGAACTACACGCGGCGGCATCGCCAATACAAACCGGTCTTGGTGCCAGCGCGAGCGCGGATTGAACACCTGCCCAGCCGCTCCTCCGGCGGATGTTCCTCGAAGCAAATCGGCCCATTGACCAAAATCGTCCACGAGCCATAGTTCATCGATTTTCAATGCGCCTGCTCGAAGCAAGTTGAATGGCAGGCTCGAATCATCCGCGGCCGGAGGCGCCAGTAGTTCCGCGGCGAGCTTCTCAACCTGATGTGGATCGAGTAAAGGTCTCATCTTATTGTCGCCGAACTCCGGCGCCCCGGAGTTGACCCACGGTCGGGCCGAATCGGGCATTACTCGGGGGAGTGTAACGTCGCGGCCGAGGAGCGCCTGATGAAGTCCGGACAGCGACTGTCCCATCATCCCGGCTCGTTCAAGCTCGGCCAGCGTCTTGTCCCACACGGATTCATAACGCAACAGAATCTCTCGCACGGCGGGCGGAAACGCAGGCTTCTCTTCTACACCTTCTTCATGCTTTTCCTTCAGCAGGTCTCGCAGCATCTCGATAGGCTTTTTGAAGATTCGTCCGTCGATCGGGCTCAAAAGGCTGCGGCCCCGCACGGTGAAACCTTTCGCCGGCGGAGGCTGATCGGCGGTCAGCTCAAAGTCATGCTCGCCCATTCGCCAGACCGGAGTGAAATCTCTGTCCGAATGCGGCGTCGGGCTCCACGTAATCTGCCAATCGAGGAAGAGGGGCGACCAGGGCTGCCGCTCCCAGAAATCCACCAATAGGTGCGGCGCGACCGTCGATCTGTCTCTGTTTGTGAATTTCACTTGATCGCGCGGCTGCACTCTATCGTTGGGCGCAAGGTCTTCATTGATTCGGTTCGTCCATGCGCGCCATTCATCGGCGGAAGAGAATTGCCCTTCAGCTTTGAGCGTGCGCTCGACGAGGTCGCCGACGGCCTGCTCGATGATCGAGCCTTCCGTAATCAGACGGCTAAGCGTGGAGTCGTGCTGAGTGAAATGAGTCTTCACCGCGCGATTGATCTCATCCAGACCAATCGGGCTTCGGAACTGATTTGATTTCTTGTCAACGGTGACTTCGGCGGCGGTGACGATCTGTTCGGAAAGCCGGCAGAGGAGCGGCCGCGGGAACACGTGTTTGGTTGGCAAGCCGCAGTTTTTTACGACTATCACGGGATCATTCGGCGTCCAGAAGCGAGGCGCGGCGTCGAAGCGAAGCTCCAGCTCCGGAGAGAGCTTGCTCTCGAGATCCGTCACTAGAGTTTGCACTCGACCTAGCTGCGTTTCGCGATCGTCGAGCAAGGTTTGGACTCGCCCCGCGAGTTTTCGACAGGCGTCTTCGTCATTGGTCAAATCGGCAAACATATCGTTGAGCCGCGATTGCTCGCAGAGCTTCCACCAGCGTGCATACAAATCCTGCTGCAACGCGGCAATCTCGCGGCCGAACGCGTCGGCAGCGGATTGCGCCTCGTTGAGTTGCTTCAACAAAGCCAATTGGCCGGATGTTGCCCTGGCTGATGTTTCTGAAATCGTCTTATCGGCATCCGCGGGGAAGGCGCTTTCATGACGCGGGCGAGGGCGGATCGTCCAAATCTTGCCCGCCTCCTGAACAGAGAACCAATTCTGATGAACTGCCTGATCCCGGGGGGCGGCGTTCCAGCCGCTCACTATCGATTCAGGTTGGCGATAGATTACGGCTTCCAGAGCCTTCCACAAGTTCGGCGCGTCGTCCTTGCTGTACTCGCTGGACACCAGCGAGACCAGCGCGTCTTCGGCGCTGTTGCCGACGCCTACCTTAAACGAAGGCGGCGCGTCTCCGAGCACGCCTCCGACAGAAGGCGATCCGGGATAACCGAGCATCGGCCCCTTGTGAGTATCGGAGTTCCAGTAGTTGATATGAGCGACGACTCCGTGAAACAGACACTCGCGCTTAAGCAGATCGGAAGGAGGCGATGAAGAATCGAGCTTCCAACCGAGCGCTTCCATGACTGACTTGCCTTCGAGCTGGGGCGGGATCATTACAAACGGCTCATTCCGGGAATCGTGATACCAACCGAGCAGTAAATAAGTGAGCGCGGTCTTCTTCGGAACTTGTCCGTCACTGTCCGGTTCGCGAATATCGTCGAGCGTGTCGTGCCAGGAGAATATGTTCCGGTTCTCCGCCAAAAATCCGGTGAACGTCGGCGAAGCCGTCCACTGATTCCCAATCGCGGTGATGGTTGTGTGTTCACCTTTGAAGTCTTCGGCGTTGAATTGATCGAGCGGGGCCGCCTTTCCAACGCGCCTGGCTTCGAACGAATTGCCGCTCGGAAGAAGCAAGTTCGTGGGGCCGTCCGAGCTAACCGCCAATCCGCCGTCGAGAAACCATGCTCTGGCTTGCGGGCCCGCGCCGCCTCGCAGAAAGCGCACGATGAGCCATTGATCGGGCAAGGCCGGAAAATCCAGTGTGTTCGGCTTATGTGCGTGCCTCAAACCCGAGGGCAGTACCCAGTGGAGATAGACTCCTCGGTCTTTCTTTTGCGGCAGCGCTCGAGAGTCGGAAGGCAGGATGAGTTGATCCGCTGACTCGGCGCCGTCCGTTCGCCCGGCTCCGTAGAACGGCTTAGGCGCGCCGGGTTTCAGAGCGCCTGCAACCGGATTGTAATCATGCGCGAGAGGAGACCACTTGCCGTCGTTGGCCATGTTGCGATTGGCGCCGATCTTTATTGTGGCCTTTTTATCTATTACAAGATCGTCGATGACAAGCGCTTGTAGCTTGATAGGTACAAGCAGGTGCTCTTTGCCCATAAGACTCTCTCCTTCAAATCAGTCAGCAGTCAGCGATCGGCGATCAGCAGTCAGCGATCAGCAGTCAGCGATCAGCAGTCAGCGATCAGCAGTCAGCGTCTTTACCCCGAAGGGGTTCCGTCTATCAGCCCAGCGGTTGCCGTACTCGGCTACCCTGGGATAACGGAGCCCCCCGCCGCGCAACCCCAACGGGGTTGCGGCTCAGCGTCTTTACCCCGAAGGGGTTCTGTCTATCAGCCCAGCGGTTGCCGTACTCGGCTACCCTGGGATAACGGAGCCCCCCGCCGCGCAACCCCAACGGGGTTGCGGCTCAGTCCCACACATAGCGTTCATCCCATCCGATGTTGTGCTTGCGCAGCAGAGCGCGAATCTCATCTTGAAAGCTCAATTTGCGATGATGCGCTTCCTGGTTGGTGATGTATTCCTTCACCCGCTCCAGATTTGAGGGGCTCACCGAGAAGTCTGCGTAGCCACCCTGCCATTGGAAGTCGGCATAGGTTTGGCTCTGTTCCGTCAACCATAGGTGCGCCACGCGTTTCAACTCCTTGATCCACTCTGCCTGCGTAATCTTGCGGCCAAATCGAGCGAGCACGTGAACGTGGTCTTCCATTCCGCCGACGGTGATCGGCGGACAATCAAGTGTCTTCGAGATTCCGCCGAGATACGCGTGCAACGCTTCGCGTGTCTCACGGTCTCGCAGAAAAGGGCGGCGCTCTTTCGTTGAGAATACGAGATGAATGTAAACCGCTGATAGAGATTGAGGCATAAGTTGCTCCGTCAGTCTTTCAGCATAGCCGAGGGTGAAGGTCACAACCCTTTCAGGGTTGCAACGCAATTCGCTAAGCGACCCAAGGTAGCTGAGTACAGCAACCTTGGGCTATGAGACACAACCCCGTTCGGGGTTGCCCTCCTGGCTGCGCTCACCGGTTATTGGACACAACCATTCCGGGTTGTCCCCCCGACCTGCGAGTCCGGCGGTGGGGTCACAGCCCGTTCGGGGTTGCGTTCCTGTTTGCGGTTCCGTTTCAACTCCACCTGATGACCTGTTCTTCCGGCTGGCGAATCATTTGAACTGCAAATTCGGAGGGCCTGACGCCGCCCTCTGGATTCAGCCGGAGTCCGAGCCCCGCGATGTCCACGACTCCTTCGCGAGAAGCCGCGCGCATCAATTCTCTTTTCACATTAATCGCAGCTCCCGAAGCGGGATTAACCGAGCCGTCCGTGTTCACGCCGAATGTGACGCTCTCTCGAGGCTCTCGGAAGATCACCTCTTCGATAGGGCCGCTTGCCAAACAGAACAACACGCCGTCCGAAATCTGATCCAGGCGAAGGATTTCAGGGGCCTTTCCGCCCAGCGCGCCGCTCGTCTTTGCGGTGACCTCTACTCCGGGCCAGTCGGAGACAATGCTCGAACGCAACAGGAACCCGGTCTTCGAAGCCTTCATATATTCTTCGGAGACATTCCAATCCACGCGCTTACCCGTGAGCCGCAGCCGGTGCTCATAGACAATCCTGGAGAGGGTCGCCTGCAAATCTTTCCGCGATACGATTGCCTGATCGGCAAGCGTCCGAACGGCTATGCTGAACGCACCATCAACCAGCGCATCGACCCAGTTGTTATCGACGTGAAAAAATCGGAGCGATTCGCGAGGCAGCAGCGATGAGTGCGGAACCAGATAGTGAAACGGAATCGGGTAGAACATCACGAGATCGGCGAGCCATCGCAATAGCTCGTCGGTAATCGCGACCTGCTCGGGTTGCGGCTCTCCGGATTTAAGATCGTCGAACGCGCCGGCGTGCAGGTCGAGAAAAGCCCGAATCTGCCGCACGAACTCGAGTGCGTTTTGACGACGTTCGACAAAAAGGCGGAGCGCCTTCGAAAACGCGGGAGACGAAAGCGCCGACAGCCGCCCTAGCTGCCACGCCGCCGAATAAGAAATGTCCATCAGGCCGGTCTGCTCGTCGAAGATCAACGCGGCGTCAGCGTTGTTAAAAGCATCCTGTGTTACCCGCGGCCTCGGGAGCGGCGACAACGGCCCTCGATACCAGGCGAAGGCGGCCGTGCTGTCCATCGGCCTGTAGTCAATCGGCACATAGCCTCGCGCAAGCGCCTGAGCAACGCGAGAGTCGGGGCTCGGAGCCGCGCCGGCTCCGCCGAAAATTCCCGCGTTCTTGCGCAACTGCACCATCATTCCGCCGAACGTCGCGTGCCCGTCCGAATCGTTCACAAAACTCCAGCTCGCGAGAGTGACGAGCCGCAATCGAGATGCAGGGAAGGACTGGTTGCTCGGCGCGTCGATCAGATTCTCCCACCCTTCAAGCGAGATGACGTAAGCTGTGTTCGCGCCCGCGGCTGGAAAGCGGTTCGCGACCAGCACCGCGAATTCGCCGTCAGCCGCCATTTCGGACGGGGTCTTATTGGCCGTGTCTACTCGACGTATATGGGCCAGAAGCGGCAAGTCCTCACGCCTGGGGCACAGGCCGCGAAATAGATCGATGTTCAGATCGAGCACTCGCATCGTCGTCTTCGCATCGTCGTTTTCCCGCGTGAAGTTCGGCACGAGGATAGAGGCGCCACTTTCCGTGCGTATCGAATAGTCGCCGCGAGTCTCGGTAACGCCGAGATCGGCTACAATAGCCGGTTTCATGTCGACTCTTCCTTCGACCCTGTCCCGCTCGGATATGACGAGCAGCGCGAGCCACGGTTGGCGACCCGAGCTTTCCCAGACGCTCCGCTCCCAAGGCAGAGTGCGCGTGCGAAGCACTATGTGAGGGAGGGTGTTCTTGTAGTCGCCGGCTCCGCCTTCGGGAGGAAAATAGGATTGAAGTTCCGCGTTCTCGACGGCATAGCGAGGCGCAAGAACGTCAAAGCCCTGATCGCGATAATAGTACCGCTCCTGTTCGCCTTCGACGGCTACCGTTTGTTGAAGGACGAACCGATATTGCCCAGCCGCCAAGGGGGTCTGGTAGTTGTCGTAGAAAGTAATCAGATTCGACTGCTGCTCACCGCTCATTGTTTATTCTCTCCGCGCATAAACAGGTTCTCGTTTCGAAGAATCAATGTAGGGGCGGGCGTCTGTGCCAGGGAAACGCGCGACCCAGTGTTGAAACGCTGGGCTAAAATCATGCGACCGCTCTGCGGTCGTCCCCCACAAGACCCGTGCGATCCCCGACCCAGCGTTGAAACGCTGGGCTAAAATCATGCGACCGCTCCGCGGTCGCCCCCCCCGCAAGACCCGGGCGACGCGCGACCCAGTGTTGAAACGCTGGGCTAAAATCATGCGACCGCTCTGCGGTCGTCCCCCACAAGACCCGTGCGATCCCCGACCCAGCGTTTCAACGCTGGGCTAAAATCATGCGACCGCTCCGCGGTCGCCCCCCCGCAAGACCCGCGCAACGCGCGACCCAGCGTTGAAACGCCGGGCTAGAATCATTCGACCGCTCTGCGGTCGCCCCCCCACAAGACCCTGGCGACCCCCGACCCAGCGTTGAAACGCTGGGCTAAAATCATTCGACCGCTCTGCGGTCGCCCCCCTCCCCGCCCTACCCCCTCATCGGCTTTGCATGGAGATCGCGGAAGCGGGCCGGTGTTTCAGGAGGCTTCCACGTCAGTCCGAAGCCCGCTTCGGCCAGTGCATCCGCAATCGTTTTTTGATCCGCTTGTTTTGCGGCCACTTCGTCTTGCACGCTCCGAGAGTTTCGAATTCCTTGAGGAATCTCCTGCGATGCGTTGGACTTTGCTACGCGGTATTCATCGAGACGGCTCCAGCGCATCGATGTAGGACTCGCAGCCCCGCCGCGTTTGCCCGCGGGCGGCTTGAGACTCTTGATTCCAGTGATGCAATCGCGAATCAGCTTCGCGGTCGGCTCCGACGGTCCCTCGGGATCTGGCTTCGCCGGATCCCACAGCGCCGCGGGCAGCGAGGTGGTCTCTGCCTCAACGATCCAGCCGGTCAGATCTACCGCGCTCGTCCGTAGACCCTGATCTCGAACTATGGTGACGTTGAGCGAGGAGTCGAACTTCTTACCCATCGGGTGAACTCCAAGCCGGCTTCCGTATTTCTTCACGTGCATCTTTTTGGCATCGTCAAACAAGACGGGCTTCTCTACTTCCATAGCCGTTCCCGTCGCGCGTCTCGCTGGAATTCCTTCAGGCGGACTGTTGGTCTTCACCGTACCTACATTGAGCGCGGTCACCGGAACCGCCGTTGAGCCGGCCAGAATCAGTTCATCCGCTCGAACCCGCCATACGTCGTTTTCACGCGGAGCCTCAGAGGGGCTGTTGGAGTTATAGCGTCCCGAAACGAGATTCGGGCGCGTCACATAGGAGACGTCGGCGGGTTTCTCTTTCTCGCCTACATCGAAAAAGGTCCTGAAGAACTGGGCCCAGGAGCCGATCGGTTTTGGCTTTGCCTCGTCTCTTGTAGCGCCGAATGTGAAGTCATGCGAGAAGAGCACCACATCCACGTGAGCTATTCCGCCGACCGGCGGTCCCCATATTTGAACCGTCGCCCCTATAGTCAGCTTGATAGCAGTCACGGCGAATGATTCTTCGACGCGAAGGGTGATCCCGATGTCGATCTCGTAATGTACGGGGTTCCACGCGAGGATCACGTCCAGATATGCCGTGAACCATGCGGAGAGACGGCCCGAGTGGAAACTCGCTTCAAGCCTCGCGCCGAACATGATGCATGAGGCCGTCACTGCAAGATAGAGCTCGCCTTTGATGGTCAGTGGTGAATCGGCTATAGGCCAGTTGAAACCGATTCGGGGAACCATCGGGTAGTGAGAGGGGCGGCGGAAGCGGGGATGGTATCCGCCGAACGTGACGACGAAATCATCTTTATGCGGTCCGCCGAACCAGACATATATCGCGAAGCCGCCGGTGAGCTTGCAGTCCTTGTTGATGATCCACGAATTGCTCGTGAGCAGCGCCTGAAGCTTGAAGGTTCCCTCGCTGGGCTTGAGCGACATCAAGACCTGCATCTCGATGTAGCAGAGCGCGGCGGCCTCCGCTTCGCGAGGATATTTGAAGCGCGCCAGCCCGATCAGCGCGATCTCGAGCTCGTTTCCGAACTGCACGATGATCAGTCCGAAGCAATCAATTGCCGAAGCGATAGTGAAGCGCACGCCTCCACAGAGGAAGTACTGCCCCTTTTCAGTGGGGAGCGCCTTCTTCATCTTTTGCAGCATTGCGCCCGGCGCCTCGATCGGCTTGCCCATCTGAAGACTCAAGTCAGTCTCGTCCGGCCGGTAGCCACCCTTGCCCATCACGACTTTGACGAGCGGGAAGTCGGCGACCTCATCGATGGCCGGTGTCAGAACGCGGCGATTCCAACCGAAGCCGATCGCAAGGGCGGTGAACTCGATGGCTCCGACCCTGATTCCGCCCCCGCCCGAAGCGCTCATCATTCCGTAGATGAACAGCGTCTTGTCCGGGCTCAAGACGGTCACTTTCCCATCTTCTAAGAGGATGTCATACCACCGCCCGTCGGCCGAGCGCATTTCCCACTCTTTCCCGGAGAGGCCTTGAGAGGCCGCGGAGCCGAATGCTGAAATGATCCCGTGCTCCTTGAGCTTCTTGTCCAGATCCGGATGCACCTTGCCTTTATGCAGGGCCTGCACGACCTCATCGCTGAAGGACTCGCTGAACACGCACAGAGGGCCATAGAAGCCCATCGCGCTGAAAGACACCTTGGGAAATTCGATAGTGAGTGCGCCGCCATATTCGTAGCCGCTCTTCAGGAAACTGCCCGAGATCACTACCGGTCCGGCTTTGAGCGAGATGTCGAGGCCTTCGAGCTCAAATCCGATGTCCTTCGGATGAGTAAAAGGAATCGTGAGCTTTGCTCCGATGAAACCCAACTCGAACGCGGGCAGCCGCAATCCTCCGGTCAACGCGACGCTCAGCGACGCCTTCTCGCTAAGCCCCTTGGCCAGGTCGAGATTTTCAACGCCTTTGAGGCCGATGCCGATCTGCTTTATGTAGATGACGTACAAGCTTCGGTCGATAGGTATCCATACGATGCCGCCGCGCTTGCCCTTTTTGTCGTAGAGCTGGATGTCGAGAGTACCGGGGCTGTCGGGAGCAACCGGAGTGAGATAGCCGACCGATATAGAAAATGTATCTACCTTCTTAGCTCCAAGCCGTGTCTTCGGACCTCTCTTCTTTTCGGGCTTCTCTTCTTCTTCGAAGAGCTTTTGAATACCCGCGAAGATGTCGTCGGAGGAATCGTCATCCTTTGCTTCGCTTTTTTCTTTCGGGCCAAAAGAAAGGCGCATGTCTTTGAGCTTGACGCCGATGCCGAACGCGACCCCGTCCTCGGACATCAGCAGCGACATGCGCGCTTCGATCGCGCCCAGGCCAAAATAGGAAAGCGGACCCTTCCCGAATTGAAGGAACGTCAGGCCCTCTTTTGTAGCTCCTTTGATATCGACGCCAAGACTCAATAGATCAAGCCGCGGCGCCAGCGAATAAGTCTCCGATTTCTTCTCCGGATCGTAGACGCGCTTGAATGGGAAGAGGCGAATCCCTGGCAACGGAGACCGTCGCTTCCAGCCGCCTTTCTCGACCACGCTGGCCGGCGGCAGCAGCCTGCGAAACCAGTTGTCGTCGAGCGTTTCGCCTTCGAACCACTTTCCAAGCTGTAAACGAAGATCGATGGTGCTCTTGGCCCCCTCGGGTTGCGGGGCGCCGCCGTCTCCGCCGGAACCCGACTCGTCGTCGAGGCTCGAATCGTCCCGGCCGTCTTCGCTCGAATCATCTTCCTCGATCAGGATGCTGTCGTCTTCGGTGAAACTGTCGTCGTCGAGAATGATCGTAGGCGAGTTGGAATCGTCTTTTTTGGCATCGGAGGCGGCGGCTGTATTGATCGCGATGTTGTAGGCCATTCCGGCCAGGCCGAAGAACTGTTTGTTCGCGTCCTTCTCAGCCGTCTGAGATGCAAGGGTGACCGCTATGCGAGCCCCGCCCGGCTCCTTCTTCGTCGCGCTTTTTATATAGAGCGGGAAGCCATCCAGCTCGTTTAGCAGGCGATTGACGACCTCCCACACAGTGAGATTGCCGAGCTTCTTGAAGGAGTATTCAAAAGTCTTCCCTTTGTTCTTGGCTTCGAGCAGGCCGAGCGAGTACAGGAAACTGCCCAGTCTGCGTTCGCTCGAGCTCTTCAGAATGGCATTTTCCGAGTCCGGTTTTTGAGGCGGCCATTCAAAATTCCAAAGCCCTTTGAGAAGGTCGCGTGCTTCATTGAGTTCTTTCTTTGTTTCCTCGGATTCTTCTTTCTGTTCTCGGGATGGCTCTCTCCAAACAAGAATGTCCTTGATGCCGCTGGTGTCGGAGATTTTCTCCAGAAGGAGGGGCCCGACCGGAGCGTTCAGGAGCGCGCTGCCCTCGGGCCATTCGCAAAACTGCGTGACGAATTCAGGCCAGTCGTCGAACGTTTCCCACGGCAAAGGTTCTTCGCCCAGCTTTGTCAGGCGCCGTTTTTCGGCTTTGATTGCGGGAGGATCGAACGATGTAACGATCTCGGAAGGTCCCCACGTAATCATTCGCGAAACCTGCACGGTTTCACCGGCCCCCGGAATATCTTTCTGAGGAGGATTCTTATTCACGATCCGCGCGGTAAAAGGTATGCGAAAATTGAAACGGACCGCCGCCAGATCATTGTCCCCATCGTCGGTTCCGATCGAGCCGCCGTTCGCCCTGGTTATGGCGATGCCCGCGCAGATCGAGCGGACGCCTTTGAACAACTCGGTCTCGGGATCTTCCGCGCCGGACGCAGCATAGAAGGGCACAAAGAACTCGAGATCGGCTTGTAGAGCCTCCGTTGCGGCGCCGGGTTGCCAGATCGAGGTTCGGCGGCGCATGCCGGCGCCGAGGACCGTCACGCTTTTCTCGTCGACCTTCTGTTGTGAGAGCCCCACCGATAATGTGGTCAAGAAGCTTCGTTTGTAACCGGTCTTTTCATCGTAGACCGCCTGATTGATGGCGTCCGTCGCTCCGGCCATATCCGGTTTGAACTCATTGGTCAGAACATCGAGCGAGAAGAAGAGCGGCTCGGAGATGGCTTTGAAGTCGTGGCTGTTGCCGGTTACGTTGGCGGCTATGTTGGCGACCAGCCAATCTCGATGCTTGACGCTGTTCCAGGCTGCCGAGGAATCCTTGAACCACTCCCAGTTCCATTCGGTTTCTCGAAGCGAGTCGTCTTTGAGCCAATATCTATTGCCGGTTTTAGCGTCTGTCGGCGGCGACTTCAGCTTGTACAAACCGATCATCAGCAGGAAAAGATCTTTGGTCGATATTGATTCGTCTTTCGCCATTGACTACCTCAATCGATCGCCTCGCGCGAGGGTTGGCTCGCGCAATGCTGTCCCGCGGATACGCGTTCCGGGGCGCGCTCCGTCAGGAGCATTATGTTTATGGTCTAAGAACAGCCTCTCCGCTCGGAGCGAGTACTTGATCCGAAAGAAAGGTAAATTCGGCTCCGCCGAGCGAGTTTCGCTCGTGGAGCTAAATCGCGGCTTGACGTTTGACGCGCATTTTACCGCGCACCAACGCAGCAATTCTCTAAAGGTTGTCGCCGGACCTGCCTCACCTGACAGTCACAAATCCAGCGTAGGGCGCGACGGCTGAGGTCAAACGAATGTGATTAAGACCTCTGAGATTTGAAGCCGTCTGTACAGCATATATTCTTCGAGTGTACCCAAGGATTAATATCCGGTTTGGCCAAAACCGGACCCACGCAAATGATCCGATCACCTTACGAGGCACCCGGACAGTAATGTCTGTCAATAAGAATGTCAAGAAGCCTACCGCGATCCCTGCGATCCCGCGATCTAGACACGTGTTAAGCCTCGGCGATAATATACTCACACTTTATATGCCCTCTACGCACAGAGTGATAAGATCCCTGCCCGCAGGCCACCGGACGCTATTGCCGGGCGAAGAAATTGACTTATCGAGTAGTCCTCCGGGTCGTCCCGCTCAACTGGTTCAGCAAGGCTATGTAACACCCTTGCCGCCGCGATATCCGTGTACATACATCTCGGCTTCTACCCTTAAACAGACCTTTGAAGGCAGATATGTAAATCTACCGCTTCCCAACATTTTCATTGAACCGATTGAACGGCCAACCAGCGACAGCCTCATCGGTCTAATCGGGTTAATCGATAGTGGTTACCACTCGCCTGACGGCATCAAGGCCTACAGCTACTACAAGGATTACCAAACTGACAATGAAGGTTGTCTTACCCTTGACGAGGGAAAGACGTTTCATCGAATCCTAGGATTTTGTTTTAGGCTTGATAACACAGTGGAAATACATCTTCGTAAATTATCGCAAAGCGAGCAGCGTCAAACGGGAGGCAATGCGAGGAGGCATTCTGATCTGCACCCCAATATCCATATGCTGCTTGGAAGAATGAATGATGCGTTAGAAAGACAGGACTTCGCCGGGGTGCTGCATGCTAGCGCAAGCGTCTTCGAAACCCTCGCGAAAGAAGTAGTGGGGATTGCTGGTGTACAGAATCAGACACTGAAATCTTTCTTTGATCGATATCGCAAGGTCTCTGGCTTGCCGCAGGCCCTCCTTGATTATGTCCTGGCTATCTATGATCGAAGAAATAAAGTTCCGCTCGCTGGCCATGGCAGTACTCTTCCGCCCGACATCAGCCGACAAGAGGCAACCTTAATGGCCGAGTTAACCAAAGCGTTTGTGAATATCGAGTATGATATGCAGCGAATCCGCATTTGAAGCGTTACCCGCCCCATTTAGTGCTGGGCGTAACTAGCCATCAAGGGGAAAGAGCTTGAGTTCCGGCATGGGAAAGTGCTTGATGTTGTCGGTGATGAGCATCAGATCATACTCAATCGCAACTGCGGCGATAGCGTCGGGAAGCGTGAGGGTTTGGCCCTTCTTGGAGTAATCACGTTTCAAAAGGCCTGCCTTTCTGGCTACCGCCCAAGTAATCTCGTAATAATCAAGACTTCTCAGGAACTGTTCGGTCCCTGGCTCTTCTTTAGGACGCATTCCGGCATAGATTTCGCCAACGTTAATGGCACAGCAGGCAAGCAGGTCGCCCTGGGATAAAAGTCCTTTGAGCAACTCATGCCTCCTCCGCTTGCCATTAAGCAGGTCAATGATGACGCTGGTATCCAGCAGATAGGTCGTCATGTTAGCGCTTCGTTACCGGTGCAAAGCGCTTGTCAGCTTCTTTACGGAGTTTTTCTACATGCTTTGCCGACCCGCCTTTCAGCTCGGGATGATCTTTGTCTTTCCAAGATCCGGAAGCCTCTTCTAGGGCTTTAAGCATTCTTAGCCTTCTGACCTCTTTCCAGGCCGCATCAGTGAGAAAGCTACTGCGGCCGCGTTTTCCTACAAGGGTGTCGATTTCCTGGACGAGTTGCTCGGAGATGACGATGTGGGTACGTTTGCTCATAGTTAATTTGAATCCAGAGTTAATGGCATAGGCACACTTGAAGTTTAATAGAGTGTGGGATTTTGTCAAATTGCACTACTACACCCCATGTAGGCCTGAAAGGCCGACTATAAAATGAGCCAGGGGCCAGCGCGTAGCGCGCCGCCCCTGGTTGCGGCCCCAATGCCCTCCAGCGCTGAAGGCGCTATATAAGCGCTTCCGCGCCGCGCTGCGCAAAACTCACAATCTTCTCGCGAACGTTCATTTCTTTCAGTGCTCGGAGGGGCGCAGGCATGATGCCCGATCTCCAAGCGGCTCCTGCGGCTCAGGGCTGGATGGGTGAGGCAGTTCTCATCATCTGCCCCGTTTTTCCTTGAGGAGCTTTCGCGCATAGCAAGATCAATCGACTCAACCCTGGTGACTATGGAATTTAGAAGCTAGGTCTCCAGGCACATATCTTGCGCGGAAGAGCAGCCGAGTCTTCTACGGCGGACATTCGGGAGGAACTGCGTAATGAGCGGGACTCTTACCGATAGATTCAAGCGCCTATCTCTTGCCGCGACGGCGGCGGTGTTCTTAATCGGCTGCGCGGTGTTAGGCGGATGGGTGTTCGGCATAGCGTGGCTCAAGGCCATGCTCCCCGGCACGGTTTCGATGAAGTTCAATACCGCCTTGTGCTTTATCTTTTCCACCTGTTCGCTCTACATGCTCGGTGCGAGCGGGCGCGACCGGCGCCTGTCGTACTCAGGTTATTTCTGCGCTTTGCTGGTTGTTCTGATCGCCTCGCTGACGCTGATCGAGTATGCGAGTGGTTTGAATCTTTCGATCGATCAATTGTTAATTCGCGATAGCGATCCCGCTTTGGAGCCATATGCGCCTGGCCGCATGGCCATAATTACGGCCCTCAGCTTCTTGTTGCTGGGAGCGTCGTTGATCTCGCCGGCCTCGCGGCCCGGCATAGCACTCAAACAGGCGCTGGCCTTCGCCGTACTCTTGACGTCGCTGTTGGCGATTATCGGATACGCATATGGCGCGAGCTCGCTTTATAGGATTCTCCCCCATATCTCGATTGCGCTGCACACAGCGGTAGCGTTCGTTCTTCTCTCGCTGGCTATTCTCTTCGCGCGACCAGAGCGGGGCGTGATGAGACTGATCTCCAGCGAGGGGCTTGCGGGCATCATGCTGCGGAGGCTGCTGCCGGCGCTCATTTTGCCCTTCGTGATGGGTTGGATGCGGCTGCTTGGGCAGCGCGCCGGTTATTACGATACGGAGTTCGGACTCTCCATATTTGTCCTGTCGAACGTCATCGTCTTTGCGTGTCTGACCTGGTTCACGGCGAGATTCGTTCATCAGATTGATGCGGAGCGCACCGAGGCCCAGAATGGTTTGCGTCAGGCGCACGATGAACTGGAGATTCGAGTCAAAGAAAGAACCGCGGAGCTCGAAGCCAGCAACAAGCGGCTCACTCTCGAGATAGACGAACGCAAGCGATCGGAAGAAGCGTTACGCGCTTCGGAGAGCCGCTTTTCGAAGGCCTTCAATTCCAGCCCGAGCGCAATGTCCATAATGCGCCTGAGCGACAACCGGCTGCTCGACGTAAACGAGAGCGTCACGCTGATGAGCGGGTACAGCCGCGAAGAACTGATTGGCCGCACGCCTCGCGACTTGAAGATCTGGACGAACAAGCAAGACCGTTCAACGGCAGCTCAAATGATTCGCGAGACGCAGAAAGTTCGCGAGATCGAGATCGGCCTTCGATGCAAGGCCGGAGACGAAAAGCGGTGCCTCTTCTCGGCTGAGATTATCGACATTGAGGGCGAGCCCTGCATGCTCTCGACCCTCGATGACATAACCGAGCGAAGAGGAATGGAAGCGGAGGTGGAGCAGGCTAGAGACGCCGCCGTAAGCTCCGCGCGCTCCAAGGCTGAGTTTCTCGCCAATATGAGTCACGAAATTCGCACGCCGATGAATGCAGTCATAGGAATGACAAGCCTGCTGCTGAACACCCAGCTATCGATCGATCAGAGGGATTTCATTGAGACAATCAAGACGAGCGGCGCGGCTCTGTTAGCGATAATCAACGACATTTTGGACTTCTCCAAGATCGAGGCCGGAAGGCTCGACCTTGAAGATCATATCTTTGAGTTACGGGGCGTCGTCGAAGAGTCTCTGGACCTGATTGCCACTAGGGCGGGCGAGAAGGGGTTGAACCTGGCTTATCTTATCGACGCTAACGCCCCTCACGCGATCGTGGGTGATCCAACCCGTCTGCGACAAATTCTGATCAATCTTCTTTCGAACGCCGTCAAGTTCACCGAAATCGGCGAGGTGGTCGTCACTATAATATGCGAGCCGCCTCACGAAATTGCAGACGCGGCGCGAAGCCCAATACCTGGAAATCAAAACGGTCACGCCGCGGGCGCCGCATCGGATGGAGCTCCCGGGCTTTATCAACTGCACTTCATCGTGGAGGATACCGGCATAGGGATTTCTCGCGACGGCATAAAAGGACTATTCCAATCCTTCAGCCAGATCGACGCATCCACCACGCGGCGCTATGGCGGCACGGGCCTGGGTCTCGTCATAAGCAGGAGGCTTGCGGACATGATGCACGGCCGGATGTGGGTCGAAAGTGAAGTAGGCCGCGGATCGAAGTTCCATTTCACGGTGCAGGCGCGTGCATCCGAATCCCAAGCAGAAAGCTTCCCGGACACGATTCAGCCTCAACTGAGCGGGCGCAGGTTGCTCGTAATCGACGAATACGCCGCGAACCGGGTGATTCTGTCGCAGCAAGTCGAGCATTGGGGAATGGCTTGTACGACTGCAAGCTCGCGCCGCGAGGCGCTCGGACTCATTTCAGGTGAAGACGCGTTCGATGTCGCGATCATCGATGCTCAAATGCATGAGATGGGCGCAATGGAGCTTGTCTCCGCGATACGGGGTGTTCCGGGCAGAGAAGCGCTTCCGCTGATCATGCTCTCGCCGTTTGGACAGTCGACCGATGAAACGGCGCGCGGCTGCTTTTCAGCTTTCTTGAGCAAGCCAATCAAGCCGGCGGCATTGTTCGAGGCGCTGGTCCACATCTTTCAGACAAAGCGACAGGAGCAAACAGCTCAGCCGATTCCTAAACCGGTCTCCACCAAGATGGCGGACCGTTTGCCGCTGAACATTCTCCTGGCGGAAGACAATGTAGTTAATCAGAAAGTAGCCACCAGCATGCTTAAGAAACTCGGCTATCAACCGGATGTTGTGGGAAACGGAATTGAGGCGGTAAACGCGATTACGCGCCGCCGCTTCGATCTGGTGTTGATGGATATACAGATGCCGGAAATGGACGGACTGGAAGCGGCGAAAGTCATAGCGGGCAAATGGTCTATAAGTGAGCGTCCGCTGATCGTGGCGATGACGGCCCACGCCATGAAGGGCGACCGTGAAGAATGCCTGGCGGCCGGAATGAACGACTACATTTCAAAACCTATAACGATTGAAGAATTGGCCCTGGTTATCGAGCGTTGCTGGACACAGGCGGGGCGTGCTGTCCGAGTCGAGGCATCCGGCCGTTAACGGGAGAATGTTGTTAACGCGCATTATGCGTAGCTTAAACAGCGGCGGGCACGGAGACCCGCCCGTACATTGATCTTCAGGCTCCAGCCGAAAACGAGAAGTAGTTTTTTTACGCTTCCCTGGCGCGGCCACTCAGCTCGGCTTGTTCAACCGAAATCGTTGTGTCACGATTTCCCCGCTTTTACTATCAAGAACAGATTCGCGGGAGGTCACTCGGGAGATAATGACAAAGAGCAAACAACAGTGGAAGCGAGGCCGTGGAAAGCTCGGCATTCTGGCGCCGCTTCTTGGAACGTGGAAGGGATCCGCCTCGACTCCGATTGGTCCCGTGAAATGCACGCGAAGCTTCTCTCCTGTTCTGAACGGTTCGCACATTCAGTTGAACGCGCGCTGGGAATTCGAAAAACAGACGTATGAAGAAGTCGCAATCATAGGCGTGAACCGCGATGGGGCGGTGGCTTTCTGGTCATTCACATCGGATGGGAAGAACTCTAACGGAGTCGTGGCCGACGTTTCGGATGTGCATCCCGAGGCTATCGGGTTTGAAGCCGAGATGCCAGCGGGCCTGGCGCGAATGGTCTACTGGCCCGATGAATCGGGCGGCTGCCATTGGGCTGTGGAAGCGAAGAACAAGAAGGGATGGAAGCGGTTCACCGAGCACCACTACACGCGAGCTTGAGACGCGGCTTCGCGCCGCTTTACAGCTTGCTC
>Ga0209687_1000007_pt1:0-47500 | contig 114203 bp, 82 predicted proteins | sample GraSoiAngelo_136_FD_185893 | JGI IMG/M metagenome (GOLD analysis project Ga0209687, IMG submission 185893) | Grasslands soil microbial communities from the Angelo Coastal Reserve, California, USA - 14_0929_09_20cm (SPAdes) (version 2) | ecosystem: Environmental > Terrestrial > Soil >...
CCGCCTAGCGAGGTCAATCTCTCTTCGCTCTGCTCCAGCTTGATCGGTAGCAACGTCTGCTGTACTTTCTTGGTCATCAATCACCCTGTTGGTGCTGTTATTTTGTTTCGTAAAACTCTTATAACATGTTTACCAGCAGGGTTTTTCTCTTTCTTTGGGTTTTTTCAATCGCGATTCTTGGGGCCGCTGGTTTCGTAACAATTGTCGCGGCTGTTTTGGCGACTGACTCTCGATCCGGTCAAAGGTCGCGCGATGTGCATCGGGTTTCCGTCGTCGATTGAGCCCGATTCATCGGGCTTCCCTCGAGGGCAATTCGGCCAATGCATTAGTGCTGATCTATACGGGCGTTCTGAATCACGGCGACAGCGTGGTGCGGCGCGGCGCCGTGTCAGATTCTCTATGAAGGTAGAACGATCCTGCCAATCAGCACGGATATGGGCGGGGAACGATCGGGCTTGCTAACGCAATGGCGGGCGCTTCGAGGTTGATTGTTAAATAATCCAGTTTCAGGAGTATGCTGAGTGAACTCGCTCCAGATGTCTCTTTATATAAAGAGCACGCGGCTGGGCCAAAAGACTTATGCGGGTCTGCCTAATTGCGTTAGGCCCGACCTCCCAAGTACCTTTATCGGTACTAGTTTTGTTCCAGTCGCGGGGGCGTGACCGCTCAGTAGATTAGAGAAAGTAGGAGGTGTCTCATGGCTAATCGAACTATCCGGGTCTGGTGGTCGTCGGTCGCCACAGGTTGGATGAATTTCAACTGGTCCCCGATCACATCGCAGTCTGTCGTTCACATATCAGCATGTGAATGGAAACCCAGCACCACAATTGGCGGGAAGAGCAAGCACCGCGGGGGTGCGCAGATTTATGTCAAAAACATTCGACCACATGGTAACAATGTTGAGGCGAACGGCGTGGAGTTCTTTGTGCAAGTCGGAGAGGGTGGCGCACTCGGGTTTGGTCCACGCCCTGTTGTTTTCGATATCACAGTTTTCGATAATCCTGAGCAAGAAGTGACCGTTTAGGTTCTCTCAACAGAGAGTTGGACCCACGCGCCGCTACGCGGAAAGCCGCGGACAGATTTGAGCAAGGAGATAACCGGCTGTGCCCCGAGTGCGGCCACAAGATCACCCCGATGACAAAGCCACAGGAACATCTGGAGGGTCTTCGGCGAAAGCGACAGCGGATACTATGAGCAACCGTGTATTGCTTTATCCCCGCTGTCACAGCAAGGTTCACGGCCGTGAGTTGGAAGTGGTAAAACCGCGTCTCGTCAACGAGGCGTTATGTGAGGCTTGAGCCGTGTGCAGCGAAAGTTGCACGCACGGTCTTAGGGGGCTGGGCCGGAGCAATCCTGCCCAGCTACCCGACGGCCTAAAGTCAGTTGACCAGTAATGGTAGTGATCATTATGAATTTGAACCAACAACTGCAGGATTACTTCAATGTCAGAGTATTCAATGCGGAGCGGACATTAGATGACTTCTTAGCTTCGCCTAGCGTTTTCCGACACACAAAATACATTTATTTCGATGAGGTCGAAAATGCTAATGTATGGAGCTTTTCTCTCGTTGACAGGGATCTTCATCATACCTTTGAAGAATACATAATTAATAGCGGCTTACCTCCATATGCAATATGGTCTAGACCTGAGAGGGAGAATATTAACGACGGCATTGGCCGTGCTACATTTCCTATCTCTGAAATAGCAGCTATGTATCGGCGGCCCGTACCGAAAGCAGGAGATAAACTAGATTATGTTATTGAAGTCTTATCCTTAGGCAACAGTTTTGTCTTACTCGGTTTCCTGGGCTTCTTAATAGACATTGATGGGAAACGTAGTTTAAGACCATCTGTGGCTTCAGCATGGCTGCGAGTTTTTGTTACCTACAAGGGAGCTGACAGGCATGTCACTACTATACCAGATAAAGTGCTAAACGTATTACGAAAGAGTTTAGCTAAAGATATTCAGTGGACAATAACCGGCGTCTAACAAGCGCATCCTGCTGAGCGCGGGAAGCGCAGTTCTTATCATTTCTTTCAATGCCGCCCTCCCGCGCCGGCTGATGCGGAGCGGTAGGGTGCGACACGAGGTCGCGTGAGTGGCTGTCGTGACTGATGTGATCTTGTCATCGGGATCACCCGGGATGACTGGATGGAACTGCAAGCACATCGCCGATGCAGAGATGCGGAATCTCATCGAGGAAGTATGCCGCTCAAAGGGGTATGAGCCGCCAATAACCTGCACACCGGAAGAATTATTAGGAGAGTAAATGATGTGGATAGACAGAATCGTTGAAGAGACACGAAAGCTGCGTGAGGAGCACGCCGCCAAGTTCAGCTATGATTTAGAAGCAATATACCGAGACCTGAAGGAACAAGAGGAGATGAGTGGCCGGAAGGTGGTCTCGTTGCCGGCTAAACAACCGGCACGAGTAGGGCTGACCAAATCGTAGTGGTATCGGAACAGCGTCTAACAGGATAAGGCTTAGCGCGGGGCGGAGCCGCCGCGCAAAGCCTGTGTTGGTTGCGACACGAAGTCGCGTGAGTGGCTGTTGTGACTGATGGTTTCCTCAGGACACAACCCGATGTTCCGCCATCGGTATCCTACCTGGGTAATCAGCTCCGGGGACAATGGAGCCTCATCCGATAAGGATGGCAGCTTAATCGTGAGAAGCGGCTGCGACTGCTAGCATCGAAGCGGTCGGGAGCTAGGATCGAGTGGCAAGGGCAACATATGTGAATCGCTGATAAACGTCGTGAGGCTTGACAAGCCTAAGATGCTGATGGCTGTCCACCGACAGTCGAAGGCTTGAACCAAAATGGTATGTGGACAAAGCTCAGGTGCTTCAACCTCACCTGACGCGGACATTGCTCCACCGGCGAATAAGCGAGCCCTAACCCACTCTGGCACTCACACGGAACGTGGTAAGCCCGTAGCTCTCCCTGACTGCGCGCCGTCGTTATGAGGCCGACGGGAGGGAAAGCGAACCGCAAGGCGAGCCGACGGGGCTGCGGGTATGGGAGGATGGAAAAAGTGAATGCCGCTCTGTAATCGAGCGGATAGAGGTTGAGTGCGGCAGCCCTCGCACAACATCACCTCACGCGAAAGCGGACAGACTTCCATCTGGTCTCCAATCACGAGAGAACTTGACTAACTGTCTCAGGAGAGAATGCAGATGACACCCGTAACACAAGCTGGTGCGCTCTCCCGCGATTCACTTGACTGGCCTGCCATCAACTGGCACTCAGCTCAGGGCGTCGTGCGACGGCTCCAAGCACGTATCGTGAAGGCAACACACGAAAAGAGATGGGGCAAGGTCAAAGCCTTGCAGCATCTCCTTACGCACTCGTTGAGCGGCAAGCTACTGGCCGTCAAACAAGTGACCGAGAACTCCGGCAAGCGAACCTCTGGAGTGGACCGTGTCGTTTGGAACACTCCGGCGAAGAAAGAAGCAGCAGTGCAGTCACTGAAGCAGAAAGGCTACCAACCTCTCCCGCTTAGGAGACTGTACATCCCTAAGTCAAACGGGAAGATGCGTCCTCTTGGGATTCCTACGATGAAGGACCGAGCTATGCAAGCGCTGTATCTGCTAGCGCTCGATCCAGTCGCGGAGTCTACTGCCGATCCGAACTCCTATGGGTTCAGGAAAAACAGATCCACTGCTGATGCCATCGAGCAGTGCTTCAACGTGCTCGGTAGAAAGCAATCCCCGCAGTGGATTCTTGAAGGCGACATCAAGGCCTGCTTCGATGAAATCAGTCACGATTGGATGTCGGCTCATATCCCTATGGATAAGCCGGTCCTCCGAAAGTGGTTGAAGGCTGGATTCATTGATGAGAACGCCCTTCACCCGACCGAAGCGGGTACTCCCCAAGGCGGGATCATTTCCCCAGTCGCGGCCAATCTAACTCTCGACGGTCTCGAAAGAATCCTTCGAGAGCGATTCCCTCGATTGGGACACCGTCGTTCGGCGATGGTGAACATGGTTCGATATGCTGATGACTTCATTGTGACCGGCAGAACCAAAGAGTTGCTGGAATCAGAGGTCAAGCCTCTTGTCGCCGAGTTTTTCAAGATAAGGGGTCTGGAGCTTTCTGATCAGAAGACCAGAATCACGCACATCGAAGAAGGGTTCGACTTCCTCGGACAGAACGTACGCAAGTACAACGGCAAGCTGTTGATCAAGCCGTCCAGAAAGAGCGTCAAGAACTTTCTGGCCAAAGTCCGGACAGTCATCAAGGCTAACAAGCAAGCAACAGCCGGTGCGTTGATAGCAATGCTCAACCCGATGATCAGGGGTTGGACTTACTATTATCGGCACGTCGCAAGCTCGGCCGCGTTCTCCAGAGTGGATTGGGCTATCTTCAAATGTCTGCGGCGCTGGGCGCGCAGGAGACATCCCAACAAACCTTCCAGGTGGATTTACACGAAGTATTTTGAACACCTGGACGGCAGAGGGCGTGTCTTTCGGGAAAGATCGAGCGATAAGCAGGGGAGACCTACTCTCATCAAGCTCTTTCAAGCAGCGTCCGTCTCCATCATCAGATACATCAAGATAAAAGGGGAAGCGAACCCTTATGACCCTCAATGGGAGGCCTACTTTGAGCGTCGGCTTGACCTGAAGATGGTGGCTAACCCGAGAAGGAGACAGCAACTGCTTCGTCTCTGGATGAAGCCAGGACGGGTTGTGCCCCGAGTGCGGCCACCAGATTACCGGGATGACAGGTGGCGCAACCACAACATCATTCGGCGGGTCTATGGGCGGGCGGAAGCGATGCTATGAGGGCCGTATATTGCTTCATCCCCGCTGTCACGGCAAGGTTCACGACCGTGAGTTGAAAGTGTAAAACCGCGTCTCGCCAACGAGGCGTCATGTTATGTGAGGCTCGAGCGGTGTGCAGCGAAAGTCGCACGCACGGTTAGGGGGCTGGGCGGGATTGCTCCCGCCCAGCAGAGGAGTGTGTCGGATGACTGAAGAGGCGCAGAAAATCGTCGGTGTCGCATCGGTAGTGAGCGATGGGGATGGACGTCTCCTTCTCATCAAGACCGCGAAGGCCGGTTGGGAGTTGCCCGGCGGGCGGGTAGAGCCTGGCGAGGATCTCATCGCCGCGCTCAAAAGAGAAGCGGCGGAGGAGACGGGCTGTGAGATAGAGGTCGGACGGCTAACTAGCGTGACCACGAACGTGGGAGCACCGGACGTGACGATTCTGACATTCCTGTGCCGGCACATTGGCGGCGACCCGCAGCCCGGTGACGACTCCCTCGATGCGGGCTGGTTTGCCCCCGACCTGGCCGTCCATCTCGTCACCCATTCGGTAGAGCAGGTACGGCTGAAGGATGCTCTCGGCGACGGTCAGGGTATCATCTACAGGGCATACCGCTGCCTTCCTGGCGAGGGCCAAGAGGATGAGAGATACGAAATGTTTTGCTTCCACCGCTGTTGAATGTAGATAGAGGTGAAGAGTTCGAGGAATGCGGAGCGCTGTTCGGATTTGAAAGAAAGGCCGCCTCACAACTCATTTGAACCGGAGGGGCCATAAACGTACTTTTCATCATTAACATCCATTGCTCGCCGGTTAATTCGGGCGACCAGCATCCATCATGGCTGCTAGTCGCAGTCGAATTCCTAATTGATTACTCTTATAATAGAACGGCCATGAAACTAAAAGTCATAGTTCACGAAGCAGAAGAGGGCGGCTATTGGGCAGAAGTCCCTTCTATTCCAGCCTGCGCTACTCAAGGTGAGACATTTGAAGAGTTACAGAACATCTATGACGCAGTAGAGGGTTGTCTATCAGTTGATGTATCACCATCAGAAATGGCTGAAAACGACCGGATATTAGAGATTGCGGTATGAAATCTATATCCGGTAAAGAACTGGCCAAAGTGCTCGAAAAGCATGGATGGGCGTTGCTGCGCATTCAGAGTAGTCATCACATCTATGGGAAGCAAGACAGCAATATACGACTGTCAGTTCCAATCATGGAAATCAGACACTAAAGACAGGCTTGCTCAAGCACCTGATGAAGCTCGCAGACCTGACGGATGATGAACTGTAAATCACTACGCGTCTACCAAGATAAGGCTTAGCGCGGGGCGGAGTCGCCGTGTAAGCCTGTGTTGGACTAGCCAGATAAGCACAATCGAATATTTGAGTGCGATAGATTGCCAGTCATTAGAAGGGACAAACGAAATATTAGAATTACCACAAAAGGCAATTAATCTTCTTCATAAAGCGCCTATTGCTTTGATCGAGACCCGAATATATGACCTCAGCTATGAGGTATGGCGAATTAAGAATTAGCGCGGGGCGAAGCCGCCCGCGCAAGCCGGTGTTGGACAAGCCAGACTGGGAGTATTTGGAGTTTAAGCGAGCCTCCGGAAATCGGCCGTCAGGGTATGGACGTGATGGTTGGTGTTGATGGAGACGGAGAGGCAGAAGATTGTGGAAAGAATCAAGAGTGAATCACGCGACGAACGGCCGCGCGAACTGCGTCTCGCGCAATGGACGCGATCGAACAAATGGTCCGCGCTGCAGGAAATGCTGATAGCCAGCGCCCGTCCCGATTTGATTTCATTCAGCGTGGGATTGCCGGCCGCCGAGCTGTTTCCTACCAGGGAATTCGCGAAGGCCGTCGACCGCGTCCTTGCTACTGACCCGCACGCTCTGCAATATCGGCCGCCTTATCAGCCTCTCAAGCAGCACGTCGTCAGGCTCATGGCTCTGCGGGGAGTTCGTTGTAGCGAAGAGCAGGTGTTTCTTACCAGCGGAGCGCAACAGGGAATCAACCTGCTTGTCCGCTTGCTGCTCGATCCCGGAGAAAGCGTGGTGCTCGAAGAGCGCGCCTACACCGGATTCCAGCAGGTCCTCAAACCATACCAGCCTCGAATGGCGACGGTCGGAACCGACGTTGAAACCGGGATGGACGTCGAACATCTCGAGCGCGTTCTCAGTCGCGGCCCGAAGCCGGCGCTTATTTACGCGGTAGCCGACGGCCATAATCCGACGGCTGTCAGTATGAGCGCGGACAAGAGAAAACGGTTGGTCGAGTTGGCTCGGATGCATGGGACGCCGATCATTGAGGACGATCCCTACGGAATGTTTGAGTACGGGAAGGATCAGTCGCCGCCGCCGCTTCGAGCGTTGGATGACGAATGGGTTTTCTACGTCGGGACTTTTTCAAAGGTGATGGCCCCCGCGCTCCGAACCGGCTGGATCGTGGTTCCCGAATCGCTGGTCAAGCATCTGGCGGTAATCAAGGAGGCGGCCGACATCGACATGGCTCCGCTGAATCAGCGCGCGATTTCGGCTTATCTGGATTCGACCGATATCGAAGCTCGCCTGGACCGGCTGCGCACTGAATATCGGCGGCGACGAGATGCAATGCTGAAAGCCCTCGCGATTAATTTTCCGTCTCAGTCGCGATGGGAAATTCCAAGCGCGGGCTTTTTCATATGGGTCAGGCTGCCTGACGGGATAGACAGCGGCGAGCTGTTGAAGACTGCGATGGAGTCGGAAAAGGTCGCCTTTATTCCGGGACACTCGTTTGACGTTGATCAGGCTCTTTGCGAAGGCGACGGCGGAAAGAACTGCATCCGGCTGAGTTTCTCAAACAGTACCGTTGAACAGATCGAAGAAGGAATAGGCCGGCTTGGCCTGTGCATCAAGAATACCATCGGCCGGACGTCCGGCGCGGTATGAACAAATGCTTTGCCGCCGAAGCTGCCACGGCCTCCGTTATGCAACCCAGTCGGGATTGGATCAAATGCGCGCCCTTCCCAAGGTAGGCGAGTAACGCCAACCGTGGGCTTCCCTATGCAGACATCCTGCTTGCGCTCCGAGGTCCGCGAAGTACGCCAACCGTGGGCTTCCCTATGCAGGCAAGATGCCTGCGCTCCCAGGTCCGCGAATGGTCAACCCCCAGGCAAGCCGGTTGGGGTTGAAGTTGATCCTGGTATGTACGGCGCGCAGTTCCACGGCGCAAATAGCAATACTCCGGCCGGCGTTTCCAGTGTTGTTACCATCGAAATGAATTCCGTTTACAAACTTTTTCCTTGACTCTCGTATTTCGATATTGTACTTTTGCCCGTCCAGCAAGAAGAATTTTCTGGAATGCTCTTTCGAAACTAATACGTGGCGATTTAAAAGCTACTTGCTCCACGTAAAAAACTGCTAAACGGCTACGGAGGGTTTGAAAAGCCCCGCGCTAGTTTGGCGCGGGGCTTTTTTCATTTTGTGCTCCGCGGCTGTGCAGCTCTACTACTTCATCGAACATTGTCCCTTGAATTTGTTCGCGATGAAATACAGGAGATCTTTGATGAGCTTTGTAAATGGATTGCGTTGCAGGGAATGCGGCCGTGAATATCCAAAGGCGCCTATCGCCGGCTGTGAGGATTGCTTCGCGCCGCTCGAAGTAGACTATGACTATGCCGCAATATCCAAAGCGCTTTCGCGCGAGGAGATTGCATCCAGAGACTTCAGCCTCTGGCGCTACCACGAACTGCTTCCGCTTGATGGTGAGCCCGTGATCGGCCGCGCGAGCGGCGCGACTCCGCTGATCCGCGCGGACAGGCTCGCCCGCGAGCTCGGCATCGAAAATCTTTACATCAAAAACGACAGCGTCAACTTCCCGACGCTTTCATTCAAGGACCGCGTCACCGCGGTCGCAATCAACAAGGCAATAGAGTTCAAGCTCGAAGCGGTCGGCTGTGCGTCTACCGGCAATCTCGCAAACTCGGTTGCGGCGAACGCCGCGGCTGCCGGGCTGCCGTCTTACATCTTCATTCCCGACAATCTTGAAAAGAGCAAAGTTACCGCGACTCAAGTCTATGGCGCGCGCGTGATCGCGGTTAAAGGAAACTACGATCAGGTCAACCGCCTTTGCAGTGAAATCGCCGATCGATATCCGTGGGGACTCGTCAACGTGAACCTGCGGCCCTTCTACGGCGAGGGTTCTAAGACCTTCGGATATGAAATTGCCGAACAGCTTGGCTGGATTGCGCCGGATGCCGTAGTCGTGCCGATGGCGGGAGGCTCTCTGATATCGAAGATTCACAAGGGACTCAGGGAGTTTGAACAACTAGGCCTGCTGAAGAACGAAGTTTCGACCCGCATGTTCGGGGCGCAGGCCGCGGGATGCAATCCTATAGTCGCGGCCGTTAAGCGCGGATCGACGGAAATTCAACCCGTGAAGCCGCAGACAATCGCGAAGTCTCTGGCAATAGGAAATCCGGCAGACGGCTATCACGCGGCTTCGATCATCTCCGCCAGCGGCGGGTGGGCCGAAGATGCGACCGACGAGGAAATCATTGCGGGCATTCGATTGCTCGCCGAAACGCAGGGAATATTCACGGAGACGGCGGGCGGCGTCACCCTGGCGGCGGCTCAAAAACTCATCAAGCAAGGCCGCATCAAACCCAACGATCTCACCGTCATTGCGATAACCGGAAACGGACTGAAGACCCAGGAGGCCGTAGAAATCGAATCGCCGGCGGCCATCGAACCGAATATCGCCGACTTCGAGCGTGCTATTGCCAGGGCTGCCGCGGTTTGATTGAACATTCAATCTCTGTGTGGCCCCTGGCATGGAAAGGAGTAGGAGTATGCCCATATCAATTTTAATACCGACACCGCTGCGCAAAATTACCGCCGACGCCGACGTAGTGACAGTCGACGCCGGTACGGTAGGAGAGATCATCGACGGGGTCGACCGCATTCATCCCGGCTTTCGCGATCGCATTTGCGGAGCTGACGGCAAGCTGCGGCGATTTATAAATATCTACATCAATGGCGAAGACATCCGCTTTCTCGAAAACTTGCAAACGCCGGTCAGCGACGGCGCCGAGGTTTCGATAGTGCCGGCGATAGCCGGAGGATGAGGGAATGGAGAAAGTATGATCGACTTAAAGGACAAAGTTGCAATGGTGACCGGAGGCTCGCGCGGAATTGGCGCGGCCGCATCGATAGCGCTGGCTCGAGCCGGCGCCTCCGTCGTCGTGAATTACGCGCATCGGGAGGAGGCCGCCGCCGAGGTGATCTCTCAGGCTCGCGCACACGGCGCGAAGGCAATAGCCGTGAGGGCGGACGTGGCGCGAGTCGATGACGTTCAGCGATTGTTCGACATCGCGCTTGCGCAATTCGGCCGCATCGACGTGCTTGTGGCCAACGCCGGCATTTGGAAGCGAGCAGAGATCGAGCGGCTCGATGAAAAGGAATGGCAGGAGACCATCGACATCAATTTGAAAGGGGTCTACACCTGCTGCAGGCTGGCGGCGATTGAGATGAAGAAACAGGGGTCGGGCCGCATCATTACCGTGTCGTCTACGGCTGGTCAACGAGGCGAGGCTTTCTACTCACACTATGCGGCGTCCAAGGGCGGCGTCATCTCTTTCACGAAGGCTCTTGCCTCGGAGCTCGGGCCATCGGGGATAACGGTGAACTCGGTGGCCGCGGGGTGGGTTTTCACGGACCTGTCGGCGGAGGCTTTACAGGACAAGCAGGAACTGGAGAAGATCGTGGCCGCGATTCCCCTCAGGCGGGTCGCGACTCCTGAAGACATAGCCGGGCCGATCCTCTTCCTTGCGTCCGATCTCGCGCGGCATATCACTGGCGAGATCCTGAACGTAAACGGCGGCTCAGTGCTCTGCGGGTAAAAGGATCGAGAATGATAATCATGAAATTTGGCGGAACGTCCGTTCAGGACGCGGCCGCCATTAACAACGCGATCGAAATAATTCGAGGCAGAATTTCTCGTAGGCCCGTGGTTGTTGTTTCCGCAATGGCGCGTGTGACCGATTCTCTGCTGGAAATTGCTACAGCCGTTTCGGCACGGGACTACGAGAAGGCCTCCTCGATTATTCGACTGCTTCGAGACCGGCATCGATCGACGACGGCCGAGCTCATTCCCGCCGACGAAAGTCACCGGCGCTTACGCGGCAGCGTGGAACAAAAGCTGGACGTCTTGTTCAATGAATTGGAGACGATTGCTCTTGCGGCGGCCACGCTGGGCGAGCTCACGAATCGTACGCAAGATGCGATCGTCTCGATGGGCGAGCGCCTGTCGTCGGTAATCGTAGCCGGAGCCCTTCAAGCGAAGAGCATCAATGCGGAGATGGTCGACTCGCGAGCATTCGTCGTCACTGACAATCATTTCACGGCCGCCGTACCACGGATGAAAGAGACTGAGCTAAAGGCCCGAGAGGTCTTACAGCCGCTTATTGATTCGCATGTTACGCCCGTTGCTCAGGGGTTCATCGGAGCGACAATCGACGGGTTTACTACGACGATCGGACGAGGCGGCTCCGACTATTCGGCGGCAATCATAGGCGCGTCCCTTGGCGCGGAAGCCATCGAGATATGGACCGACGTTGACGGGCTGATGACCGCGGATCCTCGCGTGGCCCCGGATGCACGCCGAATAAAAATCATCTCTTTCGGCGAGGCGGCCGAGTTGTCTTATTTCGGCGCGAAGGTGCTGCACCCGAGCACGGTTTTGCCCGCCGTGGAAAAAGGAATTCCAGTGTACATCTTCAATACTCACAATCCGGCCTCCGGCGGCACCACTATTGTCGCGGAGCCGCAACCGTCACGGAATTTGATCAAGTCGATTGCCTTCAAGCGGGGGGTCACCATCGTAAATATAACCTCCACCAGAATGCTGCTCGCGCACGGTTTTTTGAGAACTATTTTCGACGTCTTTGACCGGTATGAAACCTCCGTTGATGTTGTAACCACTTCGGAGGTGTCGGTTTCAATCACGCTTGATAACGCGGAAAGAATCGAGCCGATCAAACGCGATCTGGAAGGAATCGGGCAGGTTGCCGTCGAAAAGCATAAAGCAATCGTCTGCGTCGTAGGGAATGATCTGAAGTTTACTCCGGGCCTGGCGGGGCGGGTTTTCGGAGCCGTATCAGGCAGCAATGTGAATATGATCAGCCAGGGGGCGTCCGAGATCAATCTCAGCTTTGTAATCGACGAAAGCGACGTGGAGCAAGCGGTCCGTTTGCTGCACAAAGAATTTTTTTCGGAGCTTGACCCGGCTGTGTTTGCTTAGATTTTGCGCTCGATGAGTTCGGCTATGGCTTCGGGTAACACCCAACTTTCGCCGGGCTTGCCGCTGAGGGTTGCTCTACTGGACGAGTTTCACGTCTGATTCCCTCGAGCGGATGAAGCGGTAGACATCTCTTCAGGGTTTTTCGCGCCGGCTTCGGCAGTGCATATTTAACCGTTCTTCGACGCGCATTGCGCTAAGGGTTCTTGAATCGGGCGAAGAATTCCTGGTTGTCGGTCGATTTGCCCAACTCCCGCAGCAGCATTTCCATGGCTTCAACCGGTTTTTTATCGGCGAGCGCTCGACGCAATAGATGAATCTTTGAAACCGTCTCCGGCTCGAAGAGCTTTTCCTCTTTGCGCGTGCCGGATTTTGAAATGTCGATGGCGGGAAACACGCGCCGTTCCGCGAGGCGTCGATCGAGCACAATCTCAAGATTGCCTGTTCCTTTGAACTCCTGGAAGATCACTTCATCCATCTGGCTGCCGGTGTCTATCAGCGCAGTGCCGATGATCGTCAGGGAGCCGCCATTCTCCGCATTGCGAGCCGCGCCGAAAAACTTGCGAGGGAATTCGAGCGCCCGCGAATCGACGCCCCCGCTCATCGTTTTTCCGCGGCGGGTCTCTCGGTTTGAAGCCCTTGCCAATCGCGTAATCGAATCAAGCAGCATTACTACGTCCTGGCCGCACTCGATCATTCGCTTAACGCGTTCGAGCAATAGGCGCGACACCTGCAGGTGCTCGACGGCGGCCTGATCCGCGGACGAGGCGATCACTTCACCTCGAACGCGGCGCTTCAGATGGGTGACTTCTTCGGGCCGTTCGTCCACAAGCAGAACTACGAGGTAGGTTTCCGGATGATTATCGGCCACCGCCTCGGCTATTTCTTCGATTATAGTCGTCTTGCCCGTCTTGGGAGGCGCGACGATAAGCCCTCGCTGGCCCTTCCCGATCGGCGCGATCAGGTCGAGCACGCGCATGGACATATTGTTGCTGCCCTTCGAAAGCTCCAGCCGCTCCGTGGGATCGATGCTGGTGAGCGAGTTGAATTCCGGCGCCTTCGCGTATTCTTCCGGAGTGAGCCCGTTGATCTCATCGACGCGCATCAGGTGCATCAATTGGCCGCGGCCTCGGGCCTCTTCGGGCGGCACCGCGATGCCGGTAATGTGGACGCCTTCGCGCAGCGACATCTTGTCGATGAGGCTTCGCATCACGAATACATCGCCTGGCCCGGCCAGCAGATTGTTTGAAATCTGTCGGAGAAAGCCGTAGCGCTTTTCATGCAGTTGAAGTATTCCGGATGTCTTGTGTTCAGCTTCGGTGATTTCCATATTTGGTTTCTTGGGAAGAGATCCTTCTTTGCAATATTCTGCTCGCCTATTCGCAGCGATCCTTGCTCTGCCGGATATTTCGAACTTCTTTGCGCGGAAACGCAAAACCGAAAAGACTCAGGCGGGAACGACGAGTCTTACCTCGCTTTTTCCGGTCATTACCTCACGTCCATAATCGGTGAGTCTCACAGTCGGATACGGTCCTTTGTTTACTGCGATGCAGCCGCGCTCGAGCAGCTCCTTGATCCATGCGGTTATGTGATCTTGATTCATGTAGCTCAGAAGCCCATAGGTGGAGAGCCGATCGAGTTTGTTATCGATCACCTGCTTCGATTTCGATCCTTGCAGCACGGCGGCAACGACGCCTTTGCCGAAGCGATCTTTCATGCGGGCGACGCAACTCAGGATTTTCTTTACGACCGTTGTTTCCTCCGAGTCGAGCGGTCGCGCATTGCGCTCTTCAGGGGCGGACCGCGGACCGACGATGGACGAGCGTGAAGCTACGGCCGCTCTGGCCGACGGCCCATGGCCCGAGTCGAGCCGAACGCGCCGCGCTCCGGCCGTCGAAGCGGCTTCGACGCCCGCGGCGAATACATCGCCGTCGGATTTCCTATGAGAGGAACGCGACGGTGCCATTTCCTTTTGGCCGGGAGTGCAATTCGAGCAGGATGCGCAACCGCTCATTCGCTTTGGATCGCCGAAGTATTCGAGAATATATTGGCGCAGGCAGGTTTCCGCGTAGCAATAGTCAATCATCGAGCGAAGCTTGCGCTGCTCGGCGCCGGCTCTCGCTTCGATCTCGCGCCGGTCGATTCTCGGACCGCTCCCCGTTTGTTCGTCGAGAAATCGAATCCCCTTGCCGCGGAAGGTATTCCTGAAAGTCAATATGTCTCGGGCCGCAAGATCATTGAACGCGCGTTTGATTCTCGGTTCCTGAGATGAAAGCGCGGAAGCAAGGCCGCTCATGTCCAGCTCAACGGCTTCGCGATCGAGCACGCCCGTTTCAAAAATAATATGCCGCAGCAACTCGGCCTCGACCGAGTCTCCCGCAACTTCAGCGAGCGCCGAGTCAGCCGATTTCTTAAGCGATACGACGGCGAATGAGTCGGACGCGCGGCCCCTCTCGATGTGTCCCGCCTTTTCAAGGATGACGAGAGCCGATGAAATGGACATGTCGTTCTTTACGCCAAGCCGCTGGGCCAATTCGCGAGCCGAGAGTTCTATCCTCTGTCCGCCGATGGAGGCGAGCAGGCGATACAGTTGAGCGATGAGATCCGGCGATGGATGGCTTCCATCGATAAAAAACTGTTGAGTTCGAGTGTCAGCGTAGTTGAATAGGAGCAAGCATTCCGACGGCAGCCCGTCGCGGCCGGCCCGGCCGATCTCCTGGTAGTACGCCTCGATCGAACCGGGTATGTGGTAGTGGACCACAAATCGGATATCCGGCTTGTCGATTCCCATTCCGAAAGCATTGGTCGCCGTCATCGCGTCGAGTTTCCCCGACATGAATTTTTCTTGGGCGCGAGTCCGCTCGTGATCTTCCATCCCCGCGTGATAGGCTTCCACAGCCAGCCCTGCCATCTTCAGATTCGAAGTAATCTGTTCGACGGTCTTTCGCGTAGCGGCGTAGATGATTCCCGGACGGCCCGCGCGCGCGATCAGCCTGCGCACTTGCTCGAGCTTCTGTTTTTCCGTATCGGAATGAAATACACGGAGTGCAAGATTGGGGCGGTCGAACCCGGCTATGAACACCCGCGGATTTTGTAAGCCCAGTTGCCTGGCTATGTCGGATCTGACCTGCGAGGTCGCGGTAGCCGTGAGCGCAATCACCTGCGGACTTCCAAGTCGCTCGACAGCCTCTCGAAGCCTCAGATAGTCGGGCCGAAAGTCATGTCCCCAGTGCGATATGCAGTGCGCCTCATCGACGGCGAAGAGCTTGACCTTCACATCTTTTATCGCGTTGATGAATGCCTCGTTGCGAAACCGCTCGGGCGCTATATAGACGAGCTTGAAGCGGCCTTCCCGCATGCGGGCAAGCCTACTGGTCACGTCGGAGTACGAGAGCGAGCTGTTGATGAAAGTAGTTGGAATGCGGCGCGCGGTTAGTTGATCGACCTGGTCTTTCATGAGCGCGATCAGAGGGGAGATGACCAGTGAAACACCGTCGCTCATCATTGCGGGCAATTGATAGCACAGGGACTTTCCGCCGCCGGTCGGCATCACAACTATCGAGTTATCTCCATTGAGAACGGAGTTGATCACCGCCTCTTGACCTTCCCTGAATTCGGAGAATCCAAAGTGCTTTTGCAGGGCTGCGGCTGTCCTGCCATCGGAACTCATTCGACTACCTCAAGTACATTGTGCTGCTACTGGACAAAGACTGTGGACGTTAAATGGTGAAGCGCAACGATAGCACGCCCCGAATTGTTTCTCAACGCGAGTTCTCATCGAATGGTTAACGCGGCGGCGCGGTTTGCAAATCTGTTACGTACGCGACCGATGTTGAGTGAAGTATTGCCGGAAGCGCGCCTTTTTTTGGCGGGCCAAGAGACATGAATCCAACGCTCCCTTTTTATCAGAAGAGGCGATCAGTCGTGAGAGCATCTATAAGGATCGCGGGTGAGTTACCTGATTGATTCCAATGTCCTCTTGCTCTTGCGGCATCCGTTTGGATTTGTCGTACACTCTGCTAAAGTCAACCTACACACGAAAACAAAATCTGAGAGACATTTACGAAGCGGAGGCGAATCGTGACGGAGAGATTCAGCGGAGGCGGGTTTATCGATGACGATGTCGAAGCATACATCTATGACTTGCTGCCGGCCCGCGACGATGTGATTTCCGAAATCGAAAAGCAAGCGATCGAGCGATCCATACCTATCATCGGCCCCGCTGTAGCGCGAGTGCTTCAACAATACGCCGTTGCGATCAACGCGAGACGCGTATTCGAGATGGGCTCCGCCATAGGCTACTCAACCATCTGGCTTGCCCGCGCTGTTGGACCCGCCGGAAAGGTTTACTACACGGACGGCGGCGAGGAAAATGCCGCCGAAGCGCGCGGATACTTCGAGCGGGCCGGCGTGATGGACAGAATCGAAGTACTCACTGGAAACTCGATGGAGCTGATTGAACAAGTGGGCGGAGAATTTGATCTTATTTTCAACGACGTTGATAAGCATCAATACCCCGAAGCGTTTCAAATGGCGCTGCCGCACTTGAGGAAGGGCGGCTTGTTCATCACCGACAATGTGCTGTGGAGCGGACGAGTGGCTCGCGGAGATTCCGACAAGGATACGGAAGGGGTCAGGGAACTGAATCGTTTGATATATGCGAGCAGTGATTTGCATTCAACAATTCTTCCGATAAGAGACGGCCTCGCCGTGTGTTTGAAATTATGAGCAAGCAGTACCTCTACTCTATCGAGAGGCCGTTCCCAACAAGGCACCCTGGGAGAAATCCGGGCTAGCGGCTGACGAATGGGCTGTCCTTATCAAAGAAGCGCCACTCGAGATCGGTCGCTTTTGTTATGCCGATGCGGGTGCTTGCGGCAATCAGAGGAGTCGATTCGCGAGGCTTTATCTTTACGGTCCTGCCGATCGGTTTACCGTTGAAAGCCAGATCGATACCGAATGCTTGAGCCAATTTTCCGGGACCGCTCGCCAGCTTTCGAGGATCCGATGTTCCGCGCCGCCTGCTCATGAGATTGATTCCACAAAGCGGCTCGGCAGCCCGGATCAACACCGCTCCCGCCGCATTCGCTTCGGTGGTGAAGTTGAGACAGTAATACATGCCGTAGATGAAATAGACATACACGTGGCCAAAGGTGCTGAACATCGTACGCGCTTTGTGGCATCGAGTGACTGCGTGAGATGCGGCGTCGTCTTTGTATGCTTCGACTTCGACAATTCGACCCTGGCACTTCCCTACTACAAGCGTCGTACCGATAAGATCGCGGGCTACCGTCAACGTCTCTCTCGAAAAGAAGTCGCTTTCAAGATAAGTCGTACTCTTCGCCGGAACAATGCCCGCCGCGGTTTCCGAAGACGAGCCTTGGCCCATTTTCGGCGGCAATTCTCCGATCGACTCTATCCTGGTAGTGCGCGACATCGAAGTTATCCGAATTCCGATCTTCGGCCGAGGTAGGAAAACAAAGCGGCATCGAGCGGCTCGTTGGTTTTGAGCAATTCGTAGTCGACGCCGTTGCGAGCGGCGCCTTCCCGCAACGCCTTTATGTGAGCATTTATAGCTCGAATGTATTCCGATCTGAGCACGTCCGGCAGCACATGCATCTGTTCCTCTGTTTCGTTGTCTTCGAGCACCACGGGCTCATCGAACTCGAAATCGATCTCCTGCTTGTCCAGCACGTGAAATACTATTACCTCATTGCCTCGAAACCTCAGGTGCTCAAATCCATCTATGAGCTTGTCCGGTTCTTCATAGAGATCGGAGATCAATACAACAACGCCCCGGCGCGTAAGCAAATCGGCAGTTTGATGAAGCCGGTCGCCGAGGGTCGTGCCGCGCCCGGGCAGAAGCCTCTCGATCGTGCCCAGAACGGTTCGCATGTGACCGACCTTGGAGCGCGGAGGCACGTGTTCCAGCACGTTTTCATCGAAGGCGATAAGGCCGATCGAATCGTGTTGGCGGATGCCCAGAAAAGCGAGTGACGAGGCCAGGTACTGCCCGTATTGAAGCTTCGTAAGCGGGCCGCTTCCATAGGCCATCGATGCGCTTGCATCGAGCAGGATATGAATCTGGGCATTGGTGTCGCCCTGATACTTCTTTATGTAGAAGCGATCTGTCCGGCCAAGCAGCTTCCAATCCAGGTGACGAATATCATCCCCAGGCATGTACTGCCGGTGTTCGGCGAAGTCGGTAGAGAAACCAAGGAACGGTGAACGGTGCAGGCCGGCGACAAAACCTTCCACGACGAATCGAGAGATCAATTCCAGCGAGCCTATTCGCGCAAGAACTTCGGGCGAGAGGAATCGCGTGCCGGATTGTTGTGTTTCGGGAGAGGTCGACATAGTTAAGCCGCGGCGAGTCTGGTCAGGACTCTTCCCGCTCTACAATCCTGAACTCGGCTCAGGCACCCCTTCTATCAGCTTGCGAATCACGTCATCGGGCTTCACTCGCTCCGATTCCGCGTGAAAGTTGAGCAGTATTCGATGCCTTAGAATCGGATAGGCCAGCGCCCGGACGTCTTCAACCGACACATTGTAGCGCCCGTTCATCACCGCGCGTGCTTTGCCGCCGAGTATTAGAAACTGGGACGCGCGCAGCGAGCCTCCCCAGTTGACCCAGCGTTTTATGAAGTCGGGTGAATTCGCCGAAACCGGCCGGCTCGAGTTGACCAGGCGCACCGCGTATCGAGTAACCGAATCCGCGACCGGCACGCGTCTCACCAATCGTTGAAAGCTGAGCAGGTCCTCGCCGCTCACGTTCCGTTCGAAGCTGATGTCCTGAACCGACGTGGTGGCGCTCACAACGGCGACTTCGTCTTCTTCGCTCAGATAGCCGATGTTGATGTTGAACATGAACCTGTCGAGCTGTGCTTCGGGCAGCGGATAGGTGCCCTCCATCTCAATCGGATTCTGCGTGGCCAATACAAAGAAAGGCCTCGGCAATTGATAGGTCTCGCCCTGTACGGTGACGTTGCCTTCCTGCATGGCTTCCAAAAGAGCTGCCTGCGTCTTTGGAGGCGTGCGGTTGATTTCATCGGCGAGAATGATGTTGGCGAACAGCGGCCCGCGTATGAACTCGAAATCCCGCCGGCCGGTGGCGCGGTCTTCTTCGATAACGTCCGTGCCTGTGATGTCGGAAGGCATCAGGTCAGGAGTGAACTGAATCCGTTTGAACGAGAGGTCCAGCACGTTGGCGACGGTGCGAATCAACAGCGTCTTAGCGAGGCCCGGGACGCCGGTCACCAGCGAGTGGCCGCCGACGAAGAGCGATATCAGCACCTGATCGACGACTTCGTCCTGCGCGAAGATCACTTTTCTCACCTCGCGCAGTATTTGCGCCCGCGCGGTGATCAGCTTTTCGAGCAATTCGTCTTCTTTAACAAGAGCAACCGTATCTGTGGCCATCAGTCTCCTCAACTCAGTGGGTTATCGCGTAGAACAGATAGTTCACGCCGAACTTGTACGCATCGTTAGTGTCGTCAATCGGCATGAACGGATCATTGGACCACTGCCAGTAATCGCTCACGTCGTTGTTGTAGTTGATAATCATCATCAGTCTGCCGTTTTTATCTTCGACTCCCAGAAACTTCGGCTTCAGGTTCATTCGCCTGTAAATCGGAGGCGGAAGCACATCAAGCGTCTTGATCGAAAAAAAACAGTTGAAGATCGGATGTTTTAGATCCAACTCCTTTATCTCGAATTCCGGCAGAACTCGCTTGAGATTGTACTCGAGCACCTGAAGCTGATAAGGACCGCGAAAATCGTCGACGATAATGAAGCCGCCTCGCAGCATGTATTCGCGCATTCCGGCGACTTCTTCGTCGGTCAAATCCATGAAGCCGACTTCACACAGATAAGCGAACGGATATTTGAAGAGATTGGGGTCGGCGAAGCTGAAAATGTATTCATCGGTCTCGAGATTCACGGGCGTCTTTGATAGCTCGGATAGAATCTTCGCGAGATGAAGCCCGGATTCCGGATAATCGTGGGACCATTCAACGGGACCGTCGCCAAGGTGATCATAGGGCGAGGGCGGCGGGCCGAATCGGATTCGCGCAAGCAGGTACTTATCAGAAACGTCTTTTTTCTCGCCGAGTCTCGGATCCTGCGATTGATTCGAGCTTTGCGATGCGACCGGAAGCGCCGCAACCCCAAGCGCGAGCATCAAGGTGAGTATGAGTATGCTTGCTCTCATAAGGTCGCCTCAAAGCCGCGGACTACCGCCGCGTTTCAGCGTAAGCAATAATTCCTGCGCCTTCTCGAATCCCGGCGCGATCTCGAGCGCTTTCAACACCGCTCGCCGTGCCTGATCGGTTTTGCCGGCCGCCACGAACGCACGCGCAAGATCATAATGCGCTTGAGCCGGATCGGCCGGATTGAGCGCCGCCACGCTGTTGAATTCCTTTATTGCCGCTTCTGAATTCCCCAGGTCAAGATAAACATCGCCCGCGAGCTTGTGCAAGGCAGCGTCAAACGGATAGATGTAGAAGACCGCGCGCAGCGCGTCCACCGCTCCCTTCTTGTCGCCAAGATCGATGCGGAGGCGGGCCAGCCGCTTCAAAGGATCGATCCCTGTCTCGTCTATTCGGGAAAGCGCTTCTAGTTGCGCGGCGGCCTCAGCCTTCCGGCCTTTGGCTTCGTAGATCTCCGCAAGTAGATCGTATGGATTGCCTTCGCCGGCATAATAAGGAAAGAGCTCGATCGCTCGGCGAAGCTGCTCGATGGATTTTTCGTTGTCGCCTTCAGTCTTATAAACCTGGCCCAGTTTCAACCGTGCAAAGTAATCATTTGGCTTCGTTGCGACAATGGACAGGAGTTTGTCTTTTGACGCATCGCGCGCGGCCGATGGCCCGCCGCTCGTCGCTTCGATATAAGCGCCCGCTTTCGCCCTCACATATTGAGTGAACTGCTTGTCGAAGTCATCCAGCTTCATGGATAGAGCGTGTTCGAACACTTCAGGCGTCTTCTGCCCTTCTTTATAGAGCGACAGGATGCGCAGGATAGCGTCGAACCCGAACCGCTCGTCGATGAAGTCGCAGATCAGCGAGGCTTGAAAGTAAGCCAGCGGCACGCCATCCGGCGTTTTAGGACGAGTGAACGCGGCTTCCATATCGGCGAGCTTGACGAACCTGCCGTCGGTGATGGCCTTCAATTTGTCGAGCGACCAGTTGTCACCCCAGCCCGGACGCGCGCGGCGCTCTTCATAGACGGAGAGTCCTTCGGAGAACCATCGAGGCGTTCGATAGCCGCTTGATTGCAACGTGATCACGTGAGTGAACTCGTGCCACAACGCGCTGCCCCAATTGAAGTGGCCGGCCTCTCGCGCCGATGGACTGTCCATTGCGATCACCTGGCCGAAGCAAACTCCCAGGGCGCCCAGACCAGGCAGGCCAAGCGAACGAACCGCGAAATCTTCGTGATTATTGAATAGCTCAACGGTGATGGGAGAGCGCGGAGTGAACTTGTACTTGGCGGTCAGTTTCTTATGCGCCTCCTCTAGCAGATCCGACGCATATCCTGAGAGTGCATCGCTCTCCTTGGGATCGCATTTAATCAAGAAGTTCCCGTGAACGGTATCCCGGTAATCGTGCATGGAATCGAGCAGGTCGAGCGAATTCTTGGCCCAGGGATTAAACGGAAACCCGGTGAACGCGCGCTCCAATTCGGCCTTGCCGTCGCCTTCCCGGCCCACCCTCAACAACTCGATTCCGAGCTCGGTTCGCGCCGTCCATAGTCTCGGCGAGAGTTCGACTGCTCGCTTCAAAAATTCGACCGCTTCGGCGTAGCGACGGTTGTTGACCGCGAAATGAGCAAGCGTTTCGAAGAGCTCACCGGCCGCGGGATTCACGGCCAGCGCCCGCCTGGTTAACGAGTCCAATTCGGTCTTGTCATCGCGAAGATATGCAATCGATGCGGCAACGCCCAGCGCCGGCGCCGAGTTCGGATTCACGGCCAACGCGCGCTTGATCGAATCAGCGGCTCGCTCGGGTTTGTCGCCTTCCAGATCCATTCGCGCCTGCATAACCAGCGCGGCTACGTGATTGGGATTCACAGCCAAGGCTTTGGACACTTCTTCCGTCGAAGAATCTCCCGGCTCGTACCTGCGCGCTTCGGCGAGCCCTACGTGAGCATCGGCGGAGTTTGGATTGATCTTGAGCGCATCGACGAAAAGGCCGGGCGCTTCTCGGAAGTTGTACGCGTCGGTCAGGAGTTTTCCCTGTCCGACCAGTGCATCGAGGCATTTGGCATCGACTTCACGCGCATCCTGAAATCGCTCGTTCGCTTCTTTGTAGCCCTCTTCGAGAACGAAGATTCTTGCGATCAGCGCAAGCTCCTCCGCGGAGAGCTGCGAGCTTGGGCTGTAGTGAAACTGTTTCAATATCGCCTCTGAGTCGTCACGCTTCCCCTGCGCCAGCAGCGAGCGCGCCTGACCTAGAGCGGCTCTTAGAAGCGCGGGTCCCTTTGCGTCTCGTGCTGCCTTCGCAAATTCATCGGCGGCTTGTGAGTAGCGCCCTGTCGCGAACAGGATCTCGCCGAGCGCGTTCCGAAGCTCGCTAGAGCCGCCATTCTTGAGCCAGTCGCGAAGCTTGGTATCCGCCGAGGAATAGTCTCCGGTTTCGATGAGCACGCGCGTGAGCCCGAGTTGAGCTTCGGCATCGTTGGGATTCTTCTGCAGGAGTTGTCCAAATACGACGGCAGCTTCCTTGTAATCGCCGTGAAGCAAAAGCTCGCGGCCGCGCTGAATGGAATTCTCCTGAGCGGCTCCTGGATGAAACGAGCAGCTCATAAACGAAAGGACTAAAAGAAAAGCTATTCGAGTCATGAGAACTATCTTAATACCCCGTATGGAAGGCGCGCCGCGGCCGCCCCTCTCTTTATCTCGACTCTTTATTTCTGGCGTGATTTGATCGCCTGACTTGTCTTGGCCAGTTCGACCAACAATCGCTCCAATTCTGAATCGTATTCTTCGGCCTTCATCTCGGCTTTTCGAGCCTTGAGCTTCTCAACAGCTTCTTCGAGCTCTTGCCGCTTCTTCAGCAGAGCCGCAAGCTCCGCATCGCCGCTCGCCTGACCGATCGGCTTTGAGTCTATGTACGTGGTCTTGGCAAGGACGCCGTCCCCTGCCGTCGCGTCCTCGTGGCCCGTCCCGTCTCCGTTGTCGTCTATCAAAGCGTGTTCCGTAGCTAGCCGATCCTTTTGCTTATACCAATCCGCGGTCTGCTTGGATGCAAAAGTAAAAGCTTCAAGCACCGATATCCGGCCGTTTTTATCGGCGTCGGCGGCCGGATCGGTAAGAGCGGCGATGAAATGATCCGCGAACACAGTCACGTTCTGTTCGTTCCCGCTCCGTGTGGCGGTCAAGATAATGCGGCCTTCGCCCGAAAGCGGCTTTATGAACTCTCCTGACGAACTCGAGCAATCAACAAATACCACGCGTTTTGACGGAAGCGCCGATAGCAAGCCGGCGTAGTCCTTCGCCGAAAGATCAGGTCCGACCAGATTGAACTTTGCTATTTGATTGTCGAACGAGCCGTGCCCTATCAAGAAAACAAAGACCAAACTGTCTTGTTTTGATCGCGACTTGAGGGATTCGAATGCCTTCTTCACCTCTTCGGCGGTGGAACGCCTCGCTGGTTCACTCGGCGCGCCTTCGTCGGCGTCGCCCGCGCCGCCTTCGGTCAGGAGGATTGTGTTCTGTTCGGCGAATCCGAGCTTTTCAGTCAGCGTCGAATAGAGCAGCGTCGCCTGCTCGGTAAATTTCTTGCGGTAGAGGTCCTCTCCGCCCACGCCGGCGATGACGATCGCAAACTTGTTGTCGTCGATTGGAGCGCGATCCGCGGAGCTCTTTCGCTCCTGCGGCGGTTTCGGTGCGGCGCTCTTAGGCTGTTGTTGTTGGCCGCTGGCCCCACAAGAGCAGAGGAGCAGAAACAGGAGCAGCGGAGCGGCGTTTCGTTTGGGGGACTCTGTAAACATAGTTATAAACGATCTCAGGCAAGGCCTTTGCGTTTGCGAATGAACCACTCGGCGGCCGCGATTCCGACCATTAGCAGAAAATTCACCGGCATATCCCAAAGGTCATAGGAGACTTTAACGCTGTTTTCGCCGCCGGAATGAATTAAATCGTCTACGAGATTGCCGGCTCTGTCCATCGCGTAGTACGCGCCTCCGGTTTCGGTCGCAATTCGCTTCAACAGATCCTCGTTTTGAGCCGCGTCGTAGGCTTCACGGTTGATCGGCGCGACCAGAAACGTAGCGCGCGCTCCCGGCAGATCCTGCTTCTTGTCGGCTGACTTGGGCGCTACATCGATTTTGAACAAGCCTTCGTCGTTTGCGATCAACTCGCCCGCGTAGCCTTCGAATCCGCCGTCCACGCTTCGCTTCAACGGGACATCGATTGTCCCCTGAGACGGCGTCATTATGTGAGCAATCACTTCGGCGTCGGTTATCGGATTGAAGTTCTTATCGGCCGCCTCCGCGCGAATTCGAACCTTATCGCCTTTTCCATAGAAGGAGCGTTCGGCATAGACTTCCGTCTGCCTCCGCACGCCGTCGACCGAATATCTCAGGAGATTGTGCCAGAAGGTTTCAAAAGACGTGTTCTTCGATTCGAGCATCATGCGCCAGCGCCACGTGTCTGTCGCCATGAAGGCGAAGCTGCGGCCGCGCCCGTATCTTTCTTCGACCAGAAGAGGAACCTTCACGCCTTTTTCTTTAATGTTCTGAGCTTCGAGGATCGCGGTCGCTCCGGGTTTCAGAGTCGTCAGGATCTCAGGAAGCGTTATCGGCGGCAACGCCTCCCAGGCTTTGGCATTAGTATCTGCTTGATCAGTGAGTCGAGTTATCGGATGTTCCCTGCCCCGCTCGGAGGGCGCTGCTTTGAAGGACTCAATTTGCGAAGCGGCTCCCTGCCCCTGAAGATACAGCGGCAGCAGGTCGGCCATTGGAGTGCTGCCGTATCCGCCGTTGTCGAAAGCCTTGAATCCTCCCAGCACTACAAGCGAGCCGCCCCGGCGGGCCACGAACTGCTCGACTTCACGAAGCTGATCGAAGCTGAAAAAGGTGGCTTCCATGCTCCCGAGCATCAACGCATCGTACTTGAACAGTTCTTCTTCAGACTTGGGAAAACCCGCGGCAAGATCGTCCGCGTTCTCGACGCCCTGGCGATAATATTTACCGTCCGCCGAGCGCAGGATCGAGACGAGCACGACGTTTTTCTCGGTTGCCATCGCCTGCCGAATTTTGCCGTACTCCCATCGCGGCTCGCCTTCGATGTAGAGAACTCGCGGATGCGAATCTTCGACTTCCATGACGACAGACTGCGAATTGTTGTCGGTAATCAGCTCGCCCTCGAACGGCTTCACGGTCAATGTGTAGGTGTGAAAGCCGGGCGAGGATGGAGTGATCAGAACGTATCCGACTTCAGCGGCTCCGCCGCCCTGAAGAGGCACTTCCTGCGAGCGCAGCGCGTGTCCATCTTCCACCACTTCTACTTTGACCGACTTCTGTTGCAGACCGCTCGCCCTGATCAACAATTCCGCCGACACGGTCGATCCATATAACGCGCGCCGCGGAGCCGTCGCCCTGGCAAGCTCGACGTCGCCGTTGAGCGGCCTGCTGCCCGCGCCGACCGTGAACACCCGGATGCCGCGCGATTTCAAGCTCGAGATTGTATTCGAAAAATCAGAGTCCGTTGTTTGAGCCCCGTCGCTCATAACGATCATCGCCGTCAGCCGCGCTCCGGACATTTCGCGCATGACCTGCTCGATTGAATTGGCAACGTCGGTGCGCTCGCCCGTGCCGTCTAATGAACGAATATCGTCGACGCGCTCGGCCTGGTCGGAGAACTTAAATCGGCGAACTTTGAACTTATCCGAAAGGATAGTTGCGAACCGGCCCTCGGGCGAAAGAAGCTGCTTGGCTCGATTCAACCTGGAGTCTCCGCCGTCGTCGGCAATCAACATGCTCGACGAGTTGTCGGTGAGTATGGCGACGTAGCTGGACTGGGGAACGACCTCTGAGATAACGGCGACCGGCCGCATCAGGCACATGGCGATGAGGGCAATGAGAGCGAGCCTGAGACCGACGAGCAAGCTTCTCCAGCCTGTTTCGAGTCTTATGGCCTTTCTGGAATAGAGATAGTAGAGAAGGCCCGCCGCGGCTCCCGCGAGCAGCACGAGAACAATGACGGACGGACGGGCGCCGAAGGCAAACTGGCTTCTGGAGAAGAGGGCCCTTTTGTTTTTAAAGAGAAAGCTGAGGACCTGTTCCAAACAATGCTCCTAGCGCGGGGATGCTTTCGAAGCCACTGGACGACCGGACCGCATACATTATCGATTATTCCCGTCGCTAACGCAAAACGCCTGCGGAGTCGACGCCCTGTTCGTTGGCGATGGCGTCGGCGACGCGTACGACTTCCACCATCTCTTTCACGTCGTGAACCCTAATCATATGTGCGCCGCGGATTATTGCGGCCGCAATAGAGGCGGCCGTTCCGAACTGCCGCTCGCTCTCGGGCCGGCCGGTCAACCGCCCAATGAAGCTCTTGCGCGACGAGCCGAGCATTATCGGTAGATTCAAGGTGGACAGCCAATCGAGCCTGTTTATTATTCGCAGATTCTGTTCAAGCGTCTTACCGAAACCGATTCCGGGATCGACGATGATTCGATCACGCGATACGCCGCTCTGCTCGGCCTTCGCGATAGCCGCCGAAAGCTGTAGCTCTATCTCCGAGAAGATGTCGGAACTCGGCTCGATTCGCTGCATTACGGCGGGGGTCTCGCGCATATGCATGAGCACAAGCACTGCTCTTTCTTCGGCTGCAATCCGTGACAGCTCCGGATCGAATCTCAGCGCGCTCACATCATTCACAATCACCGCGCCTCGGCGGATAGCGTCGCGAGCGACCTCGGCTTTCGTTGTATCGATCGCTACTGGAATCCGAATGCGGCCCGCGATCGCATCAAGGATCGGCATCACGCGTCGTTTCTCTTCGTCCGTGCTGATCAACTCAGCGCCCGGCCGAGTCGATTCGCCGCCGATTTCAAGAATGTCCGCGCCTTCATCTTCTATTTCAATAGCCCGGTCAATCGCACGTCGTGAATCAAAGAAGCGGCCGCCGTCCGAGAAAGAATCCGGCGTCACGTTTAGGACGCCGACTACAACGGTGCGCCGGCCGAGCTCGATCACGGCGCCGTTTCTCAGGGGGATAGTGAAGATTTGTCGCATCGATTGAAACGCTACCGGCCGAAGCAGGGTGTTGCAAGCAATGAAAAGACGGCGGCATCATTATCGGCATTTGGACTGGAAAGTAACTTCCTTGGTGTTGTGCAAAACTCTCGAGGCTAAGTTCGGCCGGGCTATACGATTTGGAATAGCACGACTCCAAAACAAGCACCTGGAGGCCGTCCTTCTAGATTCAACCGCCTTCACAAGTGCTTTCGCGTCTATCCTATAACGCCGCATTGGCTTGAGTAATAATCGTAGCTGCGCTGGCACGCTGTTCGCTCGGTTCTGGCCGTTCCTACAAACCAGAGTCAGGACTGAATGGGAGACAAACCGATGGCCAGCAACTCAATTGCGATCGAAAGCGATGCGGGCATTAAGGAAGCGCTCTCGCGCGATGCCATGAGCGGCTTTGAAGAGCTCTACCGCAAGTACTACCGGCGCGTTTTTTCACTCTGCATACGAATGACGGGAAACATCACCGAGGCGGAGGACCTGACTCAGGAAGTTTTTATTCAGCTTCATCGAAAGCTAAGCTCATTTCGAGGGGAAGCGGCGTTTACAACGTGGCTCCACCGACTAACGGTGAATCAGGTTCTGATGCATTTTCGAAGGAGATCGGTCCGATCTGAGCTTACGACCGACGACGGCGAGATGCCGGATTCGATCGATCCCGGAACCGTTAACCCCGAAGCTATGCCCATCGTAGATCGGATCGCACTGGACAACGCCATCTCTCAGTTACCGCCGGGCTATCGCACCGTATTTGTTCTTCACGACGTAGAAGGCTACGAGCACGAAGAGATAGCCAGGCTTCTCGGCTGCAGCTCCGGCACCTCGAAATCCCAGCTCCACAAGGCCAGGCTAAAGTTAAGACGCCTGCTGAAGAAGCGGGCTCAAGCCGCGTAATCGAACTCCAAAAATCAAGCAAAATCGGCAACCGAGCAACATCGGTTGCCTTTTTTTATTTCAATCACAACTCTCTCCACTCCGTTAATCGGTCAATCCTCTCCGCTCGATTGCCTCTTGATCAATCTGATAAGATGGACGCCGGTTGGTTACGCCCTAAAGGTCTCGCCAAAAAATCAGGACGAAAATAGATCAGGTGAAGAGTAAGCCCATACCACAGCAAGAGGCCGATCACCCTGAATTGACCGATGCTGAACTGGTGGCCGGTTGCATTGGGAAGGATCCACACTGCTGGGAACGGCTTATACATCGTTATCAGCGCCTCATCTATTCGATTCCAATGAAGGCGCGTCTTTCGACTGAAGATGCGGCTGATGTGTTTCAAACCGTGTGTTTAAAACTGCTCGAAAACCTTCCCGCTTTAAGACAAGCTGAAAAATTGAGCTCGTGGCTGATCACAACTACCACAAGAGAAACCTGGCGTGTGTCCGCGGCAGGGCGGCGGAGCAACCGTGTTATGACGGAAGGCGGCGACAGCGAAATCGAGTCGCTCTCGTCAATCGTCGACAACAGGCCCATTCCGGATGCGGAAAGAATAGCTCTCGAGCAGGAACAACTGGTGCGCGAAGGAATCGTCTCTCTGTCTGAGCGGTGCCAGGAGCTAATTACCCTGCTGTTTTACAAAAAGGAGGAATCCAGTTACGTTGAGATAGCCCGGCGCATGAATATGCCGGTATCGTCCATAGGTCCGACGCGAGCGCGTTGCCTCGAGAAACTCAAGAAGGCTCTTGAAGGAAAGCTTTGACCGCGGAAATCAGTATTTTTCGCGCCGAGCCCTGCTCACCTTATTCGTATGGAGAATGTTCCGCGCCATGATGGATCGGTCAGGTGGATTTCATTTCGGGAGACCAAGAATGCGACGAAAGCAGTTCCTAGTGTTATTCATGTTAATTGCACTTACAACCGCACTCACCCGGTTGATCACATACGCGGACGGCGGACACGAAGGCAGCGCTGAAATTACAGGGATCATAGAGAGACTGCCGGCTTCAGGATTAGTAGGAGATTGGACAATCAGTGGCCGAACCGTGCACGTCAGCAGTTCTACGCGAATAGAACAGGAGCACGGAGCGGCCCAAGTGGGCGCCTCGGTAGAGGCAAAGGGCGCATCGCAAGGCGACGGCTCTCTATCAGCTTCGGAAATTGAAGTAAAGTCCGGCGGGTCAGGCCGCGAGGCGGAGATAAGCGGGATCGTGGAAGCATTACCCTCCGCTGGACTGATCGGCGATTGGCGAATAAGCAGGAAAGTGGTTCACGTAACTCTCTCGACCCGAATAAGGCTGGATCACGGCGCCCCGGTTGTGGGGTCTCACATCGAAGTCAAGGGAACTCAGCAGACAGACGGATCAATCACCGCTACAGAGATAGAAGTGAAAGACGGGCCTGAGGCCGAAGCCGAGGTAACAGGCCGAATTGAGACTCTTCCGGCATCCGGGCTCATAGGTGACTGGAAGGTCAGCGGCAAGACGGTTCACGTCACCGTCTCAACGGTAATCGATCAAGAGCACGGCGTCCCTTCCGTGGGAGCAACAGTCGAAGTGAAGGGCGTTTTGCGGTCTGACGGCTCGCTCACGGCGACTAAGATCGAAGTACAACGAACAGGAAGCGGCGATGCCGGCCCATTTATCGAATTACATGGAGCTATCGAGAGTTTGCCTTCTTCAGGGCTAACCGGTAATTGGGTGGTCAGCGGCCAGATAATTCACGTGACTTCAGACACCATAGTAAATCAGGAGCATTCCCGCATAGCGGTTGGGGTCATGGTTGAAGTAAAAGGCCGATCTCAACCCGATCACTCGATTACCGCGATTCGTATCGAGGTGCAGTCCAGCCCCGGCGACGGATCGGCGACGGAGTTCTTTGGAACTATCCAGAGCCTTCCTGCTACGGGTTTCATTGGCGCCTGGACAATAAGTGATCGTTCCGTTCAGGTGACCTCAAGCACAACAATCGAACGGGAAGATTCACAACCGGCAGTCGGAGCATTTGTTGAAGTCCAGGGTTGGCTCCAGACCGACGGCTCCGTTCGAGCTTCCAGAATAGAAGTAAAAGGAACAGTGGAAGACTCCGGCCCGGTGAGCTTCACCGGTGCGGTTCAGGATCTTCCTGCAACCGGACAGGTCGGAGACTGGGTGGTTGATGGCAGAACGGTTCGAGTCACCACTTCTACATCAATCAACGAAGAAAGCGCGTCGGCAAGAATCGGCTCTCGCGTTAAGATTAAGGGGAGCGCCCAGGCTGACGGCTCGGTGGTCGCTTCCAAAATCAAAGTGAAAAAGTGACGATTAGATTTGGACGGGCAAGGAAGGAAGGGGCCTCTCTCGGCCTCTTCCTTCTTATCTTGTTTAAATTCTTGACCCTCACTCGAAAAAGGAGTTGACGGCGATGAAATGCCCGGGATTCTTGCAATTAATTGATTATCTAGAGAACAGGCTTGAAAAGAAGAGCGCTGATGTTGTCGCGGCTCACCTGACGGCGGGCTGCGAACGCTGCCTTTCCAGCCGTGAGTGGTATGAGCGCGTTAGAACCGTCGCGGATTCGGATTTGCGCAATGATCCGCCCACGTGGGTCGTGAAACGGGCGATACGAACCTTTGAAGGCCGGCCTGTCCAGCCACGAACCAGTCCTTTTGGGCGCATTGTCGCGTCGTTGCTCTTCGATAGTTTTGCGCGGCCTCTCATCGCCGGAGTTCGATCGACCGAAACTGCGAATCGCCAACTGCTCTATGAGGCTGGGGATTACAATATTGATCTGCAGATCAATTGCCCGGATCAAAATCGCGGCACTGTCTGGGGACAGGTTCTCAGAAAGGACGAGATCGGGTTTCAATCCGTCTCGGGAGTCACGTTGAAACTGACTCGAAAGGGCCGTTCCTCCCACACGTCCTCGGCCAACGATTTTGGCGAGTTCGCGCTTAACGCGGTACCTGTCGGCGAGTACGATCTCGAGATCTCTACCGGCGAAGGCAAGATCATTGTAAGCCCGTTATCGATTAAGTCACATTGATCGGCCAAGTCACATTGAGCGGGCTGAAATTGCAGTCATCGAAAAAGATAATCTCAACCACAAACACTATTTTTTCTATTCTCGTGGAACTCGGATAACTCAAAGCATTGAGCACTGAGCTGGCAAATACGCTGTTAAAGACAAAGAGCCTCGAAGGCTTCTGGCGAAGCCATGGCGGCGATCGAAGCGCATTGACGTTCACTGCGCTGAAAACTGAGATCGACCGCCTTATTCGAATCGATCTGACAGCCGCCGGCAGGCTTGCGGACCGTATCGAGGCTCTCGCGAAAATCGCTCGCGACCCAGTCTCCCGGGCATTCGCGCTGGCAAGCAGGGCTCGTGTCCTTCATTTTGTGGGCCGCCATTCGGAGGCTTGCCGCAAATACGAGGGGGCCGTCAGCGCCTTCAACGCCGCGAGGCTCCCGGTCGAAGCTGCTTCGATACAACGCCAGCAGGTTGATGCCCTGGCGGAGATTGGTCGCTACAAGGAAGCGCTTGAAACGGCGAGACGAGCGCGTAGAAAGCTAGGCCCGAAGAACCGCGTGCTACACGCGCAACTCGAAGCCAATATCGGAAACGTCTATTACCGTCTGGATCGCTATAAAGACGCGCTCGATCACTACGACAGGGCGCGATCGATGTTGCCGAAGGGGGCCGATCCCACAATGAGGGCCCTTATCGATCTGAATCGCGCCCACGTTCTGTTCGAGCTCGATCGTCCTGAAAAATCCCTGTCTCTGCTGACCGCTGCCGAAAAAATATACAACGCCGCCGGCCAGACGCTCTTTGCGAAACAGGCCCGCTTTCACATTGCATATATTCAGTTCTTGCACGGCGACTACAAGACTTCGCTCGCAAGCTACTACCAGACGCGCGATCATCTCGCGGAGATGGGCAGCGATCAACTCGTAGCGTGGTGCGATCAGGAAATAGCCGAGATACTTCTCGCTCTCAACTCCTTCGACGACGCGGGTGAAAATGCCGCCAGCGCAAGGGCCCGCTTCAAAAAGCTCAGAATGCCTTACGAAGCCGCTCAGGCCCTGCTGATTCACGGCCTTGCCATGCTCGGACAGCGCCGCTTCGTACAATCGCGAAACGACTTGAAACGCGCACGTATAGAGTTCGACCGGATGAATAATCGGAACCTCGTCGCTCTCACCGATTCCTATCTGGCTGCGCTGGCGATCAGACAAGGCGACAGCGCGCGGGCGGCGAAGCATGCATCATCCGCTTCAAGAGTTTTTCGAGCCCGGAAGCTCGCGACCAGACTGGCCAACTCGCTGCTGTTGTCGGCCCGCGCCTCGTATCAAGGCGGTTCTACTTCAAGGGCGCTGACATCCGCTCGAGCCGCGCTTCGAGCCGTCGAAGGAGTGTTTGCGCCAGGCATTGCATACCAGTCTCACCATCTGATCGGTAAGGTACATCGAGACACCGGACGGCATGACTCGGCTCTGGAGAGCTTCAGACACGCCATTGAAACGGTCGAGCGCATGCGCGGCGGCGTCGGGGCTGAAGAATTTAAGGCGTCATTCCTCAGCGACAAGATTGAAATCTACGAAGACACGATCTCCGCCTGTCTCCATGCCGGAAGCCAGGATCTCATTGAAGAGGCGTTTCGGCTCGTCGAATCGTCGAAATCTCGCTCGCTCGCAGACCTGTTGGCGCGCTATGTCCAGGGAGGCCCCCGCCGCACAACCGAGAGCGATCCGCAAACTGAGCAGGTGAGGGTCCAGCTCGCGAAACTACTTGGCAAGCTGAACTGGTATAGCTCTCACGCAGGTCTTGAAGATGACAAAGGTGAAGAACAACGAAGCGCAGGCATGGCCGAAGGGTACAGGCGCGCCGTGGCGCGTTGCGAGCAGGAGATAGGCAAACTGTTCAGACGACTGGAAGCCGAAGACTCCGCGCTCGCGGAGCTTCAGGTACTGCGGCCCGCCCAGGCATCGGATCTTCGAAAGGCGCTTGGTCCGGACGAAACGGCCGTGGAGTACTTCGCAACCGGGGACGAACTATCCGCGTTCGTAGTATCAAGAGACGGCTTTGCGGTCGTTCGCTCGATCGCATCGAACAAGGAAATCGAACGGGCGCTGTCCGGACTGCGCTTTCATCTCGAGAAATTCAATTTCGGCTCCGGCTATGTGGACGCTCACTTCTGGCAATTGAAGCGAAATTCGGATGAGTATCTATCCCAGCTTTATAAGATCGTCTTTGCTCCAATAGAACAGTACATCGGCGGAGAGCAGTTGATCATTATTCCTCATGGCGCTCTTCACTATGTGCCGTTTCACGCCCTGCGAGACGAGAGCGGCTATCTGATCGACCGTTTCGAATTTTCATACGCGCCCAGCGCAGCTGTGTTGAAGCTCTGTAGAGAACGACAGCGACAGGGCGGCCGAGTTGATCCAGCAGGTGAGATGGTCGTGCTCGGTGTTGCGGAAGCCGAGACGCCCGGAATAGACGATGAAGTCACAGCGCTCGAGAGCATATTTCCCGGTGCGATCAGGTTGTCCGGCCGCGATGCAACGCGGGAGAATTTGATGAAATTCGCTCCGCGCGCCCGTTTTCTCCACCTGGCGTCACACGGTTATTTCAGGCGAGACAATCCAATGTTCTCGTTCCTTAGACTGGCCGACTCGAACTTGAATTTCTATTCTCTGCTGGATCTCGAGCTCAACGCGGAACTGGTAACACTCTCGGCCTGTCATACGGGCGTTAATCTCGTGTTTCCCGGCGATGAGCTGCATGGCCTGATGCGAGGTTTTCTTCATGTCGGCGCGCCTTCGCTCCTCGCGAGCCTTTGGGCGGTCGGCGACCGCTCAACAACCGAGTTGATGAGCGAGATGTATTCGCTCATAAGGGCGGGGGTATCGAAACGAACGGCCTTGAGGAAGGCGCAATTGAAAATACGATCGCAATATGGGCACCCGTACTATTGGGCGCCGTTCGTTTTAATGGGAAATCCGGACTAGGAATCGATATGTACATTTGCTGTTTTTCGGAAAAGAAAAAAAGCTGTATCTGGTATAATCGCCGGGCTGAATTCGCTAGGAATCCGGCCACGGGAAAATTCAAAAGCTAGAAGGCGCCTGGAGGTCCAGATTCATGAAACACAAGAGATTCCCCCTGGTTTTGCTTGTGCTTCTTTGCGTAGCTACTGTTCTATCACTGCGTTCAAGCGAAGCTTCCGAAACGACACAATCCGAAGATGGCTTCATAAAAGGTGAAGTCATCGTCGAGATAATCAACGCAGCATCCATAGACGACGTCAACGAGCGCAACAATACGGATACGATACAGCGAATCTACGGAACCAACATCTATCGACTGAAAATTCCAAAGGGGAAGAGCGAAAAGAAATGGATGAAGCGGCTTTCGCGCGATCCGGAAGTCGTCACCGCCTCGCTCAACGTGCTCGTAACGAGCCCGCTGTCCGTATTCGGCCGCGCCACCCAGAGCTTTCCAAACAATCACGCCGAAACCGGACGAAGCCAGCTTGAATACCTCAGCCAGAATTTCATCTCAGTGCTCAAGCTCGATCAGGTAGCTGCCCGATCTCAGGGCCGTAATGTCGTCGTAGCCGTAATCGATACGGGAGTCGATCGCAACCATCCCGCCATAGCGTCTCATCTATGGCAGGACGAGCGCCCTAACCGCGATATAGACGGCGACCACGTAGATAATGACAACGATGGTCTCGTAGATGACTCTCACGGATGGGATTTCGTCGACAACGACAACGATCCAACCGATGAACTGGGGGACCCTAACACTACAGTCTCGGGACACGGAACTTTCATATGCGGCTTGATCTCGCTCTTGGCGCCGAAATGCAAGATACTGCCGATCAGAGCCTTCACTAAGGACGGGCTGGCGGATGCCTTCACCGTCGCCACTGCCATCAAGTACGCGGCCGATCACGGGGCCAATGTCATTAATCTCAGCTTCGGATCGAGCCAGGAATCTCGCGTCCTAACCGATGCGGTTTCCGATGCAAGGGATCGCGGACTTCTTCTTGTGGCGGCGGTCGGCAACGAAAACACCGATACCGATCCGCAATTCCCCGCTAGACTCAGCGACTGCATGGGTATCGCGGCCATCGACATAAACAGCGAAAAAGCGTCCTTTTCAAACTTCGGAAGCGACGTCTCCGTTGATGCGTTCGGCGTGGGCTTGATCAGCACTTATCCCGGCGGCGGCTATGCAAAGTGGAGTGGAACTTCCTTTGCCTCGCCGCTTGCCGCAGCGGAAGCGGCCCTGGTCGTATCAGCGGCTCCAAGAGGCAACACCAGAAAGACGATAGAAGATTCGGCGGTCAATGTTGACCATCTCTCTTTCAATCGTCCATTCTCCGGCAAGCTCGGGAAGGGACGCATCGATCCGCTTAACGCTCTGAACAGTTCGCTAGGCGGCGGAACCGAGTCCTCGCCCACCGGTACATACGCGAGCATCGTTCTTCTTCCTGTCGAGGGCGAGCTTCACGCGCACGGCCAGGCCGGCTTTTCGATCAATGGAGATCTGCAAAAGATGCGCGTCGAGTGCGAAGAACTCGGTGTACGCGCCCGGTATTCCGTTCTCGTCGACGGCATCGCAATCGCAAACCCTATTACGACGAACTTCGGTTATTTCGAGGTTCAGCTCTCCTCCGCACCGGACAGCGAGTCTATCCCGCTTCCAGAGAATCTACTGCCCGTGAGTACGATCAGGCACGTCCAGGTGCGCGACTCACAAGATCATGTGCTCCTGTATGGCGAGTTTCGGCCTGTCGTGAACGGCTCAGGACCGGTAGGACAATCCGTTCAAAAAGAGACGCGTCTCGATCCTACCGGCTTGATACCTCAGGCGATCGGTAAGGCGGGAATCGATGTCGATTCCGAACGCGAGACCGTGACCGTACAGGCACAGGGACTCCCGCTCGGAGTGGTCGTGGTCGGTATAGACGGATATGCTCAAAGCTACGATGTGCCCAGCTACGGATTCTTCAAGCTGGAAATGACCAGCGATGCGTCCAATGGACTTCAACTTCCACAGGCGCTGCGGCCTGTCACCAGCATCAAGCACGTAGAGATTCGCACGACCTCAGGTCAGCTTCTGCTTCAGGGAGACTTCCAGCCCGGCGGCGCTGATATCGGCGGAGGACACGAGGGAGGCTCGGGCGATGGGGGCGGAGATCACGACGGAGGCGGCGGGGGATCGAGCTACGAATTCGAAGGCTCCATTCAGTCTCTGCCTTCTGGTTCGCTGATCGGAGATTGGATGGTTTCCGGCAGGCTGGTTCATGTCACTGCCGCTACCGAGATCAAACAAGACAAAGGCCCAATAGCAGTCGGCAAGCTCGTAGAAGTCAGAGGCACGGTGGGTACGGATAACTCGGTGACCGCTTCGGAAATCGAAACGAAATCCTCATCCGGAGGCGGGGGCGGCGGCGGTCATGGAGGCGGGGGAGGGGGCGGCGAAAGCATCAGCTTTCAAGGCAACGTTCAATCGCTGCCGGCCGGCGGATTGATAGGAGATTGGAACGTCGGCGGACAGCTTGTGCATGTATCCAGCGCAACCAGAATAAGGCAGGACAAAGGCCCGATTACGCTCGGCGCTCCGGTCGAGATCAAGGGTTCGTCGAATCAGGATGGCTCTGTTTCCGCGGACGAAGTAGAGCGAAGGTAAAAGGCCCTATGTTAAGAATTTGGCATACGACGGTCGTCGCTTCGGTTAGTCTCATACTCGGGGCCGCGGTCATCACATCCGACGCCCGCGGCCAATACATCAGCGCCGATACATACACCCGCTACGAGTTGCTGTCTCCCGACAGCCATCAATTCAAGATCTACTATGAAGTCACTCAGACAAAACCGGGAGCGCGGTTCTTCTTCAACCCCATTCGCGAGGGCAGCGAAGCCTCGGATGAGTCCGTCATCGATCTGGCAACCGGAGCCCCTCTCAAATTCGAAGTAGTCACGGGTGCGCAAGCTCAGAGCGTCCAACCGGCGGACGGCGGCGAGCGCCTTAATCCAAATGGTCAGTACATCAAGGTGAATCTAGCCCATTCGGTTCCCGCCAAGGGCGAATATCGAATGGCAATCATCAAAACCTACAAGGACCCAAAAAGCTATTATCAGCAAGGCAATCTCATCGTGTTCAAGCGCTCGCTTTCGATTCCGCGTAACAGCGTCGTTCTTCCGAGCGGCTACGAGATCATCGAATGTTCAGTGGCGACTCAGGTACTGGCCGAACCCGACGGCCGATTGAAGCTTGCCTTTGTTAATTCCGGCAGCGGCGGCACCCTCGAAGTAAACATCAAGGCACGCAAGCTGTCCGGATCTATCCGTAAGATCGAAGGCAATAGATGAAGAAACGCAACACACTAAAGCCGTTGGCCATACGAACGCACCTGATTCGTCTTGCCTGTGTTTCGGCCCTTCTTCTAATCACGTTCGGCGAGCCTGTTCTGGGTCAGGCGCCGATACTCAATGAGCGCGCTTACCAGGATCGAGAAATTCTATATGAGCTACAGGGGCCCGAGTCGCATGCCTTCCGAATAACCCACGACTACACGGTTCGCAAGCCGGGCGAGCGATACTATTTCAATGTGGTTCGCTCCGGCAGCCACGTAACCGATCCGGAAAGCGTCGACCTTGACAGCGGTGAGAATCTGAAGTGGGAGGTAATTACCGGCAAACAAGCACGCTCGCGAGCTTTACCAGTGGAAGATGCGAAAGAAGACAGCGAGGTCGTTGTAACCTATCTTGCCCGTCCGCTCGCGAATGGAACAACGAATCGAATCAGGCTCAAAGAGACTTATGCGGATCCGAAGAGCTACTACATCGACGGTGAAGAGTTGGTGTGGGATCGAACTTTTGGCCGGCTTCGCAATACGGTTGTCCTCCCGTTGGGATGGTATCTCACGGCGCTAACATCGCCCGCGACCATTGAAACCCTACCCGACGGCAGAGTCTCCGTCTATATAGTTAATAACAGAGCAGACGATATCAGAGTCTATCTGCGTGCGCGCCGGCGACCGCGCTGACGGCGTGACGACAAGCGCAGCGCCCTAATTGGCTTTTATATCCAGCCTTTTCCTTGTTTCTGTAATACTGTAATCCAACCATCCGCGTTCGTTACTATTTCGGCAACGATCTCTCAGAAATTCAAGGGCCTTCAAACGTACATCCAGAGAAGATCGATTGTCTTTATCGGCTCCCAGAGCCACGTCTGCCAGCCGTAACGCCCCGACAGCATCACCGTTCTTAAGCAGCTCCAACGCGCGCCTCGCGAATCGGTTCCACGCCGCCCGCGAGTTTCACAATCTCCGGATACGATGCCGAAGCCGGGGTCTCGTACATTGATGCGGGGTCCAGATCGAACCAACCTACATAGCCCTCATAAATTCCTCGTATCGACCAGGACAACTTGCCATAGCTTTCACCAACCTCCAGCTCTCGCGGAAGCTTGATCTCACGCATCAATGCAAAAACATCCTTGCCCGCATTCATACCTTTCACGGTTTCATCGTGCACGTATTGAATTGCATCGCGGTAACGAGTCAACTGCCGCGTGACCTCGGCGCCTCCCTGAATTGGCATGCCATGACTCGGAAGAACAATCTCAGGTTTTAGCGAGAGCACCTTGTTCAGCGAGCTAACATAGTCCAGCGCCCAGCGCGGCGGCGTTCCTCGCAACGTGTAAATATTCGGGAATGAGGTGTAGAAATTGTCGCCGACGAACGCGGCCCTATATTTCGGAAGCCAGACCGTCAGGTGGTCAGGCGTTTCTCCCGGCGTGTGGAAGATTTCGAATTTGACTCCACCTAATTCAAATTCATATTTGTCATCAAAGAGAATTGCCGGCTCTATCCTGGCTCCGTAGTTTCCGGCCCATCCGCGGGGCTCGGGTACCGGGAGCGAAAACTGAGCCGCATTTCGCCGCGCATAGAAGCCGGCAAGCCGAGCCTGATAATTCTGAAAGTCGACATGTTGCTTCTGTGCAATGATCTGAGTGCCGGCCTGCTTCCAGGTTGATATTCCCCCTACGTGATCGCCATGCGAATGAGTCAGGATGATGTACTTGATCGGACCGCTATTCTCAGCCTGAAGCAACTGGCGGTGCCTGGCCGCATTAAAAGGCATCGAGGTGTCGATAATTACGTTGCCTTCGCTTGTGGTCACCATAAAGGTATTGCCGAATCCGATAGCTTGATAAATTGCTTCGTTGATCTTGAGAGCTTTCTTTTGATCTTGTCCGACCCGAAGAAGAGTTACGGGATTGTCGGCCATACGCTCCTGCCGGCCAAACCCGACTCCGATCGACAGGAACAACGCCATCAACATAGAGGCAGTCTTTTTTAAGGAATCAGTCATCTATCTTCCTCCCTCCCCTCTCGTGTCTGTCGTGTCTGTTATCGACAAGCCTCTGGCATTTACCCATCTGCACCAGTCGCTGTCAACGAAGCTGTAAGCAAAGAGCGCCGTAATAGGATTGCTGACCAACTACGCGATGTGCTAAACATTTCGCCTTTCATCTTGCGGGCATAGTGAGGAGGGCCTCATCCGCGCAATTCAAACCGTTAACCTGAATCACGAGAGAACCCACTGATGAAATACGGCGCTCATCGTCTCGATCACCTCCAAGAGTCGATTATTCGCTCCATCACCCGGTATGGCATCGAAAAGGGAGCGGTATTATTGGCCCAGGGGTTTCCTGATTTTGATCCCCCCGAAGAGGTACTGGCCGCCGCTGAGCGAGCGCTTCGCCAGGGTCTGAATCAATACGCACCGACCTGGGGCCTTCCAGAATTGCGAAAAGCGATCGCAGAGAAGAGCTCTCGATTCTATGGCCAGAAAATCGATCCAGATCGGGAAATCACGGTTACCTGCGGCGTGACCGAGGCAATATTCGCTGCCGTGCTTGGGATCGTGAATCCCGGAGAACGCGTCATTGTCTTTGAGCCCGCGCATGAACAGTTTTATCCCAGCATCGTTTTTGCAGGCGCAGTTCCCGTATGGATTCCACTTCGTCCGCCGGAATTTCGTTTTGATAATGATCAATTGGAGGCGGCTTTCAAGTCCGGCGTAAAGGCGATTATCCTGAACTCACCGCACAATCCATCCGGGCGCGTTTTTACCAGCCAAGAGCTATCGTTCATCGCGCGCCTTTGCTCGGAATACAACGCCGTCGCGGTCTGCGACGAAATATACGAGCATCTCGTCTATGACGGAAGAACCCATATTCCGCTCGCGACGCTTCCCGGGATGGTCGATCGTACAATCACGATTTGCGGTTTTGGAAAAACGTTTGCGATAACGGGCTGGCGGCTCGGCTATGCGATTGCGAGTGAGAGCCTGACCAACGTTCTGCGAAAGGTCCACGATTTCACCACCGTTTGCGCTCCGACGCCTTTGCAAGCCGCGATGGTAACGGCTTTGAATATGCCGGATTCCTATTATGATTCGCTGCGCGAGTTTTATTTGACCCGCCGAAACCGAATGATTCGCACTTTGCGCGATAGCGGCTTTGAGTGTCAGCCGCCTGAGGGAGCGTACTACGTGATGGCTGACTTTCGCGCTCTCGGTCGAGGAGACAATGACCTCAAGTTCGCGTATTGGCTGATCGATCAGATAGGAGTCGCGACGGTTCCTGGATCGAGTTTCTTTGCGTCGAATTCGTCCCTTGGGCGCGGCTTCATTAGATTCGCATTCCCCAAGAGAGACGAGACACTGGGCATCGTTGAGGAGCGATTATCAAGACTGAGGTCTGACCACCTTTGAAACTGAGGCCTGGATAAAGCCTTGAAAACGATCGGATCGTTCACTGCTGGACTGGTTGTCGTAAGATGGCGATCGGAGTATAAATCTACGCTTCATCTCAATTCTATTAATTGGGACTTCGGCGATCGTCTCTCTGCAAGTCGTGAATAACAAATCGTGAATAACACCATGAACGCGGCGCGCTGGAACCCTCCAAACGATTGGAGCCGAATAACCACGATTGATGCGCACACGGAAGGTGAGCCGCTTCGCGTTATTATGAGCGGCCTTCCCGAAATTCCCGGCGACACAATGCTCGCGCGCAGGCGATACGCGATCGAGAAACTCGATCACCTCCGTACCGCGTTGATGTGGGAGCCGCGCGGCCACGCTGATATGTACGGCTGTATCCTGACACCGCCGGTCTCTCCAGATGCCGACCTGGGTGTTCTGTTCGTTCACAACGAAGGCTACAGCACGATGTGTGGACACGGCATTATCGGAATCGCTACTGTCGCGTTGGAAACAGGCATGCTGCCTGCTAACGAACCAGAAACAACGATCAGAATCGATACACCAGCGGGACTCGTTACCGCACATGCCAGAGTGAGCCACGAGCGCGTAACAAGTGTTTATTTCCATAACGTGCCCTCCTTCGTCTTAGCGTTCGATCAGACGGTACGTGTTGCGGGAATCGGGAACGTGCGGTGCGACATAGCGTTCGGTGGAGCGTTTTACGCGTACGTCAGCGCCGCAGAAGTCGGATTAACCTGTTCTTCAAGCGATTTTCGCGCTCTCATTGAAAAAGGCATGGCGATCAAACGCGCTGTGATGGGAAGCTTACCGATTCGGCATCCGTTTGAAGAGGACTTGAGCTTTCTCTACGGAACCATATTCATCGGACCTCCGCAAACGCAGGGATCACACAGCAGAAATGTCTGTGTCTTTGCCGAGGGCGAGGTCGACCGGTCGCCTACGGGTACGGGCGTTAGCGGCCGGCTGGCTATTCACCACGCCCGCGGCGAGATCGGCATCAACGATCCCATTATCATCGAAAGCATTATTGGAAGCCGTTTCACGGGCAGTGTCTCAGCTATCACGACCTTCGGTCCGCACCACGCGATCATTCCTCGGGTGGAAGGAACAGCTCACATCACGGGCCGCCATGAATTCTTCATCAATCCATTGGACGAACTGCGTACCGGTTTCAGCTTGCGATGAAGCCTATCGCGAACCCGAGGCCTGACAGAATGATACCGCTTACATCCGCTTGTCCCACTCGCTCATTAAGGCCAGTCGTGTTATAGTCTCACTTCTCGGCACGCTTCAGTAAAAGTTGCACCGGATCCAAAATAACTCACATAGCCTTATAGAACGTCATCGTAAGAAGGATGAGCGGCGATCTGTTCGACTTAAGCGAGATTATATCGGCGGAAGACGCCGAAGACCGATCTTCGCGCGTAAAATCGGATGTCACCCGAGACATTTCACTTCTGCCCGACCTCTCGGATCCCAAGCACAAGCTTCACAATTGGAAAGAAGCGTTCGACTTCCTCGCCGAAAAACAACGACGGATAAGTCTTCAGGACGTTAAGACGGCTATTCGGGCTTATCCTACGGATGCCGATTTGCTTCTCCTGGCTTGTTTCGCCGCCTTGTTTGAAAATCGCCCCGATGATTGTCAGACTTACCGGAAACGATTCATTAGAAGGTATGTTTCGGTTCCCTTGATCGAGCTCGCAAACGCAATAGCCCTGGCCCAAAAGGGCGCTTGGGAACCAGCGGCAGGCGTGCTCGACAAACATCATTCGCGATCAGCAGTTCACTTCCTCCCAACCGTGATTCCCGGCGGTCACATCCTTACCCCGTGGGCAAAGGATTGGGTCACAAGAATAGATAGAGAAGTCAGGCGCCGAGCGCTAACCAACGAGAGGCAGATAGATAAGGCCGCAGCCATGCGCGCCTCCGCGCGAGCGGCGAAGACCGCCAGGGGCGGCGCCAAGCAGCCAACTTCGTTGACGCGCAGTCAGGCGCTGGAAATTGCTGCAACCGCAAAGCCGCGGGAGCCTGGATTGACAAGGCTGCAGGCTTCCATGACGGTGTCCTTTGACTTGCCGAAATCCGATCTGATTCTGCTCCCAGATTCGGATATCAATGACGAACGGTGGTTTGCGCTGCGATCAGAGTATGCCCATTTCAGTCTTCTCCAGGGATTCGATGAGTTACTTTGCCTGCCTGTCCTGCAGAACGTCACGAGCTACTGGTATCAAATTGAGACGGTAAGAAAAGTGCTTAAGCAGTTTCGCGGCCGCGTGTTGCTCGCGGATGAAGTCGGCCTCGGCAAAACGATCGAAGCTGGGATGGTCCTTAAAGAATATGTTCTTAGAGGGATGGCAGATCGAATCTTGATTTTGACGCCCGCGTCTATGGTCGGCCAATGGATGGAGGAGATGACGACAAAGTTCGGAATCGACTTCTTATCGAGCGCCGACAATCAGATTCGCCGGGACCCGGCGTCGTTTTGGAAGGAACCTCGGGTAATCGCATCGATCGCGCTGGCCCGACGTAGAGAACACCAGCAAATTCTTCGAGAGTTGCCCTATGATATTGTGGTCGTCGACGAAGCACATCATCTGAAGGATCGAGGCTCCACGAACTGGAAGCTGGTTGATTCGCTTCAAAAGCGGTTCTTATTGCTGCTGACGGCAACGCCCGTTCAGAACAGTCTCATCGAGCTTTTCAATCTGCTCACTCTGCTCAAGCCCGGTGTATTCAAAACCGAGCGGGAGTTCCGCACAACTTACGTTACGCCGGGCAAGCCCAGAATCCCGGCTAATCGCGAGCATATGCGAGATCTCATGCGCGACGTTATGATTCGCAACACACGCGCCAATGTGGACGTGCGCCTTCCCTCGCGAAACGCAATTACGCTGAAGATCGAGCCGACACAGGAGGAGGCTGATTGCTATCGCGACTTGAGCAACCTTATAAGCGAACACCACCGCGATCAGACCGCGGGTCGTGCGCGACTCGGGCTGCGCCACCTGCTGTCGGCTGCGGGCTCCTCTTCGCCTGCCGCGGCAAAAGCCATTCAACGATTCACCGAATCGAACAATGTAGATGAGCGTTGGAAGAATCTAGCTTCGCGCTATCGCGCAATATCCAGAGGCGCGAAAGAAAACACTCTATTGGATTTGCTCAGACGAAACCCGGAAGAAAAGAAGATCGTGTTTCTTCGCCACCTCGATACGCTTGCGTCGCTCGATGCGCTCTTGAGAAAAGAAGACATCAGATTCGAGCGATTCAGCGGTTCGATGAGCGGTCCAGAAAAGAACGGCGCGATTGAGCGTTTTTCTAAAGACACGCCGGTCTTGCTCTCTACCGAGTCCGGCGGCGAAGGCCGCAACCTTCAGTTCAGCAACACGCTCATCAACTTCGACTTGCCATGGAACCCGATGGCCATTGAACAGCGGATAGGTCGACTCCATCGAATAGGACAGACGCGTGAAGTATTCATCTTTAATCTCGCCGTGCGCAATACGCTCGAAGAATACCTGCTTCGAATACTCGACGAGAAAATTAATATGTTTCAGCTCGTGGTCGGCGAGATAGGCGCTATCCTTGGCGAAATGGACGGCGAGCAGGATTTCTCGGAGATGATTTTCGCCGCTTGGATTGAGTCGACCGAACATGAGCGAGCATTGGCCTTCGAAACCTTGGGCGAGCAGGTCGTGCAGGCTACGCGAAAATACGAAGGCATCAAGGTGCTGGACGAGCATTTGTTCGGAGATGAGTTCATTACTGCGTGAATATGAATCAACCCTCAGCAGTATTTCGAGACTTCGTTGCGCGCCTGATCTCCGCTGAAGGCGCCGATGTCGAATTGATCGAGCCATGCGCCCTGGAATTCATCGCGCCGCCCGCGCTCCAGCAATCATTGCGAGTTCCCGAGTTCGGGCGACTCGGATTCGGTCCGGACACCCCTCTGGACTCCGAGCGCGTGAGCTTTGAGTCCGACTGGATACAGCGGCTCGGCGATGTACTCGGCGACCGAGGCCGCACGTCGTGTCGAGTCCTTCAGGCTGAACTGCCGCCTCTTGCGCATCCGGAGAGAGTGCTTCAGCACGGATTGGTCTTGCAAAACGCCGTGAACCAGTTTGTGAGCGCCACCGCAAGCTGGACCAGTTACTTGGTGTGCAGCTTTCGCTTCGAAGCCTTCTCGGATGAAAAGAGGGACGGCATTGTGAAGATGGCGATCAACCTCGGAACATCCAGTCCAGTCGAGGAATCTATTGCGGCTTTTGAGGCGGCGCTCGCAGCGGAAGATAATATGAGCCGGGATCGGACGCGGCAACGTCCGGCGCTTCTCGAATCATGGAGCCAAGGGCGACTCGATAGACTATTTCGCGCAGCGCTGCCCGGTCGAATCCGTCGGCATCTCTCGCAGTTCCTCACCGGTCTCGAACGGCGGCTAGATCGCGACTCGGCGCGCCTGTTTGATTATTACGACGGTTTGCGGAAAGAGTCATCGAAGAAAACCCGCAAACAGCAGAGCGGGCAGGATGTCGAAACGAGGGCTGCTCTTGAGCAGAGCCGCATCGCTGCCATAGATCGTGAGTATAACGCTAAGGTGCAAGACCTCGAGCAGAAGTACGCGCTAAAGATCGACATCCAACCAAGTCAGACCTTAGCGGTGACGATGCCCGTACGGCGATTTGAGCTTATCGTGAAGCGACGTAAGAAAGAGCGCCGCCTCCTACTTGACTGGAATCCGCTTATGCGAAAGCTAGAGCGCCCGATGTGTGAATACACTTACGAAGACGCCAGTAGCTATGTAGTATGCGATGACGCTCTGCACATAATCTCGCCGGAGTCACATTCCGCCTGTAAGGCCTGCGGAAGAGCTTATTGCCGCGCCTGCCATCGCTCGCGCTGCCCACGTTGTCGGTAAGCCGTATGGGGAGTGAAGATTTGCTACTACCGTTCAAGAAAGAACGGCCTGACGCTTCAATTTGAGTTTGGGCTCTTCGGACTCTTACGAATGCCTTGATAAAAGTAAAAGGCCCGCCGCTCAGTTGAGCGGCGGGCCTTTTAATATAATCCCCGGCAGCGTCCTACTCTCCCACACAGTTACCCATGCAGTACCATCGGCTCCGTAGGGCTTAACTTCCGTGTTCGGGATGGGAACGGGTGTGACCCCTACGATATAACCACCGAGAAAACTCGTTAAATTGTCAAAACGACGGAGCGAATCATTCGCTCTCAGACAAACGAACGGCAAATTCCCGCGATAGAGTCATTCGGCGCTGCTGACCTGTTTGCGGCTAGCAAACTTTATGGTCAAGCCGATGGACCGATTAGTACTGGTCAGCTAAACGCGTTACCACGCTTACACATCCAGCCTATCAACCTGGTAGTCTTCCAGGGGTCTCATAGGGAGAACTCATCTTCGGTCGGGCTTCACGCTTAGATGCATTCAGCGTTTATCCCTGCCCGACATAGCTACACGGCGCTACCGTTGGCACGATAACCGTTACACTAGAGGTCGATCCAACCCGGTCCTCTCGTACTAAGGTCAGATTCCGTCAATTCTCCTACGCCCACGCCAGATAGGGACCGAACTGTCTCACGACGTTCTAAACCCAGCTCACGTACCGCTTTAATCGGCGAACAGCCGAACCCTTGGGAGCTTCTGCACCCCCAGGATGCGATGAGCCGACATCGAGGTGCCAAACCCTGCCGTCGCTGTGGACGCTTGGGCAAGATCAGCCTGTTATCCCCGGGGTACCTTTTATCCGTTGAGCGACGGCCCTTCCATATGGAACCGCCGGATCACTAAGGCCGACTTTCGTCTCTGCTCGACTTGTTTGTCTCACAGTCAGGCTGGCTTATGCCTTTACACTCTACAGGTGATTTCCAAACACCCTGAGCCAACCATCGCGCGCCTCCGTTACCGTTTAGGAGGCGACCGCCCCAGTCAAACTACCCGCCTGATAGTGTCCCTCTCCCGGATGACGGGAGTAGGTTAGAACTCGAACGCAGGAAGGGTGGTATTTCACCGTTGGCTCCCCCGAGCCCAAGAGCCCGAGTTCAAAGCCTCCCACCTATCCTACGCATCCAACGCCCAAATTCACTGTCAAGTTATAGTAAAGGTCCACGGGGTCTTTCCGTCTAGACGCGGGTACCCGGCATCTTCACCGGAACTACAAATTCGCTGTGCTGCTCGTTAAGACAGTCGCCAGATCGTTACGCCATTCGTGCAGGTCGGAACTTACCCGACAAGGAATTTCGCTACCTTAGGACCGTTATAGTTACGGCCGCCATTCACTGGGGCTTCAATTCAAGGCTTCGCTTGCGCTGACCTCTCCTTTTAACCTTCCAGCATTGGGCAGGCGTCAGCCCCCATACGTCGTCTTCACGACTTTGCGGAGACCTGTGTTTTTAGTAAACAGTCGCCTGGCGCTGGTCACTGCGGCCACCTCGGGCTTGCACCCTACCGT
>Ga0209687_1000007_pt1:52500-114203 | contig 114203 bp, 82 predicted proteins | sample GraSoiAngelo_136_FD_185893 | JGI IMG/M metagenome (GOLD analysis project Ga0209687, IMG submission 185893) | Grasslands soil microbial communities from the Angelo Coastal Reserve, California, USA - 14_0929_09_20cm (SPAdes) (version 2) | ecosystem: Environmental > Terrestrial > Soil...
TCGCCTTCCTCACACGGGTGCTCTGCGATACGCGCCTGACGCGCCCCGTATACCCGCAGGCGCCGTGACTTCTGAAGACGCCGACACAATTGCCTACCTCTCCGCGGAGGGTAAGGTCACTATGCACCTCACTCTAACACCACAGACACTGGCCGACATCGAAAGCTTCAACGTGGTCGCCGATCTGAAAGGAACAGAACATCCAGAGGAGATTGTAATTGTGAGCGGCCATCTCGATTCGTGGGATCTCGGAACCGGTGCAATCGATGATGGAGCCGGAGTCGTTATCGCGATGGAGACCGCACAGCTTATTCGTCAATTGGGATTAAAGCCGAAGCGTACGATCCGAATTATCACCTGGATGAACGAAGAGAGCAGCGGCAGCGGGTCGCGCGCTTATGCAGAGTCGCATAAATCAGAATTTCCGAATCACATCGCGGCAATAGAAAGCGATCTTGGAGCTGGTCATCCATTGGGCTTCAACGCGCGAATTGGAGAGAAGGCGCTCGCAATGCTTGCCCCTTTGACCGAAATCTTGCGGGCGTCGGGCGCGGGTTTAATCAAGGTAGTGCCGGGCGGAACTGGAGCGGACATCGAGCCTTTGGAAGTAGACGGGGTTCCCTGTTTCGGTATGCTGCAGGACGGCAGAACCTACTTTAACTATCACCACACGGCCGCTGACACATTCGATAAAGTCATTCCGCGCGAGCTTGCGGAAAACGCCGCCGCAATGGCCCTTCTTGCGTATGCTGTGGCAAGTCTGCCGGATCGACTTCCACGCTGACGAAACACGATGAAGCGCTAACCCATCGCGGGCAAAACGGTGACGCATAGAACGACGATATAAAGACTAACTCTCAGTTGATGCGCGCTCGGCGCAAGTCCATTTCGTCGTAGTCGCAGATCAAGCGTTCGGGATCCTTAGAGTCGTATGACTCCTGATCGAGCCATATCTGAACGCGCCCGTGTTCCTGAACGCATAGTATTTTTTCGTATTTCACGTAATGGCCGGTGAGCTGGCCAAATTCATTGAATATATATGGAGGGATTAGGTGACGAATCTCGTCGAAACCTATGACCATTCTTCCGCCTCTTCTCCGATTCTTATCACTGCCCAAGCTAGAATTGTCCGGCCTTTGCTCGCTCATAAGCCGCATCGATTGCCAAATCGCTTCCCTTCGCGGCTTGAACGGAAAGGAAATCGCATCGCTCATTTTCCTGATTGCCGGAATGGCCCCGAACCCACTTAAACTCTACTTTGTGAATATCGCAGAGCTTTAGCATTTCAGCCCAAAGATCCGGATTAATGACCGGATCCCTATCCTTATTACGTACCCAACCAAGACCTCGCCATTTGCGCGCCCATCCCTTCGTCATGGCATTTACCAGATACTGCGAATCGCTATAGAGAGTCACGTTGCAGGGCAACTTCAAAGCGCGCAGAGCGACGATCGCCCCCATGATTTCCATCCGATTGTTCGTGGTCTTTCGGAAGCCGCCGGAAAGCTCTTTTCTATGATCGTTATATAGCAGCACGGCTCCATAACCCCCCGGCCCGGGGTTACCCAGGCAGGCGCCATCCGTGTAGATAACAACATTTTTTTGTTCGCTCAACTGTGTCGATCTTTCTTCGGCCGCTCAGGCAACGCCGTGTTTCTTGAGCCATTCCACAAACCGGTTCCAAGCGTCTTCCGCATGTTCCTTTCTATAGGTCGAACGATAGTCAGCATGGAATCCGTGAGGAGCGTCGGTATAAGAGACTATCTGTGACCCACTGGCGCCATTGTCCAGAGGAATTCGCATCCGCTCTACAGTATCGGTGGGAATTCCTTCATCAGCCTCCCCGTACAAACCGAGGACCGGCACATTCAAGCTCTCGGCAATATCGATCGGGTGGATTGGCGTCATCTCCTTGGAACCGCCGGCCGCGCGACGAGAACCCCATACCAAGCGCCCGCGGCTCTCACACTTGCATTATGATAAGCATCAGATCCTCTTCAGCAATTGGTCTTCAGCCTTCAATGTCCAACCTACGACATATGCGACTCTCTTGTTGAAGCCAGCAGACTACCAAACGGCCCCGGTCTTTTCCACGAGATGACAATGCCAATTGCATTGAATTATCGAAGCTCGACACGCATATGACTGAATGTATAATCGCTGCGGCGAGAGTATGAAACTGTGGCTTTCGAAGACGAGCGATGTACCGGTGCGTGACCAGCTTGCGACTCAAATCGCTATGGCGATACTTAGCGGCGACTACCAAGCGGGTCAGAGACTGCCGAGCACCCGCGAGCTTGCTCTGCGATTGCATATTCACCAGAACACCGTAAGCGCGGTATACCGCGATCTGGCGCGTCGAGGCTGGGTAGAATTTCGTAAAGGCTCCGGCATCTACGCCCGCGCACATTCGCCCGCCGAGCCGGACCAGGAACACGCGCTCGACTTTTTGATTCGGTCCTTTTTTGAAAGCGCGCGCCAAAAAGGCTACTCACTTGCGCGGGTTCAATCGTCCATGAAGCGCTGGCTCGAGATGCAACCGCCCGATCACTTTCTTGTGGTCGATCGCGAACCCGAGCTGCGCCGAATCCTCGCCGCGGAGATCGAGGAAGCAACCGGCGTAACAGTCAAGACGGCATCGCCTGACGAATGCGCCGGGCCTTCGATGCTCACCGGAGCCGCCCTCCTTGTGCTAGACAACAATCGGGCGGAATCCGTTATGACGTCGCTGCCTCCGGGAACTCAATTGATCATGCTGAGGTCCCGATCGCTGCCGGTTTCTCTGCAAGGTAAAGGCCCGGTTCCGCCCGACGCGTTGGTCATTGTTGTATCTGTGTGGCCCGATTTTCTTGAGTGGTCCCGGAGGGTTCTCGTGGCTGCCGGGGTCGAACCCGATGCCCTCAGCCTCCGCGACGGCAGAAAGCGCGGCTGGCACAAGGGTATTGCGTTGAACGCGTTGGTAATAGCGGACACTCTCACAGCCCGCGAAATTCCCGCGGGTCGCGACGTACGGGTCTTTCGCATCATCGCCGACTCGTCAATCGATGAGCTAAGGAGATTCATCGATTCACTGCCCGTTCCGCCTTCGTCCGTTGACCGTGTGACAGTCTAATAAGTGTCACACGGCCGCCAACAACACCCTCTGTTTAGCAGTATCCTAAAAATCGCTTAGTCGCACCCGCATTCCGAGGGCGTCAATGCCCGGTTTCGTGGGAGGTGGAGTTATGAACAACACGCAGGAAGGTAAAACCATAGCGATAAAGCCATGCGCGCTCTGCGAAGCAGGGCTTCTTGAAACCGACAAATATTGCCGCCGCTGCGGAAGTCAGAATTCGAATTCGCGATTGCATGAGGCGGCTGACGCTTCCGACTCAGCAGCGCGCGAGCGCGTAACGCATCATCTGGATAAGGCGGATATCTGTCATCCCGTTTCGGGACCGCTTATGAAGGCGGTTGCCCGCGGTATACCGGCCGCCTCTTCGTCAGGCGCGCGTCAGTTACTGGGCCGGAGATTGATTCTGGCGTTTATCTCCGTACCGATCTGGCTGATGATTGTGCTTCTTTCGCCATTCGATGCGTACACCGCTGCGAAGATAATTTCGAATCGGATCTGAGTTCGCTGGTTCGGAGCGCTCCCAGCTTTCTTTATGACTATTGAGACAGTACGGCGTCTATCTGTTGGAGCCTGATTGTCGCCGGTCTGTTAACAGGAATTTCTAACGAGGGATCATGAGAGCAAGATCGACACGCTTCGCTTTGTTTATGGCCGTCTCGGCTTTGACGATGTGCGCAGCCCGCACGTTTAGCGATAAAGCGTCCGCTGCCGTAAGCGGCCCAGAGGCGGCTAGCCGCGCGCGCGAGGTCCTGAGCAATCGCTGCTTTCGATGTCACGGAGCAAACGGAGCCGCGCGAAAAAACGTGTTCGTCCTGGATCGGAACCGACTTCTCTCGTCGAAGATTGTAATACCGGGACAAGCGGATTCGCTCTTGCTTCAGGTAGTGGAGACGGGCGCGATGCCCTTTGGCGGACCGAAGCTTGCTGAGCAGGAACGCACAGCCCTGCGCGATTGGGTGTTGGCCGGCGCTCCTGATTGGGAAGATGGGCGGCCGCCCGTTTCCACCTTTATATCCGAGTCCGCAATCCTGCGGCTCATCAATCAGGACCTCTCGAATTCCGATGAGAGGGCGAGACCGTATCTCCGATACTTCAGTTTTGCTCATCTCCACAATGCGCGGGTTCCCGCCGCGGAGTTGCGGACATACCGCGAAGCGCTCTCGAAGCTCATCAACAGCCTCTCGTGGAGCCCACAAGTCACTTCGCCCTCCGCAATCGATCCGGCACAGTCGATCTTCCGAATCGATCTTCGGGACTACAACTGGACGGCCGCGACATGGAGCGCGGTGCTTGCACTGTATCCTTACTCCGCTGTCACCGATGAGGCCGTGCCTATACTGGAGCGCACTGGGGTCAACATTCCTTATGTGCGCGCGGATTGGTTCGTAGCCTCAGCATCGGCCTCGCCTCTTTATCACCAGGTACTCGGTCTGCCTGCAACTGCGCAGGAGTTGGAGAGGCAGCTTGGCGTCGATGTTCTCCGCAATATCGCGGAGGAGAAAAACGTGGTTCGCGGAGGCGTGCGTAACAGCGGCGTCTCGCGGAATAACAGGGTGCTCGAGCGCCACATTTCAACGCACGGGGCGTATTGGAAGAGCTATGACTTCCGCGGCAGCCTGGACGAACAGAGCATCTTTAAGAATCCTCTAATATTTCGGCCCGCCGGGGGCGAGATCATCTTCAACTTACCAAACGGGCTTCAGGCGTACTTTCTGGCGGGTCCTCGAGGGGAGCGGCTGGACCGGGCGCCGGTGAACATAGTCGCCGATCACAACAACCCTGACAGTCCGATAGTCCAAAACGGCCGCTCCTGCATGAGCTGTCACTACGACGGAATTCAATTGTTCAAGGACAACGTGCGAGAGGTCGTAAGCGCGACCAGCCTCGTATCATTCGATCGCGAGAAGGCGCTCGCGATCTATCCTGAACAGAGCCGCCTCAACAAATTGTTCGCAAGCGACGCGGCCCGTTTTCGCAACGCGATCGATCAAGCCGGCGTGCAGCGTGCTAATAGCGCTCTGACCGAGCCTATCAATGCGCTCTATCACAGATACATTGCAGATCTGAGCGTCGAAGAAGCAGCGGCAGAGACAGGCATGGATGAGAAACAATTTCAGGCCCGCGTGAGCCGGAACGAACGGCTCATATCTCTTGGATACGGCCAATTGACGGTATCCAACGGAGGCATGAAGCGCGATATCTGGGAGCGGCATTTCGGCGATCTGGCACGCGAGCTGGAGCTCGGCGCGAACATCCCTCCCAGAGTTATCAGGACGGCTTTTCAGCCTGTTCCTGTTACGCGTAATAGTCTCATTCCAGGCGCCGCGGGTCCGTTATCGAATCCCTCGGAAGCTCTGCGCGGCGCACGAACGATTTTCATCATGTCGAGGTCGGGATATTTCCATGCCGACGATCTTGCCGGCGAGCTTGCAAAGCGGGCGCTATTTCAACAGACCGGTATAGCGATTACTAAGGATCGGAATGAGGCGGATCTAGTTATCGACGTGGATCGAGCAGTATTCACAACCGAATTCCCATACAGCCTAATTGATCGGCGCACGAATACCGTGGTCGCCGCGGGTCGGGTCAATTCATTATTCGGCACGGTTGCCGGAAAAATAGCGAACGAATTGATGCGGAAACTTGAAGCTGCCTGGACCGGCTCCGTTGAGCGCGGTTTTAGCCCGCGCGCCTTTCAACCGTCCGGGCGATCTTAGTTCAGATCACTCCTTCATCTGTTTTTCAGACCATCTTTCACCAGCAGGCTCGATCCTGCGAGGAGCCTTTTATGATTGTGAGAATGGGATTGTCAATATGAATCGTGTTTCGGTTTGAATTTCGCGGGTTGGGAGTTACATCGATGGAGCTCAAGTAAGGATCGGAAGGATTATGAACGTGTCTAGAAGAGAGTTTCTCTCGTTTCTGAAGGCCTCTTGCGAGCATCATCCAGAAACAGAGCGGCGCCATAAAGAGATGTTCGCGGCATAGAAGGACGTCGCAGCATAAATGAAGCCATCAGCTCCGAATTGCCTTTGACCCACCTTCGGCACAAACAACAACCTACTTGCACTCACGTATCGCTCCGAGAAGCCGAGCCTTTGTTCGTACTCGCCTATATACGCCAAGACGAAATCTCGAGCCGCCGCGGGTTAACTTGAATCGATCCGCCTGCGCTATAATCTCCATCGCTCCAGGAGCCCCTTCGAACTCTAAATCTCAATCGCAGCCAACACGATTCGAGAATGGGCGGTGGGAATGACGAGCCAGCAAGAACTCATTAAGATTTTACGTGATGCCTACTCGGGGGAGCGGGCCGCGGCATATGCATATCGCGGCCATTGGAAGTCCCTGAGAGATGCAAGCGAACGCACGCGCATCAGACAAATAGAAGATGAGGAATGGCAGCATCGCAGGGACGTTGGAGCAATGCTCGCCGCAATGAACTCCGCGCCCGTTCGTTTTAAAGAACTCAAGATGCTTCTAATCGGGCGTGGAATCGGCTTCCTATGCCACGTGATCGGATGGTTTCTGCCGATGTACTTCGCCGGGCGACTTGAAGGAGGTAATGTAGTCGAGTACGAAACGGCGGCAGCATGGGCTGCCGGAGCCGGTCTTACTCACTTCGAGTCTGGTCTGCGCGAGATGGCCGCGCGAGAAAAAGAGCACGAGGTATATTTCTTCAGCGTAATCGCGAATCACCGCTTGTTGCCTTTGATGCAATCAATTTTCGGCTGGGGAGAAGCCGGCAAAGTGAATTCGCCAATTCCATAGGGTTCCGGCTGCGATTGTGACCTTCCCTTCCATGGCGGATACTTTCTGGTTTAATGGAGAGCGATGACTGAGTTCGAACTGGCCGCTCGCATATTCTTATCGTTCTTTTTCGGAGCGCTCGTAGGCATCGAGCGCCAATGGCACCATAAGAACGCCGGTCTCAAGACAAATACGCTGGTTGCGATCGGTGCAACTGCGTTCGCGCTTGTCTCGGAACACGGTTTCGGGCCCAACAGCAACCCCGCTCAGGTGGCCGCCGGCGTGGTTACCGGAATCGGCTTCATTGGCGGCGGCGTCATAATGAGGCGAGGCGCAAGCGTTCAAGGGATCAATTCCGCCGCAACACTATGGGCCACCGCCAGCCTGGGCCTCGCGATAGGAATCGGATACTACCGTCTGGCGGTGACATTGCTCGCCGCCGTCTTGGTCATTCAGCTCGTCCTGAGATCGGCGGCAAATTGGATCGATCGACGCTCTGGTCTGCTTGCTCCGCAGACAACTTATGATGTGGTCATCAGATTCGAGGAGCGAGCCCGTGACGCCGTATATGGGCTTTGGAGCGAGTTCAGCGCGCACGAGGGGATTTCGGTTCTCAAGTGTCTCGACAGAATAGATGCCGACGCGGGCCGAATACTCGAAGCATTCGTGTGCCTGCCCGCATCGGAAAAGGACGAACTCTCGCGGCTTGGCACGAAGTTGTCCGCCATCAACGGCGTGAGGAGTGCTGAGTGGGGCCAGCAAGAGATGACCGACAAAGATTGAGTCTCAACTCTGATGAGCATGGCTTCTCATTCTATGGGACCGAAATTCCTTCTAGCAGTCTTCGTCTTAATCTCCATTGGGAGTTTTGCGGCGGCTCAGGAGGCCGGCGCACAAAAGAAGGATGCAGGCGCTCAGGAGCCGCAACAGTCACCGGTCGAACAGGCAGACCAGAAAAAGTCTAAGCTGACGTTTTCTTTATATCTTTTGAACGACGATCAGAACTACGATGTGAACCTTCGCCATCAATTTGGACAGGTCGTCGCGTGGCTCGCGTTCTTCCACGATCCCAAGGGAGAGAGTCTCGCCAGAGTCGGGGCCGAATACGATTATCAGCACAAGTGGCTATTGTTGATACCGACGTTTGAGGCAGGCATGAATGGGGCGCTGGCCGGATCGCTTTATGCGGAGCTTGGAAATCAGAACTATGCGATCCTGGGCTATTCGCAAACGAATCTAAAGCCTTTCAACGATCTCTTTTTTGATCCGAGCGAATCGGTTCAGATCGGAGCAGGCCGAAAGATCAACGGGTACGACCGCATTTATGGTTTTACAATATTCGACGTGCGGTTGCACACGCATCAGCAGAACACGCATGTGTTGTGGCGGCATCGCCTCAATCGCGACAATGGAATCACTCTCGATCTGCTGTACAAATCCGGCCGCGGCGACGATGGGCGCCACATTCACGCGAGCGGAGTCGGCATCTACTACGATCGGCCCACGTGGTTCTGGAAAGCTTACTACGATCCATTCGTGAATTTCAGCCGGCAGGCAATGCTCAGGCTCGGAGCCGGCGTCAAGTTCTGATTTGATGGCTGCTGCATCGTTCGAGCCCAAGCCGAACGCGCGATTCGTAAGCTTCCGTGGGACGCATCGACAGCGCTTTCTCAAAAAGCCTAATTGCGCGCTCGGCATCCTTGACCGCAAGCGCCGCTTCCCCGCCCTGTACGCACGCCCTTAATGTCAATGACCCGTTATTAGAGAGGCTCGCCAGCCGGTCGTATTCAACGGCGGCTTCCTGGACCATGCCTGATTTATAAATATAGTCGCAGATCGTCATCCAGTCGTTTGGCGGAATTCGAGGAGCGATTTGGTCCTCGGGAAAGGCCGAAAGCAGCGAGTCGTACGCGTTCAAAGCCGCTTGCTTGTCTCTTCTAGACAGGCAGCGTCGAATGATTCCGGAGTACGCGGCGTTCATCTCGCCATAACTCCTCGTCAACGCGTAGATCTCAGCCAACATGATCATCGCTTCGAGATCATCCGGCTTCTTGCTCAAAAATAATTTCACCTTGTCGCGCGCGGGATTCAAATGCCCAAGAGCTACTAACTCGCGCACCTCGGCTCCAACCGCCGATTCGGAAAATTTCATCGAGAAGAAATTCGTCTTCAAATTAATAGATTCGAGCGCAACCGCGAACAGCGCTCCGAAGAAGAACCCTCCAACGTGAACCGAATAAGCGGTGCCGGAGACCATTCCTCGTTCCTTGAAGAACCACCACAAAAGCATCTGCGATATAAAATAATAGGGCAGGAATATGTAGGCGGGGACTCGCTTGATTCCAAACGGCCGCTTTCGAAACAGCAGGAACACAGGGAAACAAGTCGATAACCAACCGATCTTCAACCGAGTCTTATGCAACGAGACCAGATAAGCGCCCATCAATCCACTGATCGCGCCTGAGGCCCCCATCGCAGGCCCGTTAAACGGAACCATCAGCGCCGGAATGCTGGCGGCGAGACCGACAAGAATGTAGAAGGCGAAGAATATGCTTCTGCCCCAGAGCATCTCGAGGCTCAAGCTTATGGCAACGAGAAATATCAGGTTTCCAACGAGGTGCAGGAGGCCTCCGTGGAGGAACATCGCGGTTAGCAACTGATAGTACTTCCATCTTCCGTTTGGCGCGATGCCGTATTGAAAGAGAATATGAGAGTCCATCGCGCTCTTATACGACTTCATTAAATCGTCGAACCTGATGAAGAACTGTTCAATCTTCTTGTCGCCGAGATAACGCCGCGCCGCCAAATCGTTCCCGGGCTCTATTTTGTAGAAGTGGTTCACAGCGATCAGCTTGCCGTCTATCGCGAGCTCGGCGTCGGTCAGGCGCTTCTGAACGTCGTCGAGATTCAAATAAGAGGGGTCCTCTTCGAGAAAACTGAGCAGTCTTATCTTCGCGTCCAGCAAAGCTGAATCTTGCTTCTCGAGAGGAAGCAATGTCACCGCGAATACCAGAATATTAATAGCGACCAGGGCGATGGTAATGATCGGAACGCGTTTCTGTTTTTCGCGTTCATCCCCGAGAAGGATCGGGTTGAAGAAACCCTGGAAGAAAAGCACCAGAATCGAGGCAAGGAGTAAGAGAGTTCTAATTTCCATTGATCCAGCCTTTGAAAGCCTGGTAAGAGGGCAGGAGGAGACCGCTCGTGTCTTAAGGAATCGTGAGGGAGCAGAAAAGGGGCATTGAATTGCCTGAGATTACCAAAGACCGAAGGGGCATACAATAGTCTTGCTCAGTCAGGGCTCAGTCAGGTTACAAGAGACAGGAAGAGAAGGCGCCGCGTTTCATGCGCCAGGTCTCACAGGGTAAGACATTTGGATTGGAGAAGCGAGGCCCGCTCCATATCTATTCCGGAGCGGGCGATTAACTCTATTTGAGTCCCTTGCTACCCCAGTGGCGCGTCCTTGGCGTCAGAAACTGAAGCGCAATGACAGGTCGACTCTTCTGTTGTTTGCGACACCGCCGCCGCCAAATCCGCCTCCTCCGAAGTTGATGCCTCCGGCAGCGAGTGAGGTCGACTGGCCGAAGAACGGAGAGCTCAAGTTTCCGATCGGTGTGCCGGGATTCGTGTGATTGAAGATATTCGAAACGTTGACTGAGACAGTGACGTTGAAGGGTCTATCGCTGCCGCCTCCCGCCATCATCATCGCAGGCATTCCGCCGGGACCGCCCCCTGGCCCGCCGCCTCGTGGGCCCTGTGCGCCGCCTTCGAATCTTGTACCTCCGGCGCCTCCGCGGAATCCGCCGCCGCCGGGCCCGCCTTGCCCCTGATTCGCCGCGAGCCTTGATGAAGCCGACCGTCCAAATCCGAAGGTCTTGCTGACCCGCAGATTCACGGAAAAATAAGCCGACCCCTCACCAAAGTTTCGCGGAATGATCTGTGCGCCGGGCAGTGGGTTCAAATCGAACGCGCCAAACGGAGTGATTTTCACGCTGGGTCTTGAAAGATCGGTTGCGAACGCGGGCCGCTCGTTGGAAATCGTATCGCCGTTTGCGTCGACGCCGGTGACGATGTTGAACGGTGAACCTGACGACATGAAGATAAATGGGTTCAGACTGACCTGGTGCGGAAGATTTATCGAACCAAAGATAAATGCTCGGTGCCGAACGTCGAACGATGCTCGTCCAAACTCGCCGCGCAAGTCGTACGTGTTCGCCGGAAAAGAGCCCGCGCCGTCCGTGTCGCCCTTGGTGCTTCCAAGCACATAGGTTCCGGTTATGCTCACGAACCTGTTGAGCCGATTCGAGAGATTGAAGATCAACTGATTCTGTTTGAAGATGCCGCTCGATTCATACTCAAAGACGTTGTCCGCGATTCCGAGTGGTCTGATTCCACTGCCGCGAACAGCCGGATTAACAGTGCCGGGCAGAGGCGCATTGATGTTCCTTGAGCGCAGATAGTGCAGACCTCGCGAGTTCAGATAGGTCGTCGTAAGCGTGAAGCCATGCGGCAACTGCCGCTCGACGCTCAAGCTCGATTGAATGGTATACGGAGCGGAGATGTCTTTCGCTATGCGATAGGTGTTCTGAGGGAGCCTGAATCGCGACAGCGACTCGATCGATGGCACGAGCGGGAACACGCCCAGCACAAGCGGATCGACTACCGTGAACTGCTGCTCGTTGATGCCGTCGAATCTTCCTGACTGCAAAATGAGCCCCTCGGAAACGCGCTCGTAAAAGACTCCCGATCCGCCGCGAATGACCATCTTGGGCTGGCGTCCCGCGGTTGCGGCTCCGGGCGACCACGCAAACGAAACTCGAGGAGCCAGATTCGAATGGCTTCCGATGTTTGTCTGCTCTTCGTATCGCAGGCCGTAGCTGAAGGTAAGATCAGGCCGGAATCTCCAGTCGTCCTGAACGTATCCGCCAAAGTCCCATTGCCTGACCCCGGCCGCCGGGTTGCCGCCGGAAATCGAAAGCTGAGAAGGCTCGCCTCCTCGCGCCGCGATATCGGCGGGCTTCAGACCCTGTTGCTCAAAAAGCAAGGTACGTCGATACCGTTCGAGGCTGGTTATGTCCGTGAGCAACGGCTGACCGCCGGGGCCCAGCACGATCTGATTGTTCGCATCAAGAACAGGCGCCGGACCTCCGAAGAAGACATATGTGCCTCCAAAGTTACTCGGAGAGAGATCGTCGATCCGAACCCCTCGGAACCGAAATCCAAACTTCAGCGTGTGTTGTTTCAGCGCCCAGGTCGTGAAGTTCTGTATTTCAAGCCGGTCGGAGATGTTGTTCGAACGCCCGATGTTCGCGCCGCCTCCAGTGAATGCGTCCAGCACCATTATCGTAGGAATGGAATTATCGCCGATTTGCTCCCTGAGACTTCGCACCCACTGAAACCGGGTCTCGTTGACCATCGCTGAATTCAATACGGCTGTCTCCGTCAGTTGAAGTGTGTGATCGCTGTTGGATACGGTGAATGCACGAGTGGGCAGCGAGAATCCTCCGATCCCCATGTTCTTGAAGCTATTGTTGCCATAGTTGTAGCGCGCGATAAATGTGTTGTTCTTGTTGAGCTGATAGTCGAGCCGGAGACTCGGATCGGTCATGCGTCGCGGCACAACAAACGCCTGACTGAACTGCTCTACGTTGAGCGAAGGGTCGAGTATGGTCGCGTTAATGATGGCGTTGTCGTCGATGTCGCGGTGAAAGACATTCAAGAAGAACGAGGCTTTCTTGGCGATAAGCGGGCCGCTGAAACTGGCGTTGACCGTGCTGTACTGCGAATCAGGCTTGTTGGTGACAAACGGATTTCGAGTGTTGAAGCTCTGATTGTTGTAGGTGCCGAATACGGAGCCGTGGTATTTGTCGATCCCCGGCCGGGTCAATATCTCTATTCGGCCAAAGCCAATTCGGTCGTTTTCAGGCGCGAATGGATTCTGGTTAATGCGGATTTCTCGAATCGCTTCCTTGGGCGGCATATTGCCGCCGGAGAACCCGTCTATGTAAAGCTGCCCTCCGTTGGGTCCCGCTGAAGGCCCGGCCATCGCTTGCAGCGCGGCGGCGAGATCGTCCGGATCGTCCGGCAGCGCGTCGAGGTCCTTGCCCTTGAGAATTATCGCGCCTTTGTTGGCGTCGGGATCGGTGCTGAGCGGGGTGTCGCTGGATGTGATCGTGACCTTTTGCTTTTCGATGGTGGCGGTGAGCTTGATGTCGAGGGGCTCACGCCTGCCGGCCGCAACTTCGACCGCTTCGTTCTCGAAGAGAGCAAATCCGGATGCAATGACTCTCAGAAAGTACTTGCCAGGCGCCAGACCGTTGAATACATAGGCGCCCTGATCGTTCGTTGCGGCGTTCTTCTCGACGTTGTTTGAATCGATGAGAGTAACCGAGGCGCCTACAACAACGCTCCCCAATTGGTCAGTCACCTGTCCGCGCAAGCTTCCGGTGTTTTGGGCCGCGACTAAAGGGGCGGCGAGAAAAAGGGCGAGAACGAGGGCCGAAATCCGCTTCATCAATCTCCACGATCGCTTCATACTCCAACTAGCCTCCCCACTATGAGCATCTGACCAAATATTCATTTCTTTCTGTTGCTCCGCTACGGCGGTGAAATTCCAAGATCGAGCACGCCCGCCGGCAGGCCGGTGCTAAGGTTGACCGTGCGACGAGGCATCCCCGCGCTCTGCAGTGCCGCGAGGACCGCGTCGACGCCAGTGACCAGCGTTATCGCCGTGAGCCTTGAAGCATCCGCGCCGACTGTACTCGAAACCGCAATCACATCCCCGGGCTTTATCTCCGTTAGCGTCACCGGCGGCATTCGCTCCAACATGTCTTGAAAATCTCCGCCGCCTTCCATACGCGGTCCCGAGCCCGGTCCGCCTTGCATTCCCGGTCGCCCGGCCGGCGCTGCTCCTGCCGGCGCTGCTCCTGAAGGTTGACCGCCTTGTGCACCCGCCGGCGGCCCCTGTGGACGGGCGCCCGTTCCCGCGGCGGTCCCGCCCGCTGCTCCCGCCTGTCCTCGCATCGCGAGGAACATCGCTGACTGAGGAGGTATGCGCCTGAGCATCGAATCGGCGTTGATTACCACGGTAAGCGGCTGTTTCGACCCGAGCATCTCGACTTTGATTTCTTTGGAGTCAGGCGAAACGGATTTGACCGTGCCTCCGATCGTTCGAAAAGTGCCGAATACTATCTGCTCGGCGGTGAATCGCGCTCCGTCCGCTGATTTGTTTCCGAGCGCGCGGAGTTGATCTCCCACCTTGAGCTCAACAAATAGGCTTGAGGAAGCATCGGCGAACTTAACCGAATCGGGCGCATACCTCCGATACTGTGTGTTCTCCGCTGCCGCCACTACTACCGCTTTGACTCCCTCGAGACTTCGCGCCTGAATCGTGATCTCGCGAGCGTCAGCATTGAGTGCGGAGACGACGCCCGAGATGCCCCGGCGTCTCCATTCGAGCCGTTCCTGTTCGTGTCGCTTTTGGATGTCGCCCTTCGACATAACGACGAGAGTCTGGGCCGGAACCGATTTATGATCCTCGCTCACTCGGCCTCGCGCGTAGATCTTGTCACCGACCGCAACCTCCGCCAGCGTCGTCTTGATGGCTTTGTCCAGTGATTTCTCACCAGGAGGCACGCGCAGAAATTCAGTCTTGTCATCGAGCAGCACGATCACGATGTTTCCGGCGTCCGTCTTGACGACCACCCGTTTGCCGGATGCGTCGATCTCCGTTACTTCGGCAAGCACACGCGTCTGAGTGATGGCTGGATCGGGATTTTGCCGCGCTGAGGCAGCGGCGATTGCAGGCTGAATCGCGGGTAGAAGCCCATGAACGGCAAAGGCAGTGAACAGAACTGCCGGCAAAAAGCTTCTCGGATTAGGTCTCTTCATCATTTTTTGCTTACCAGCGGAAATTTCGAAGCGGGACAGAGTATCAAAAGGCCTCCTGAAAGGAAATCGCCGGCCTTCGTCGGCAACGACAATTCGTTCGTAACCTTCCATCCGGTAACTCGAAGGGGCTGCAAAGAACACCGACTTGTACTAGACGAAAATGCGCCAAGTTCCGTTACGAAAGTTCGAGGCAGTCAGGTTCCATCGAGCTGTGCCGGGATGAAAATCGAGCATTGTAATTATGAAGAAAGGTTCCGTTTTCTTCGGCGCGAGCGTAAGACCGGAGCGTAAGACCGCTTCCTTCGCAAGGCTGGTTTTTTTTCGGTTGAGGGTTCCCGTAAGCCCGTGCCGTGCGCGGATCAAGAAGCTGAAGATGTGAGAATTCTTTGCGGCCAGGGTACAGCGCGAGTAAAAGGGGAGGGTGTATTTCTCAGATTTGAGGCTCCGATTTTACGGACCGCGCGAGCAGCTCACGAATTTCCGAATCGGCAGGCTGAATAAAGTCTTCATACCATGAAGCTTTGTCGCCGAATTGAGTCTGCGTATCCAGGGTGACGCACCGATCAACGAGAGGGCAGACGGCATCCACGACCATGCGTGACATCATCGGAGCCGCGATTATGATCTGCCGGGCGCCGAGCTGTCTCAATACCTGAACCGCGGAGTGCAAGAGCCAGACCGACGCGAATCCATCATCGGTGAGTATCGCAGTCTTTTCACTCAGCTCCTGCGCCCGTCGCGGACCACAGTAGGCAGCCCAACGTTTTTCGAGATCCACTTTCTCTCGGGCAATAACCATATCGACAGCCGCCGGCGAAATCTTAAGGTAGCTTATTACCTCCGCGTCGAGGACTGTCGCTCCGCCCGTTGAAATCGCGCCCATTTCGAGTTCTTCATTGCCTGGCACCGGGAGCCTTCGGACGAGTAACGGTTCCAGCGACGCCCCAATAGCATGGGCGATCTCGGACCCAACCGGCACGCCGCCTATCGGCAGCGACAGCACGACTACGTCTCGCCTGCCGATATATTCGGTGAGCTTTTCGGCCAATAGTCGGCCTGCCTCTTTTCGGTTACGTAGTCGCATATGATAAAGACCAATTGCGCGACGATCGCAGTCGGTGATCGCTGAAGGGAGCAATAATCGTGCCCGCAATGAATGAGGCTAATCTCGCGAATGCGCAGGCAATCTGCGGTATTAGGCGCACTCACGGTGGAAAAACACTCGGCCGGCGCTGAGAGTTCTTCAGGCATGTCAAAGCATTACTTGTCGTTCGCTCACCCTTTTCCTAAAATGACGCTTCATCCAAGGCTATGGCCGCGCTATGAGAGAAACCTTCACGCCCGAAGAAATCGCAGTTCTATCGCCTTACGTAAGTAATATCAATCTTCCGGTCTTCACGGTTGGGAACCTTCCTGAAGAAGTCGTCGCCGTTCTGTTCGCCTATTACAGCAGAAGCAAGGAATCTCTCAGGCGCAATCTGCTCAAGCTTATCAACGAGCAGGATGTCGAGATTTCAACCCGCGGATCGGCCGTCGGTCCCGTCGAGACAGCAGCTTCTCTGGCCGCCGCACGCGAAAAGGCCAAACAGTTTCACGAAAAGTGGGTTGTAGGATATGGGCACGCCTCGGTTGCGGAACACGCAATCGCGCATATCGCTATTGAGGACGTCTCCATCGTCGCCAGCAAGATCATTGAGGACAATCGACTGGCGAGCTACACGGAAAAATCCACGCGCTATGTCGTATTCGATCCCGAGAAATACTACAAAGCTCCGGAACTGACCGGGAGCAGCTCCGAGAATCTCTATCGCCGGACTGTCTCGTCTCTTATGTCCGCGTACGCCGAGTTGACGCCGAAGGCGATCGACAGGATCAAGCTCCTGCTGCCGCGAGGCGAAAAGCAAAGCGAGATAGCTTATAACGCCGCCTGTCGAGCGAAAGCCTGTGATGTTCTCCGCTACATACTTCCCGCCGCAACGTTCACGAATATCGGCCTCACGATAAACGCACGCGCGCTGGAGCATATGATCACCAAGCTGCTTTCGAATCCTCTCGCCGAAGCGCAGCGGCTCGGGAATATGATCAAGGCAGAAGCCGAGAAGATAATTCCAACGCTCCTGAAGTACGCCGATCACAATGGCTACATCGCGGAGACCAATTCCGTGATGTCGCGCATTGCATCCGAGACTCTTACGAAGCCCTCGGCGATCGAGAATGCTTCCGAAAACGGCGTCAGCCTGATTCGATTCGAGAGCGACGTTGAAGATCAGCTTGTAGCGTCGATCTTGTACGGCTATACACAGACGGCCGCGGCCGAGCTCATGGCCGCTGTGCGATCGATGACGGCCGATCAGAAGGAACGAGTGATCGACGAATATCTCAGCCGCAGAGGCAAGTGGGATGAGCCGCTGCGGGCGCTCGAACACATCTACTATACGTTCGAGGTGCTGGTTGACTACGGCGCTTTTCGCGATATACAGCGGCATCGAATGGCGACGCAAACGACTCAGCTATTCACCGACGTCCATGGATACGAAACACCCCCGGAGATAATCGAGTACGGCTATAAAACTCTCTTCAACGAGTTGATGGAACGGGCGCGCTCCGCCTATCAGACGATCAGCGGGGAATTTCCGCGAGAGGCGCAATACGTCCTGCCGCTCGCCTATCGTCAGCGCGTCCTCTTTACATGGAATCTGCGCGAGATTCATCACTTCGTCAGCTTAAGGTCCGCGAAGCAGGGACACGCGTCTTATCGATCGATCGCGCAGCAAGTGTACCGCGAACTGGAGCGCGTTCATCCGCTGCTTGCGAAATACATTCGTGTTGACCTCGCCGATTACGCGCTGGCGAGGATCTGAATTCAACCGGTTCCTCTGACGTTCACCGATATGATCACACTGGAGATCAAGCTGCTCGACGAAGCTTTACCGCCGCCGCGGTATCAACACGACGGCGACGCCGCGCTCGATCTTGCCAGCAGACTGGATGTAGTCCTGGAACCCGGCGAGCGAGAGACGATTCCAACTGGAATCGCGGTCGCGATCCCGCGCGGTTATGCGGGCCTCATCCTGCCCCGGAGCGGACTGGCTTCGCGGCACGGAATATCCCTTGTGAATTCGCCGGGGCTGATCGATTCGGGTTATCGAGGCGAGATCGCGGTCGTGCTGATCAACCTGGATCAGCGCGAACCGTTTCATATAAAGCGCGGTGACCGCATCGCGCAATTGATGATTCAAGCCGTTGAAGAGGTCGCCATCGCGGTTGTGCCTGAACTGGACGCGACGGATCGAGGCAGCGGCGGGTTTGGCAGCACCGGCCGAACCTGATACCGATGAGGTAATCGGTTTAATTCAACGCGCGTTCAACTGAATACGATTACGTTCAACTCCGGAACATCTCACAGGTCCGAACATCTCACAGGTCCGAACATCTCACAGGTAAGGAAGGGAACTTGCTCCCGCTCTTCTTTCACTCGATTTCTTCACTCGAGTAAAAAAGAGAGCAGAAGCACCTCCCTTCCTGACCCATCAACAGTTCAACTATGGATTGCTCTTGTCTTTGCTGCCGTTGTGCCTTTCAAACCATGCCTGCAAATAGAGCTGCTGGAGTAGCTGGTGAGACGGACGCCTCCACCCGTGATACTCGTCAGGCATTCGCACCAGGAGCGTATCTTTTTTTAGCATCTTCAGAGCGCGGTAGAACTCTTCGCTCTGCCGGATCGGGGTTCTGAGATCGGCCTCGCCCGTCATGACCATGGTCGGCGTCTTCACGTTGCCTACGTAATGAAGAGGCGAGCGAACCGCGTATTCGACTGGGTCCTCCCACGGGTACTTCTGAAACTGATCGTACCAACTGGGGCCGTCGGTGTTTCCGACAAACGAGTGCCAGTTAATTACCGGTCTCATCGAAACGGCGGCCGCAAAACGATCCGTGTGACCGACGATCCATGCCGTGAGCACGCCGCCTCCGCTTCCTCCGCAGACGTACAGCCGCTTGGAATCGATCCAACCCTTGGCGAGCGCCGCGTCTACTCCGGCCATGAGGTCGTCATAGTCTTTACCCGGATACGAGTACTGGATTCCGTTGACGAAGTCCTGTCCATATCCGGTAGATCCGCGCGGGTTGAGGAAGAGAACACCGTATCCATTGGCCGAGAAATTCTGGAAAGACCAGTTGAAAGCCGTCGAGTACATCGACCACGGACCTCCGTGGATCCAGAGCACCATCGGATATTTTCTGGAGGGATCGAAGTCCGCGGGCTTGATGAGCCAGCCCTGAACCTTCAACCCATCCTTTGAGTTGAACCACATCTCTTCGGCGTCGCCGAGTTTCAAACCGGCCAGCACGTCGTCGTTGACGTCCACCAGTTTCTTCATCCTGCCCGAATCGCGCACGCTGAACGTGACGAGCGTGCCCGGCTCTTTCAGGTTCGAGCGAACCGCCGCAATCTGTCCGTCATTCGATATCGAGTAACCAAGAAGCACGTCCGGACCATCGGTGATCCGCTTTATCTTGCCGTCGAGAGAAGCGAAATAGATATGAGACGCGCCGGACTCCTCCATCTCGTAGTAGACCCCGGAGCCATCCGACGCCCAGCGCACGGCTCTTGGAGAACTCGGAAGATTCCCCGCCCAGAGCTTCTTGTTTCCGCCCGCATTGTCCATCAAGTACACGCTCGAAAGGTGATTCGTGTAGTGCTTCTCATCGTGGCCGGTGTAGGCGATCCATCTCCCATCCGGCGAGACCTGAGGATTGCCGTCCGGCCCGTTTCGGTCGGTCAACGGCTTGATCTCGAGAGTCTTCAAATCAACCGCGTAGATTTCGCTGTCGCCTCTCAGATATTCAGCATCGGGCTTACGAATGGCGCTCAAGTAAATGGTCTTTCCATCGGCCGACCAATCTGGCGCATTGTGATTGTATTTGCCCGAGGTGATCTGCCGGGGAGTACCGCCAAGAGCCGCGTCTATCACGTAGATCTGCGTAAAGCCCATGGGAAGAGGTCCGCGTCCGTCGGCCGCCCATGTCAGGCGGTTCACGATGACCGCGGGTCGCGCCCACTGGGCGTTGCGCGGCCGCTCGGGAAGCTTCACGGCGAGTATGGGATCGCTGTCCGGCTCGAAGGCGGTGAATGCGATCCGCTTGCCGTCCGGAGACCAATTGATTCCGGAAGGCGCTTGTTCGAGATGAGTGAGCTGGGCGGTTTCTCGAGTGTCCACCCACAGCACGTGCAACTGGTTTGTGCCGTCTCTGTCGGACATAAACGCTATTCGTTTACCGTCCGGAGACCACACCGGCGCGCTGTCGCGCCAGGCGCCGCTCGTCAGCTCCCGAATCCGTGAGCCGTCCGCGTCGACTATCCACAGATTGCTTACGTGTTCATCCTTGACTTTGTCGATCCATCCTCGAGTAAAGACGATCTGTCTTCCGTCCGGAGAGATCGCGGGGTTGCTCACGCTCTCCATATTCATGAATGTTTCCTTATCCAGGACGGCTCTTTTCGATTGGCCGAATGCGGCCGTGGAAAGGAGCGCCGGGACGAGTACGATCAATATCGCTCGAAACTTGTTAAACATGTCGTTGCCTCCAGATGGACCTCTCCGAAGAGCGGTCGAAATACGGGCTGGTTTCGTTGGTGTCAAGCTCGGCTATTATGAAAATGCCGTCGATTCCACTGCGGCGGGGCCAAAATACTCCCGGCTGCTGCGAGAGTCAAGAAAGTCGATTGAGTCGGTCTCGCCGACACGATGAAGGTACTGTGATCCGCTGTCAGCGTCGAGAGGGCATTGAAGATGATGATACGCATTGAAGATGATGATACGCATTGAAGATAAGGAGTTCCCTGGAAAGGTACTGATATCGCGGATGTGTGAAAATAATTCATCACTTCGAGCAGGTCGCTCGGAAAAAGTTACCTGGTGTATGCAGTAAGCTCCGTCACTTAGAACAGGGCTCCCGCCCCATGAGCAGGCGCACAATGCGTCGAGTTTGCGAACACTCACCCATCTAAATCATAGAAAACTAGTAGATCGCTCGCTCGAGATGCGTGAAGCGTCGAGTCTCCGAAAAATTTGCACGGCAATTGCACGGTGGGTGTCGCGGATGAAGGATGAAATTCACAAACGGTGCTTCGAAAGTGATCGGTCACACCACTCATTATATGAAAGAAGGTGTTGCCCCATGTTTCGAACGTGGCAATTCCACGCTAGCTTTCGACCGTTTCTTTGCCGGTCTCATGCGGCCATCATCATCGTCAAAAATGAGTCGCATAGGGCCGGCCCTTGGCCAGCGGAGGTATGAGCCTCGAGCGATTCGAAGCCAATCTCAGTCCCTTGTTTAATGGAGGAATTATGAAAAAGCTGTCAATCTTGAGCGCCTTCGTGGTGCTGCTTAGTGTCACCCTGTGCATTCCTACTCCGGCACAGCAAAAGACGAATCCTAATGGCACGCATGACTCGAACATGCATGACTCGGGGTCACAGGCCATTAATAACAATGCTCCCGCCGCGAATCCTATGAGGATCTCGTCCGGCGAGAGAATGAAAGTCAAGGGTGTGATCGTGAGGCGCGATGACAACAACATGGTGACTATGCACGATCAGAGCGGATCGGAACTGACCGTGAAACTCACACCAAGCACGAAGGTCGAAGAGAAGAAGAGCAATCCATTTCGAGGCTCCAAGAAATATACCCAAGCTCAGTTGCTCCGCGGACTGAACGTGGAAATCGAAGGCCGAGGTGACTCTTCCGGCGCCCTGGTGGCCGAAAAGGTCAAGTTCCTGGATGACGATTTCAGGGTAGCCCTAACGGTCGATTCGCAGGTAGTTCCAATCGAGCACCGGATGGGCCAGACCGAAGACCGAGTCTCCCGTGCGGAACAAAACGCCGAGAGGCTTTCCGGACAGGTCGAGGAGCTGGGACAGGTAGCCAACCTGGCCAAGGGTGGAGCTCGGGCAGCGCAAGAGACCGCCGATGCAGCGGTCGAAGGCATCAACCGCACTAATGACCGAATTTCTTCTCTTGACGACTATGAAGTGAGAAAGACGGAGACCCTATCCTTCCGCTTGGGAAGCGCCGTTCTTTCACCCGAAGCGAAATCTACCCTGGATCAGATTGCCGAGCAGGCGAAGACTGAAAAAGGGTTCGTAATCGAGGTTCGCGGTTTTGCATCAGCCGACGGTTCCGAGAATCTCAATCGGCGTCTGAGCCAGCGGCGCGCCGATGCGGTAGTTCAGTATCTGGCCGAGCAGCACGATATTCCATTGCGCCGCATTGTTTTGCCCTACGGCTACGGGGAAGCCCAGCCGGTAGCAGACAATTCAACGCGTGACGGCAGAGTGCAAAATCGAAGAGCCGAAGTAAAGATCCTGGTGAGCCGAGGCTTGGGTAATCCGGTCAATGTCCCTGGCCGGACCGTTGGCACCAATCGTGAGGACTAAAGTCTTGGCGTCCGGACCGTTGCGTGATCGACGCCGCACACTGGCAGCTCGGAGTCGATCACCGGTCCGGCAAGCTGCGATTCAAAGCGGGACCTTGTGTTTGGATCTCGCTTTGAATCGCCCTGCGGTTGATCTTTGACGTTAATAGAACGGGAAGGGGGAAAGAACGGTGAACCCGCGGCTCTTATCAATCTTTCTACTGTTGGTGTCCGTTCTTTGTTCTATGGTCGCGGTCGGATCCCCGGCTGCCGGAGCAATCAGCGTTCGACATTCCCTGTGGGCTTACGCCCAATCCCCCGACCCCAATCCGAAACAGAACCCGGCACAGAACCAGGACGAAGTCGTTCGTCTGAGATCCAGACTGGTTCTCGTGCCGGTTTCTGTTTCGGACGCATCCGGCAAACCCGTACGCGATCTAACCGCCTCAGATTTTGTCATTGAGGAGGATGGGCGAAGCCAGGAGATCGCCCAGTTTGGAAAACCCGGCGAAGCCCCTCTTGACATAGCGTTGCTCTTTGACGTCTCAGGAAGCATTCATGCTCAGTTCGTATTTGAGCAACAAGCGGCTACCCGATTTATTACGGAAGTTCTCAAGCCCGGCGACGGCGTGGCCGTATTCTCCATAGGCGCTATCCCGAAGTTGGTGGAACCTAGGACCGCTAACCGCGATAAAGCGATCGCCGGCCTCACTGCAATCCAGCCCTCCAACGAGCCTACCGCATTTTTCGATTCAATAGTGGATGCCGCCAAGTATCTCGCGAAGAACGCGGAGCCTGGAAGCAGGCGCGTAGTCCTCGTGGTTTCCGACGGCGAAGAAAATTTTAGCGTTCGCAGCGGGCTTGCTGACGCGCTGAAACAGCTTCAAGAGACGGATTGTCTCTTTTATTCCATCAATCCAAGCGGCGCGTCGATCAAGCTGAACCGCATTAGCGTGAAAGGACAGAGTAATATGGAGGCGATGTCGACGCAGACCGGCGGTAAGGCTTTCCTGCCCGAAAAGACCGACGAATTGCCCGGGGTATTCACACAAATAGCCGACGAGCTCAAGGCCCAATATATGTTCGGCTATTATGCGACCGATGAGCGCGCCGACAGCGGATTCAAGCGAATTACGGTTCACGTTGCAAATCGGGCCGACCTCCGCGTTCGCGCCCGCCAGGGCTACTATCCACCAAAGCCTTGAGCGCCTTCCCGGCGCGTCAACACCCCGCACAAAGCTGATCGGTTAGCGCCGATTTCCCGCTGATTGCTGTCCGCTATTGAATTGCCTGTCTTTCGCAATTAGAATCTGTCCGCTTTTGGCTCTGGTTCGTGCAGATGGGACTGAGACTGTTGCGGGAGACCTGCGCATGATGCCCTGTAGGGTATTTCGAGGTGGCTTTCTCTTTCTCCTCTGCGTTGCCGCCATCAGTAGCGAGCGCAAAGGCCCTTCAGCCGCCGCCTGGAAGCCAATCAAACCCGAAGATTTCAAAATGATCGCGGCCGACACCGGGGATCCCGGCGCGGAAGCCGCTATTCTCTTTCGCGAGGGCGATCTCAACGATGATGCGGCCGAGGGCACAAGCCTGAAAGTCTACGTCAGGTTGAAAATCTTCACCCAGGCAGGCAGGCGCTACGGCGATGTACAACTCCCTTATCGCCCCGGTGAAGTGGGCATCAGCGATGTTCACGCGCGAACCGTAAGACCGGACGGAAGGGCCGTCGACGTTGAGAGCAAAGACATTTTCGACAAGCTGGTCTCCCGGACTTCTCGCGGTGTATGGCGAGCAAAGACATTCTCGCTGCCCAGCGTAGAGGTTGGCAGCATTATCGAGTATCGATACCGCCAAACCTATCCGTCGGGCTTTCGCTATTTCGCCTTCGATCTTCAATCCGATCTCTTTATCAAAGAGCTGCGCTACAGCATTCAGCCTCAGTCGCTTTCGAAGCTCGACGTAAAATGGGTGACGATAAACGGCGACGACAAACGTTTCGCTCCGGTCTGGAATGGCTCATATCAGATCAAGGCGGATAACATTCTTCCCTTCCGCCGAGAACCTTTTATGCCTCCCGAGTCGGCGGTCAAGACGTGGGGCTGGCTCTACTATTCAAAAGAGAGTCAGGACGATGTTGATAAGTACTGGATTGAATACGGCCGCCGCGTCTATGCGGCCGCAAGAGAGGAGACGAAACCGACGAAACTGATTCGCCGGGTTGTTCACTCGATCACCGTTTCAACCGATACTCCCAGGGAAAAGATCGAACGTATCTATGAATACGTTCAGAGAGAGATCGAGAATTTTTCTAACGCGCCGGAGGCGCACGACGCTCGCGACTCCGAAAAGATTGCGCCCAACAACTCCGCGGATTTGACTATCAAGCGCCGCCGTGGAACCGCGCGCGATATAAACAGGCTCTTCATAGCCATGTTGAGAGCCGCGGGTCTTAATGCGCACGTAGCCGAGCTGACGACTCGCGATGAGAATTTCTTTCACAGTTATTTTACAGACTCATCTCAGTTCAATAGCGAGATGACCGCCGTCGTAGCGCAGGATGGAAGCATTCGCTTTTTCGATCCTGCCGCCGAGAACTGTCCGGCCGGAATAATCCCCTGGGAAAAAGAGTCCGTTGCGGCGCTGGTCTATGGAAAGCACAATCCACGATTTGTTAATACTCCGATAAGCCAGGGTTGGGATAATGCCGAAGAGCGGCTGCTTACTGTCGCGCCTACTGAATCCGGAGAGCTGAGAATCCATGAAGAAGACTCCTTCAAAGGACAGCGGGCTCTCGAACAGCGCAACACGTGGTCTGATTTGTCGGAAGAGGGGCTGCGGAGGCTCGTCGCATCGGAATACATAGAAGCCTTCGCGTCGGGCGCGGCGAACGAAGCGACGCTCAAGGTCGAGGACCGGAACCACTCGTCCAAACCGCTGTCAATAATCTGTGATTACACGGCTGCCGGAGGAGCCCAGTTAACCGAAAAAAGACTGATACTGGGAGTAAGGCCGTTGATAAGAAGCAAGGCTCCCGTATTCACAGCCCCGCGCAGGTATAACGACATCTATTTTCATTATCCGTGCGCCGAGCATCAGCGAATCACGATTGAGCCGATGGACGGATACGAGGCGGAAGAGTTGCCCAAACCAGTCGAGGTGGATATCGGAGCCGCGCATTATCGAGCGGTATTCAGCAGAGCCGGCAATAGAGTAGTCTTCGATCGAACTCTCCTCTTGAATGCCATCACGTTCACAGCCGAGTCTTATCAAAATATAAAAGACTTCTTCGATCGCGTGAATGAGGCGGACGGAGCGCCGGTCACCTTCAAACGCACGCAATGAATCGCAGGCACAATCAAGCGACGCTACGCTATCGTCACTTCACTAGCTAGATAGACATCCTGTATTGCGTTAAGAATCTTGATGCCTTCCGGCATCGGCTTTTGGAATGCCTTTCTACCGGAGATGAGGCCCGTGCCGCCCGCTCGCTTATTTATAACCGCCGTTCTGACCGCCTGCTGTATGTCGTTCTCGCCCGATGCTCCGCCGGAGTTGATAAGGCCCGCGCGGCCCATGAAGCAGTTGGCGACCTGATAACGAGTCAGGTCTATCGGGTGATCGGTCGTCAATTCTGAATACACCTTTTTGGACGTCTTGCCGAAATTCAACGCGTTGTAGCCGCCGTTGTTCTCCGGCAGCTTCTGTTTGATTATGTCTGCTTCAATCGTGACGCCGAGATGATTGGCCTGACCGGTGAGATCGGCCGCGGCGTGATAATCCGCTTCTTTGGTTTTGAAACCTGCGTTACGCAAGTAGCACCATAGCACGCAGAACATTCCGAGCTCGTGCGCATGCTGAAAGGCGCTCGTGACCTCCTGGATTTGCCGCTTCGATTCCTCGGAGCCGAAATAAATCGTAGCTCCGACGCCCACGCAGCCCTGGTCGAAGGCCTGCTCGATCGATGCAAAGAATATCTGATCGTAGCTGTTTGGATATGAAAGGAATTCGTTGTGATTGAACTTCAGAATGAACGGGATCTTGTGAACGTACTTTCGAGCGACCGATCCCAGGATGCCGAGCGTCGTAGCCACGGCGTTACAACCGCCCTCGACGGCCAGTCGAAGAATGTTTTCAGGATCGAAGTAGTCGGGATTAGGCGCGAACGAAGCACCGGCCGAGTGTTCGACCCCTTGATCGACCGGCAAAATTGAAACGTATCCCGTTCCTGCTAATCGGCCGTGTTCGAACAGCGTCGCCAGATTTCTCAGTACCGCGGGCGACCGGTCAGACCCAACAACTACTCGGTCGATGAAGTCAGGCCCGGGCAGATGTAGCTTCTCTTTCGGAATCGTCTTTGACTTATAGGTCAATAGTGCTTCTGCTTCTTCACCCAATATTCGCTCGATCTCCGTTATCATCGCACCCTCCGCAAGATGGTTTATTAGTTCGTCCTCGGCATGAAGCAATTTTATTCGGCGTGAAAAAATGATATTCGTCGGACGATGCCCACGCAACCTCAAAGCAAACCAATTTCTACAGGCGTAATAAAAAAAAGAGGCGCGCCGTTTGGCACGCCCCTTAAGCTAGAGAATGTACGCCCCTAGAGGAGGTTCTAGGTTCCTCTCAGCAGAGAAACCCTCAATTCGAAAAATACATTGAGCTGTCTAACTTTTTGCGCTTTGAAAATAGGCGGGAATACTTGGGTGTTACTGTTTTGAGTTCGAATTTCGGTTTCGTTTCTGGGTGTCGTGTCCACTGTCGACTAATGGGACATCTCCGTCGTGCGTTCCCTGTTTCGGCTTGTCGGGCAGATCTAGCAGATCTTCGGGCCAATGGAAGCCGGGATTCAAAGGAGAACCAGGCTGATCTCCTGAATGCATCTTGCACATCTCGGTCGGCTGACTGCCTTCGATGAAGTATTCAGTCCGATGTGAAGAACAAGCCGTCGTGGCGAGCTGCCCCGTTTGCGGATCGATCTCCGCCTCCGTAATTCCATCGGGCTTTGAAAAACTGTCGCCGCTGAGGTCGGGCCGCACAGCCAGAGCCTGTTTCATAAAGCTGGTCCAGATCGGCAGCGCGGACTTGGCGCCTTCCAATCCCAGCTCTGAGTTGTCGTCGAATCCAACCCAAACCACACATACAAGATTCGGCGTGTAGCCCGCGAACCACCCATCGCGAGAGGTCCCGGTCTTGCCCGCCGCCGTCGCCGTGAACCCCATCGACCGCGCTCGAGCGCCCGTGCCATGATCCAAAACATCCTGGAGAATGTTGGTCATCAGCCAACTGATCTGGGGCTTCAGCGCAGGACGCGAGCTCGGAGCCGTCTTCGACACCGCGAGGCCGGTCGAGTTTGCCACGCGAACAACAGCGCGCGGCTCCGTAAGAATGCCGCCGTTGCACAACGCGGTATATGCCCGCGCGACTTCGAGCGGAGTCGCCTCCGCGGTTCCAAGCGCGGTTGCGGGGTAAGGCAAGGGTCGCGAGAGCCCGAGTTTTTCGGCGAGCCTGACGACTTTGGTATATCCGACTTTTTCGGCTACTCGAACGGTTACGACGTTCAGCGAATGCACAAGACCTTCCCGCATCGAAACATTCTGATTCGAGTAGACCTTTCCGAAATTATCCGGCGAGTAGGTCTCTCCCTTGCCGTAGTAGAACGTCTCCGGCGCATCCATAAACACCGATGCCGGAGTTATTACTTCGTCGCTGGACTCTTCATAAGCCGTGTTCAAGGCAGCCGCATAAACTATCGGCTTGAATACCGAGCCTGGCTGCCGATGCGCATCGACCGCACGATTGAGCTGGCTCTGGCCGTAGTCGCGCCCGCCGACCATTGCCAGCAACTCTCCCGTCTTGGGATTCATCGCGACCAGTGATGCCTGGAGAGTTCCGGGTGGCACGGGGTTCTTACGCCTCTTAGCGAAGATCTTATCGAGCTGCGCGAGTGTATCGTTGACCGCCTTGTCAGCGGCTCGCTGCAGCTCCATGTCGATTGTCGTATAGACGCGATATGACTGGTTGGCGAGATCGCGGCCCGCCATCTCCGTTGACATCTGCTGCTGAAGATAATCCACGAAATAGGGGGCGCCGACGTTCATCGCGTTCTTCTTAGGCTGGATATTCAGCGGCGCCGCCTTAGCCTGCTCGCCGAGCTCGCGCGAGATCAACTCGGACGCCACCATCGAATCGAGCACCTGATTTCTACGGGAGCGGGCGCGCTCTGGCTCACGATAAGGAGAGTAGAGACTCGGGCCGCGAATAATACCCGCCAGAAACGCGCTCTCGGGCAGAGTCAGATTCAAAACATCTTTATTGAAGTAAGTCGACGCAGCCTCGCCCACTCCGTTAATCGAGTAGCTCCCGGACTGCCCCATATAAACTTCATTGGCGTACAACTGAAAGATTTCCTGCTTGCTCAGCTTGGTTTCGAGAACAAGCGCGATCATCATCTCTTGAAGTTTGCGTTTGAGCGTTCTCTCCGGCGTCAGGAAAAAGTTTTTTACGAGCTGCTGAGTTATCGATGATCCGCCTTCCTGAACCTCGCCTTCGCCGACGTCGCGGTAAAGCGCGCGTACCAGGCCGCGAATGTTGATGCCGCGATGCTCGAAGAACTGCCGGTCTTCGATGGCTAACACCGCGTTCACGTAATCCTTTGGAAGATCCTTGAAAGAGACCAGCTTTTGTTTCTGACGTTTCTCGTTCGAGATGGCGGTCATCATCTCGGGTTCCAGCAGAATGGAATCATAGTTCCGCTTCGTATCGAGATCGGCGATCCTGGTAATACCCTTTCCGCTCGCGCCGAACGACAAGACTACGTTCGGAAACTGGCGCGCTCCGTCGATTACGGCATCACCGCTCGAATGAATCTCGATTGCGTTTCCCTTGATCTGATACCTGCCTCGTTTCGAGTCGGCTTCTCTCGTGGAGTCCACGTAGCCGATTCCATCCAGGTAGCTCCTGATTGCGGTAAGACTGAGCGGCTGCCCCACGTGAACGGGCCGTGGAGCCGCGAACAGACCCGTAGTTCGAACCTTCACGTCGCCGCGAAGGCGGGCGTCGATCATTCTCGAATATTTGAAGTAGAAAAAGGTAAAGACCGATACACAAATCAGAAGGAGGATGAGATAGGCGGCAATTTTTCGAGGCGTAAAGAGTCGCCTGAAAAAACCGGGACGTTGGTCTATATCCCGTTTTATTGCCTGAGTGACCGGTCTTTTTGTAACGGTAACCAAGTCTATTGAACTTCCACTGATCCCAAATTCTTGCCCAAGTTCTTGAAGGTTAGATTCCCGTGCACAAATGAGTTGGAGGCCCAGTTTTTGCTGGATCTCCGCCCCAAGACTCTAGCACCCGCCGCGCGCCGATTACAAGCAACCGGGCTTTTGTCTGAATCATCAAGTCGATTTGCGGAGCATGTCGAATCCGCTCTTGCTATTGGCTGCGTATTGATCGTTCAAGCTTGTCCGATGACCGGTTGCGACTCTTACCGAGCGGGCTTTTGAAGGAGAATGGAGTTGTTGAGCAGAGGCGGCGTTGCGACGGATCGGAAACATGGTACCTACCGTTGCTGTGTGATAGACTTTTACATAAATTTTCGGCTAGTTCGAAAGCCGGATGCGTCGGCGCTCATTATGGTTTTTCTTCATAAAGACCGAATTCAAACTTAATCAGCAACCGTCTAACATGAAAGAGCTGTTTGGAATTAATCATTCTGCGAGGGAATCATTGACTCTGATGCGATACACGCTGGTATTCCTAATCAGTTTTACCATTTTAGCAATCCTCCCGCCGAGTCGCGGTATAGCGGGAACCCTGGTTCCTCAATCCGGAGCGAGCGCCGTCCTGCGAGTCATAGTGACCGATGAAGCAGAGAAACCCGTGGCAGGGGTAAAGCTGGATCTCAAAGTGAAATCAGCCATCGTTGGCTCTTCGTTGACCAACGAAAAAGGCGAGGCAGAATTCGCGAAAGCGGCTCCCGGTACGTATGAAGTCATCGCCTCCAAAGACGGCTTTGAAAGCCTGACGCAAAACAATCTAGTAATCACGGCAGGACAGCCAGTCGAAATTCGGTTCGTGATGTCGCCAAAGATCGAGCTGAAGGAATCGGTAACCATCAAAGCGAGCGAAGCGCCTCCGATAGAACAGGGCGCATCGCCTCCGACCGAGCTGCAACGATCAACCGTAAAAAATCTTCCCGACAGGCCGGCGACGGTAGCCGACACTTTACCGTTGGTTCCGGGGGTTGTGCGATCTCCGGAAGGAGGCCTGAGAATCGCCGGTAGCGGTGAGCACCGTAGCGCCCTCATCGTGAACTCCGCCGATGTGACCGATCCGGCTACTGGTCAATTCGGACTGACGGTTCCAGTGGACAGCGTCGAAACCATAAACGTATTCAAAACCCCGTACCTCGCGCAGTACGGCCGATTCACTGCCGGCATTGTTTCAGTTGAGACTCGCAGGGGCGGCGATAAGTTCAACTTCGAACTTAATGATCCGCTGCCGGAATTTCGGATTCGAAGCGGCCGCTTGCAAGGCGTGAGAGAAGCATCGCCGCGCTTCACATTCAACGGCCCGATTATTCCGGGGAAATTCTATTATTCGGAAGGCATCGAGTACGACCTCGAAAAGATTCCGGTTCGCACGCTTCCCTTTCCCTTTAACGAGACCAAACAGCAGTCGCTCAATTCCTTTACGCAACTCGACTATGTGCTGTCGCCCACCCACACAGTCACGGGCACGTTCCATTTAGCGCCTCGGCACATGAGCTTCGTGAATCTGGACTTCTTCAACCCACAGCCGGTCACGCCGACTTTCAATGCCGGCGACAATACCGGCATGCTGCAGGATCGCACCACGCTTGGGACCAACCTGCTGGAGAGCACGCTGGCTCTGAAATTCTTTCACGGAGACGTCTACGGCCAGGGCCAGTCCGATATGGTGCTGACTCCGACGGGGAATAGCGGCAATTACTTCAGCGAACAGAATCGAAAGGCCTCGCGGATCGAGTGGATTGAAATGTATTCGCTTGCTCCCATCACCGTGGGCCGATACGGAGCTCACAACCTGAAATTCGGCTCCACGGTCGCGCGAACGACCAATGAGGGAGAGTTCCGAGCCCGCACGATTAGAATAGAAGACGCCTCCGCGCGTCTATTAAAGCAAATCGATTTTGTCGGCGGATCGCCTTTCGACCGTAGCGATTTGGAAACGGGTTTCTTCGGGCAGGATCACTGGGTCATGAATCAGTCTCTGTCCTTTGACATCGGCACGCGCTTTGAACGACAGGGTATAACGGAGACTTTTCGCATTGCGCCTCGTGTGGGAATGGCCTGGGCTCCGTTTGTCGGGAAGCAGACCGTCTTACGAGGCGGCTTCGGATTGTTTTACGACAGGGTTCCCCTGAGCGTGTATTCGTTCGACCGCTATCCCGAGCAGTCGGTCACAACGTTCGGTCCTGACGGCGAGATAGTCGACGGTCCGCGTCTTTTCGCCAACATCACAGACCAGGCGGAGCGCAGCGCAACTCCGTTTGTCTTTGGAAAGAACCAGATCGGCAACTTTGCGCCATACAGCTCAACCTGGAATATCGAAGTGGAGCATCCCGTTTCTCGAATTCTCAGGTTTAAAGCGGATTATCTTCAGAGCAATTCATCGGGCGTCATCCTGGTCACCCCAAAGGTCGTGCAGGGCAAGGATGCGCTCGTTCTCGGAGGCGGTGGAAAATCGCGGTATCGCCAGCTCGAGTTGACTGCGCGTCTTTCCTGGAAAGAGGCGCAGGAGTTTTTCTTCTCCTATGTTCACAGTCAGTCGAAGGGCGACTTGAACGAGTTCAATAACTATCTGGGTAATTTCCCGTTTCCGGTTGTCCGGCAGGACCAGTTCACCAATCTTCCGGGGGCCGTTCCGAATCGATTCCTGGCCTGGGGCGTAATTCAACTCCCGCTCAAGGTGCGCATATCGCCGATCCTCGAGTATCGCAGCGGATTTCCATACGCCGCGGTTGACTCCGCTCAGAACTATGTCGGCGTAGCAAATTCGGATACGACCCGCTATCCTTCTTTCTATTCACTCGATACACGCATCTCGAAGGATTTTCAGGTGAGCCGCAAATATGCGCTTAGGCTCGCGGTGAGCGGATACAATCTGACCAATCACTTCAATCCCATCTCAGTGCACGCAAATATCGATGATCCCGCCTCGGGCGTTTTCTTTGGTAGCCACAAGCGCCGGTTCAAGCTCGATTTCGACGTCATCTTTTAATATTTTGAATTGGTGAAGCCCGCCGCAGACTTGATCAACGCTCCAGCCGTGGACTCCGCCCTCAACGTCCCATCAAAATTCCCGAAGCGTCGATGGGCGCCCGTATTTCTAATTGCACTGGGGCTCTTCATTTTTGCGGGAAGCGCTACAGCGCCGCCGGCGCTGCTCGACGACGCGGACTCCACGCATGCCGAAGTAGCTCGCGAGATGGCCGGAACCGGAGACTGGGTCTCGCTTCAGATGGACGGTATCCGGTACTACGAAAAAGCACCGCTGCTGTACTGGATGATCGCCTTATCATTCCGTCTTTTCGGCGTGACGGAGTTCAGCGCGCGGATCCCAATGGTTCTGTCGGCCTTGCTCGCGATACTGGCGGTCTGGGCATTGGCTTCAAGGATGTTCGGAGACCGTGAAGGCTTCTACTCGGGAGTCGTCTTTGCCACCTGCGTCGGGCCTTTTCTATTCACGCGAATCCTGATTCCTGACCTCTTGATAACGGCGCTTCTTTGCTGGTCGATCTACTTTCTCGTCAGAGGACTCGACAGCCCGGAGCGCCGCCCGGCAAGCTATCTTGGAATCTTCGCCGCATCCGCGCTCGCCTTTCTCACAAAGAGCATGATCGGCGCTGTATTTCCCGCGCTTATTATCCTCATCTTTCTCGTCATCACGCGCAGGCTCGGCGAGATAAGGCGAATGAGGCTGATCACCGGATGTCTAATTTTTTTGGCGATCGTGGTTCCCTGGCATTTGCTCGCCGCGATGCGCAACGAGCACTTTCTGTGGTTTCACTTCATTAATGAACAGGTCTATAGATACCTCGGCCTGAGATATCCGAAGGACTACGACACGGTGCCGCTGCCGGTATTCTACGCGCTTCACCTGCTCTGGTTGTTTCCTTGGACCTTCTGCTTGCCCGCGGCGTTCAGATACATACCTCGCAAGTTGGCGGGATTCAGCAGAGAAGAATCGATGACGCTGCTGCTGATCGTCTGGGTTCTCATTATTGTAGGTTTCTTCTCATTATCTACGCGGCAGGAATACTACACGCTGCCGGCGATTCCCGCCCTGGCTGTTCTTTGCGGAAGAGTTCTTTCCGATCTCGAGCGCGGTCTGAAATCCCGATACATTACAGGCGCTTATTCGGCGATGGCATTCCTGGGATTGTGCGCGGGAGTAATCACATTGCTGGTCGTGAAAGCAACGAGCGGCGTCGTTATCAACGGAGACATTTCATCGACGCTCACTCGCAACGAGCAATATTACGCGCTTTCGCTCGGGCACATTTTCGACCTTACTCCGGAGTCGTTCGCGGCGCTCAGAACGCCGCTGATTGGAGCCGGTTCTGCGCTGCTGATCGGAACCGTTCTTGCGCTCTTACTTTACCTTCGCGGAAGGCGACTGTGGTCGGCGCTTGCGCTTGCATCGATGATGGCGGCGGTATTCTTCTGCTCTCACGAAGCGATGAAAGTGTTTGAGCCATATCTCTCGTCGAAACCCATTGCGATGACTGTGGCCGGCGTAATGAAACCGGACAATATGCTTTTCATAAACGGCGAGTACGAAAGCGGCTCTACATTAAGCTTCTATACGGGTCAGCCGCTGTTTATGCTTGGCGGCCGCACCGCAAACCTCGAGTTTGGCTCGTATCTGAAAGGGGCTCCGCGGCGTTTTTTCGACGACGAAGGATTCCGCGAATTATGGCGAGGAACGGGACGGGTCTTTATCGTCTCGGACGATTCCAAACTTGGCGAGTTGCGCCAAATCCTTGAGCCGTCGCCTTCATTTGTTCTCTATGCGAGCGGCGGAAAGACTCTGCTCTCCAATGCTCAGTGATGATCTCCATTTTAATTTTGCCTTATTCGGTCATTTGCTATACTCTGTTCCGACTTGAGCAGGCCGCATTTCACGCAGCAAATATTAAACAGAATGCTACGCGCGCCGAAGCCGAAGAAGTCCGCGGCCGGAAATATTTCTATCGAGTCGCATCCGCTGTAGAAGTCGAAGTCGGGCGGCTTTATTGCGCTGGATCACAACGGCCTGGATCACAACGGCATGGATTCGCTCCCAAGTGAGTGGACGGTTACCGAGTTATTAAGGCGCTGCGCTGTTCGGCCGGTGGATGACGCTGCGTGGGCCGAGTTCCTGAAGCGGTATCACTCCACGATCCGAATGCATGTTTCCAGAACCTTCCATTCCCGAGGCAAAGATCAGGATCGCAGACAGCAATTCAGCGAAGATTCGATCGAGGACCTTGTTCAACTCGTCTATTACCGGCTTATAGGCGAAAGCAGCATCGCGCTGAAGCGCTTCGAAGGCGCTTATGAAAATTCCATATACCAGTATCTCGCGATGATCTCCAGGAACGTGGTCCGAGATCACTTCCGCGAAATGGAAGCGCTCAAACGCCCGAAAATAAGCCACTCCCTTACGCAGTTAGTGGATAACGACGGCGAAATCAGATCGACGCTCAACGGCCTAGGCTTCGAAGGCCGCATCGAAGCGGCGAGTACAATAGACTTCACTTTTGAAGAGATCGAGCGCGTGCTGATGAAAGCAGCCGGCTGGCGCAACCGAGACCGCGATTTGACGATCTTCCGTTTGCACTATCTCGAGGGATTGACTCTCGAAGAAGTCGCAAAAGCACTAAACCTTCATATGACCACGGTCGGAGTCAACTCTATAATCACCAGGCTCACGACAAGAATAAGAAAAATCCTGGATAGAAGCTCTTCTCCCATACACCGCTGATTCGCCGCCCGTACTACTCGTACAATCAGCAACACACACGCAAGCCAAGTAACCGGCTTGACATTGATGCCGGTCGACACCCAAAAGACTCGACAAGTGTACGTCGATGATGCGCTGCCAGGCGCTTTTCAAGGCTTCCACTCGCGGCACGCATCTTGAGCGATAGCTCCAAGTCACGAGATTGTGTCCGAAAAAGCAGTCTCGAGAAATCTTCGCCGCGAATCAGTGCGGAGATACCTGATTGCCGAAATCAAAGCAGAGGTGTTTTATGGCTAACCGGAATGAACCGCAAGACGACGCGCTGCCGAATCACGACTCAAATCCACCTGACCACGAGCATCTCGTACAGGAGAATCTCGCCCACGCCGGCGCGGAACGGATGCGAGAAGAGCTGCGCCAACATCACTCGACTAGTCCGAAGCTGACCGGAGGCGATCTCGACGCAGACTGGCAAAACGCGAACGACGTGGGCGATGAAGCCGTAGGCGGCCATGCCCCTACTCCCGATCAGGATGAAGTCGATGAGATCGGCCGCGCTTTCGGAATCGAGCAGGGCATCGATACAGAGGTACACACGCACGACGAGATATTGGAAAAACGCGACAGAGACCGATGGGAGCTGGATCGCCGGTCCGCCGATAACGATGCGAGCAGTAGCTAACTCGAGCCTCTTTCGAATCCGCGTGTTGCGAGACACTTCAGGTCGATCTCTTCCAAGTCCGGTGCGGGCGATACTTCAAGTCGATCTCTTAACCGTGAGGGGGTCGACATCTCGCAACGCGGAGTCGCCCTCAGTCTTCGAGCGCTTTATAACGCTGAAGCCGCTGTCAGCTTCCAGGACTACAGCCTCCACTTCATCGAGCGAGGCCACGCCGCTTTCTCGAACGGCAGCCAGAATCTCAATGTCAGGCACGTGCTCGCGATCCATGGTGCTCTTCTGAAACTCGCCCTTGTAAAACAACAGCGCCGGTCTTGATTTGATCATACGTCGAACGAATCGCTGTTTTATTGAAAGCCAGCTAACCAGATGTTGAAGCGCGATGATCGTTGCAAAGGTCACCAGACCCTCGACCAGCGCAACGTCCTTTGACAAGGCTGTCTGTGCTAGCGTCGAGCCGAGGGCCGTCGTTATTACAAAGTCAAACGGATCCATGGTCGAAAGAGTGCGCTTGCCTGAAAGCCGCAGCAGCAATACCAGCGCGAGGTAAGCCATAACAGCGACGGCCGCGATTCGCGCAAGCGTAGACCAACTGCTGAAGATCACAGGAATGCCTCCGACTTCCGGCTATGGCTGCCGGGATCTACATCAGCGGAGGTCGATCCCAATTGCACTCTTCTTTCCGATTCACGCAACCAGCCGACAAACAGCGCAAGACCCGCTACAACGTAAACCAAGCCGGCGGGTATCCACATAATCAGTCCGCCCAGTTGCTGGTCTTCGAAATTCGTCAGGCCCCACGCATTGGCCTTATCCCCGTATGCGGGATACCATAGCGATCTCGAAAATGTCAGGAGCGCGCCCAGAACGCCGCTGTGAATTGAGGTCGTGAATACGTAGAGCACGCCGGCTCCGTATCCCATCAGGCCGCGGCCATGAATCAAAGCCCACCAGAACAATACCGCCGACAGCAAGAAGCTCAGGTGCTGGACCGCATGAATGACCTCATTATTGAGCGTGGCTTGAAAGAGCGACGGCACATGCCAGATCCAGAGAGCAACAGCGTGTATAGTCCATGCCGCGAGAGGGTTGGTTGCCGCGCGCCACAGCGCCCTCCAGCCCGCGGCTCTCGTCAGCTCGCCAACTCGCTTTCTCCATTCGAACGGCAACCCCCACATCGACACAATTGCGGGCTGGCCGAGCACCAACAGCGGAGCGGCCGCCAGCATCAACATCTCGTGTTGAGTCATATGCGCCGAGAATAGAACCCGTCCGAGCGGGTGAAGAGGCGAGACCAGCGCAACAACAAGACCAAGCCAGCCGCATGCGCCTGCCGCCGCTTCCCACTTTCGAATACCGACTCCGACTCCCGCGCTCCTCCACAGACGGCGTAGGCCTCGAAGATAAATCCAGCCGGTGATTGCGAGCGACAGCACTACCAGTGGTTCAAAAGCCCAGTCCGTCCATAGATCGGACGGATCCGGCGGCTCATCTCCGTGCGCGGATGCCGATAGCGCCATCAGCATCATTGCCGCGATGCATACGAGAAGAGCTTGCAGCCGAAGCCGCGGACCGTGTTCACGTCCGGACGAGCCTTCGATCCGGTGTCCATTCAATGCAAACATGGATTCAGAACCAGAGCGGCTATTGTTTGCGCGACGATGACGATGAAAAACAGAGCATTGAGCGTGAGACCGAGAGCAGCCATGAATTGACCGAGTGACGGCTCTTCCAGCTCTACCAGAATAAGCTCGCCCTGCGATTTCAGATATCGAAGCGCCGGCGCCCCTCCGGCGGTTATCAGCGCGAGCGATACAAGCGCGGTCAGATATATGAGAGCGTTCGAGCCGGCCTTGCAGGCTTCAAAGACAAGAAGGTAGCTCGTCTCAAAATTCAAGAGCCATACAATCGGACCGACGAATAGCGATGTCAAAAGCAAAACGCGCTTGCTGCCGCTTTCCATTCTCTCCTCATCACGTACTCCCATCAGCCGAGCCGGGGACCCCAATACAAGATCGCGTATAGGGGAATCCAGACGCCTACAATCCAGTACCAATAGACGGCGGTGACGGTCAGATCGACCCGATGTTTTGCATCGAGTCCTCTAACGAAGACGTATGCTCCAAGGACTGCTGTTTCGAGCGTGCCTGTGATCAGATGGGCGAAGTGCAAACTTAGGACAGCCCATACGATGGATCCATACGCGTTGGCGTCCCACTTGAAATGAATGTCGCGAAATTCAAAACACCTGAGCGCAACAGCCGCGGCGCCGAAGATAATCGATACGACAATGGCGATTCTCACAGCCTTAATTTTGCCCGCTCGCGCGGCTCGATCGAGCAGATACATCGGCACGCAACTCAAGAGCAGCAATATCACGTTGCTGGTAGGCGCAAGCAGATCGGGAGCCGTATCGTAGGTGGTCGGCGGCACGTTGCGCGGCGGCGGCCAATAAGAAAAATTCTGATGAAAATAAAAATAACAGGCGATGACTATCCCGAACATCGTCGACTCGATCGCGAGAAGCAGCAAGTTTCCCCACCAGATCGGTGCGCGCCCATCGAACGCGTGTTCCGGCAACTCTGAACAGTTTAAGACCGATCTCTCGCTCACGTCTGTTGCTCCAGAGACAATCCGTCGCCCGTTGGAAGCGATCGATGTCTCTCGGCTTCAAGCGCCGCAGGCTCGCTGTTCGGCCAGAACCATCCCACGAGCGCTATGAAAGTGAGCGCCGCTCCGATCGGTATCGCCCAGGCCGTAAAGATCACGCCGATGAAAGTGACCGCCGTCGCTGCCGCAAGCACGAGCGGCCATATCGAAGAGTTCGGCAGCTCATAGCGATGATCCGGCGCCGCGGTGATCGTGTGTGTGACGAGGGCCTCACGTACATCGGTGCGCAGACCGGCTACGACCGGGGTATCCGGTTCGACCGTCCACACCGGATATCTATTCCGAACCGTGGGAATGTAGAGAAAGTTGTAGCTCGGAGGAGGCGAGCTCGTCGCCCATTCGAGAGTATCCGAGTTCCAGGGATTGTCTCCCGCGGGAGCTCCATGTCGGCGGCTCCAGAATACGTTTATCAGAAAGGCGATGACGCCCGCGGTGAGGACCGCGGCGCCGATTGACGCAAGCAGATTCAGCGCTCCCCAACCAGTTTCGGGCAGGTAGGTGTACACTCTGCGGGGCATTCCTTGGATTCCGAGTTGATGCATCGGAAAGAACGTCAGATGAAAACCGATCAGCATCAACCAGAAGTTCAGCTTCCCGAGCCGCTCGTTCATCAGCCGCCCGGTCCATTTCGGAAACCAGTAATAGAGAGCTCCAAAAAGCGGAAAGATTGCCCCGCCGATCAGAACATAGTGGAGATGAGCGACTACGAAGAAGGTGTCGTGCACCTGAAGATCGAGCGGCGCCGACCCCAGCATCACCCCCGTCAGCCCGCCGATCACAAAAGTGAAAACAAAACCGAGCACGAACAACAAAGGCGTTTTTAGCTCAAGTCTCTTGCCGAGCCAGAGCGTGGCAATCCAGCAAAATATCTGAACTCCGCTCGGTATCGCGATCATTATGCTGGCGCCGGTGAAAAAGCTCTGCCCGAGCTGCGGCAGAGGCGTTGCGAACATATGATGCACCCACAAGCCAAATCCTATGAATCCAGTGGAAATCAGCGAGAGCACCAACGCGGTATAGCCGAATGCGATACGGCGAGCGAAGGTCACGATAAGCGTCGAAACGATTCCCGTTCCGGGAATAAAGATTATGTAGACTTCGGGATGGCCGAAGAACCAGAAGAGATGCTGCCACAGCAGCGCGTCGCCTCCTTCGGCCGGATTGAAGAAATGAGTGCTGACCCCCGTCAACCGATCCGTCGCCAGCATCGAGCTCGCGAGCATTATCGCGGGCATCGCAAAAATGATCATAAACGCGGTCACCACCATCGCCCACACAAAGAGCGGTATTCGATTGAGCGACATGCCCGGCGCCCGCATCTTGAAGGCGGTTACGATAATTTCTACGGCGGCAACGAGCGCGGCGATTTCGGTGAACGTGATCATCTGCGCCCAAATATCCACGCGTTTACCCGGCGCGAAATCGGGTCCGGAGAGCGGTACATAGCTGAACCATCCGGTGTCGGGGCCCGTGTTTGACAACAGGCCCAGATAAAGGAGAATGCCTCCAGTCAGGTACACGTAGTAGCCGAAAGCATTCAGCTTTGGAAACGCAACGTTGCGGGTGCCGACCATCAAAGGCACAAAGTAAAGACCGAGCGCCGTCATGATCGGAACCGCGAACAGAAACATCATCGTGCTGCCGTGCACTGTGAACACCTGGTCGTATGCATCGGGCCCGAGGAATTCGCTCCGAGGCCTTGCGAGTTGAATCCGCATCAGCGCCGCGAGTATTCCGCCAAATAAAAAGAAGATGAATGCCGTGACGATGTATCGAATCGCAATCGACTTATGATTCGTGGTGGTGAGCCATCCAATAAATCCCGGTCTCGTCTCCCACGAGCGCTCGAGCTCGGCGCGGTCCCGCTCGACATCGAGCGTAGCCGTCTCAATGTGAGCCTTTCCCGGCTTGCTCCTTTCGTTGATCATTTCAGGCTCGTCAAATAGTTGAGCAGATCGTCCAGATTCTCCGGACCAAGCACGTTCGGAGGCATGCGGTTGCCCGGTTTGATCTTCTGCGAATCCGTCACCCATTTGGCCAGATTTTCACGACTGTTCGTCAGCGTGGCGGCGGCAATCGAAGTTCGGCTCGCGAGATGAGTGAGAGGCGGCCCGATATTGCTGTTCGCGGGTGTTCCGCCGATCGTGTGGCACATGACGCAGGTCGAAGACAGGAACACTTGTCGGCCTCTTTTCTCGGAATCGTTCGACGGCTGTACGGCCTGTTGGCTCTCGTGGTTATACCAATCCGAAAAATCGCCGTCGGACTCGACAAGCACGAGGAAACCCATCTGCGCATGTTGAAACCCGCAAAACTCCGCGCATTGTCCTCTGAAGACGCCCTGCTTTTCGGGCCGGAATATCAGCCTCGATTCCTGACCCGGTATCAGGTCCTTCTTGCCCATCAGATTTGGGGCCCAGAAGCTGTGTATGACGTCGTTCGAAGTCAGAGTCAGTACAATTTGCCGTCCCTGCGGTAGACGAAGCTCGTTTGCCGTAATAAAACCGCGGCTTGGGACGGGATCGACGTATTGAAATTCCCACCACCAGCGATGCCCGACTGCTTTGATCTCCAGTGGAGATTCATTGCTCAGAAATGAGACTGCGCGGCCCGTTGTGAAGCTGAGACCGAGCAGTACGAAAAGAATTGCGATGGTGACCGCAAGTGCAACCGCGGCCGCGCGAGTGGCCTTACGCTCTCTGTTTGTGTTGGGACTCAGATCAACAGGAGCGGTCTGCTCCCGCGCCGATCGTCGCCTGAACACGGCATAAATCAGCGCCGCCGTGACGAGGGCGAGGACCGCGACGGAAACATAGAACATCACCCACCACAGATTCGCGATCCGACCTGCCTGCGGAGTCGCCGGCTCAACGCTGGAATGCGCGCCGGACAAATCCTGAAAGAACATGAGCGCCGCGCAGCAACACCCGGTGACGCGATATCGACTCTGTGTTTCTTTGTGTCGCTTCATCGGATCGGTTACCGCGGCTTCCCTGAGAGTTTCGGTGATTCCCGCGGCCTCGACTGCTCTGGTGAAGACGTCTGCATGTGATCCGAGCGGCCTGGAGCCGCATTCGAGCCAACCTGGCCGCTCAAGCTTCTGACATACGCGACCAGTTGCCAGACCTGATAGTCGGGAACCTTGCCGCGAAATGAAGGCATCCCGTTAGGACGTCCTTCGACGATGGTTTCGAAGATGTTCTCCGGTTTGTCGCCGTAGAGCCATTCATCATCCATCAGAGCAGGCCCGATGCCGCCGCCTCCGTTGAAGTGACATCCGCTGCAGTTGTATTCCTGGAACAGCCGCTTGCCTTCGGAGAGCGCGTACGCGTTATCTTCATACTCGTTTTTGACTGGGCTCTCGGGAGTTCTGGGACCGGGCTGAAAATCCGTCATCCTGCTGCCTTCGGCGGCGCTCGCGCTTGGCGGTTGTACTCTGAAGCCTCGCTCTTCACGTTTGCAGGCCGCCTGGAATATGAGCAGAGCGAGAGCACCCATACCGACTACTCTCAAGCGCAACGCCGGCGGTGAACGACGCGCAGGTCTTGGGAACAATAATATCCCCTCTCGCATAGTCATCCTTTGACGCGAGGAATGCCGTATTCGTCGAGGATGGCTTCGATATCCGAACGCTTGCGCTCGAGTATGCTTTCCAACTCCTGCTTGAGAGCGCCTTCGCCCCGCCGTATTCCGATCGAGATATCGAACACGAATGGCAGGGACCCCTCCGACCTCGGCGACACGGGCGCGATTTCGAGCTGCACCGGTTCATGCCTCGCGAAATAACCCGCGAGCGGTCCCCAGGCTATGCCCACGTCCACGTCACCCGCCGCTACCGCGTCGATAATTCTCGCGGGCGGGTTTTCTTTCGAGTAGTCGCCATACAGCGTGTACCCGATAACGCTGCCGACGATTCCGCGATTTGTCAGCGCGTGGGCCGGAGGCGTGTTTGCCAGATCGTCCCCAACAATCTGCACGCCTACTCTCCATTTCCTTAGTCGCGGATCGTCAAACGATGTGACTAGAAGCCCGCGATCCTTGCGAGTGACGAACACGTAAGTCGATCGGTAGTAGGGAGCCGTGGTCAGAGCCATTTCAGAATCGCTCGGAAGTCCCATCACTACATCACAGTCGCCGGACTTCAGCGTGTTTCGAATAAAGCCGCGCCGCTGGGCCCACCACGTGTATTCGACATCCGCGTTCATCTCTCGCGCGATCAACTCGGCGATTCGGTTTTCAAAGCCTTCGAGACGACTGTTTGAAAATGGAAGATTGTTCGGGTCCGAGCATACGCGAAGCACGCGCCTTGGACTCGCGTGACCCTGTCTGATGCACCCCGCGAGCAAAGGTCCAAAACCGAAGAGCAGCAGAATACAAGCCACGGGGACCCGCCGACTTTGCAGGGCGGAAAATTTAAGGGAGTGCGAATACATAAAGCATCCCCCCTTTGACCGTGTTCTTCGGAAGATCGCTCATCGCATTGTTGAAGCCGAGCGCTCCGCCGCCGTCTCGAGGATCGAGATTGCCGGCTACGATCGCTCCCGACCATCCGCCCACGCCTGACAGGATAGCGACGTATTGTTTGCCGTCCGGCCCGCGATAGGTGATTGGCTGTCCGATGATTCCTGAGCCGCATTTGAACTGCCACAGCGGCTCTCCCGCGACGGCGTTCACGGCTTTGAACCAGCCGTCCATGGTTCCATAGAACGCGACATTAGCCGTGGTGACCAGCGCTCCGCTCCAGACCGGATAGTCCTCCTTAATGCTCCATACTTCTTTAGCGGCGACAGGGTCCCAGGCGCTGAAAACGCCGCGATTGCCTCCGGGGCCTGCGTACATCTTCACGTTCATTCCGACGTAGGGAGTCCCGGCGATGTAGTTCGCCTCAACGCTCTCGGCATCCTGACAGAGATTGTTGTGCGGCAGATATAGAAGGCCCGTCTTCGGCGAGAACGCTGAAGGCTGCCAATCCTTAGCCCCAGGCGACGCGGGACAGATTTCGCGAACGACCTTGCCTAATGAAGCGGATTTTTCCGGATTGTAGATCAGCCGGCCGGTCTTCAGATCAACGCCCTTGCTCGTGGTTATATACGCGAATGGCGTAGCAGACAGCACTTCTCCGCTGGTGCGATCCAGCACGTACACATACCCGTTTCGTTCCGGCCGCACCAGAACCTTTCGGGTGTGCCCGGCTATGGGTAGATCGATTAGGATTTGTTCGTTGACTCCGTCATAGTCGTGAAGGTCGTGAGGGCTCCACTGGTAGAACCAGAGCGCTTCGCCGTTGTCAGGATTGCGCGCGAAGATACCGCAGGTCCACTTGTTGTCTCCGGGTCGCTGATCAGGATTCCAGGGTCCCGGATTGGCCGTGCCGTAGTAGATGAGATTCAATTCCGGATCGTAGGAAATCCAGCCCCACACGCCGCCGCCTCCGATTTTCCATGCGTCCGGAGGCCAGGTCGTGACGCCAAGATCCTTGCCCTGGTCGGCTTCATAAAATGGCTTGAAGTTCGAGCCGATCAAGCAATCCACGTCGGGGCCCGTGCTGTAAGCCTTCCAGGCTATCTTTCCGCTACTCGCATCAAGAGCAGTCAGCCAGCCTCTGACTCCGAACTCACCGCCGCTGTTGCCTACAAGAACTTTGTCTTTGACCACAAGCGGAGCCATTGTCATCGACTCGCCCTGATTGATGTCGCCTACCTGCGTGTTCCACACCTCCTTGCCGCTCTGTGCATCGACGGCAACTGTGTGATCGTCGAGAGTGTTGTAGAAGATTTTTCCATCGTAAAAAGCGGCGCCGCGATTGACTACGTCACAGCACGCGACTCCTTGGGCAGCGGAGGATGGCTTCGGCTCGTATTTCCATTTCATCGGGGCGCCGGGCTTCGTCAGGTCGAGAGCGTAGAGAATATTTGGATACGGCGTGACGATGTACATCGTGTTGTTCACGACGAGCGGCGCGGCTTCGTGCCCGCGGTTGATACCGGTGGAAAAGGTCCACGCGACTTTGAGATCCCTGGCGTTGTCGACGGTGATTTGATCGAGACTGCTGAACCGATTGCTGGAGTAATTCTTGGCAGGCATCAGCCACTGCCCGTCATCCGGCTCGTTTGATCCGCTCAATCCGCTGGGCAGCCGAACTTCACGAACTTCGGCATTCGATTGAATGGGCCGCGAGCAAGAAGCGCTCGCACAAGCGAATAAAGCCAGAACGACCGCAATGTTTTTAGCGATGTGAGATTTGGATGGTTGCATTCTTCGATATAAGAGGACGGGTATAACCTCTCTGCGTCAGCCGCTAACGGATCAGGCGCGACTCCGCGCCACTGTGCACTTCGCGCGGATCGATGATCAATAGAGCGACATCGACATCCGCCCCTCTCATCCAATCCTTGTTCTTCAAAGAAGCTCCCCTGCGTCGACGCGCAGACCGGTCTTGAAAGTGAAAACCGGCCTCAAGCGTATAAAGGGGCGGCCACGTACCTCCGCCCCTCGACTTATTCTTCAGCATTACGCGAAGCAGCATGAAAGTAGAACCCACATCCACTAATGCCGCTCGATCAACTTAGCAAGATGTATGCCCGCCAAGCAGTATTCCAGCGGCTCGAGAATGTTCGATCTATTGCGTATGTCTTTGCTGCCCGCGGGAATATCCGATCGTCAGTTCACCGCGTCTGTGAGTCAATCTGTCTCAGGAATGCGTGTATTGATATGCTGCAAACCGAGAGAAGGCTGTGGAAGGAATCATTACAGTAAAAACTGCGCGAGCCGCACCTCACCTAAAGTAGCTTTCACTTGAAAGAATTAAGCACAAGCCCCGCGACCGCTCCGATCAATATGAGCCAGGCTGAGTTCAAACGAAGCAGCATCAACAGCCCGAACCCTACAAGAAATAGCACCACCGTCGGAACATCAATGAGCGCGGCCTTGCCAAGCTGAAACGTAACCACCGCCATTAACGCCAGCGATGCCGCGATGACTCCATCGAGAGCCGATCCCAGAATCGGAGATTTTCGAATCCGCGGTACGAGCGGTCCGCTTATGCCGACGAAGAAGAACGCCGGCAGGAAGATTCCTATCGTTGCTACAACCGATCCTTTGACGCCGCCCAACAAGTAGCCGATAAATGTAGCGGTCGTGAACACGGGTCCCGGAGTGAGTTGACCCACGGCAATCGAATCGATGAGCTGCGCCTCCGTCAGCCAGCCCCATCGTTCAACCAGATCAGCTCGAAGAAACGCCAGCAACACGTACCCGCTGCCAAAAAGCACCGAGCCGATTTTCAGAAAGAAGAGTAACAGCGACCATAAGCTGAACGGCATTACCGCTACGCCCGCCTGCAGAGCCTGTACGACTCCTCTCAGGGGCTCCGAAGTTATAAGAGCGATCAACGGCAGGTCGTTCTTAGCTGAAGTAGTGAACCATCGCACTGCTGCAAGCATCACCGCCGATCCAAGTAGGAGAACCAGCTCATTCACTCCCATTAGGCTGAGCGCCGCGCATACGACGGCTACGAGTGCGAGGCGCCACGTCTTCAACTCCTCGCGGAGAAATCGCCAGAGAGCCTGAAGGACGATAGCGATAATGATGGGTTTCATTCCATACAGCAGAGCTTCCGCCTGAGGCAGTTTCCCGAATCGTACATAACCCCACGCAATGGCTCCGACGATAAGCGCGGCAGGCAGGATGAAACAACTGCCGGCGACGATCAGCCCGGGCCATCCGGCGCGCTGGTATCCTACGTGGATCGCCATTTCGGTCGAGTTCGGACCCGGAATCAGGTTGGTTGCACCGAGCAGGTCGAGAAACTTCTCGCGGGTCAGCCAGCCGCGCCGCGTGACGATTTCATCTTCCATCATCGCAATGTGGGCCGCGGGCCCGCCGAACGCAATTGTGCCGAGCTTCAAAAATAAAAATGCGAGTTCAACCAGAGGTGAATCCCTTACGAGCGGCGATCGCGCCTTTGGGGCATCGCTCGAATCGGGCCGGTCGTTGGTCATTCGGTGGGCTTGCGGCTCACGCCTTAACAGGCGGAGGCGGGGGAGCGGTAAACTGAGCGAGGTCGGCAAGGCTGAGACTTGTCTCTATGTCGCCGATTTGTTTGACCGCGAGTTCATAACCATCTTCGCCGAACTGCTCGTGCTCGATGTCCTCGAACTTGTCATTCATCTCGTCCAGTTGCCTTGCGCTGAGTGTCTTCTTCCAGGCTGGAAATATAATCGTGTCTTCTCGAGCCGCGTGGTTTCGATACATCAACACGAATGAATCAAGCGTTCGGGCAAGAGGCTCTGAGTCGGTTGTCAATTTCGGACGGCTGGCGACCTCGACTATGTAGTCGGTTATCTCTCGGCCTCGCTGATGCTGAGCCGTAAGCGTATCAACTATGTTTGCGTAGGCGCCGGCGTTTTCTTTCGAATTTTTAACCGCCGGAAATATGTAGGCCTCTTCGAGCTTTTTCTCATGGTAGTCTTCGCCGAACGCCCTGAAGAGCTTTGCTGTTTTTTGCAAAGCTCCGGGGTCGATCGCCGACGGATTGGAGCGGAGCTTCAACGCCGCTTCGGTGTAGACAAGCAGCGCCCTCCGCAACACGCCGTGCTCGCGCATCAGGTCTTCGGTCGCGGTAACTTCGCCTGCGGCCTCCTTTGAGCCGTCCTTCTTTTCCTTAGGCTGCTCGCCGCCGGCCTGCATAGGTGAATCTGGTTTTGAATTGCAGCCCGCGAGCAGCAGCGATGCGCCTACGAAAACTGACGATTGCAGAAATCTGCGTCTCCCATCCTCGCCCATAGCACCTGCCTTTCAAACTCAATTTCACCAACCAATTTCTTCGCGATTAGCTGGGAGAGATTCCTAAATGCCCAATCAGACCTGTTCCGCCGTCTATGAAAACATCACGCAGGGCGTTTCCATGCGAGCATCATTCCATCACGAATCGTCAGGCATACGTTCTCGACCCGAGGATCATTTTGCACGAGGTCGTCGAATGCGACTATTGCTCGTGTATCCTCGTCCTCTGGATCGAGCACTCGTCCGCTCCAGAGAACGTTGTCGGCGACGATCAAACCGCCGGGCCGCAGCAGCCCCATGCATCCTTCGTAGTATTTCGAGTAGTTCACCTTGTCGGCGTCAATGAAAGCCATATCCAGCTTGCCTTGAAGCTCGGTCAGACCGGCGATGGTTTCAAGCGCGGGTCCCATTCGGATCTCGATCTTCTTGCCGTGAGGGCTCTCAGAAAAATATCGCCGCGCTATTGCTTCCGCCTCAGGGTTCACGTCACACGTTATGAGCCGGCCGCCGTCGGGCAGGCCCTCGGCCATCATCAACCCGCTGTAGCCGGTGAACATGCCGATCTCCAGAATGGTCCTGGCGCCGGTGAGCCTCACCAGCATCTTCAGGAATTGGCCTTCGAGCCGCCCGACCTGCATCTGAGGCGATTCCATTTTCGAATAGGTCTCGTCGCGAAGCCGCCGGAAGATCTCGCCCTCGGACTTTGTGTGGTTATGCGCGAATGTTTCGATTGCTTCCGGTACAAGCGTGATCATTAAGTTTTCTCCTCATCTCGGAAATTTTGCGCATCGGAAATTTGCGCGGAAATTCATGTTGTAATAGTGAGTTCAGCGAGCTTCCGCTCGACCTCGGACGCCGAGTTGAATCGCTGCGCGGCGGACTTCTTCATCATTCGTTCGATAAGCGAGACCAGTCCGGGCGGCGCGTCTTTTCGGTGCTTCTTTATCGAGTGCGGCGCGCGCTTTGTTATGGCCTCGATCGTTTGAAAATAGGTCTCTCCCTGAAACGGTAGCTTACCCGTGACTGTTTCGTAGAGGACGATGCCCAGAGAAAAAATATCAGACAGGTGAGTTACTTCGTCGCTGCCGGATGCCTGTTCGGGAGACATATAGCTGACCGTGCCCATCAGGACGCCCGGTTCGGTAAGCTTTTCATGCGACGAGTCGGAAGCCGATAGCGCGGCATTGCGGCTCCTGGACGCGGACGCTCGCTCGGGCAAGCGGACGGGTTTGGCCAGTCCGAAGTCGAGCACCTTTACCTTTCCGCGCGCCGTGATCATTATGTTGCCGGATTTGATATCGCGGTGAATTACTCCGTGTTCGTGGGCTTCGGCGAGCGCATCGGCAGCCTGTCGCCCTATCGAGATGACCGTCTGGATATCGAGAGGCCCGTTCGCGAGCCTTGCCGAGAGCGTATCGCCTTCCACGTATTCCATTACGATGTATGGATTGCCCGCCGCCTCGCCGATTTCATATATCGTAGCGATGTTCTGGTGGTTGAGCTTCGAAGCCATCCTCGCCTCTCTCAGAAATCGGCGCTTCATGGCTTGATCTTCTACGTAGCGCATCGCGAGAACCTTGATCGCGACCGGCCTCCGAAGCTCCGAATCGTATGCTTCGAAGATCTCGCCCATTCCACCCGATCCAAGTGAGCGCCTGATTTTGAACCTCCCGATGTGCCCCTTCGGTTCTATCAGCGGAGGCTCCAACAGTCGGGCCTTTTCGGTTCGAATCGCCATCGCCGCCAGGTCCGTTTCGCGAAGCTCGGTAGTCAAAGCGGGCGCGCGGCCGACAACGGTTTCAAACAGGGATGAGAACAGGCGCGGGCCTCGGTCGTCTTCGATGAAGTAACCGGCTCGCTTGAGATCGGCGTATATGTGCTTTTGTTCTTTTTCGATTTGGCCCTGCTGCGAGAAGGCAAGAATGCAGCGCCGCGAGCTTTCGCTCATGTGGTCCCAGATAAATCGAAGCTGGCCCTTCGCTTCATCAAGAAAGACCGCTTCGACCTCGTCGCGCGCGAGCTTTCCTCCGCTGTCGGAGAGATGATCGAAGTAAGCAGAACAGGCGATCTGGAGAAAGTATGGATGATGGCCCGCGATTTCCATTATTCGCCTTGCGTACGGCTCGAGCGGCAGGCCGGCGGCGGCGGAAGGCCCGCTTATCAGTTCGAGCGCCTCCTGACGCGAGAACGCTCTCAGGAAAACATTGGTGAATATATTGAAGAACGGCGAGTCGGCTATTAGCTGCGTACGGCAGAGTTCCTGAAGATCGCGGGCCGAGCTCGTGACGTAGGCCACGTCGTGATTGTTGGCTATGGAGCGAAGAAACGAATAGAACTCGAGGTCGAACACGCGGTTCGCGGTTATTGCGTCGAACTCGTCGAACAGAACGATCAGCTTTCGGCCTTCGCGGTGAAACCGCTCCAGCAGCTTACCTACGGAATCGAACTTTGGCTCCAGTCGGGCGATGCTTTCGTCGCCGATTTCTCGGGCGACGTTGGTGAACAGCTCGCGGAAAAACTCCTTGAGCGTGAGCTTGCGCTTCTGCTGAAGGTCGATCAGCGTGAACGCGTATGACGAGTGCTTGTCCAAAAAGCGGCCGCGGATTTCCGGATTGTTAATGAAGTGCAGGAGCGACGATTTTCCTATCCGCCGCTCGCCGACTACCGAGATTGACTGCGGTCGGGATGCGCCGATTCTGGAAAAGATCTTCGCTACCTCGCGAGTGCGTCCGTAGAATTGCGAGGGATCTTTGATCGCAACGCGGTTCAGATAGGGGTTCTGGTTCGCCACGTGGTTTCCGTTTAATGCGTTCGCACTTCGTTGACTACCTGCCAGATTGAATGCGCGCGGTGAATCCATTGCCGCAGCAGATCCATCTTGAATCTAAATCCGTCGATCGCGTCTTTGTCCAGGAACTCTCGCCGGAATAGTTCCTCCAGCGTCACTCTGATCGTGTTTTCGGACAGGTGAACCGGATAATCGTTCTCCTGAACCGATTCGCGAAGCTCGGCCGCTGTCGCAAAGGCGTCAGGATCGGCAAGCCTTTCGGTCAACAACGAGAGCGACAGTTTTTCATCGTCCGACAAGCCGTCCCACGCATAGATCATCTGCGGTAGAGGATTATCGATGATCTCATCGATTACGGTCTTCAAATCCGTGAGTGTAACCCAGTTCCGACGATGTTCATTCACATGATCGACCATATTCTGACAAATCACCTGCGTATAAAAAGGCTGGCCCGCGGTGAGTCGGTAGATTCGATCCAAGACGGAACGGCCGAATACGAGCCGGCCGTCAACGGGTTCGACTATCAAACGGCGCGTGTCGTTCTCGGAAAGAAAGCCGACTTTTCTAAAGAGCGATCTCCTCAACAACTCGCGCCAGTATTTCTTATCGCGTTCCTCGAGCCTGCGCGAGCCGGTGAAGATCAACGCAAGGCGCTCCTTGTTATCCATCAATCCGGCCAGGAAAGTGAACAGCTCAGGCGAGAGGCGGCCGTCATCCACTTTTCCTTCCAGCAGCTCGTACTCGTCGATCAGAAGGAGCAGCGTTTTTTCTTCGAGCGCGCCAAGCACATCATCCAGAAAATCGAGAAAGAGCGGATAAGGATTGCGATGGCCGAACTCCGGAGGTCTCACTTTTGGCGCGGTTTCAGAGAAGGCCGCGCTTCGATCCGTCCGGCTCTCACCGCCCGGGGTTTGAAGCGCGTGCGCGGCCATATCGAGCCGCGAGACCGCGTCTGAAATCAGTCGACAGACCCTTGCGAAGAACTCGCTGTCGTCGGCAATCACCATCTCCTGCATGTCTATGAATACCGGCGCGAAGCGATCGCCGAGCCGCCCGTTTGAAACCTGATACAGTATCGAGCTCTTGCCGACGCGCCGCTCGCCGCAAAACACTATGACGACTCCCTGGCTTGCAGCCTCGAGCTTCGTTCGCACGTAGCGAAAATCGTCTTCGCGTCCATAAAACATCTGCTCGGTTCTGATCGGATTGCCGACGATATACGGATTGGGCTCGATCGGAACATAGTTTCGGAGCTCTTTGGGCAACACGTATTCGCGCTGCTGCACTTTTCTGGCGGCGGCTACGGCAGCCACGGCCGCCGCGACCAGCGAAACGGTGACGGCGTAGAACCACCAGCGCTTCCAGAACGGCGAGCCAACAACGAACGAGAGTCGAACGGCAGGCGCGGCGGCGCCATAGAGATCTCGATTCAACGCGATCAACTCGAAGCTATGGCTCCCTTCACCAATCTCGAAGATCGGAATCTCACGCTCCGCCGATTGTTGCGCCGGAAGTATCTGCCATTCGCTGTCCTTGCCCGCTGATTGAATGCGGTAGAGGTATCGAACCGGTCCGTTCATGCTTGCGGCGGCGATATGGAACGTCAGTTTATGCCGGCCGTAGGAGATCTCCTTTACGGCCGGCGCCTTGTCCGCGTTATCCGCGATGCCCAGAGTTTCGCCGTCTGTTTCAAGCGAAACCCGCGCGAGAGGAGCGGCCCTGACCGGCTCGTGTCTCAGAGCGCCTACTTCAGTAGCGATCCAGATCTCTCCAAGCGTGTCCTGCGAAATCGATCTGATTCGGCGGGCCGTAAAAGCGTCGTTCTCGCTCGAGTAGACCGCGGACATCACCCGATCTCCGATCAAACTGAATTTCTTCAGGCCGCCCTCCTCCATTCCAGCCCAGAGGTAACCGTCTCGATCGGTGAACAACGTGTCCGCGGGTTCGGTGTCGAATTGGGTCAGCGCCCGTGGAGATGCAGACTCGGCCTCGAATGTTTGAATTCCCGCGCGAGTCGCGACAGCCATCTTTCCGTTCCATTCAGTCACCCAGCGGGTGTCGGCGTCCGCGAGACCGCGCCCCTCGTCGACAAAATCAAAAGCGCCTGTCGAGAAATTGATGATCGCGACGCCTCGCGAAGTCGAGCACCAGATGCGGCCGTCGGGCCCCTCCGCCACGTGCCTTACGTCGTAGGAGCTCAACTCATCGAGGCTACGAAGCACGCCGTCCCTGTAGACGCTGACCCCTTTGGCCGTTGCGAACAAGATAAGCGAGCCGTTAGCCGCGGCTTTGACCCATCGAACGTTATTCGATGAAAGCCCGTTGCCTTCATTCAACTGAGTAAGCGCTTTACCGGTGAGCCGGAATACCCCTTGATCAGTTGCAAACCAGGTCGCCCCGCTGCGGTCTCGCGCCACTGACCTCACGCCTATGTTCGCCTTAAAACTCTCCAACGGTAAGAGCCGTTCCGCCTCCATCACCGAAGTGCCCGCGCCGGTGGCAAACCAGAGACGTCTCATATGCTGCCCCTGATCCGAGGGCTCGGACGGCGACTCTTCTTCGACCTGCCTTACATCGTTGTCGGACAGGCCCCGGCTGGTGTTGAAATTGACGAAACTGTAGAGGTCGGCCCGTACCGCCCCGTTGTCGGTGCCGAACCAGAGATTCCCTTCCCTGTCGCTGATTATCGCGGCCACATGGTCGCGATCCAGCGCGCTCAGCCGCTGCGATTTGTTGATGTCCGAGTCATAAACAAAGGCGCCTCCGGAAGAGGATGCAAGCCAGATGCGCCCCGAACGATCCTGGGCGACCGCGCGGACATCCGACGCCGGAGCGCCATCCGTCTTTGACTGATCTTTCAAAGGACTGACGAGTTTCTCTGCTTCTACATAGCGCATGCCCGCCGGCGAGGCGAGCCAGATTCTTCCGCCGCGATCCGAAAAAATGCAATGCAGGTCGGACGCTGCTCCCGCGGGAACCCTCGCCTGATCAGAAACAGATGCCGCGGGCGCGGCGCCGCGCGCAGGACCGGAATCGAAGAGAATGAATCTGGCGCCATCGAACCGATAGGCGCCGTCGCTTGCCGCCATCCAAATCCGGCCTTCCGAGTCCTCTGTTGTCTGTCGGACATCGGGCGAAGCCGGCCCGCTCATCTGTTCGAACCTGATTCCTTCTCTGTTGGAGCTTCTGAACTCGCCTCGCGTCGTCGCGGCCCAAACCACGCCGCGCGAATCGATCAGAAGATGACGTACTTCGATCCCGGTCAGCTCATCGGTCACCTGGCGGCCCTGTTTTGTAACTACTTTGACGCCGTTCGGGGTTGCGAGCCAAATCTGACCAGCCCTATCTTCGGCTATCGAGCGTACATCGACGCCCGTCAGCGACGAGTAAGCGGAATCGGGCGACGACGAAGATTTGAAGTCCGCGCCGTTGAAGCGCGCGACGCCTTTGTCGGTTCCAAACCACATCCATCCATCGCTGTCTTGAAAGAGAGTCTGAACGTTTTTTGATGGGAGATTCGGCAGCGCGTAGCGGCGAACCGATTTATCGTTGATGGGAATAACAGGAGCAATGGAAAGCGGGAGCGCGAACTCGGTTGTTACCCTGCCCGCGGACACGAACACATCGCTTTGATATTCTTCGAATCCGCGCTGCGTTGCTGTAAGCCGATAAGACCCCGGCGCCAGCCTTCCAAAATAGGCGTCGCCGCTTTCATCGGTAACGGCCCGCGCGGATGGCGCGATCGCCGTCGCGGATGGCGAAGGCCCGCGTTCGGTAACCTGGAGCGTCACGCTGACGCCGCCAAGAGGCAATCTGCTTGTTGAATCGAATACGGCAACGTGAAGGGACGAAGGCCTGAGGACCATCGCGTTGCTGAGGACTTCTCCGACCCGCGCGATTGTGACGGCTACGGATTCCTTTCGATAGCCCGAGGCTTCGGCTGTAATTCTGTACTGACCCGGAGCAAGATTCCTGAAATCGAATCTGCCGTCAGCCACGGTCAATGCGGAGACCGAGAACTTCTCAGAGGTAACGCTTACTTTGGCATCCGCGACCGGCAGCCCCTGCTCATCATGCACGACGCCGATCAAGCTGCCGCCGTCGAAATGCAAAGTGGTCGCGGCCGCACTCCAACATACCAGCAAGAGGGCGACACACAACATTCGGAGACATCTGAATCTCCAGCGAATTGCCGCGCGCGCGCTGGTCTGTCGCTTCGCTTCGGTGATTTTCTCTGCCTCGCTCAGATGTCGAGATTTCTGACATCGAGAGCATTATCCTCGATAAACTTTCTTCGAGGTTCGACCTGATCGCCCATCAGCACGGTGAATATTTCATCGGTTTCGACGGCATCGTTAACCTGAACCCTCAATATCGTTCGGTGCTCGGGATTGAGCGTCGTTTGCCAGAGCTGTTCGGGGTTCATCTCGCCCAACCCCTTATAACGCTGAATGGTGATGTCTTTTTTCGCGGCGCTCATAACGTGCTCGAGCAGGAGCGGCCTGGATTCCAGAATGGTCTGGCTTCCATTTTCAGAGACGACAAACGGTGGATTGCTTAAATCGTGAAGATCGCCGTAGAGCTGTATCGCCTTTTGAAATTCGACGTGCGTTGCCAGCTCCCAGTTAACGTGTACGGTGTCGCTCCCGCGGGCCTTCGATATCGCTACTTGAAACTTGCCGTGCTCTTCGTCCCGACTGACTTCCGTTTCGTATCCAAGCTCGGCGATCGCGGCGGAAATCCTCTCGAGCATTCGCTCGCTCTCGAAAACCTGATGGAGCTTTAGCGCTTCGCCGGACTTCATGGCTCCGCCAGGTCCGGCGAATCCATCGATTACGACGTCCACCAATTTGCGGTCGTGCATCAGGTGGCGCTCGAGCTTGTCGAGATAGGTGTCGAGATCGGCCAGCTTTTCAAGCATCTTCCGAAGCTCGGCGCCTCTGAAATCAATCCCTGTTGCTTTGATCGTCACGGTGACATTTTCGGTCGCCTTGCGCATCAGGAACTTGTTCATTTCCTTTTCATCGATCATGTACTGCTCGCTTTTGCCCTTCTTAACCTTGAAAAGCGGAGGCTGAGCTATGTAGATATGCCCGCGATCGATAAGTTCGGGCATCTGCCTGTAGAAGAAGGTGAGGAGGAGTGTTCGAATATGCGAACCGTCAACGTCGGCGTCGCACAGGAGGATGATCCGGTCGTATCGCAGCTTCGAGACATCGAAATCATTTTGGCCGATTCCCGTGCCGAGAGCCGTAATCAACGCACGTATTTCAGAATGCGAAAGAATCTTGTCGTAGCGCGACTTCTCGACATTGAGAATCTTTCCCTTCAGCGGCAGGATCGCTTGAGTACGCCGATCGCGGCCTTGTTTCGCCGAACCGCCCGCGGAGTCACCCTCTACCAGGAACAACTCACACAGCATCGGATCTTTTTCAGAACAATCCGCGAGCTTTCCAGGAAGAGAGGCCGAATCGAGCGCGCCTTTGCGGCGCGTCAGATCGCGAGCCTTTCGCGCGGCTTCGCGAGCGCGGGCGGCATCAATGGCTTTCGCAATAATCTTGCGAGCGATGGAGGGAGTTTCTTCGAAGTGACGGCCGAGATTCTCGTTGACGAATTGCTCGACGTTGCCCTTCACATCGGAATTGAGCTTGCCTTTGGTCTGGCCTTCGAATTGGGGCTGAGGAAGCTTGATGCTTATGACGGCGACCAGCCCTTCTCTAACATCCTCAGGAGCCAGCTTCTCGTCGTCCTTTTTGAAAAGACCGGACGATCTGGCGTAGTTGTTTATCGTTCGAGTCAGCGCCGCCCGAAACCCGCTGAGATGAGTCCCGCCGTCTACCGTGTTTATGTTGTTGGCGAACGAGTGGACGATCTCGTTATAGCTGTCGTTGTACTGGATTGCGACTTCGATCCCCACCGGATCGGCGTCCGTGCCGCTCTTTTCGAAATAGATCGGCTGAGGGTGCAAAACGTCTTTGCTCTTGTTGAGATGTCTGACAAATTCCGCGATGCCGCCCTTATAGAAGAACTCGTGATTCTTCTCCGTGCGTTCGTCGAGAATCGTGATTCGTATGCCGGAATTGAGGAAGGCTTTTTCCCTTAGCCGTTGGCTAAGCGTATCGAAGTTGAATTCGGTCACTTCGAATATTTGCGTATCGGGCTTGAAGCTTATCTTGGTGCCGCGCCTGCGCGTCTTGCCCGTTTGCTTGAGCGGCGCAAGCGGAACTCCGCGTTCGTATTCCTGTTCGTATGTATTCCCGTCGCGCCAGATCTCGACTCGCAGCCACTCCGATAAAAAATTCACAACCGAAACGCCGACTCCGTGGAGACCGCCCGATACCTTATAAGCGTTCGTATCGAACTTGCCGCCGGCATGCAGGATCGTCAACACGACTTCGGCGGCTGATTTCTTTTCTTGTTTGTGTATATCGACCGGAATGCCGCGGCCGTTATCTACTACGGTGATTGAATTGTCGAGATGGATTATGACGTCGACGCGGTCGCAAAATCCCGCGAGAGCTTCGTCGACGGAATTATCAACGACTTCATAGACCAGATGATGCAGTCCAAGCTCGCTCGTCGATCCGATATACATTGCCGGCCGCTTCCTGACAGCGTCGCGGCCTTCGAGAACGGTAATTGAACCCGCTCCATATTCTTCAACGCCTGCGTCCCTTTCCTTACCCGATACGTTATTAGTCGCTCTGCTCATTGTTTAAGTTTATCTCCATCGCTGGTTGTATTATCGCCATGCTCATTATTCGAGAGCCGGTGCTTCTTCTTCATCGTATGCGTCGAGAGTCTGTACCTCGAGTGCCTGTCGGGTTGCCGGGGCCGCGGTTTCGTAGAAGGCCGGCGTGTCTTTTGCAATCCGGCCTCGTTCGACAAGAAGGACACGCGCGCGATCCCGATAACGATTCGCTATGGCGCGGCGTGACGTGCTTACGAACGTTTGAGCCCGTCCTTCGAGCTCCGAAATCAGCGCTTCGATCCTGCCGCGATCAAGCTCTGCATCGATGTCATCGATCAGGAGAACCGGTCTTTCTTCGTAAGTGGAAGTATAGATTGATATCTGGGCTAAAACAAGGAGAAATAAGGTACTTCGCTGCTGTCCGGCGCTGCCGAATCTGGCCACCTCGCGACCGTCCGCCAACAGTTCAATATCGTCGCGATGGGGCCCGATCAGGCAATGTCCCGCGGCGATCTCGGCCGGCATTCGCAGCGCTAATCGCTCGTGGAGAAGCTCGCTGTATCGGCTCAGGTCGCCTTTCCCTTCAAGGCACGACCGGTAGCCAATAGAAACCGATTCGGCTCCGAAGATCGCTCGCCCATGGTTCTCTCTCTCCAGTTGCGCCTCTGCCATCTGGACATAGCTGGATCGAGCCGTATGAACCTCGCTGGCAACCGAAATCAATTGTTCGTTCCAGACTTCGATCTGCGAATAAAAGCGAGCCGGACTGCCGCTTTCCTGCGCCGTAACAAGAAGCTTGTTCTTCTGTTTAACCACTCGGTTGTATTCGGCGAGTCTATCAAGATACGCCGGCGATAGCGCTACTATCCCTCTGTCGATCAGGCGGCGCCGATTGCTCGCGTCTCCCCTGATAACCTCCATTCCTTCGAGGGATAGTGAAAAAACGGTCAGATTGCCGAGGTACCGGGACAGAGTTTCTCGCTTGCCGTTGGCGTAAAGCTCTTTTGACGATGGGGAGATTAGAGTTTGAAGTTGTTTAGAGATCGACTCGCGCTCAGTGAGCCCCGTAATCAGCGAACGAGCCGCGTCAAAGCTGATACAATCGCGAAGCTGGCTGGTTCTAAACGATTTTGTCGTGCCGAGAACATAAACTGCTTCGAGCCAGTTCGTTTTCCCCTGCGCGTTGTCTCCATAGAAGATGTTCAGGGAAGGGCTGAAATCGGCGGCGCCTTCCAAATTACGGAAGCCGTCCACATCCAATCGCGCGAGAATCATGGCCGAATCTTAACACGATAAGCCGCAATGCTCCTTTCGCACTTCCGCATATAGGATTCATCTCCGCAGCCGCTGAGAACGGCCAAGCGAAAATCTTTTCCCGGTAAGATCCGTGAGGGCGCCCGAAAACCACACACGCTGGGGAAGCTGCATACGTCAGCAGTCAGTGAGCAGGCATGAGCTTTGCAGCTAGTACGTTAGACAGGGGCAAAGCGCCAAAGGCTTCGCCCCTGTTTCTGATCTCAATGTCCTCTAATGCGCATGGGGTCATACTAAGTTCATACTCAGTTTGCTTCCCTTTCCATCATCGTGTTATTGATCGGTACCTTATGTCCTACAATTGTCTTTAAGTCCCTGAGCAATTTAATCCTGGAGCAATATGAACTCCGTCATTGTCGTCGATGATCTTCACAAGAGCTACAAACCCAAAACGAAGGGGCAGTCGATCGAAGTCAAGGCAGTGGACGGAATATCCTTCAAGGTCGATAAAGGCGAATTTTTTGGTTTGTTAGGGCCGAACGGCGCCGGCAAGACGACTACAATCGGAATTCTTACGACTCGCGTGCTGCCGACAGGCGGCAGAGCAACGATCGACGGCATAGACGTAGCTCGCCAGCCGGTCGAAGTGAAACGCCGAATCGGCGTAGCCTCAGGTGAATAATCTCGACCGCAGCCTCACCGGCCGCGAGAACTTGCTGTTCCACGCGGAATACTTCGGCATTCGGAAGCGAGTTCGAGAACAGCGCGCGGAAGAGCTGCTGACGCGGTTCCAGCTTGTCGACCGCGCGGACGAGAAGCCGACTGCCTATTCGGGAGGAATGGCTCAGCGATTGAAGGTTGCGCGAGCGCTCATGCATGATCCTGCGATCCTGTTCCTTGATGAACCCACGACCGGACTTGATCCTCAAGCGCGCCGCGCGATGTGGGATTTACTCGCCGAGCTTAATTCGAAAGGCCAGACGATTTTTCTGACGACGCATTACATGGAAGAGGCCGATCATTTGTGCCGGCGCATCGCGATTATGGATCACGGCAAGCTGCTCGAAGCAGGCACCCCGGCCCAATTGAAAGCCAACGTTCCCGGCGGCTACCTGATCGAGCTACAGATTCAGAACAAAGACGGAGAGGCCGCGACGCTCGCGACCGCGCTGCAAACGATGGCCGGCGTTGCCGAAGTGAAGACGCAAAATGATCGAATCCGGTTGTATGCAAATAAGGTCGAGGGGCTTCTGGCAAACGCAATGCGCGTGGCGAGTGAGCAGAATGTCATGGTGACGGATGCACATGTCTCCGAGCCGAGTCTCGAAAACCTCTTCTTACATCTGACGGGCCGCAGCTTGCGCGATTAACGAGGCGAAGATGAATGGGACAATGATGGCTCTGCTGCATCGCGATATGCGAGTGGCAAGACGGGAATTGAAATACTTCATAATGCGCGTCGGGCTTCAACCGCTGCTGTTTACATTTATTTTTGGATACGTGATGCCGAGGCAGGGCATCGTCGCGCGAGGCTACGGAAATCTGCTGCTGCCGGGCATACTCGCGCTGAGCATGACGCTCTCCGGGATGCAGGCAGTGGCGTTGCCGCTCGTAGTCGAGTTCGGTTGGACAAAGGAGATAGAAGACCGGCTCCTGGCTCCGATAAGCATTAAGGGCGTAGCCCTCGAGAAGATCCTTGTAGGCATCATTCAAGCCGTCATAGCCGGGTTGTTTGTGCTGCCGCTCGCCTGGTTGATGATGAGATCAGGTCTGGATTTGCAGGCGGGCAATGTTGCGCTTCTGATTTCGGTAGCTCTTCTAACGAGCTGGCTGTTCGCCGCGCTCGGGATGGTCGTAGGCACCCTCGTAGCGCCGCAACAGATAGGGCTCATCTTCAACGTACTGATTGGCCCGATGATATTTTTCGGATGCGCCTACTATCCGTGGGAAGCATTGAAGGTCATTCCCTGGTTCCAGAAATTCGTTCTGATCAACCCGCTCGTATATGCCAGTGAAGGCTTTCGAGCCGCGTTGACTCCTCAGTCACCGCATATGCCGTTGTGGTTGATTCTTGGCGGACTGATCGGCTTTTGCGGATTGTTCACCTACGTGGGGTTGAGTAAATTCGAGCGCCGTGCGCTGGAGTGAAACGGTCGACAATCGAGCTTCTCTTCCAGCTCGGAATGCGGATGAGAGGCGCCAGGAGTGTGTAATTCCCTTTTGTTAGAGTCCTACGTCAGCAGAAGCCGCTATCGGCATAGTCGGCGAGGTCGAACCGCCCTGAGGCTCGATTGTGATCGCCGCTTTCTTGATCTCTCCGATACCACGAGGGACCTCAACCACCGTAACGCCGCGCCCGGAGTCGTCGGTTGTCAGGACGCCCGCGCTCAACGGAGCCGATGTGATGAACCATAACTGATAGACCTTGCCTTCGGGCGGAGGAGGCATATTCAAAGCAACAATCCATTGGCCCGCCTGCTTATTCCAATAGATCTTGGCAGGATCCTTTGATTGAGACTGTTCAGATCCTCGAACAAGCTTTATCATGCTCGATCCCGGACTCTCGAGGGCCCTCGCTATCAACTCGAGTTCACGCGCCCTTGCGGATGCGTCCGTCAGATTCACTCGCAGCGCTCGAACTTCGTCGTCAATCGTCGCCAACCGCCGACGTTCTTCATTCAAAGCAGAATTTGTTTTTGACCAAAAGGAAGCGGCCAGAATCGCGACCAGAAGTGAAGCAGCGACCGCCCAGACAAGATAAGACCGAGAACGCGTAGTGCTCTTCAGGATTGGCTCGGGAATAGAATTCGGCGTCGTAGGGCTGGATTCAGAAATCGACGGCCGCTGAGTCTGGCTATCTTTCTCGATTCTTGCCAGAAGCTTATCGATAACGCCGGCGGGAGGCTCGGCCGAAACAGCTCCGAAAGAAAGCTCGCCGACGACGGCTTCGAAGCCGCTCAACTCCTTCGAGCAGATCGCGCAGCCGTCGCGTAGATGAATCTTGAAAGCGCGGGCTTCGTGCTCGCTCAGGGAACCGAGCGCATACAGGGCCGCTCTCTCTTGATGATCTTCGATTATCATCTCCTGCCCCGGTGAGTCTGACTCATGTTCCACCTTTTCCCAGAGCGCGCCTCGGGACTCCAACGCAAGCAGGCTCTTTCTTTGTTCTTCGAGCTCGAGCTCCGTTTTGTGGACAGCCTCGTAACGATCCGGGCCGACGATGAGCACAAGGGCCCCGCCGACCGTGTGCAGATTTCCATGTACGCTTCCAACAAGGGCGCACTGATAATCACCTGGTCCGAATACCTCATCGCCGAATCTGAAATCGCCGTCGATGACATAACACTCTTCAACGCTAGGATGATCGTGAATCGGGCATTTGGCTCCGGGGCTAAGCCTCACAAGATTAGTGACCGTGCCTCGCGCCTTGTCCGTGAACAGATGCTTTTCGAATATGCCCGCCGCAATTTCCTTCCATTGACCTTCGGAAGCTCGAATCGAAATAAAATCGGAGCTTTCTTGAGTCAACGGCATCGGCCGAGACTCTGCGACGCCGGATATGCTTTCAATCAACCGCCGCTTCACATCAGGATTCGGCTCCTGGGCTTCGGTCGCCATTCCGAGGGTTCCTATTAAGTCCTGGAAAGCTAAAACCTCGTTAGCGCAAAGCTCGCACCCTTC